>Ga0302140_10008131_pt1 | contig 13081 bp, 10 predicted proteins | sample I_Bog_E1_1_FD_202095 | JGI IMG/M metagenome (GOLD analysis project Ga0302140, IMG submission 202095) | Peat permafrost microbial communities from Stordalen Mire near Abisko, Sweden - I_Bog_E1_1 | ecosystem: Environmental > Terrestrial > Soil > Wetlands > Peat | place: Sweden: Abisko, Stordalen...
CTGGCAACAGCAATTATTGTGTCCATGGTCATTTCCCTGACGACCACGCCGATGATGTGCGCCTATCTGCTGAAGGATGAAGGGGAAGTCAAGCACGGTAAAGCGTATCGGGTCAGCGAAAAGGGATTTCAATGGCTGCTCACTGGTTACAGCCGTTCCCTGACATGGGTTCTGAAGAATCCAGGGCTCATGCTGACGGTGCTGCTATTGACCATTGGTTTGAATTTCTATCTAATCGGCGTCATCCCCAAGGGCTTCTTTCCGCAGCAGGACACCGGCATTCTGATGGGAATGGTGCAAGGGCCGCAGGACGCATCATTTCCAGTGATGGACAACTCGGTTAGGCAGCTTGTGGGAGTCATCAAGGCCGACCCAGCCGTGGCCCACGTGAATGCCTACACGGGCGGGAATGGCTCGTCAAACGGTGGGTTCATCTTCGTCGCCCTCAAACCGCTTAATGTGCGGAAAGTTACGGCGCCTGAGATTATCAATCGCCTGCGGCCGAAAATGAACCGGCTTCCGGTGGCCCAGGCATTTCTTCAAGCGGGGCAGGACCTGCGTATCGGAGGGCGAGGGTCAGCGGCGCTCTATCAATACACCATTCAATCGGACAATGTGCAGGATCTTTCGACCTGGGGTCCCAAGCTTCTCGCCGGCATGAAGGGCCTTCCGGGTTTCCAGGACGTGAATACGGATGCGCAGAATGCAGGGCTGCAGGAGATGATCACCTACGATCGTGCCACCGCATCGAGGCTTGGCATTACGCCGTCGTCCCTGAATACTGCAATCTACAACGCATTTGGGCAATCGAACGTCTCTCTAATTTACACCCAACTGAACCAGTATTACGTCGTACTGGAAGTGGCGCCTCCGTACTGGCAAACTCCCGCCGGGCTGAACAACATCTACCTTCAAGGCGGAGGAAAGGGCGTTGTACCGCTTTCCACGGTTTCTACGGCTCAGGCCACCACTACCCCGCTGGTGATAAACCACACAAGTTCTTTTCCGTCTGTAACAGTGTCGTTTAATCTTGCCGATGGGATGTCTCTGAGCGACGCAACTCGCGAGGTTGGGCAGATGCAGCAGCAAATGGGCATGCCGGCGACAGTCCGGGGCTTTTTCGCAGGCACGGCGGCGGCCTATCAGACTTCTCTTGCTTCAGAACCTGTGCTGGTGGGAACGGCTTTGCTTGCCGTATATATCGTTCTCGGAATTCTGTATGAGAGCCTGGTGCATCCACTTACCATTATCTCCACGCTGCCTTCGGCAAGCGTCGGCGCGATGCTGGCTCTTATGGTGTTCAAAATCGACCTCAATGTAATCTCCATTATCGGTATCATCCTGCTGATCGGCATTGTGAAGAAGAATGCGATCATGATGATCGATTTTGCGCTGGTGGCCGAGCGCGAGCACGGCAAGTCAACATCCGATGCGATTTTTGAGGCGTGCATGCTGCGCTTTCGCCCCATTCTGATGACCACAATGGCCGCTCTTTTTGGCGCGCTGCCCCTGGCATTCGGTACGGGAACCGGTTCCGAACTCAGGCGTCCCCTGGGCATCACAATCGTGGGTGGACTCATTGTCAGCCAGATGCTGACTCTCTACACCACACCCGTTGTCTATCTGTTCTTTGATCGCATGCGACTTCGCTTTCAGGGTAAACATGCAAACCATCTGCAACCCGGAACGGCTGAGGCGTCTTAGCAATGAATGCTTATGGAGTATTGGGTATGAAGAAGTCGATTGTGCAATCCCGGCGGACGGTGCAAGGCTCGTTCGCGCTCCTGGGCGGCCTGTTGTGCACCATGCTTTCAGGGTGCAATGTTGGGCCAAAATATGTTCCCCCTACGATGACGGCTCCCCCCGCGTTCAAAGAGTCTCCCACGCAGTTTAAAGAGACGGATGGATGGACGGTCGCACAACCGCAGGACGCAACTTTGCGCGGAAAATGGTGGGAGATCTACAACGACCCGGAACTTAACTCTCTTGAAGAGCAACTGAATATCGACAATCAGAATATTCGCGAGTACTTTGAAAACTTCATGGAAGCCCGCTCCCTGGTGCGCGAAGCGCGCTCGCAATACTTTCCCACATTGAGCATCGGGCCATCGTATTCGCGCTCCCAGTCATCTGCCAACATTTCAAATGGGCAATCTGCGGGAGGGTCTTCTACGACCGTAACCTCAACAACAACCGGGCGGCAATCGCAGACATTCGCACTTCCGCTTCAAGTTTCATGGGAACCGGACCTCTGGGATAAGGTACGCAACACTGTGCGAGCCAACCAATACAACGCCCAACTGAGCGCGGCGGATCTTGAGAACGAGCGCCTTACGGAGCAGGCAAGCCTTGCCGAGTATTTCTTTGAGATCCGCGGCCAGGATGCGCTGCAGAAGATTTTGGACGACACGGTGGAGACGGACAAAAAGGATGTTGAAGCCGAGCAGGCGCGGTACGACACCGGCGTAGACGATCAGATTTCCCTGGTGGAGGCGCAGACAAATCTGGCAAGCGCCCAATCGGCAGCAACCAACCTGGAAATTGGGCGGGCGCAGTACGAGCACGCGATTGCGACACTGATTGGCAAACCCGCGTCTTCATTTTCGATTCCCGTCAAGCCGGTTACAACTGCTCCCCCACCGATCCCGATCGGATTGCCTTCGCAGTTGCTTGAACGCCGCCCGGACGTTGCGGCGGCGGAGCGGAATATGGCCGCGGCCAATGCGCAGATCGGTGTCGCTTATGCGGCTTACTATCCGTCCCTGACAATCTCAGGTAGCGGAGGGGTGGAGAGTTCGGCACTTGGCAAGCTCCTTGAAGCGTCGAGCCGCTATTGGTCAATGGGGCCAGGAGTCTCCGAAACCATTTACGATGGCGGCCTGCGCCGTGCCACCGTCAATCAGTACATCGCTACCTACAATGGAGATCTCGCCGCTTATCGGCAAACCGTGCTCACGGCATTTCAGCAGGTGGAGGATTATCTTGCCGAGGTGCGCATCCTTGCTCAGCAGATCAAGCGCCAGCAGGAAGCTGTCGATTCCTCCAAGACCTATTTGAAGCTTGAGCAATCGCGCTACGATACGGGGATCGATCCTTACATCGATCTGGAGAACGCTCAGGTTACCTTGCTCTCAAACATGCAGACTCTGGCAAGCTTGCAAATCCAGCAGATGACCGCATCGGTGGAACTGATTCAGGCTCTCGGGGGAGGTTGGGATCGTACGCAGTTGCCGACACCCCTGCAGGTTACGCAGAAGCCCGCGTCAACCGAGACTTCGATTCAGCATTGATTTGCAGTTCGGCTTCGAATCAGTGCCAGCACCACGCTTCTCAGACCGGAGGCGGCTTCGTGCAGATGCGGCCTGATCGGCTGCGGGCGTTTGAGATAGTACGTCTTGGCCACCGCCAATAAACGAGCAAAATAGACCATTCTTTTCTCTCCCATTCTGCAAAAGTAGAGACACATCAAGGGCAGACTGAGGCAGACGGGGTTGAATTTGAATGCCCAGTTCCTCAGGGTCGCACGGTTCAGACTGAGTTATCTCCGTTGCAGATTTTTCACAACCTGCTTCGACATTCCCTCGAAGCAGGCATTCTCATGTGCGCTGCTGCGCATCCAAGTGTCAAGAGGGACCTGCGAGTGAACCTTCGTCTTATCATGGTGTTGCCGTTGGTTATCACAACCCTCTCGAGCAGCAGTAGCGGGTCGCAATTCAGCATGTTGGCATATGTGGGCCAGAATATTTCGCTTGAGTTTCTTTACAGCGGACCTCGTTCACTGTTCACCCGGATGCATCTAAACGATTCGCACGGTGCTCTAGATATAGGACCAAACTATTGAGCGAGACGCAACTCACTGCCGAAGGAAGTATAAGTCCACCGCAACCAGCGGAACAGAGCCCGCCTGCGGAACCGTGGTTTGGTTCGCCCATCGGATTCGTGAATTCTTTATTCGAGTGGTTTGGCGGTATAGGTGTCTTTTCCTGGCAGGTTTTGCGGGCCGCAGTGACTCCGCCGTATGAATGGGGAGAGTTGATTCGGCAGTTGGATGAAGTTGGATCGAAGTCCGTCCCGCTTGTGGCGATGGCGGGCGCTGCGATCGGCGTTGTGCTCTCGATGGAAGCACGTTCCAGCCTTACGCACTTTGGCGCCAAGGCGATGCTCCCTTCGGCGATTGTGTATTCCGTTGTGCAGGAGATGGGCCCGATCATTACTAGCCTGGTTGTGAGTGGACGGGTCGGAGCGGGCATTGGCGCAGAGCTTGCTTCGATGAAAGTGACGGAACAGATCGACGCCATTGAAGCGTCGGCCTTAAATCCATACCGGTTGCTGGCGGCAACGCGCATCCTGGCGTGCATCCTGATGCTGCCTCTGTTAACCATCGCCGCAGATGCAAGCGGCGTGTTTATGGGGTGGCTGACATCGACCATCACTGACCCGATTTCGATGAGACAGTTCATTGACAGCGGCTTTCGCGGCGCGACATTCAATGCTCTCTTGCCTCCCACGTTCAAGACCGCGGTTTTCGGCCTGATCATCGGCACAATTGCATGTTTTCAGGGCATGAAGACACAGGGCGGAGCAGCTGGAGTGGGGCGCGCAGCCACGGAGTCGGTAGTGCTGTCTTCCTTGTTTGTGATCCTGGCCGATGTGGTTCTGGTTAAATTCATTCTCGTCTTCTTTCCCTGATCCAGGTTTCAACAATTGGTGAGGCAACAATGGCAACTGCATTTGATACCGCAATGAATCAGCGACACGATACACAAAAGAACAGTGTGCCTGCGGTAGCGGTTGAGGATCTGCACAAGAGTTTCGGTGTGCAAAAAGTCCTGAATGGGATCACGCTGACGATATGCCGTGGGGAGACCATGGCGGTGCTCGGCCGAAGCGGGACCGGGAAGAGCGTGTTGTTGAGAATTATCATCGGACTGGTAAAGCCCGACTCAGGCTCCGTGCGCATCCTGGGCCAGGACACGACAAGCCTTACTATCGATCAACTTGGGGAGATCAGAAAGAAGATGGGCTTTCTCTTTCAGCATGCGGCGCTGTATGACTCGCTGACTGTTGCCGAAAATGTGGCATTCCCGCTTGATCACCATCGTCCGGATCTGTCGAAGTCCGAAAGAGAGGACCGGGTAGCTCAGTTACTCCACGAAGTAGGAATGGATGGGCACTTCAAAAAGATGCCCTCCAATATTTCGGGAGGCATGCAGAAGCGTGTCGGTCTGGCCCGCGCGCTGGCGCTGGAACCGGAGATTCTTCTGCTCGACGAACCCACGGCAGGTCTTGACCCGATCAGTTCCGGCGAGATCGATGAATTGGTTCTCAAGCTACAACGGGAACATCAGATGGCATCGATCGTGGTGACCCACGATCTGCATAGTGCAAAAACGATTGCCAACAGGCTTGCACTCCTGGATAAGGGCAATGTGGTGGCCGAGGGAACGTTTGCGGAACTGCAGCAAAGCGATATTCCGTTTGTCAAGGAATTCCTGAAGCAGTCTTAGGAGGATATATGTCGAGATTGGCGAGGCTGGGAATATTCATCGTGGGGGCACTGGCACTTCTTGCCGGCGGAGTCTTTCTCATCGGGAGCAGAGAATATCTGTTTCGTCCAACCTATCAACTGAAAACTCAATTCGATAATGTAGCCGGTTTGGCTGCCGGTGCGGATGTGCAGGTGGGCGGGGTCCACAGCGGAACCGTCCGCAGCATCGATTTACCGCACAAGCCGGGCGACAAAGTTACTGTGGTCATGGATCTCGATAGCACCACGCACGAGATCATTAAACGGGATTCGGTGGCTTCGATTGAAACAGAGGGCCTATTAGGGAACCAGTACATGGCCATTTCGTTTGGTTCGCCGGGACAAGGGGAGGTAAAAAACGGCGATACGATTCATAGTCTTGCTCCGCTGATCATGTCGGACATGCTTAAAAAGGCCAGCGGGATTCTGGACAGCAGTCAGCAGGCTGTGGTCAATGCAACCGTAGCGACCGAGCACCTGAAGTCGATCAGCGCTAAGATTGATAACGGGCAGGGAACTGTCGGTGAGCTGATCAATGACAAGCAGCTTTATGCCAACCTGGAGCAAACAACCAGCGGGCTCAACACCACCGTGACGCAGGCGCAGGCCGGGGTGACAGACTTCAAGGAAAACATGGAAGCTTTGAAGCACAACTTCCTGTTGAGCGGCTACTTCAAGAAGCGCGGATACGACGACACGGCGGATCTGGGAGCGAATGAGATCTCCGCACTTCCGCAAGGTAGGCCGTCAAAGGAATTTACCTTTTCAGCCAAACAGCTTTTTGATTCCCGCGACTCGGCCAAGCTGAAAAACCAAAAGTCTCTCAATCCCGGGGGAGAGTTCCTGGCGAAGAATGATTTCGGCGTAGCGGTGATCCAGGTTTCGGCAGGTTCGGCCGGTGATTCCAAAAAGGACACCGTGCTGACTCAGGCCCGCGCCATGGTGATACGCGACTACCTGGTTCAGCACTTCGGATTTGACGACAGCCAGTTGAAGACGATGGGGGTTGGGAAGCAGATAGGCTCCGGTGGCGATCCAGACGGGTCCATTCAAATTCTCATTTTCCCGATGGGAACAGCAATTCCACCAGACAAGCCTGCGACCGGGGCTGACTCATCCGCATCCAACTCGGGTAAGCCGGTTCAGGGAAGGACAGATACCACTGCAAAGCAGTAGAATCGGGACTTCAGAAATACCCTGTCAACGGAGCCAACCCAAATGAATACGCGATCGCTTGGAGAGACTGCGCAGGCCCTTGTAGGAGCAAATAGAGGCTTGCTGGCGATGGATGAGAGCACGGGCACATGCAACAAGCGTTTTGCTGAAGTGGGAATTCCCCAGACGATCGAGTACCGCCGCGCCTATCGCGAAATGATTGTCACCACTCCCGGACTCGGCGATTGCATCGGCGGAGCAATCCTATTCGATGAAACCATTCGCCAGCAGACTCGCGACGGCACGCCTTTCGCCGATGTACTGGTGGAAGCCGGGATAATTCCGGGAATCAAGGTCGATGCTGGAGCGGTGGACCTTGCTGGGCATCCGGGAGAAAAAGTAACCGAAGGGTTGGACGGGTTGCGCCAGCGGCTTGCTGAGTATTTCAGCATGGGCGCCCGGTTTGCCAAGTGGCGCGCCGTAATCAAAATTGGCGAAGGGATTCCAAGCCGGGGATGTATTGACGTGAACGCGAATGCCCTGGCGCGCTACGCCGTCCTCTGCCAGGAAGCGGGCCTGGTTCCGGTGGTTGAGCCGGAGGTTTTGATGGACGGCGACCATACTCTGCTGGAGTGCCAGGCAGCAACCGATGAGGCTTTGCGTGCCACGTTCAGTGAGCTCGTTACGCAGCGAGTCGTGCTTGAAGGCATGATCCTAAAACCCAACATGGTGCTACCAGGGTTGGACTGCAAAAAGCAGGAGACCGTGGATGAAGTGGCTGATGCGACAATCCACACACTGCTCCGCGCGGTTCCGGCTGCGGTGCCCGTCGTTGCATTTCTGTCTGGAGGGCAAAGCGCCGAGTTGGCTTCAGCCCGATTGAATGCGATGAATGTTCGTTTTCAGGGCCGGATGCCTTGGGCGCTGGCATTCTCGTACGCGCGCGCCGTGCAACAGCCAGCGATGGAAATCTGGAGAGGCGATGACAAAAATGTATCGGCCGCTCAGAAGGCCTTGTACCATAGAGCACGCTGCAACTGGGCTGCGCGCCGAGGCGAGTACAGTGCGGAGATGGAGCAATGACTGCTTTGTCGGGGGCATTCGCAATCGGCGGAATCGAGTTGAAAAAGCCTCGCCGAGGTGCAATGCTTGAGTACAGTGAGGTCGCACTTCGCGGTCTGTCTTCTGAGTGGTTGGCGGGTTATTGACACCGGTTTAGTGTTCCGTTCCTGTTGACCTTCTGCAAATCCGCGCCTGCCGAACGCGCAAATGAGTCAAAGGACAAGAACGACTTTCGAAAGTGGAACGAATATGACAGAGACGATCCCATCGCTTACTCAAACCGCAGCATGGAAAGCGCTTGAGGCGCATTCGCAGGAGAATCGGAATCTCACCATCAAGGATCTGTTCGCGGAGGATTCCACACGCGGGCATCGCCTGACGGTCGAGGCTGCGGGCATCTACTTTGATTACTCAAAGAACCGAATTACGGACGAGACGCTGCGGCTCCTGTCTGCACTGGCCGAAGAAGCAGGGCTTTCGTCCCACGTTGATGCCATGTTTCGCGGGGACAAAATCAATGTCACGGAGAAGCGCGCGGTTTTGCACGTGGCTCTGAGGGCGCCGAAGGGGGAGTCCATCCTGGTAGATGGAGTGGACGTGGTACCCGCCGTTCATGCAGTCCTGGATAAGATGGCGGGATTCGCCAATAAGATCCGTTCAGGGGAGTGGCTTGGCTATACGGGCAAGCCGATCCGCAACGTGGTTAACATCGGCATTGGCGGATCCGACCTGGGACCAGTGATGGCTTACGAGGCGTTGCGGCATTATTCCCAGCGCGATCTCACATTCCGCTTTGTCTCCAATGTCGACAGTACGGATATTGCCGAGGCAACGCGCGATCTGGATGCCGAAGAAACTCTGTTTATTGTTTCGTCTAAAACATTTACAACTCTGGAAACGATGACCAATGCGCACAGCGCACGTGTGTGGGCGCTTGAGACGCTGAAGCACTCCGTAGCCATTGCGAAGCATTTTGTAGCTGTCTCCACCAATGCAGTGGAAGTAGAGAAGTTCGGAATCGATACCGCCAACATGTTCGAATTCTGGGACTGGGTTGGCGGGCGTTACTCAATGGACTCGGCGATTGGCCTATCCACCATGATTGCCATCGGTCCTGATGGTTTTCGCGAGATGCTGGACGGCTTCCATGAAATGGACGTCCACTTTCGCACGACCCCATTCGAGCGCAATCTTCCGGTACTCATGGGGCTTCTGTCGCTTTATTACAACAGCTTCTTCGATGCGCAAACGGTAGCTGTGCTTCCCTATGAGCAGTATCTAAAACGTTTCCCGGCATATCTTCAGCAGTTGACCATGGAGAGCAACGGCAAGCACGTTACGCTTGACGGATCAACGGTCGACTACCAGACCGGCCCGATCTATTGGGGCGAACCAGGCACCAACGGGCAGCATTCGTTTTACCAGTTAATCCATCAAGGGACGCGGCTGATTCCTTGCGACTTTATCGCGTTTTCGAAGACTTTGAATCCACTTGGCCGGCACCACGATATTTTGATTGCGAACGTTTTCGCCCAGGCCGAGGCACTCGCATTTGGTAAGACTACACAACAGGTCGAGGCCGATGGCACGCCCGCATGGCTGGCCCCTCATCGAGCCTTTGAGGGTAATCGGCCATCGAACATGATCATCCTCGATCGGCTGACTCCAGCGGCGCTGGGCAAGCTGATTGCGCTATACGAGCACAGTGTCTTTACGCAGGGAATCATCTGGCGCATAGATTCATTCGATCAGTGGGGGGTTGAGTTGGGCAAGGTTCTGGCTCAGCGCATCATTCCAGAGCTTGAGTCGGCCAAGGAATCAAAATCGGTTCACGACAGCTCCACCAGCACGCTGATTGAACGGTACCGCAAGAGCAAGTAGAGGTTGTAGCGGCGGAGCCGGCTGAAAGCGCTCCGTCGATCTTAGGTTCGGCCGCCGCCGTTGGCGTGCGCCAGCAAGTGGATGCCGGCAACGGCGGAGGTAATGAATGACCCGTTCGCAATCTGATGCGTTGGTCCTTTTCGGCGTAACCGGCGACCTGGCCCACAAGATGACGTTCCCCGCGCTCTATGCCATGGTGAAGCGCGGTGTCCTTACAGTCCCGGTGATCGGTGTTGCTTTCCCAAAGTGGAATTTGGATCGCTTGCACCGGCGTGTTACAGACAGCATCGAGAGGAATGGCGGCGTTGACGACAAGCGCGCTCTGCAGCGTTTGCTGTCCTCACTTAAATATGTGAGCGGGGACTATAAGGACCCAGCGACGTTTGCTGCAATCAAAGGAGCGTTGGGCAAAGCGCAGAGGCCTGCACACTACCTGGCGATTCCGCCGTCTCTGTTTGCAACGGTGATTGAAGGGCTGGGCAAGGCGAACCTGGCGAAGAATGCAAGGGTGATTGTTGAGAAGCCGTTTGGCCGCGATCTTGCTTCGGCGAAGGAACTGAACCAAGTGGCACATTCGGTTTTTCCGGAGGACTCGATTTTCCGCATCGATCACTTTCTAGGCAAGGAGGCGATCATGAACATTCTCTATTTCCGATTTGCTAACTCATTTCTTGAACCCATCTGGAATCGCAACTATGTATCAAGTGTCCAGATAACTCTGTCGGAGAGCTTCGGAATCGGAAAGCGCGGCTCGTTTTACGAGACAGCGGGCTGCCTGCGCGACGTGATTCAGAATCATCTTTTTCAAGTGGTCGCGCTTCTTGCGATGGAACCGCCGTCTGGGCGCGATTTTGGCGCAGTGCACAATGAGCAAGCCAAGGTGTTTGAAGCGATGCGCCCTCTTACGCCAGATGATGTGGTCCGCGGTCAGTACGCGGGCTACCGCGACGAGGCGGATGTGGCGAAGAACTCCGATGTGGAGACGTACTGCGCTCTGCGACTGTTCATCGATTCATGGCGTTGGGAAGGCGTTCCTTTTTATCTACGTTCGGGAAAGTACCTGCCCAACACAGCAACGGAAGTGATTGTTGAACTGAAACCTGCGCCACAGCGACTTTTTGCGGACTCCGCTGCCGTCGATGGACTGGCGAATTATTTCCGTTTCCGGCTTTCTCCCAATTCAGCTCTTGCGCTTGCCGCCAGGGTAAAGCGTGCCGGCGAGGATTTTGTTGGTGATCAGCGAGAGCTCTATCTTTCGGAGCAGCAGGCAGGGGAGGAGACTCCTTATGAACGGCTGCTCGGCGATGCGATGGCCGGGGACGGCGCACTGTTTACGCGCCAGGATGCGATTGAGGCCGCATGGACAGTTGTCGATCCGGTCCTCAAGAAACATCATCGTGTTCGCCCTTACAAGCGCCGTACCTGGGGACCAAAGGAAGCGGATGCGTTAATCGCGGACGGCAAATGGCATAACCCGGATCCCAAAGCTCCAACTGGTTGTTAGTTCTGCCGAGAACTGAACGGTAACCCTTTATTTCCTGACCCGCGGTCGATCCCGCATGCCTTCAACCAGAAGGTCGTCGGTGATCAATGTAGCTCAGCGAATGCCCACTAAAACAATCAGAATTGAGTCTAAGAGCTGGGGTTCTTCTCACCTGCCTAACCGCGAGAATTCCACACAATTTGGGCAGTTTCGCTGCACGCGGTTGCATTGCACAAGGCAACCTTCGGGGACTGCGCATCTTCCAACAGAGGACGCGCTTTGTTCTCAGGCTCGTGTGTTTCGCGGGCTGGAATCGATAACGAACGAATACCACTTCAATCACTTGGGCTAGCACGGTCGAGGATCTTTCAAAGTCGAAGCGGATTCGCAGCGAACATTGGAGAAGACGAAATGCCGATCATCACTGTTGTACTTACACTTTTGGTTGTGGGCGTGCTCTTGTGGCTTATCAACACATACATTCCCATGCAAAGCACAATCAAGGGACTCTTGAATGCAGTTATAGTCATCATGCTGGTAATATGGCTGCTCAACGTCTTCGGTCTGATGCACTATGTTACCGATTTCAAGGTCGGAACGCACTGATGCAGGCAACTAGTCGATAGCTCGCAGTAAAGTCGATGCAACTTAACCGAGTTGCGCAAGCCGACGAACGCAGCGGCTATTTCCGATGGGCATTAAGCTGGTCGATCACTCGCTTCAAGTCGTCGAGTTTTTGACCCGCTTCGGCAAGTTTGCCCTGCGATGTGAGCCGCTGATAGTCGCCAAAATCTTTTCCGGCCTGCCCAATCAATGAGTCGATATCCGCGACAAGTTTAGGTCCGCTTGTTGTTTCTGGAGCAGTTCGCGGCGCATCGGATGCGCTTAAGGTCGATGTTTCAGAACCAAACAGGGAAGCCAAGGCCGCCTCAAATGTAGGCGCATACGCGAGTTTGTCCTGCAGCGCAAGAACAACCAGCCGCAACTCCGGCATTGGGCTTCGATCGGCCTGCAGATAGATTGGTTCCGCGTACAACAGAGCGCGCCCACATGGGATGACCAGCAGACTGCCGCGCCGCACATGCGAGCCTTGCTGATTCCACAGTGTCAGTTGTCCTGAAAGCTGAGCGTTTTGATCGATGCGCGCTTCGATCTGCTGCGGTCCGTCGACCAGTCGGCTCTTTGGAAAATCGTAGACGACCGATGTGCCGTAGTGCGCGCCATCGCTGCGTCCGGCAATCCAACCGATAAGATTATTCCGGTTGGCGGGAGTAAACGGCAGAATCTCCACGAACTCAAGGCCTGTTTCATCCGGAAGCTTCATGAGGACGAAATTTGGCGCCATGGGAATACTCGTCTGCCCACCGCCCTCGGTCATGCCGTTTTCCGTGGCCACGGTCCAGAGGTCTTCTCGGTTGTAGAAGACTTCCGGATTGGTCATATGGTAGAGGCCATACGCTTCCGCCTGTAAGCGGAGCAGCATTTCGGGGTAGCGTACGTGTTTGCGCAGCCACCCCGGCATCGTGGATGCATCCTTGAATAGGCCGGGAAAAATGCCGCGATAGGCAGCCAGGATGGGGTCTTCATTGTCGAAAACATAGAAGGTCGCTGTCCCATCGTAGGCATCCACCACGGCTTTTACGCTGTTCCGCATGTAGTTGATCGAGTCGCTTTCAAGGCTGTAATGACTTGAGTACGGATAGCTGTCCGACGAAGTAAATCCATCCATGACCCAGGACAAGCGGCCGTCGTCGCCAACGACAATGTAAGGATCCTTGTCGAATGTGAGGAAGGGCGCCAGCGCCGCCACGCGATCGCGCACATTGCGCCGCATCAGCAACCGGCTCTGTGCGTTTACGTCGTCGCTGAACGGCAGCTTGGCGATATCGCCGCGGTCGAATGCAAGCAAAAGCCGGCGAAAGAATCCACCAACAACGATGCCGCCAGTACCCTCATACGAAGTAAGGTTATTG
>Ga0302140_10008136_pt1 | contig 13075 bp, 8 predicted proteins | sample I_Bog_E1_1_FD_202095 | JGI IMG/M metagenome (GOLD analysis project Ga0302140, IMG submission 202095) | Peat permafrost microbial communities from Stordalen Mire near Abisko, Sweden - I_Bog_E1_1 | ecosystem: Environmental > Terrestrial > Soil > Wetlands > Peat | place: Sweden: Abisko, Stordalen...
ACGATCAGCGCCTCGCCGGGCTGCACATACACTTCCGGCAACATAGTCGTTTCAACTTCCGACATGGATCCTCCTGTAAAGGGCCGGCGCCACGGGCTCGAGCGGCAGATCCATATCATGCAGGGTTTCGGAATGGCCTACGAAAAGGTATCCGCCGGAGACGATGTGATGGGAGATTCTGGCGAGGACGCGCGCTTGTGTTTGCCGATCGAAATAGATAATGACATTGCGGCAGAAGACGGCATCGGCGCGTTCGGTGATGCCGTAGTCGGAGTCCATGAAGTTGAGGCGGCGAAACTCGATGAGCCGCCGCAGTTCAGGCACAACGCGCACGCGCTCCGATCCCGGCTCGCGGCTGCGCATGAAGTATTTTCGCTGCAGCGCGGCGGAGACCGGGGCAACGACCGGAGATGAGTAAATACCCATCTCGGCTTTCGCCAGCACTTCGGTGCAGATGTCGGTTGCGAGAATGCGGAAGCGGAATCCGGGGTGTGTCAGCGCAAATTCACTGAGAACGATGGCCAATGTATAAGGCTCTTCGCCGGTGGAACAGCCGGCACTCCATACGGAGCACTGCCGCGCGATTCCATTACGCTCGATGAAATCCGGCAACACCTTTTCAACCAGGTAATTGAAATGTGCAGGCTCGCGGAAGAAGTCAGTTTTGTTGGTGGTGACAACGTCGATCAGGCTGACGATCTCTTCTTTGAGGCCCTTGCGATCGAAGACATAATCGCAGTATTGGCTGAAGGAGCCGAGGTCGAGTATTTTGAGGCGTCGTTTGATGCGCGCCTCGAGCATGGTTTTCTTGCCGGTGCCGAGGTGGATGCCGGCCTGTTGATAGATCAATTCGCAGAGGCGGGTGTAGTCCCGCGTGGACATGGATTCATCTTGAGCGATCATGGTGTGGACGGGGCGCATTGAAGATGGAGCGCCCCGCTATCCCTTTCAGGCCGCTACTTCAGGCTGCTACTTCGATCAGTGGCTTGGTGGTTTCCTGTCCGCGGACAGTGGCGAGTTCTTCGGCTGAGAAGATGCGATCGATATCCAGGATCATGATGAACTGGGAATCGCGTTTGCCCATGCCCTTGATGAAGTCGGTGCGGATATGGGTACCAATGCGTGGCGCGGGTTGAATCTGATCGGGCTCGAGGTCGATGACTTCTTCGACTGAATCGGCTAGCGCGCCGATGACGGTGGATTCGTTATCGAGCAACACCTCGACTACAACGATGCAGGTGTTGCGCGTGCTTTCGGTCTTTGTCATCTCGAAGCAAAGCCTGAGATCGACGACTGGAACTACGCTGCCCCTTAGATTGATCACTCCGGCCATGAACTCCGGCGTTCTGGGGATTTCGGTGATTGTGGTCAAGTCAAGTACTTCTCTTACTTTGGCAACATCGGTCGCAAAGATCTCGTTGCCGAGCTTGAAGGTGAGATACTGCCTTGTCTCCGTTATTTCATTCACGCTCATTCTGCAACTCCTTTCTCATTCTGAGGACAGGCGCGAACCGCAAGCGGGCCGCGCCCAACCGTCTAATAGCGTTCGAATTCCCCGTCAAGTTGGTCGTGTTTGTCTTTCATGCGGAGACTGACTCCAGCCTTGACGGCTGACTTGAGACCCGCTCCATTGCCTCGACCGTTCGCCTTTGAAGCCTTTCCGGGCGTGGCTTCAAGGTGCCCATTTGAAGGACTGTGGCCGTTTGGCTTTGCGGGCTCCGCATTCGCGGATGCCAAAGGGACACTCCGCACTGGCACGCGGTGGCCGTTTTCCGCAGTTTGGAAGAACGCCAGCGCGCTGACCAGTTGATCGGACTGGCCGGTCAACTCCTCAGTGGTCGCTGCCATCTCTTCCGACGCAGACGCGTTCTGCTGGATCACCTGCTCCAACTGCTGCAGCGCCTTGTTGATTTGCTCGGCGCCTGTATCCTGCTCCTTGCTGGCGGCAGTAATTTCCTGCACCAACTCGGCGGTGCGCTGGATATCGGGTACCAACTTGTCCAGCATTTCGCCGGACTTCTCAGAGACTTTGAGCGTGTTAGCGGAGAGTTGGTTGATTTCCGCGGCCGCCTTCTGGCTGCGCTCGGCGAGCTTGCGGACCTCAGCAGCGACCACAGCAAATCCCTTGCCGTGTTCGCCGGCGCGCGCCGCTTCTATGGCTGCATTCAATGCGAGCAGGTTGGTCTGCCTGGCGATTTCCTCGATGATGGAGATTTTGTTGGCGATCTCTTTCATGGCAGCTACTGCTTCGAGAACCGACTTGCCGCTTTCCTGAGCATCCTTGGCGCTCTTGTTGGCGATCTTGTCAGTTTGCTGCGCGTTGTCAGCATTCTGCTTGATGTTGGAGACCATCTGCTCCATTGAGGAGGAGGCTTCTTCGGCGGCGGCGGCCTGGGAACTGGCGCCCTTCGATACTTGAATTGAGGCTGTTGAGATGGATTGGCTGGCAGCCGATACCTCGCCGGCAATAGTGCGGATATCTGAGACAGTTTGAGTGAGTCCGCCAACCATCGCCGATAATGCCTGCATGAGCTTGTCCTGCGGTGAACGTTCGCGGAGCGACACGGTAAGGTTTCCGTTCGAAATCTCTTCGGCAGCCGCTGTGATTTCATTCATGGCGGCGACCAGCGCATTGAGGTTGTTCTTGATGAGGTTGAAGTCGCCATTGTAGGTGTCGGTAATCGGCGGAGGATTATCCCCCTTGCTGATGAGTTCCACGTACTTGGCAGAAAAATTCAGCGGAGTGATAACCGCTTCGAGGATTGCGTTTACGCCCCGTACAATCTCGGCGTATGCGCCCTGGAACAACTCCGGTTTTCCACGGTCAGCCAGGTCCCCTGCCTTTGCAGAATTGGTCAGACGCACAAACCCTTCGTGCAGGAGTTGCAGGACTTGTGCCACATTGTTGATAGCCTGCTTCATTTTTTCGTGATCGCCCTTGTATGTCTGGGTGATCAGTTCGTCGACTTTGCCGGCGGAGATTTGGGCAAGGACGCGATTGCCTTCGCCGATGGGAATGAGGATGGCATCGAGCATGGTGTTCACGCCGTGAATGATCTCCGCGAATGCTCCCTTGAAATGTTCCGGCTTGGCTCGTTCGGAGAGTTGACCTTCCCTGGAAGCATCGATCAGGCGGGCAAGTTCAGTCTTCAGCGCACCGACCGTGCCGACCGTGCTCTGGCAACTCTTGGTCAGGACGTCGCGGTCGGATTTTGTCTCGATTCGCACACTCAGGTCGCCTTCAGATACCTTTTCCAACACCCCCGACACGCCTCGAATGTATTCCACCAGTGCCCGGAAGGAATCCGCCAGCGAACCCACCTCATCGCCTGAGCGGTAGTTGATGTTCTGATTCACATCGCCCAATGAGATTTGCTTTGCCGTTTCCGCCAGTTCGCCCAGCGGCTTTGAGATACTGCGGGAGATAAATATCCCCAGTCCCAAACCGACGAGTAAGCCGCTGACAATCATGATGACCATAAAAGTACGGCTGCTGAGGTAGGTCGAATCGGAGGTATCCGCGTCCAGCTTGGCGTTTTCCTCCTTGGCAGTAACAAGTTGGCTAAGGATACCCTCAACGGCGTCGGCCTTTTGACGGCCAAGGCCCATCGAAAGGTCCACAGACTCCCGTTTTTTCTCGAGTTGATCTTTGGCGGCCTCGGCAACGATCTGGTTTACGACCTCTTGTCGTTCGCTCCATGCGTGGCCGAACTTCGTCAACAATTCCTTGCCTTCGGCAGTGTGAATCAACGGTCTTGCCTTCTCAATGGAGTCGTTTACTTTGGCTTCGAACCCGTCGATCGCGGTCTTGTACTTATCGCGCTCTTCAGGGTTACTGGAGAGCAGCATGTTCTTCTCGGCCCTGGCGGCTTCGACAATTTCCGAATCGGCCTGTTTGAGGTAGGCCAATCCGAGAGTTTCGTTTGCATACGATGAGTCCGCCAGATCGGCAATCTTGCCCATGCTGCGAATGCCCATAATCCCGATTATGGCGGTGATAACCCCCACGAGTGCGAAAGCCCCGATCAGCCTGACGCCGATCTTCATGTCATAAAACCATTTCATTGCGTTTGCTCCTCTCGCGTAGTCACGCTGCGTGGCCGGGTATTGCGTGCCCTTTTTGTGATTTCGCATCTTCATCTACCATTGCTCCCGGCCTGAAATGCGAAGCGCAGCTGGTTGAATCATTCTTGACGAGCGCTGGCATACGGTCCAGCACCGACGAATACCGGTAAGATTTTCAGATTGCGGGTCGGTCCCCGGCTCTGGGCGGACGTCCTCTCGGGCCATGAATGGCAGAGCGCATGGCTTCCTTAGCAAGGCGTTCGGGGTCCAGAATCAGCGCCACCGTTCCGTTGCCCAGAATGGTTGCGCCGGATACGACTTGCACGTGACGGTAGAAGCGGCCAAGGTTCTTGATCACCGTCTGACAATTTCCCAGCACCTGGTCCACGACAAAGCCGAAACGGCCTTCCTCCGTTTCGACAATCATGATCTGCTCGATCGCGGGCGGTTCTGTGCGGATGTTGAAGTGCTCGCGCAGGCGGATGTACGGAACGAGTTCTTCGCGCACGTTGGCCAGGTGCTTGCCGTTGGCGCGCTCGATATCCGCGCGCGTGAGTTCGATGCACTCCAGTGTGTTGGCCAGGGGAAGCACGAAGCAGGCACTGCCAACACCGACCAGAAGACCGTCGATAATGGCCAGCGTCAGCGGCAGGCGCAAAGTGACCGTGGTGCCGACGCCAGGCTTGCTGACTACCTCGATTGTTCCGCGCAGGCTGTCGACTCTTTGGCGTACAACATCCATGCCCACGCCGCGGCCGGAGACGTCGGTCACCGTTTTGGCTGTCGAGAACCCGGGCTGGAAGATCAGGGCGAAAGTCTCGGCCTCAGTGAGCTGGGCATCGGCAGCCACGAGGCCTTTCTCAATGGCGCTGCTGCGTACCGCTTCCGCGTCGATGCCGTTGCCGTCGTCGGACACGCTGATGAGCACGCTTGCTCCCGAGTGACGCGCCGACAGGTGGATGCTGGCTGTTGGCCGCTTGCCGTAAGAGGCGCGAACCGCGGGCGCAGAGATGCCATGATCGATGCTGTTGCGGATCAGATGCATGAGCGGATCGCCGAGCTGATCGATCACCGTCTTGTCCAGTTCCGTGTCGGCGCCTTCCATGGTCAGCTCGATATCCTTGCCGAGATCGCGGGCCAGGTCGTGGACCAGGCGGCGGAACTTCTCGAAGGTGGCGCGGATGGGCAGCATGCGGATGTTCATCGAGTTTTCGCGCAGGGCGGAAGTGAGCCGCTCAATCTCTTCGGAGACTGCGGCAATCTCAGCATCGTCGCGTTGGGAAGCAAGCTCACTCAAGCGGGCCTGTACTGTGACCAGCTCGCCCACCAGGTCGACAAACTGGTCGAGCTTGGCGGCCGGCACACGCAGGCTGGATACGTTGTCGGGCTTGTCGTAACTGCGTCGGCCCACGGGCTGCGCTCGCTGCTCATCGAGAGCCCGTGCCGTACTGTCTGCCGCAGACGCCGCGGCGATGGTTAAATCGCACCCGTCCTCGACGAAGATGAAGACGTCTCGGATTGCATCGGCCCCGGTCGCGGTAACCAGCACCATATCCCAGGTAACATAGCAGCGTTCGGGGTCAAGCTCGGCAAGCGGGGGAACGGCCGCCATGCTGGCTCGCACGGAGAGGCCCCCGAGCTGACGGAGTTCCCGCAGCAGCAGGAACGGATTCGCTCCATTGCGCATCATGTCAGGACCGGGAGCGAAGCGGATATGCCACTCGCGAGTGGGCTCCGCGCAAGCCGCCGGAGGGGTAGACAAAGCTTTTTCGGGAGCAGGCCCGGGCGTGAGGATGCCAGCCAATTGTTGGACCCTGGCCAGAATTTTTGCGCAGGCTTCAGGGTCGGCAGGGGCTCCGCCCGCATCTTCCTCAACAAGGACGCGGATCTGGTCGAGGGCCGAGAGAGTGAGATCGATCAGTTCGGCGCCGACCGCAAGTCGTCCGTTGCGCACTTCGTCGAACGCGGTTTCCAATTGGTGGGTGAATGCCGCCAGCCGGTCGAAGCCAAACATGGCCCCTGAGCCCTTGATAGTATGCAGTCCGCGGAAGATTCTACCCACCAGCTCAGGATCGGCGCGGTTCTCGTTCAGTTCCAGCAACGCCGCTTCGAGATCGACAAGGATCTCCCGCGCTTCCTCGCGAAAGCTCTGCTTGAACTGCTCAGCGTTTTCGACTATTGACATGGATTCTCCCCGCCGGCCTGCCCGGCGTCCATATCTTTCGCGAACTCATCGAAGCCAGCCTGCAAAAGCGCCGAAGTTATGATGGGCGGGACAGGCGCCTCAATCACGAACGCCACGCCCGATGCTTTGGCTTCGCGCAGAGCCGCCCAGAGCAGTTCGACCGCAGTTACATCGAGCTCGGTTGCGGACTGGAGGGAGACTCGCACCTTCTTTCCGGAGGCGAGAGCCTGAATCAGAAAGTCCTTAAGTTCCGCTGCGGACCCGATTCCGACTTCGCCTTCAAGACGAATCCAGCTCAGCTCTTCTTCGCGTTCGAAAGCGACCGGCACATCAAACTCCATTCTTTGCGGGGCGAATGCGGGCGAAGCGCCCATGGGTTGCAAACACCTGACGTTGTGGATCAGGTCGTATCGAGATTCCGCGGACCATTTTGCGGACCGAATTGCAGGTTGAGTTGCAGACCGAGTTGCGGGTCAGCATCCGTGATTCTTGCGCTCACTCAACTCATCGACCCAATCTATGCACTCGCGTGACCATTCCGGCGACGCCGATTCTTTGAATTTCCAAAGGCGGCAGCTATCGATTTCAGCTTTCCCATTGCTGGCTCGCAAAGTGCTAAGGGCACTTACAAAGCTCGCTCCGGGGAACGATAATGTTGTGTCAGAGCTGCTTTCCGAAAGGAAGAGAATGATCACACGCCGCAATTTCATAACTACATCGATGATGACGTCGGCTGCCGCAATGTCAGTTCGCGCACCGTTATTTGGAGCGCAAAGGGAACGTGTGGCCGATAAGGGCAGGCTTCGTTTCGGCGTGAATTTTACTCCGCGCAAACGGTGGTGGTACTGCTGGCTCGATTGGGACAAACAGGCTATCGCTGACGACCTGAGCGGAATCGCGAGCCTTGGCGTCGACCACATCCGCATTCAGTGCCTGTGGCCGCTGTTTCAGCCGGGAATCAACACGGTCAGCGATCGACTGCTGGATAACTTGCATTCGCTGCTTGACCTGGCCGATGATGCGGGCCTGGATGTTGAAGTCACAGTACTGAACGGCTGGATGAGCGGGATATCTTTTCTACCGCCATGGGTGATGCCGCTGGCGCGGCCGCAGAATGGGGACGACTTCAATATTTTTACCTCCGCACCGGTTATTGAAGCGGAGAAGTTGTTGCTTCGCCGGATTTCTGAGACGGTTGGCAGTCATCGACGCTTTCTTGGATTCGATCTCGGCAATGAACTGGGCGTGCTGATGGGGATGAACAATCCGGTGGCGACGAAGGATGCGGACCGCTGGGCGACGGATATGTTGAGTTACTGCGACCAGATAGCTCCGGGCAGATTTCATGTGAACGGGACCGACCATTCGCATTGGTTCAATGACTTCGGGTTTAGCCGGGCAACGCTGGCTAATACCGGGCACGCCACTGTTACGCACACGTATATCTACTTCGATGGAGTTCTTGACCGCTATAAGTACTCGGATCAGGCTTCATTGCATCTTGCCGATTACATGATCGAGCTTGCGTATGCGTATCAGAGGGATCTGAATCGCAAGGTATGGACGGAGGAGATTGGTGTGAGCAGTAAAGAGATGCCGCCGGATTTTCAGCCTGAATACATGGATCAACAGGTGCGTAACATTGCGGCGACCGGTAAGTCGTGGGGTGTTACGTGGTGGAGTTCGCATGATATCGACCGTGCCGACAAGAGTTTTGATAATTACGAATATGAGTTAGGGCTGCTGGATTTGCAGAACAAGCCCAAACCACTGGGAAGAAAGTTCAAGGAACTCGCTGGCGAGTTAGGGCGTTCTCCGCTGGAGCCGCTTCCGCGCACGACCGCGCTGGTGATTCCCGACACGGGACTGTCGACAAAGCAATGGCCACCGGACTGGCGGTTTGCCAAGGTCTATATGGACCTGATCGACAAGGGGAAGACGCCGTGCATTGTGATTGAGAGTCGGGCAAGGGATGAGGAGTATCTCAGAGCGCGGGGCATCCGCGCACTGATTCCATGCGGCTGCTGAGCACAATTACACGCCTTGCGCCGGTGTCTCTGAATAGGGCTTCGGAAGGATGATGCGCGGATTGTCGATTTGATTGGTGGACCTGCTCGGGATCGAACCAATGACCTCTTCCGGGGATGCGGATTCTTGACGGAATGCCGGTTACACGTGCCCAATATTTGCAGCAGAGCTTTTCGAAGAGTCAGACGACGTGGAGATTCGAAGAGGGGGCGGGAAGCGCTCAGAAAGCAAAAGGAGGCAAGAGCATGGCGAGCCCGATGAATCCGCAGGCAGGGAAGTGTCCGTTTAATCCGGAATCGGCGGAGCCGCGGTTGGAAGACGCGCCGGGCGCGCCTGTGGTGAAAGGGTGGCCAGTGCTGGGAAGCACCTTTCAGTTTTTGAGCGACGCGCCTGGAGTATTGAATCGCGCGTATCGGAAGTATGGGCCAGTTTTCAAACTACGCGCGCTCTGGATCCGATACACGATCATTGGCGGGAAGGAAGCAAAGCTCTTTATGCAGCAGGGGCTTCAGGACCGTTATCTTTCGCGGAAGAAAATTTTTAACACCATCGGCACGGAGCTGGGTACGGACGACTTCATGATGAGCGAGTCAGGCCCAACGCATGTTCGGTTGCGGCGGTTGTTGGGATTGGGCTATTCACGGGAGGCAGCATCCGCTTGGGTACCGGATTTTGTCGAGGTAGTGAGGGAAGAGGTTGGTAAGTGGCGGGCCGGGAGTGTTCTTGTGGTGATGGATGCGATCAACCGCGTCGCTTTCGAGCAGTATTGCCGGGCGATGTGCGGGCATTCCCTGCGTGAACATTTTGCCGAATCGATGAAGACGATCGAAACCAACATGAATGTCGGCGCGCTGGTCTGGCCAACCCTGGCGGTGAAACTCCCGGGCTATCGCAAAGCCCGCAACAACGTGCTTGGTCTGATTTCGGACATGGTGCATAAGGCCGAGGATGAAACGGCGGTTCCGGGTTCCAGAAAAACGATTATCGACACATTGCTTAGCGTGCGCGACAAGGAAGGTGTGTCGCTGCGGCATGACCAGGTTGTGTGCTATGCGATGTATGGGTGCGCGGGCAGCGTCGCATACATGGCGCGGCTGATTGGATTCATGCTGTACCAGATTTTGATCGATTCCGAATTGAAGCGGATTCTTACAGAGGAAGCAGACCGCGCGTTCTCGGAGGGAATTCGCAATGCTTCGGATGTTCGCCGATTGGAATTGATGTGCGCGGTTTACCACGAAACGCTGCGTTTCCGCCCGGTTTCGCAGGGCATGCCGTATTACACCGATCGCGCCTATGTGTTCCAGGGGAAGAAGGTCGAAGCCGGAGAAATTACGGTGCTGTCGCAGGTGCCGATGAGTTTCTCGGAGCAGGACTTCACTGACCCGATGCGATTCGATCACACGCGGATGATGAGCCCGCGCAACGAACATCGAAAAGGAGAAGGCTTCCATCCATTTGGCATGGGTGATCGGACGTGCACGGCGATGGGGCTGACAGAGTTGATGGCGGTGACGATGGTTGCGACGATTCTGCACGAGTGCGACCTGGAGATGACGCCGGCCAGCTATCGGCTGAAGCTGAGAATTCGCCCGCTGCCTGCGCCGGACAATGGATTCCGGATTAAGGCCAGGCATCGCGAAGGCCGGACACGCGAGACACTGGTTCGCGCGGCTGCTCCCTCCGAGGAGAGTATTACAGCGGCCTTTCCGGGGTACGACGACCCGTCAGTCGGAGAGCTTCTGGAAAATGCGCCGAGCCGGACTTTTGGGCAGGGCGAGACCATTATTCGGCAGGGCGACACGGCCACTGCGTTTTATATTGTGGAGCGTGGCACGGTGTCCGTAAGCAAGGACGGCAAGGTTGTGGCGGAGCTTGCGCCGGGTGAGTATTTCGGCGAGATCGGATTGCTGCAAGGTGTTCCGAGAACGGCTACGGTTACGGCTCAGAGCCCGTCGGTTCAAGTGCTGGAATTGTCGCGAGAGCGGTTTCTGGATCTGGTGGAGAATTCCGATCTGATCTCCGGCGAGTTGGCGGCGATCGCGCGCAAGCGAACCGCTCACAATAGCTTGAGGGAAGCACTGCCGGGAGTTTCCGCCGACGCGCTCCGGCGACTCTTTCCGGAGTTTTCGACGGAGAGGCTGGAGGCCGGCGCGATTGTTATCCGGGAAGGGGAGGCTGCGGATCGCTTCTATGTAATTGCGGAAGGCTGCGCTGTTGTTACGCGGCGAGCCGTTGACGGGGCCGATGAAGGGGCTGCGGAACTTGCGCGGCTTGGGCCCGGAGAATATTTTGGCGAGATCGGAATGATTACCGGTCAGCCGCGCAATGCCACGGTGACAATATCCAACGAAGGTGCCGCGGTTCTGTTGAGCACGGACCGCAAAGGATTTCTGGCGGCGTTCCATGCCGGGGCATCCGGCGACCTGGCCCAGACGATGATTACGCGCGCTGCGCTGCTCAAATAAAAAAGGCGAGCGTCGAGAAATAAGAAAGGCGAGCGTCGATCAGGAATTCCGTTCCTTGATGTCCTTATCGAAGAAGCGGAAGAGGACCTTGCGGATGTCGAGGAAAAGCTTGACGCCAACCAGGAACTGGTAAGGAGTCCACCCTAGAACCTGGAGGACCGCCTGCCAGATACCGATTGTTGGGCCGCGCGTGACCAAATGTATTCCCACCAGGACGAATCCCAGTGAAAGGGTGGTGACTGCGAAGGTAAGGCAGCCGCGCAGGAATATGGAGATCGCCATCGATGCTTTATCAACCAGGTTGGTGAACTGAAATGGCGGCGAATCCAGCCAGCGCTGCGCGAGATAAGTGGTTCGGTCAACCATGTCGGCCAGTTGCTCGATCTTGAGATAGCTTTCGTTGCTTGGTCCCTTGAAGAGGAATTTGAGCACCTGCTCGTGGACGCGCTTGCGAGCGCGCTTACCCGCTGCGTTGCTATAAACCCGATGTTCCTTGTAAGCGTTGACCTCCGGATAAAGGCGCGCCGCGATGGTTTCATACAGCAGCGTGGACCGAATCATTTTGAGGGTATTGAGGTTCAGGGGAATGTTATATTCACGCGCCAGGGAGAGGAACCGAATCCAGATCTTGGCCGATGTTCTTTCCCACCATTCCGTGTGCTTGCTCTTGAATGCATAAAGATCTTGCCAGAAGATGCCTTCGACGCGCTTGGAGAATTCGTCGACATCGATGGGAGGCAGTGGCTCCAGGATGGCCAGCGCGGCCTGGACCATGCGGCCGATGTCCGCTGTGTCGTGGTAATGCGAAAGCTGTTTCCAGTTGTTGCGTTCTTTGGTTGTGTAGGCGCCCGATGAGCCGAAGTCGATGAAGACCAGCTCACTATTGCGTTGTATGACTACGTTGGAAGGGTGCGGGTCCGCGTGGAAAAGAACGTTCTCGAAAACACCGAACTGATTGGTGCGCAGGAGCCGTTTGGCCACCAACTCGGGATGAATTCCTTCGGCCCTGAGCAGTTCGAGCGCTCGCGTGTCATTCTTCTCGACCGCCGCGATCATTTCGCGCATCCAGATACCCGAAACGAACTCCGACACCATAATGTCCTGCGACGAGAGTTCGAAATAGATGCGCGGGGCACTGATGTGCTTCATGTGCGCCTTAACGCCGCTGCGGAACAGTTCGGTGTAGCGCGCTTCCTTCCTGAAATCGAGTTCTTCTATCAGCATGCTCCGGAATTCATATACGAAATTCCGAGACAATCCGGGACGAATAATGGTGAAAAATTCGAGGAACTGAAGCACAGCACCGAGCGCATTGCAATCCGCGACAAATTTCTCTCCGATGCCGGGCCTGCGAACCTTGACGGCAACGCGGTCACCGTTTTTAAGGAACGCTTGAAAAACGCAGGCCACGGAAGCTGATCCGATGGGGACGGGATCGAAGGCACCGAACACGTCCAGCAGCGGCTTCCCCATGACCGTTTCAATCCGCTTGATGGCGTAGTCAGTGGGGAAAGTAGGCATGCGGTCGAGCATTTTGGCCAATTCGACCGTGTATTCGTAGGGCAGCAGATCAATTCGCATCGCCATCTGCTGACCGACTTTAACGGCGCTTCCGCCGATTCGCTCGAGGGCCTCGCGGAGGCGGACAGCCCTGCGCTCGATGGTGTCGTGGCTCATGAGCTTGTCCCAAAGGATACCGAAAGCCCAGCGCAGCCCGGCGAGACCGTAAACCATCAACCGGGAGAACGTCTGGAACATGTTCGCGTTCCAGTTGAGCTGGCGCATCATGGCCGGCGACACTTGCGGCAGAATGTCGCCCTGCAGATTCTGGCGCACGTCGGTCGGAAGCAATCCCGGAGGTTGCTTGAAAGTCAGAGTGGAAGGATCGATTCCCGGCTCGAAATTAGTGTGGCTCTTTGGCGCGGCCGAGCTGCTTCTTCTGCGTCCCAATGCATGCAGGGCCGCCAGGCGGATGCGCTCAAGGCGGCGCGGGTCCAACCCGCTTTCACGGAATGGGTCGGGCCGGGGCGGCAGAGCGGGCGGCGGAGGGGGAGCAGAATCGTCCGGATCGGGATCGGGTGGAGGCGGCGCATTCACCGCCTCGGATTTGATCTCTTCGGACTCGTCTTGCATGAGGCCGTCCCAGGTAAGGTGCTCGGGGGACCCGTCGCTCGTCATGTCAGGTCTCCGGGCGAATCAGCTGCCTGGCTGCGTGAGGCTAGCGCAGCGGAGGCGGAGTTAATAACCTTACCGTATCGCGAACCTGTTTCGAGCCTGGCCCGCTGTTCAAGTTCTTGACAAAATCGAAAGGTGCTTCGCCCGCGATGCG
>Ga0302140_10008138_pt1 | contig 13074 bp, 9 predicted proteins | sample I_Bog_E1_1_FD_202095 | JGI IMG/M metagenome (GOLD analysis project Ga0302140, IMG submission 202095) | Peat permafrost microbial communities from Stordalen Mire near Abisko, Sweden - I_Bog_E1_1 | ecosystem: Environmental > Terrestrial > Soil > Wetlands > Peat | place: Sweden: Abisko, Stordalen...
GATTTCGAATGGAACGGAATCTGAAACGCTGATCGACAACTTTTGCTCAACCGCGGAGCGGCAGGAGTTGGGTCGCTTCACATACATTGATTCGGCTTCGGGAACGACAAAAGTGGTTCCGACTTTTCGTCCGACAGTCCTTAACGTTACAAGGACTGAGGCACAAGTCCAGCAATCTTCGAATTCTTTCCTCGAATGGCACACGGAGATCGTGCCAACCGATCAAGGACAAGTCCTTGACCTACCTCATTCTCGTCGTTGGGCAGACATCCTGAAACGTGTCGAGGTTCACACCCATAGCCTTGGCTTGCCGCTGGAAGTCCGCCGCTTCTCAACGGGATTTGAAGCGACAGTGGGTCGCGGCCGACAAGAGGCGGAAACTACGTCTCACACATTTTCATTCACGGATGCAGCTGGAGATCCCCGACCAGGAGCGTTAGGTTTCGCCGCAGACGTTGATGGTCTCAGATTCACATTCGCTTATCCCAGCAATCTCGCGGATCGCGTCGGTGCCGACCTATCGCTTGTTCGCAGTCTCCGAGTTGCGCGCTTTCGCGAGATGTTGAAACTGGATTCGACGTTAGCACTGCTAGCTAATTCGTTTCAGTGCGATTGGCTCGCGCAGATTTTTGTGTCCGCCATCACGATTTCGGCGCTGCGCCGTTCGCTCTCGATTCAGGAGATTGTCGAACATGGTCAGACGGATTCTCTAGCTCCAGTTTTGCAAGAGGTCGTCGCCACAATCATGCAATCCGCTGCGCATGAAAGTGACGATCCCAATGACGCGGCTGATGACGGTACTCAAGACGAACGCTCACCGAAGCGTCTGACCGAACTCCTATGCCTTCTTGCCGATCCAACTGTGCGCAAAGTTCTTCGGAACTCGGCGTCAGTTCTATGGTCTCCGCTCGATGTCGAATGGGAAGCTTGGCTCAAATTGCGATTCAAAACAACTTTAGGGACGGCTCTCCTTGAGGCGGCGTGCGCTCTGAATACAAGCGCCGAGCAAGGATCTCTCGTACTTAGTGTGAACGCTTTGGTTAGTCCCCCCGCTCCCAAACTTGATAACGAGGACGAGGTGTGGCTGACGGAATCAACGATAGGGGGCGGCGGCATCGTTGAGGAATTCACTCGCCTGTACGCTGAGAATCCTCGGCACTTTTTGCGTTTGCTCGATTCCAAGCTGGCGCCGTCTGATCTTGAAAATGCTTCAGAAGATCTTCATCGCATCTTGTCTGTTGCAACATCCGGACTTGGCAAGTCGGACCTCGTCGTTGAGGCCTTCGAGGGTATTCGGTTGGCTGCGTCACACGACCAGACCGTAGCCGCAGCTAAACTGCTGAAGGAGTCATTGAGTGCCAACGGATTCTCGCCAACGACCACGCTACTAGTCTCGATCAATACGAGAATTCTCCATCCAGGTACGAGCGCAAAAACTGACGCCTTTGTTTGCCAAGTAAAGGACGAATGGCGAGCAGCTGAGTCCGCTTTAGGGATTGAGATCGATGTGCGGGTATTCGCCCTAGTCAAGTCCACGGCGCCCGAGTTGCTTACAGTTCTCAATCTAGACAACTATTCATCGTCGGCATCTGCTGCTTGGCGCTATTCACTGCTCTACAGTCTGCTATGGCCTTCGGGTTCACAACTGCGGATCGAGGGTCTCCGAGCATACAGTCCATTCGAATCCTTCGTGGACTGTGACCGCCTGATCGTTGCAAGTGCGTTGACGGAGACGGTACGACGCATTTCCGTCGATTCATTTGAGTGGTTTATCGCCTTTTCTGCGCACATCGTATCCGATGGCGAAGTTGAACTGGTCGCGGAAGATGGGGCAACGGATAAACTTCGCGAAGCGCTTTTGAGGGTCGCTACTGATCCAGTGGATTCGGAGGCCCTCCTTGTGCACGCAAGATTGACCGGGATTCGTCAGGACCAGACGGGCCTCATTGCAAGCTTCGAATTGCCGGAGGCTTTTCAATGAGCGGAAATCGTCAGTTTCTGCAAAGCGCAAGCGATTCGCGCAATGTGATGAGAGAAGTCCTCCAACTCATCTTTGCGGCTGAATTGCTCTCCCCAAGCAAGTGCCTTTGGATCGTTTCCCCCTGGCTCCGTGACATTCCAATCATCGACAACTCATCTGGCTCCTTTTCGACCCTCTGTCCTGAGTTCCAAGCTGCAGATATCGGCCTAGCGGCGGTACTCCGCGAACTCCTCAATCGGGGGGCACAAATAGTCATTGCAACCCGACCGGAAACCGGAAATCTCCAACTCTTGGATTCACTGAGAGATAAACAATCATCCGGAAAGCTGCTCTTGATCGAGCGGTCTGAGTTGCACGCAAAAGGAATTGTTGGAGATCGCACAGCTTTATTCGGCTCAATGAACTTCACGTTCAATGGCCTTGAGCGGCTGACCGAGATGCTGGTCTTACAAACCAAGGCGGACGAGGTTGAAAAGCTCAGATTAACTTTCAAAGAAGAATACGGGGGCGACGCGTGAGCTTCGAATCCACATTCTTTGGCTCTGGAAACGGCATCTCTTGGGAAAAGATCATGGATGGGTCTCTCTCCGCGGCCGAGAAGCAGTCGCTGCAGCCATTCTTGGACTCTATGCGAGCAGAAGCTGATGTGACTATCCTCCCTAGATCACATGGTGGTCAGCCTGTAGTTTGGTACGTGCTTTGCCGCTCGGCCCGGATTGCTCGATTCGTGAGAGATGAACTCCGTGGATTCATAGGAGCCACATATTCCGACGGGCGTATCGATTCGACAGCGCTCAGTCCGAGCGATTCAATCGAAGCTGCTGTACTGGAAAAATATGGACTGAATGCCTTCAAGTTCGAAGTCCCCTTTGACCTTCGAAAACCCGCGCGCGAACGGCTAGCCAGCTACTTGGCTCTAAGAGTTGAAAGACCAAATCGTCTCACGCTGCTGATTCGTACAGCTGGTCAAATCCTCAAGGACTACGAATATGCACTCCTCGCTGGTAGGGTCCAGGATGCTTCGGCACTAATCGGCGAACTGCGCAACGGCGGCTACCTGAGCGCAACAAACGTTCTGTTCTTGGAGGTGCGCGCACTCGCCGCAAACCGTGACTGGGACGCGATCATGAATCATCGCGATTTCGGGGCGCTACTAGCGATTCAGAGGCCGCTTCGGGTCACCGAAGCCCTCGTGAAGGCGGTTTACAACGTCAAGTTAAAGCGCTTCGAAGAACTGGGCGACGCCGACGGAGCCCTTGCTGCATTCCGCCCTATTTTCGACTCATTTTCTGACTTGTATCGCTTTCGCGGGAAAATGGACGGTCCCGAAGTGGATGCTAGCTTCCTACTAGCCGGTGCCGTCAATACTGCACAAAACCCCGCTCTTGCGACCGACATTATCGAGAAAGCTGAGCAGCGCAAGGCCGCCAATCTCGATTATTTTCGGCTTCTTCGAAACCTGATTCCCGGTCAAGTAGTTTCGTTTACCGCCGATCTCCGTGGAACTCAGCTTGCTTTTGGACTTGGAGAAATCGAGCGTGCCGCTCAGATGGCCGCTGCTTTGCCGGCGTCTTACGAACGGACCGCACTACTGCTGCGCTCCGCTCGCGAACTCGACACCCTGGAGAGTGCGCAGAATGCCCTCCGATCGTTTCAGGAACTCTCAGAGACCGACAAAGCTAGGATCGCCACCAATCTGGTTCTGTCCAAGCTCCTCAATCACTTCGCAGGTCTTTCCAGCGCGCTACATTCAGTCGGCACCCCAGATCAAGTGACTCCGTTGCCCACTGATTGGGAGAGTTGGTTCGTCGGACTCGCCCCCGCCACCCCGTGGCCAGGCGCTCTGGAAGCAGCCACCCTCGGCAGCCAGGAATGGGATCTCAACGCCCTAATCAGCAACCCCGAACGGACCCAGCGACTGTCGAACCTCATCCTGGAAGAGCGTGCCAGTTGGGCAAGAAATGCCTTTCGCGACTCCTTACCTCACATGATCGAGTTCTTTCAACTCGAAGTTGCAGACTCTCGCTTGAGAGGTATTTACGACGCGTTATTCCTGGCGGTCTCTGTGGATGAGGAGATTTCGATCAGCCAGATGCAAGTTCTCAACCGCTTAGCTGACATGAGGCTTGAGTTGGGGACCAGCCCGGATGAGTATTCGGGAATCGCTCAAGAACTGGGCTCGGCAATCTACAGGCTCGACAGCCCTGCGGTGATTGATGGGGCGCTAGAAGCCTGCGAACTTCTTGTCTCGAGGCCGTGTGGTTCAGCGGAACAGCGCATTGCCGTATTCGCAGCGACTGCTGCTTGCCTGTCGAAATGGCACAGACGTGCCAGCAATGCTCAAACGGTTCTCTTTGCTCTTCTTTGCGACGAACTTGGTGCCGGGCTCTCTTCAGCAATTTCAATCCCTCAAGTTCAGGAGGATCAGGACGAGGTCTCCTGGATGAAATTGAGTGGACTTACGATTGCCCTGTATTCACTTCAGGAAGCTGCAGTGAAGCGTGCAGCATCGCTGCTGAAGAAGATGATTGGGGAAACGAAGATAGATGTCTTTTCAGATCATGTAGGCGGATCACCCGCACTGAAAACTGCGGCGCAACAGGCCGATGTCTTTGTCATCACGACCGCCGCAGCAAAGCATTCAGCAACTACGTTCATCGAAGCCAAGCGACCGAAAAACCTGCCAACTCTTTACGCGAACGGCCAAGGAACTAGCAGCATCATTCAAACTCTCACTCGTTACCTCACTGCGTCTGCCTAAGAAAGAGTTCATCGTATTTGAAGGAGCTTGTGCGTTTGGAGTCTAAAGTTCCGCCGCGAGTCTCCCAAGCAAAAGCAAACTGCCTTTGAGACGTTCTTCGGATTGATCGGGGCCGTCCGTCGCTTGAATGTAGAAATGTTGGAACTCAAAGAGCCCAAACTCACGCGGGTCATATTACTGTGGGAAGACAACGTGGGTTCGTTGGATGAGCGGATGGCTTGGCCAGTCTTGCGAACCATAATGCCACTAACCGCGAAGACAGTGTACACGCGCTCGCATGTTCTGTGATCTGCAGGGGTGGCAGTCGAATCATTGGGAAAAGTCGTTTGCCGGCAGCAACTCACCTGCCATTTTGTCGGTTTTGACCACTTCGAGACAATTGTCTAGACTACAAGGTGCCCAGTCCAAACTCCAATGACACCTTCGAAAGCGAATAGGCGCGATGCAACAAAACCGCTCAACCCGGGCGACTTGCCTGGAGAGCGCGACGCGATCTTAACCGCTGTTAGGAAGGATGGCATCGCACTTCATTATGCACCTGCAATTTTCAAGAATGATCGTGAGATTGTCTTAGAAGCAGTGAAGGAAAATAGCTATGCGCTTGCCGACGCAAGCAACCGTCTCAAAGACGACCGGCAGATTGTTTTGGAGGCGGTGAGCCGCAAAGGTAAAGCACTATCCCACGCCAGTGCGAGACTTAAGAACGATCGCGAGATTGTTTTGATAGCTGTAAAGCAACGCGATGAAGCACTTCTATTCGCGAGCAAGCGGCTGAGGAATGATCGTGAGATTGTTTTAGAGGCTATGAGGCAAGATGTCGCGGCACTAGAATACGCAAGCGACGACTTGAAGAGTGAGCGCGACTGGTTTATCGAAACATTGAAACAAGAAGTTCCGGTTCATGAATACGCGAGTGAGGATTTGAAGGATGAACGCAACAGGTCTCTGAAGGCGTTGAAACGGAACGCTCTGGCACAGGAATACGCAAGCGAGATGCTCAAGAATGAGCGCGAAAGGGTTTTAAGGGCGGTGAGGAATCGCGGTGAAGAACTTAGCGACGTGAGTGAGAGACACAAAGACGACCTGGATATTGTCTTAGTAGCAGTCGAAGCCTGCGGAGAAGCACTTCAATATGCGAGCGAGAGACTCAAAGATGATCGTGGAGTTGTCTTGATCGCAGTCATGGATTGCGGAGATGCACTTCAATATGCAAGTGAAAGACTCAAAGACGACCGTGATATTGTCTTGGCGGCGGTCGAGGATTGCGGAGAAGCACTTCAGTACGCAAGCGGGAGGCTCAAGAAAGATCGCAAGATTGTATTAGAAGCGGTGAAAGACTGTGGAGGAACTTTTGGTGGTGCACTTCCGTATGCCAGCGCAGAGCTTAGGAACGACCCTGAAGTTGTCCTTGAAGCGGCAAAGCAGGATGTAACTGCACTTGAATACGCTAGCGACTCTCTGAAATCAGATACCGAGTTTTTCTTAGAAGCCGTAAAGCAGGATGTCTGGGCAATCGAATACGCAAGTGACACATTGAAGAACGACAGAATATTCTTCTTAAGCGTAGTTGAGCAGGATGCGCGGGCCCTTGTGTTCGCAAGCGCGATGCTTAAGAATGACCGCAACTTTCTTTTGGATGCAATGAAGTTAGATGTACTAGCGCTCGCACATGCAAGCACGAATCTCAAAAATGACCGCGACTTTTTTCTGGAAGCTGCCAAGTACTATCCCGAAGCACTTGAATATGCAAGCAAAGCGCTTAGGAGTGACCTCGATGGTTTCGTAAGGGGAACCGGTTAAGATTTGCTTGAATTGTGTGTCTATCGGTCCGCGGCGAATGACTTGGCCAGTCTTGCGAATCATACTGCATCTAAAAACAAGAACACCAGCATCCTCCCTGTCTTCAGATGCACATGCGTGTCTTACGCCGTTTGCACCCTTGAAAAAACGCTGTGCTAAGCGGTTCCGATTTCCTCGACGTTCGCCGGGTCCACTAGGCCGATATCCTCGTACCAAGCGACTCCAGACCTGACATTTCGAGCGATCTGAACCAACGCATCGACTATCATGGATCGACCAACTTTTGTATCATAACTTGTTGATGTCCAAGGAGTTGACCAGAAAGCCTCGACCTGATTCTGGAGAATCGACTCTACCTTCTTACCAACAGCGTCCGGGTCCGAAATATCCAGAAGTTCTAGATCGTAGGAACTAACCAAAGAGTCAGTCATGTATTGAGTCATGCAAATTATGCCGACCTTGCTCAATAGCCTGGAATCTTGCCGCCAGATTTGCGGCCAAGCATGCCTGATGCGTCTCCAAATCGTATAGAAGAACTCCAGCAACACATCATCGCTTTCGAACTCGCGTACTTTTGTCTGCTGGATGATGCTGATCGCGCCCTCTATGGCCGCGGGAACAACCACTCGATCCTTTTCAGGAGTAAGAGGCCAGGAAATCATCCCCCGGAAGGGACTGTCATCACCGTCGTTGACTAGGCCAACGAAGGGGACATTGGCATTCAATGTAAGGCGTGCGGTAGTCAACCTCGTTTTGAGCGCTTCATCCTCATAGTGCAGAGCGAGGGCACGAATATGGTCTAGCGAGACCTTTGAAGCCTTGTTGTTAATTACAAGGAATTGAAAGGCCTTCTCGACATCATTGGCCCCGAGGATTGCAACGACATTTACGTTTGTGGTGGGAGAGAAGTCGTTCATACCCAGTAACCGATGTTGGCCGTCGATAATGAGTCCTGGTTTCTGTTGTCCTTCCAGAACTTCAACGGTCAATATCGCGAACGATTCATATCCTTCTATCCTCTCCACGCTGCCCTCGGGGAGATCGAGAGTCAGGATTACAGAGGTCGGGATCGTGTTTCGCTTGTCTTGCTCCAGGAATCTGCGGATCGCCTTGACCTTTGCTGGACTCATCCGTCGCTGGGGCGCACCGGGTTCGTCTTCGAGTCGCCTTATGTCAGACCAAGCTAGAATTTCTGCCACGGGCGCATGAAAAATGCAGAAGGATGGCGCGCCTTTTGATTGTTGCTGGACAACAGGTAGGCATTCATAACGAAAGATCGGCATCGCGGACTCCTAGTTTTGTGTAACGTTTTGAAGGTTGAAGAAATCTACAACATCATCGTTCTGACAAATGGTGGTCTGCTTCCAAGGACCGAGTTGCAGGAACGACTTCTTCAACGACTGTCGCTTTTCGGATGAAAGATGCTGTGCGGCCCTGTAATGGAGAGCGAACTTGAAGTGGCGCGGCACCCGCGACAAATTCTCCTCAGATGGGCCAATACCCAAGACGAATGAGTGAATTGGCGGCATAACCCAAGTTGTGAAGTCTGATTTTATATCGTTGTTGCATTGGAAACATGCTGGCAGCAGGTTGTCTACATCGGAGTTGCCGCCATAGCTCCGCGGCCAAACGTGTTCACACGTGTAAGACAGGTCGCTATCCTTCGACGCAAAGTCGATTGATCTCCCGCACATATAACAGTTAGGATGCCTTAGTTCAGCCCAGTCCCTCATGTGTCTTTGAATTCCTTTTGTGAAGTTCTCTTTGGCCGCCGAGACAGCGCGTTCCGAAAAACGGTAAACAGTGTCGAGAATCGTGGGAGAAATGCCGACTATCTCACGAAGGTAAGCCTTGAACTGTATCTTGAACTGCGGATCATCGAGCCCCACATCTGCAAACGTCGTTCCGGCCTTCACTATTCTCTGGGTTAAGGTCACCGCCCCGATCTGTCTATAAAACTCAACTAAATCTTCTGCTCGCCCTGTTGGTCGTAATGCCTCAACAAGGTCGTTCCAAACCCGAGTTCCTAAAACCCCGTGGTGGAGATAATTGCATAGTCGTTCTCCATCAGTAACTCCATGATCAATCATTCGAACTCCGCATGGTTGAAATTAATCCTAACAAAAATCACTGAGGAGGGAGGACGCCCGTATGGCAGCTCCGCGATCTGCGACTGGCGGTAAGCTGGATGCAGTTCCCCCTTCTGCATATGATGTATGAAGGCGTCAGGAATCCCGGATCGGTGAGCAAACCAACAGTTCACCGATCCGGGGATTCTGCGAGAATTTGCGAACCGCACTTAACACGGAATTCCACACTCAATTTTAGCCTGCTCAACAATCTTCTCGGGGGAAATCCCCACCACGAGACAGTTGGCTATAGCCTCTTTGAACCAACTCATGTTGCTTTCCCTGGCACCTGAAAACTTTGAGAAGTGGAGGTCCTTTTCTTCCCGTAGCGCTCCGGCGAACGCTGGCCAGGTGTTTTCGCCATTGCGGATTTCGAGTTTATACTCGCGGAGCAAGGCGTGCTCTATCGGAGCGTCAGCGAATTTGCCCTGCGTGTCGACTCCGGCTATGTTCCCAATAGCTTCGATCTGCTGATCGGTGAACGTGTACGGAGCGGGTAAATTCCGCGGGTAAACCAATCGATTATCTCGTACGCGATGTTGTCAGATATCATGTTGCCTCTCTTTTTCATTTGCTTCTCCTCTTGTTGCCGGCTTTTGCCGGACACCTCCTTTGTAAACCCGTTTCTTGTGATCTCCTGTAAACCTGTTTACATGAGATCGGTTAGTTTATTTTCAGTAACATACGCAGTGGAAATCTACTCAAAAAGGCTCTTGACAAGGTTTCGGAATCTCACGTGCGATTCATTCTCGCACCTAAGCAATCCTCCGCCTCACACTTATCCTTTCCAAGCAAACCCAACAATCGACAAGTCACCCGATTAAGAATTTGCGCGAGGCCGACTCCATACCAAAGCCTTGTATTGAACCATTAGGTAATTGGTCAGCATCTGAATGTCTTTTGGAGTGTTTTGGACTTCGTTCCACTTGCGCTGCACACCTGGGCCAAAGTCCCAATAGCCGTCAGTCCATCGGCACACTTCAACAAGTGGGAGTAAGTCTTGGCGAAAATGTTCTTCCTGGGGCGATCCAACATCCCTAAAGCGTTCCCCGATCGCGTCCATCAAGTATCCCATTGCGACAATTCCTGCTCCATGCATCAATCGCGATCTTGCCGGAGGGAGGCCCCACGCCTTGGGAAAGACCGATGCGGCTGCCTCCCAAAAGGATTTCACTACTTGCAGCATTGATTCGACATCAGGCTCGTTAGTCGCCAAGTCGCGAAATCTATATAGGAGGCCGTCGCTCAGACTGTTTTCTAGCATCTTCAATATGCTATTGTCCTGCACCACGCCAGCAGGTGTTGTTGGAGTTCGAATCTTACCCTTGAGGGGAGATTCACTATCGGAATTCAGGCGTGAAAGTAATTGTGCGGGGAAGCGCCTTCTTTGCAGAAGGACCGGCAACTTCATTTCTGTTGTTGGTAATAGTTCATAGATGAGACCTTTTGGAAGTGGCTTCGTGGAGTTCACCAAAATGAACTGCTCTCGCTGTTCCCTATCGTCGTTAGCAATGAATGCTGTCGCGCAGATCGGAAAGCTATCGATGCGGGCCTCACGTATCGCCGCGGCTCTTTGTTGGCCATCAACGATCAGTCCGGGTTTACTCATCTCGTCGGAGTTTGAGAGCGGGATAATAAGCGTTCCCCAGCGACTGTATGAAGAATCGCCGGCCTCTGCCGGTACAAATGTCACCCTTTGGTCGAATGCCAGTACAATCGCATTGGGCAGAAGCGGATCTTTAGATTCGATGTAGTTCCGAATTTCTGATATGTGAGAAAACACCTCTGGGCGTTGGTAGCCAGCCACCAAGTCGTCGCCATCTCGCCGAATGCGCGAAACCGTTGCAAATTTAGAGAGCAATTTGCCGTCTACAGCAAAGCTGTAGAACGTTCTGTTGTGCCCTTGCACAATCTCAATAGCCGGCAACTTCAATTCGGTCTGGTTGGTCTTCATGGCAGATCCGTCGGGAAGACATTCACTAAGAAACGCATTCAAATCGTTGCTCCAGGTGGCCCTGCAATTGCTGGTTGAAAACGTAAAGGTTATGAAAGCCCCTGCGTCGGTTCCTTTCGGCGCCGCGGAAGATCATCACGTGAATTCCAAGCCTTCGGCAAACCTCGCAAGGGCACTCCGACCAAGGGCGATCCTCAAGAACCCGTCTGTAGACCTCTGACCTGTCGACTGAACCATTGAAGACCAACTCATATGACCGAAGAACACCGACTGTATCCTCTAGTGATGCCTCGCGACGGTCAAACTTACCGAGGACTGCTAGGCATTGTTGTTCGAGTTCTCTGGCAAGTTCTTGGCTAACCTGCCCAGCAACAATGCGTCTCAGTAATTCCGGATTTGCATCTACTTGAGGAACCCTAATCGCGGAATAGGTTCCATGAAGGGTGTAGTAGTTGTCTTTGTCGTCTTTGAACGCCTTTCGAAGAGCAGAAGTGCTGTCAAAGCTCACGACGCCGAAGTCTCCAAATGCCTGGACATTCTCACATCGCGTTATCCCCAAAAGATGAAACTGCGTTTCCGGCTTCCGCACTACACTCGACGCCCGAAGGCAGGCGAGGATGTCGCGTGTCTTCAGAGGAACAAAGCCTCCGAAGGCAATATATCGATAACCCAACTCTTGGAGCCTCTGCACGGCTGTAGCGTAGGATTCGGGACTCCATCCTTGCGCGACTCCAATTGGCGTAAAGCGATATGATTTAGCCTCACAATATTTCAGGAACTGCTCAGCCAATTTGAAGGTCAGGTTTTGTCTGGCTCTCCATTCCGGAGGCACAGGATCAAGGCCGTCGAGATGCTTCTGGTCATATTCGGCTCGATACGCGAGGATCACGTGGTCTACGGAGACGCCGTAATCGAACCCGCACTCTTCGTAGAAGTCCGCTACTTCCGCAGCGGTATAGGGCGGTTTCTCTTCACGTACGTATGTGAAAGCGCCGCAGTCCCCCATCGTTTCCAATGACGTAGATCCGAGGCGGAAATACTCCCTTACTCCGACACGGATGAATCTGTTCCGCTGTGCGCCGCTGTATTTTCCCGTCCCGCCCCCGAGTCCGTCCACTACTGCCTTCGAGACGAGTATTCCGTTGTAAGGCGCCTCACGAAACAACTCATGTGGATAACGGTCGTCGCGCTGCCGGACTCGCGTCTCCGACCGCGTCTCTGTCACAAAATCGAATGACTCATCGACAAAATCCTGGCTGTCTGGGAAAAAGAACTTCATCTTGCCAGTCCTCGTTTCTGGACATAGGTGCGTATCAAGAAACTAGACAGGATGCGTATATGCCTTGGCACGTTCTGAAGCTCGTTCCAATGTAACTCCCCCATCTCCTCCCAGGTTCCGCTAGTCCAGCGACACGCGGGGGAAATGACACGCAATTCATGTTTAACCTCACTCAGTGCGTGTGGTGACGATGGGTCGATGGAAGACATAACCCTGTCCATCAGTCGTCCCATCGAGCGGAGTCCTGCGCCGTGCATGAGCCGACTCTTGCTGGGGGGTTTTCCCCAGGCATCGGGAAAGGTTTGCTTTACAGCCGTCCAATAAGCGACTAAGACTCTCCAGATCCCTTCAAAGTCGGTTTCGCCCGATGCCATATTCCTATACGGAAACAGACAACCGGAGGGCGATGAGATGCTCTCCTGAACAAACTTGATAACCGAGGTATCTGAAATTACCGCCTTGGCCCGCCCGTCAGCCGTTGAGGAACTTCGGCGAATGAGTTGATGGAATGGTGACGATGGATCGGTGTTCAGAAGATCGCAGACTGCCGCGGGAATCTTGCGGGCCTCGAGATTCGCTGGCAAGGGAGATGATACCTCGGGGAGGAGTTCGGATATCAGTCCTCGCGGAAGCGGTTTGGTGTTGTTGATCCGCAAGAATTGGTCCCGCTGCATCTCCACATCATCCGCGATGAATGCATTAACTGGAACCAGCAGACCCTTCTTGCGAGATTTCGAAATAGCCAGGGCGCGCTGCTGTCCATCCACGATCCAACCTGGCTTGCGTCCTCCTTGGCGAGGCAACGGAATCTCGAGGGTTCCGGCCACGACCAACCCATCCCGCACATGCGGCCCTCGGCTAGCTATGAAACGAACACGCGAAGACAGGGCGAGGATCAGCGAGTTAGGGAACAGGACTTTGTCACTGTTCAGGTATTCGACGATTCCTTGCACGTGACGCTTCACTTCCGCGCGCTGGTATCCGAGGAGCTTTCCGGCTTCGTCTCTCGATACGCGCGAGATGTCCGCAACGTTGAGCACTTCTTCTCCGGTAAGACACAAAAGATACAGAGGGTGCCCCTTGCACTGCTCTATGCGCAGTGCTCTGCGTCGCAATAGGGAAACTTTCTTTTTAGCCATGGAATTCCTGTTGAGCCCCCTGCTTTAGTCG
>Ga0302140_10008140_pt1 | contig 13074 bp, 10 predicted proteins | sample I_Bog_E1_1_FD_202095 | JGI IMG/M metagenome (GOLD analysis project Ga0302140, IMG submission 202095) | Peat permafrost microbial communities from Stordalen Mire near Abisko, Sweden - I_Bog_E1_1 | ecosystem: Environmental > Terrestrial > Soil > Wetlands > Peat | place: Sweden: Abisko, Stordalen...
GGTGAATCAAGGATTAAAAGAATTCGATTTGGTCACAAAATTCAAAGAATTCTTCAGGACAAATGCCGAACGCTATCAATTTCCTAAAGGCTCAGTGGTCGAAGAGAAGATGTTTAATGAGAAAAAAATCCTCCAAATGCAAATGACGAAAAATAACGCAAAAGTCACTGCTTTACCAAGATTGGATGTTTTTGGAAATGTGGTCGACAGGATGACAAGTCCGTTTTATAGAATTAATCAAGTGACGAATAATTTTCTGAAGGTTTATGTTGATCTTCCAGGCACAACCAATTATAAAGTGTCTTTGTTACAAAATGAAGAGGGGGAGAATGATGCTTTAATCTTTTCATTGAAGACAGCGATATTCAAAATTGGAGAATCCCAAGATGGAGAAAAGGAAATGGAAGATTTTGAATATAGCTTTAGAGTTCCTCTCAATGATTCGCTCATTAAACATCGAAGTGAAATCTTGGGCAATAAATTAGAAGATGGAGTCTTGGAAATCGATGTGGAATTGATGTGAGAATAACACTTTTGACTCTTGATATTTAAATTATTTAAAGTTAGATAAATTATTTAGACAGAGATAAATAGTTTATTATGATATTTTAATGAAATTTTGAAGGAACTTGGCCTATTTTTTTTATATGAAATTTTTGAATTTTTTTTATTTGATTTGCATTTGAAGAAAAATCAAAAAAGGAAAATCCAAAAAAAGAAAAATGAAATTTTTGACTTACGATAAATTTTTTAAAAATTAAAATTTTTTTTTAATGAAATTTGAACTGTCTTTAACTGTTTTATTTGTCAGAAAAGAAAATCCCAACCCAAAAAAACAAAACTGAAATAAAAAATAAATACATCTTAACTAATAAAATAAAATAAATCATTATGAGAGTTCTTCGTCCCCATTTGCTTTTTTGTCTATTTATAATAATCTCTTCTTCACTTTTTTTGGTTTCATCTCAAAAATCAACCATCATCTCATGCAATGATGATGATGAGGTCATCAATAGCAACCTTATTTCCCTTTCAGAAACAGATGCCCTCCTTATTTTTTCAGTGGAGCCTATAACAATAATTTTAAACCTCTTTGTGATCCTTACTTATATCATCATAAAGGATATGAGATCTCCTCCCGCTGATTTGATAGTCGCAATCGCTTTCACTGATTTGTTTCAAAGTTCATTGCTGATTTCTAATTCGGTTTTTTCATTCACTCAAGTCCAACCACCTCAAAACCAAGGTCTCTTTTGCCAAATAACAGGCTACTTTCAAGTCATTTTCTCATATAACGAAATCCTATATAATATGAGCTTTGCAATATTCTTAATTCTCAAGGTGAAATATTTATTCAAGCCAATCTCCATTCCAAATACTCTTTGGCATATAATAATCTTGATAATTGATGGTCTTTTGGTCATTGAAATAGGATATTTTTCACAGATCGGCAAAACTTTAAACGGAATCTGTGGATTAGAAGCTTGCAGTATGGAGAACTCATTTCAACAAGGGGCCCAATTCATAATTTTCTTGATAATTTCCATTTTTAGTCTCTGGTACTTTAAGAAGAAAATCCCGAAGCAGGACCTTGAAGTCATGAAGCTTAAATCAAATTTTCTGGATTATTATTATCTTTACATTAAAGTGTGTTTATTTGGCTACACTTTGACTTTCATAACCAGTTCGATTTTGATATTAAACAGTTACCATTGGCATAACCATGCTTTGGGTCGTTTGACTACTATTGACAATATCATAAGATTAATTATGTCCATGTGTCTTTCTTTTATTCGTTTGAGGGACCCATTTATTCGGATGAAGATAAATAAGCTTCTGAACATTTTTTTTAAGAAAGAGCCATTTATCGATCCTGAAAAGACAAATGACGAAATAGATAATGATAAAAACATTAATTATTGCAAAAAAACGATTTTCTGGACAGGTGATAATGAAATAATTATTGTGGGGAGTGGAGGAACCTCAATTGTGCCTGTAAGGACTGATTCAGAAAGCAACAGTTCTCAAAAAACAAATTCAAATGTAAATATTGAGTTAATGTCACCAGATAGACCAAATTTGGAAATGCATGCATCTTCTCTTTATCCTGAAAAGAGAATTTCCGTGTTCGAAATCGACACAAACAATAAATTCAGAGCAGAAATGATGAAGACAGAAGCGATGGATGGAAATTCCTGGTTGGATTTGATTGGGAAAAACATCAGATTGAACTTCACTTGTTCAATTTTAACGGGGATTTTAGTGGCTCATCATAGATTTCAAAAGAAGAAAAAACAAAAGAAAATTATGGAAGATGACATTTTGAGGTCTAATTCTTTGTTTTTTAGGGAAAAGATGAAGTTGAGTATCAAAGAAAAATATTACACTGCGGAAGGCCAAGAAGAAGAAAAGAACCTGTTGATGACAGTGCATTCTGGGCATATGTTTAATGAAATTTTAGAGAAAGATAGGGAGTTTATTGATATAGAAAAATCATTGAATATTGCGAGAAATTATGCAAATATTGAAATGATGAACAAATCTGAAGGAGGCAAATCTGGAGAGTTCTTTTTCTCATCTTTTGATAACAAATTATTGATAAAAACAATAAAAAAGAGCGATTTGGATATGTTTAGTGTTCATTTTTCTGAATATTACCAATATTTAACAAAAAAGAACCGTAAATCCTTGATAACTCCAATTTATGGAGTTTATTCATTTGAAAGAGTTGATATTGCTCAAATAGCTCATGTTATAATGATGAGAAATATAATAGATGGACCAAAAAAATACATTCAAAGTATTTATGATTTGAAAGGATCTTCTTATGATCGAGAAGTCCTCAAAAAGAAGAAAAATATTGATATTGAACAACGGATGGCTGTTTTAAAAGACCTTGATTTTACTAAAATAGAAGGAAAACTTTATCTGAAAGCAGATCGAGACAGTATAAAGGATATATTGACTCAAGATGCCGAGTTTTTAAGAGATTGCGGATTAATTGACTATTCTTTATTAGTGATCAAGTTTTATCATGATGCAAGAGAAAAAGTAGAAAAACAAAAGAAAATACATTTTAGATTAGTCTCCACACAAGAAAACACTAGCTATCATATTGGAATTATTGATTACTTCCAGAAATATGACCTCCAGAAAATTTTGGAAAAGTTTGGAAAAAAAATGCTGAAAATGAACCCAAAACTCGATACTTCTTCACAGAATCCTCAGGCTTATGCTTCACGATTTATTAATTTTATGGATAGTATTTTGGAAAATTAAATATTTTTACATGCAATTAATTCTTGAGTATTTCATTATCGTTTTTTAGAAAATAACTTTTTTCAAATAAAATAATTTTAAACATAGATTTCTTTTATTTTAGCTTTATAAATTTAGGTTCAAAGGGTAACAAAACATTAAAAAAATTTTTTTTTCATTAGGTAATTAAAAATTTCAAATCAAATTTGAAAAGAAAATTAAATGTATTTTTTTATTTTTAAGAGAAAAATAAAAAAAACTCTTGCGCAAATTCTCTGAGTTCTTTTATATATTTTGGCTTTAAACCCATAGTTAAATATGAACTTTTTTCCTCGCCATCTCCGAGTTAACACTTTTTACATTTTCTTTGACTTGAAGCAAAAAATTTTGTTTTTGCAGCAGTCCGTTTTTCCTGTTTCTTTCTAATTTATCTTCGATTTGCTCTTTCTTCGTGAACTGTTTCCAATCCATTTTTGACTTCTTCACTGCATTGATAACTTTTGTCTTATTATTAATTTTGCCAAAGATCTTGGTCAAATAATCCCTTCTTTGTTTCGCATCTTCTTTTGAGTCTTCCACCTGATTTTTTGCATTTGCTGTCTTCAAAATTTCTGACGATTCATTAAAGGCCTCATTATTTGCTTCACTGCTTGTGAATTGACTGACATTTCCATCATTTTCATTAATCGAACCATTTGATAAACCTTGATCTTCTTTCGCAACAACCTTTGAATTCTTGCTTTCAAGTTCAGCATTCGTCTTTAGTCTTAAAGTTCCAGTCTTGTCCACTAAATATTCACTTCCTGCAAATACCACAGTCTTCACATCATTTAGCTCATCATGTTGTTTCTTAATGATCTCCTGTGCCAACTTCAAAATATCAATATTTTGGTTTTCAGCTGCGGTTTTTTGGGTTTGATTATTCATTTCAAGCCAAATTTTAGATAGCTTCTCTTGAATTTTCTCTTGGGATTTGACAGATTTAGGTATTTTCTTGGAAGATTCTTCCTTTTTCCATTGGGGATCTTCTTCTGGATTGTAATCCTCATCATCAGAAGAATCAGAGTTGCATTGTTGGAGGAGGAAGTTGGACATGACTTTTGGAAAGAAAATTTAAAAGAAAAAATAAATATTATAAATTTTACCTCTTTCTTTTTAAATTAGGCAGAAAAGCAAGGCGCATTTTTTAATCAGCATCAAAATTTTCAAATTTTTTTTTTCATCAAATAATCAGAATTAAAACATTCATTTTATAAAATTTAAATATTTTTTGAATTAAAGAATTTTTTTCTCAATTATTCATTTACCTTGGGAAAAATATCGAATTCTTTTAGCCTCAATATTTGTAACTTACTTAAAAAACGAAATGTTTTTTTTACTTCAATTCTTAAAAAAAAACATATCTTATCTAATTGTTGTCCATTTTTATTAATTGTAAATTATTAGACAATTATTTTTAATTTATAAACATCTTAAAAATTAATACCCAAATAAAACATTTTAACTTTTCAATATAGAATAGACAAAAAAAGAAACCTTTCTAATTAATATTCGAGAAAAACTAAAAATCATATAAAATTAATTGAATAATAAGAACATATTAATAATTAAACCCTTAATATTAATCAGAAAAAAAAGAATAAAAAAATAAATTTTGTGTTCCCTATGACATCTGAATTCAATAAACCTGCTCCACCAAACCCAAAGGAGCGATTTTGTCCACCAGTTAATACGAATCTCAACTATCAAGGCAAATCCCCTTTCAACGCTTTTGTGACAAATGAGCTTTCACCATTGACCCAAACAGGCAATAATCGGATTTTTTCACGGCCAATAAAGAAATTTTCTTTTTCCGAGCAAATCCACGATTTTGTGTTGCAGGATCCGGGATCCTCCCAATTTCCGAAAGAAAAGGATAATTTGGAGTCATTTTTTAATGAAGATAATGGATATAGTCCTTTATTAAGCATTTCCAAACTCACACGCCAGCCGAGCCTGACCTTCAATATTGAGGAAAACAACCCGTTAACTGATATCGTCAACAATAAAAATTCAAATATTATTGAGAATATGCTCGGTTCTTTATTTTCTTCATTAACCCATTAATATCTTTGATCTAGATCCTATAAATCCACCCGCAAATCTGGATAGTCATAAAAAAGGGACGATACATCAATTGATTAGCTACACCCCTATTCCAGAATCAGAACTTAACTATAAAACACCCACTTTTTGTCATGGCACCTCGACAAATTCTGATGAATACTCTTATAAATCGCCGAAGTTTGCAGGGACACCCCAAAACTCTTTCCATTTAGACAGCACCCCGCAAAGAAATCTGCAAAAATCTGAGAATTCAAGCTTGGATCGAGTGAACGAAGGAGAAAAACTTGATAAAGAACATATAGAATTCACAGGTTGCAATTGCAAAAAATCTAAATGTCTCAAATTATATTGTGAATGTTTTTCCAATGAGAAGTTTTGTGTAAAAAACTGCAACTGTTTTGATTGTAAAAACAATGTTCAAAACCAAGATTTAAGAAAAAAATCGATGAACAGTATACTCATTAAGAATCCTAATGCATTTACTTCAAAGGTGTCCACTAGAAAGGATGTGAGTCCTCTTCGTACTTTAGACCAGAAAACATTATTTAATAAAAGAGGCTGCAATTGCAAAAAATCGAATTGCAGGAAAAAATATTGTGAATGTTATGGAGTGGGGATGAAATGCACAGATATTTGCAAATGTGAGGATTGTAAAAATAAAGAAAATATGACAAAAAAAGGCCAACTTCCTTTGAATAAAATTGAAAATGATGAATTGAGCGATCATAGTTATAACAACGGAAGCAAAAAAATAAAAAGAAGCAGGGAAGAAAGCGAAGAGAAAAAAAACAAAAATCAAGTTCAAAAAAACAACGAGGAATTAGAAAATAAACCGAAAAAGAAGAAGAAAAGGAACTAAACAAAAGAAGATCTTTTGAGCTTGTTTCATGAATGCATTCAGAAGATAATGAAAGTAAGAGAAGTTTTTAAAAACTTATTTAATTCTTTCTTGTCAAATATACAAAAATTAAACATTTTTTGGAAATTTCATTTTCAGATCGAAAATACACAAAAACCAATTCTTTGTAAGAGATTCTGATGTTTTAAATGTAAATATTAAAACTCGAGAAAATAAAAAACAAAATTATTTCGAGATTTCTTTCCTTTTATCCTCATGCAAAGACTTCCCCTTCATAATAATTCGCCATCTTTACCCAATCAAATTTTTAACGCTGTCGACACAACTTCTGTTTTTAATATAAATATCTCAGAACCCATCCATCAAAATAAAGCTATCCATCCAAGATTGTTATCCAAACGGCCTACCTTTAACTATTCCTCAAATTTTCTCATGAAAGACAACCAAATACCTGAAGATAAAAATCGATCATTGCCTCATTTGACGCATCTTTGTTTTTTTCCCAAAACACGCAAATTTTCTCAAATGAAAAGAACCAACTCCAGAATTCATGAATCAATTCTTACAAAAAATCTCCATACAAGCTCTACTCCTACTTTTCAAACAGCTTTACTGAACCTTCCCCTTCAGGCTCTCAATAAAGAAGTTAACATAACTGAACCACAAGAAAAGTTTTGTAAAATTTGCTTTGAAAACACTGAGACAAAAACAAGCGGCAATCTAATAAACCCATGCAAATGCACAGGGACAGTTCGTTATATTCATGAAGAATGCCTAAAAACTTGGCAGGTCTCACAAAATAAGGATATCAAAAATGCTCAATGCGAATTATGTCATTCTAATTACTCGATGGACTTTAAAATGGGGATGAGATTTTACCCAAGACAAGCTATAGAAGACGGCTTGTTGAGCTTTATTTCATCATTATGCCTTTTCATCTTGATTGCGACTTTGTTTAGCATTATTATAATTTTCGCCATACAATTGTAAGGATAATCGAAATTATTCTCTAAATATTAAAATTTTATAACTTAGAAATGATCCAAACGGAGTGTTCTCCAACAACAAAAATGGAGATAATGGTGATGCAGGTGGGGCTTACAAATTGGGAATTTTAATTTCATGTTGCGTAATTTGCTTTATTTTGATAATTTTGTTTGTGTTATCCATGAAAGAAGCTTGTTTCATATCTCAAGTAACAAAATGGTCCATTTTTAATTATAAAGATTTAGACCAAAAAAATGAAGAAAAGTCCAAAATTATCAAAAATAACAAAAAAACTAAAATTTTTCCTCGAAGCAACTCTGACAATTTAAATGCAATCAAACCCAATCGTTTGTCCTCTCACCAAATTAAACCTAACACCATTCAAACCAAAATAGTGAAAGTGAACATCACAAATTCCAAAGCAAATTCAAATCTTCCTGAAAATAAAAAACCATACTTGAAAGAAATAGAAAAAAACCAAAATGATGAAAAACTCCAAATTCAAGAAAATCTCATCAAATCTCAAATTAGAGAATTCCAAAAAAATGTCATGATGTTCGAATCACGTAGTGGATCGGAAAAATCGTTTAGCATTAAACCTCTTATTGACCAAAAGAAGAGGAATGAATATCAAAAACATCTCATGCAATTTTCAAACAATTCTTCAGAGAAAAAACTAGATCCCAAAAAATTTGATTTATTAAAATTATCGAGCGTCCACAGCTCAATGTCTTCTTTGGGTTCAAAAATGATTTTAAAAGAGCAATTTGCAAAAAATATGCCCAGGGAGTTCATAAATGTAAATGATGATAAAGAAAAAATATTGGATGTTGTGATGAATCAAAGGAAATCAACTGCATCGAAAAAGGCTAATATGTTTATTGATTTGTCACTCTCAAAAGAATTAAATTCGAAAAAAATGAAATATGTTGGGGTAAAAAAAAGCTTTTATCTCTTTAAAAAACAACCGGTTTTTATCGAAGACAAAGTTGAAGACAGTAAAAACAAAAGCTCATCAGGTCATTTTGAGACTGTCATTAAAAAATAAATTCAACGGATAAGAATTTGAATTTATACTATTTATAAAAAGCATGCTCTTTAAAATATTATAAAGAAAATTAACTTTAATGTTTAAAAAATATTTAAATTATTTCAAATTAATTTTTGTTAATTTTTCCAAGAAAGAGTCGTTTATTTCCAAAGCTTTTATTTCTTCGAAGATGACTTTATGAGTTTCAAAAACTCAGCGTAATTTATCTATAAAATTATTTTAATTAGTTTTGACGATTAAAATGTATAACCTCTCCATCACCGTCAATATCAGCTTGATCTATCAACTCCTCAATGTTGATATGGCTCACAGCAAAGGTGTCTGTACCAAACAAAGCTTTCAATTCATCTCTGCTAATTTTTCCACTTCCATCCTTTATTTTTTAATTAAAATATGCACTGAACAATTTAAGACTTGATCAATTCTCATAAAAGCTTCCTTAAGGTATTTTTCTTGTTTCATGACTACAGTATCCAAAAAAGCAGCAATAAACTCAGTGTAGTCGATGCTTCCACTCTTGTCAATATCCATTGCATCGAACATCTTACCGATCTGATCATTTGTAAATTTTAAACCAAGCATAGACTTGAACTCAGTCATCCCTTGTCACATTTTAGTAGAATACATTAAGGTGAAAAAACCAAAATACCTTGTAACATTTCATCTTTCGAAATAGATCCGTTTCCGTTTTTGTCGATTTTATAGAAAATCTAAGAAAAAAATAATTTTTCGCTTTGTATTAAATAAAGCAGCACTTGTTTCAGGTTCGTGATTTCTGATTCTGGAATTTGTGTTGCAATATAGAGCAGAATCGTTTTTTTTAAGCTTCATAACAAAATTTATTTTTATATAATAAATTATCTACGTTTGAGCCTCTAATATTCTGTTAATGTTTTCAAACACCGCTGGATCCACTTTCAAATTTTTGCTCTCTTCATCAACTTGTCTTTTAACCCAAGGATGTTCATAGGCCTGAAGAGCAGTATATCTTTTTTTAGGGTCTTTCACCAAAAGTTTAGATATGAGATCTTTGACCTAAGAAATGTTCTTAAAAATAAAATCTTGTTCATACTTCAATGCTGCAAATTTGAAAAGGCTTATGCGATAAGGTATAAACTCCTTTTTTGATGGCAGCCACAATATCTTTGGTTGATTTACCAAAGAAAGGAGGGGTTCCACATAATAAAATATAAAGCACGACACCAAGAGACCTATTTTGTATACATTAAAATTTTCATAAATAGGAAAACATACCAATTATCAACTTCCCAAGAATATTTGCCATCTAATATTTCTGGTGCAATATAAAAGGGCTTTAAATAAAAAAAATATATAAAAGATAATTTAAAGGAATATTACGGTTCCATTTGGTTGAGTTAAAAGTTCATTTTCCTTCAATTTTTTGGAAAGTCCAAAATCGATCAATTTGACTGATTTAAGGTCATCGTTGTATTTAAGTAGGAAATTTTCAGGCTTAATGTCTCTGATGTTTAGTTAAATAAAATATGTGTTTAATTTAGGAAGAAAACCTATGACAAATTTTTTTCTCATGGCAATAGGCTATAGCTGAGAAAATTTGTCTCATAACTATTGCAGCTTCATCTTCTGTGAGGAATTGCTTCTGAGTGATGTGGTAAAATAGCTCTCCTCCCTCACAAAGTTCAGTCACCAAATAGATGGTTTGATCAGTTTCATAAACTTCGAACAATTTCAAAATATTTGGGTGATCCTAAGAAAAACAAATATAATAATTTCATAATTTTATAAAAATTACCATTGTCCTTAATATTGTGATTTCATTGCTGAAGCTTTCCTGGTCTTCAATTCTGTCTTTAGCAATTGCTTTCACGGCTCTCTGCTCAGCTAAATAAAATATATAATAAGAATTTATGAATTTATATGGATCGACATGTTATTTTGTGTTGCACCAAAAAAACAACGCCGAAAGATCCTGAGCCTAATTCCTTCAGGAATTTATAATCATCCTTGATATTTCCTAGCCATTTTATAATTTATTTCAAATAAAAAATGATAAGAGAGCACTCTTGGTTATGAAGCTGACGAATATTGATTTTCTGATGGATTCCATAATTTTGAAATAAATTTTAATTCTTTTTATTTTATTTAGTTTATAAATTCATCAAAATATTTTATAAAAAATCTTTGACTAAAAATAAGAATTAAGAATTTCTCCTTTTAGAAATTCTTAGAAAAATTCATTATATTTTTCAAGGTTTATCAGGTGAATGGAAACTATTAATAAATGATGATATAAAAAAAAAAAATTGGAAAGGTGAAAGAGGAATTACAATTCCAGGAACTAATTTAGATTTGACTTGTAAAGAATAATTTTGCTAAATTATAATTTTTTCTAAATTTATCGTTATTTTCTAATAAAAATAAAAAAGGTGCCTTAATTCAACGGTCTGTGAGAGTCAAAGAGAAGGATATCCGTCAATTCTTAGATCATCGATAAGAAAATGCCACTCGATTAATCATTTTTTTGTTTTTTCTTTATAAACACCTCAAAGAATTGAAAAAAAAATGAATTTTAAAGCTTCCAAAATAAAACAAAAATAAGAAGTCTCCTAATAATATCATTTTCTTTGAATTTCCTTCAATTGTTCCGGGGTCATCTTATCTTCGTTAAGATATCCATAAAATTTCGGTTTGAAATCCTCGAATTCTTTTACTAGAACTTTTCCTTCAATCAAATATCCTTGAGCTAAGGCTTCGAGATAACCAATATCTTTCGATACTTTATCTTCCATCTTTCCTTGAAACTTCACCTCATCGATCACCGCTTTGAAAGTGTAAGGCTCATTCATTGCTAAATCGGAGAGAATCTTTCTGTTCAATTTAATATTGGAATGGTTGAGTGCTTCGACAAATCGACTGTAATTTATGTTATGTTCACGAACTCCTGCATTTATAGACATAATCCATTCTTTTCTTTTGATGCGAGGACGCACCTGTCGGTCTCGATAAGCGTATTGCAAAGACTTTTCCACTCTTGGAGCCATGATTCTGATGCAATTCTTAGAACGACCATAAAATCCTTTGGCTAATTCGTAGTATTTTTTACGTGTCCATGTAGGCATTTTAATTAAATCTGGAAATAATTTAAATTAATTTGGAAAAAGAAAATTGTTTTTCAGAATTTGAATTTTTTTTAATTAAATTTTTTTTCATTTTTGAATGAAAATTTGTTATAAAAAAAAAATAAAAAAATATTATTTGAAAAAAATGAATTTTCAACTTATTTAATTATAATAGGCTCTCATTTAATTTTTGTTTTTTAGCTGCTTCTTTTTTTTCAAATTTAATTTGGAATTTTCTTTTTTCCCAATTAATTTTCTCCTTTTTATAAAAAAAGAGGCTTTTTTCTAAATCATCTTATTTGTCAAATAATTATATAAATTATGCATCGTTCCAGTTTGTTTCATTGGTTCTCCTGTTGTTTACAATCATCCAATCCCACTCCAAATGATTCCATTCATTCCAAATCAAACAATAACAGTTTCAATACAGATCACTATACTGATCAAATGAAAGAAGCATTTTTCACAAAACTTTTGCTTCATAAAGGCCTTTGCCTTTGCCAAGAAATTTCTCCTGATGCTGTTCTTCCAGAAAATTTTAGGATAATGAACAGTTTGACTAAATACCCGAAGAAAAACCAGGTTTTTTTATTAAAATACAATTCAACTGCAGGAATTATGGCATCCATGAATACCATAAATTTTTCCACAAGAAATTTAAAGAAAAACCCTAAGGCTTTTCAATCTCACCTCTGTAAGGTTATTGAAAATCGGAAGGAAGAAGAAGAGTTTGAATCTGCTGACATGCCTATTATACCTTTAAAACCAACAAATAAGATTAAGCAAGAGTTTTCAAAATTAGTTAAGGGGATGCCTGATGAGATGGTTGATCATTTAGTCCAAAGATTTAATAAAGGGGAACTTGTTATTGATGTACTCAATGGCATGCATTCTTTAAGTCTCCAGGTTTTTTTTTGTCATCTATTTATTTTAAAAAAGAGTAGTTGGCTATGAAAGGAGTGGCTGTGCTCGCGGTCGAAAAAAGCCAAAAACATCTGACAGTTTTCAAACATAACACTGGATTATGGGATTTCACTGATCAAGTGATGGCGTTGCAAGCCGATTTCCTCGAAATGAAACTAGATCATATCAAACCTGACGCCATAATTATAAATTTTAAGGCCGAAACTATCGATTTACTTAAAGAGAAATTCTGCCTGTTTAAACATGTTAAACCGAATATCAGAGAAACATTAAGGAGGGCGAGTTCTATTACTAATCAAGTCGTTCTAATGCTACCAAAACATGTCGAAATTGATGAAATTTCTCTGGTTTTCAAGGATTATTTTGAAGGATGCCATGAGAGGTTTTTTCTTTAAAAATAAAAAAGTATTATTTTAGAAATTTCCGTCCAGAAATCAACAAGCTCTAGGAAATTCAATCGAAATTGAATGCATCATGGTCAATAATAAGTTCGAAAAGATTGTTATTTATTTCGGCTCAATCTCCACAGTTTCTTTCATTTTTTTCACCATATTTGTACTATTAATTAGATAACTCCCTCTCAAGAATTCAATTTCATCAAATCCATTATCTCTGAAGAAAAGGATTCCCAATCACCTTCCCTTTCTGAATATTCTCAAAATCAAATTTCTTCTTTTTTGAGAAAACTCACAAAAAGATTCACCGCACATCAAATCGCATCATGCCTTTTGAGTCTAGAAACAATCAACCCACATTTCACACAATTCCAAGCTTTTATTGAACAAATA
>Ga0302140_10008148_pt1 | contig 13066 bp, 8 predicted proteins | sample I_Bog_E1_1_FD_202095 | JGI IMG/M metagenome (GOLD analysis project Ga0302140, IMG submission 202095) | Peat permafrost microbial communities from Stordalen Mire near Abisko, Sweden - I_Bog_E1_1 | ecosystem: Environmental > Terrestrial > Soil > Wetlands > Peat | place: Sweden: Abisko, Stordalen...
TCCCGCATCCCGGGGCGATATCGTAGCTAGCGTTCTTCGCGAGGCAAACGGGGATGTTTGGTGGGGATCGCGCGCTGGAGTCTGGCGTCAACGAGACTCGGCTCTTACTTGGTTTCCATTGAGCAAAGATGCGGTTCCGCAAACCATGTGGGACCTCATGCCCACCGAAGACAATCACGGATTGTGGGTGAAGCTTGGAGACGATGGTCTGGTTCGTTTCAACCAGGGAAGATGGAACTTGCACGACTGGCCGCGCGGAGTTCCGAAGGACGGGGGCACATTTCGGTTTGGACCGAGCGCCAGCTTTCGTGACGCATCCGGACGGTACTGGCTCGGCTACACCTCCGGACAGATATATATGGTGGATAAGGGGCAATCTACGGAGTATTCGCAAAGTGATGGGCTCGATGTGGGGCGAATCAAAGTCATCCGTGGCCAGGAGGGTCGTCTTTGGGCAGGCGGAGAGGTCGGGCTCGAGTTCTTCAGCAAAGGGCACTTCTGGAAGGTGCAAACCGCGGACGGCCAACCCTTCGGCGCGGTGTCAGGGATTATCGAGACCCCTGATTCCGGGCTGTGGCTGAACGAAATGAGAGGCATCGTACAAATTCCTCAGGAAGAGGTCCGGCAAGTGCTGGCTGATCCCAGCTACCGGGTATCGTGCCACCGATTTGACTACATGGATGGATTGCCAGGTTCGCCGCAAATGGCCTTTACAAGTTCCACCGCCACCAGGACGACCGACGGACTGCTTTGGTTTGCGACCAGCAACGGCTTGGCGCGGGTCGATCCGACCCACATGGCCAAGAACCTGATTCCGCCGCCCGTTTCGATTCTTGCCATCAGCAGCGAACGCGGGGTCAAATCGCCATCGAGTCACGTCGAATTCGCCGCTGGAACGCACACGATTGAAATCGACTACACGGGTCTGAGTCTTTCTGTCCCTGAGCGCGTAAAGTTTCGCTATAAGCTGGAGCCAGTAGACGCCGAATGGCAGGATGTTGGCGCGCGCCGGCAAGCCTTTTACAGCAACCTGGGCCCCGGCGACTTCCGTTTTCGAGTGATCGCCTGCAACAACGATGGCGTGTGGAACACCGAGGGCGCAAGGATGCAGTTTACGATTGCGCCGGCCTGGTACCAGACCCTCTGGTTTCAGCTTCTATGCGGGTTGGCCGGAATTCTCTTGATATGCGTGGCTTATCGTTTGCGGATTCGACAGATTGCAGCCACAATCAACGCCAAGTTCGACGCGCGCCTCGCCGAGAGAACCCGCCTGGCTCAGGAACTGCACGATACGTTTCTGCAGACCGTGCAAGGCAGCAAGATGGTGGCCGACAACGCGCTGGCCTCCGGGACCGACGAGGAGCGGATGCGCCGAGCTCTCGAGAAGCTCTCTGGATGGCTAGGGCAGGCAGTTAACGAAGGCAGGAATGCTCTTCATGCGCTTCGGGTTTCAACTACAGAAAAGAATGAGCTCGCAGAGTTTCTGGAGCGGACGCTGAATGAGCAGTGCCACGATCCCAATTTGTCGGCCGCGGCGACAGTGGTCGGCGACGCCAGGAATCTTCACCCAATTGTTCGAGACGAGATTTCCCTCATCGCCCGGGAAGCGATTCACAATGCCTGTGAGCACTCCAGGGCCAGCCAAGTGCGCGTGGAGCTTCGCTATGCCGAAGACCTCCGGCTTTGCATTCGAGACAACGGGATTGGAATCGATCCGGATGTTCAGGATGCCGGGAAGACAGGGCATTTTGGTCTTCGGGGAATGAGGGAACGGAGCGCGCGCATTCGCGCTAAGCTCACCATTTCAAGTTCGCGCAACCACGGAACCGAAGTGGCTCTCAAAATTCCTGGGGACGTGGCTTACCTTTCTGAGAAGCGGAACCGAATTGCGCGCTACGCGGCTTTGGTTGGCAAGTGGATCTCAAAACCTGGCCGCGGCTCGTCCGAATGAGACCAGCGGATGGCTTAAAGGTTCAGTAATCCGCGTCTCATGGCGATCGTCACCGCGTGGGTGCGATCGTTTGCCGCCAGCTTGTCCACCAGATTCTTCACGTGAAAATTCACTGTGGTCTCCGCGATGCAAAGCGCATCGGCGTTTTGCTTGTTGCGGTGGCAATCGCGAATAAGACGAAGCACTTCCAGCTCTCGCGTCGTGAGTTGCTCTTCACCTATGTGCTCGGCGAGCTTCATCGCGATCTCCGGAGAAAATGTCTTGCCGTGCCGGTACACGTGCCGGATGGTCGAAAGTATTGCTGATCGACGACGATGTCATTCATCCCCCGCACACAATAGAAGCGGGCGGCCTCCTGGACGCCGGACGGCACACGCTTCACCTGCCGGACTTTCAGGGACCAACGTACGTGAACCTGATCCTCAAGGTGCAGCCTCCCAGCGGAGAATTGAAAATCTTCAACCTTAGCGACTTTGCTCGACCGATCGATTCTCAGCGATCTTCAAGACATACGCGATGAAGAAAGTTCGGCGCGAGGGCACGCTTCTCTTGCCGCGGCCCGAATGATCGAGCTTCCCGGACCTGTAGAAATCGACAAGTTCACGTCTGCACTTTTCAAGGTTTCGACAAAGTGGGAAGACGTCTATTTTCTCCAATAGGCACCTGAGGGAGGGACCATATGGCGAATCAAACCTCAATCATCGGATCATACGCGGCAGGATTCGAGCAGTTGTCTGATACCCACCTCGTTTGTCTTGCCAGGGAGGGCGACTCACAAGCTTTCGCATTGCTTCTGGAACGCAACCAACCCAGGCTCTTCCGCAAGCTCCATTCAATGCTTCGCCAAAGAGAGGATGCTCAGGATGCCTTGCAAGAATGCTTTCTTAAGGCTTGGCTCCATCTGGATCGATTCGAGGGGAGAGCGGAATTCAGCACCTGGTTGACGCGAATTGCCATCAACCAGGCACTCATGATGCTTCGGAAGAAGCGCCCTGTTGACACCTGCGCCGCTTCGGACATCGATATCCCAGACTCCCGCTTGTGTCCACAGCGGCACTACCTTTGGTCCGAGGCGAGCGCTTTTGTTAGGCACGAGATCGCCCGCCTTCCGGATAAGTTGCAGGAAGCTTTCAATATGCGCTATGTTCAGGAGCTCTCGACGACTGAAGTTGCCGGATCTTTGGCCCTGAGCGAAACAGCAGTGAAGAGCCGGTTGAATCGAGTTCGTCTGCATTTGCGCAACCGGCGCACGAAGGACGGTATGTATGCAGGCCGTCACTCCAATGTTGCGTAAATCGCAATCATTCCGCAATCGCTATCTGAAGGAGGGTTACATGAATGGAGCAGAGGTTTTGATTCAACCCGAACAGTGCGTGCTGTTGCTGGTGGATTTCCAGGCAGGCTTGGCCTTTGGCGTGGAGTCTGTACCTCGCCAGGTTCTGCTGAATAACGCCATTGCAACGACACGTACGGCACGTGCCTTTGAAGTTCCTGTCGTTGTATCCACGTCCGCTTCGCGCGCCTACAGTGGGCCACTGCTGCCGGCGCTTCAGCAGATACTCAATGACGTGCAGCCGATTGAACGCAAGAACATGAATGTGTGGGAGGACAACGCGGCCCACGATGCCGTGATTGCAACCGGCCGCAAGCGCATTTTGATTGCGGGGATGCTTACGGAGGCTTGTGTCTCATTTCCTGTTCTGTCGAGCCTGCGCGATGGATTTGAGGTCTTCGTAATTGCCGATGCATGCGGCGGGCTGACTTCCGCGAGTCATCAAATGGCGCTGAGCCGGATGCAGGCCGCAGGCGCAAAATTGACAAGTTGGCTGCAAGTCCTTCTGGAGTTTCAGCGTGACTGGTCACGACACGAGACATACGAAAGTGCTCGGTCCATTGTCGTCGATCATGGTGGAGGATATGGTATGGGGCTTGCCTACGCGCGCGAAATGATCCAGCCTGCACAAGGGGGTCCTCGTCCGCTTCTTCAGGGAAATACATAGCATCGGAGGAAACCAATGCCTCAGCCTATCGTAGGACTGCATCATGTAACGGCCATCGCCAGCGATCCGCAGCGTAATCTCGATTTCTACCCAGAAGTGCTCGGCCTGCGCTTGGTAAAACGAACTGTGAATTTCGATGACCCAGGCACGTATCACCTCTATTTTGGAGACGATGTGGGCGCACCTGGGTCCATTCTGACTTTCTTTCCATGGCCCCATGCAACGCGTGGGCGCGCGGGAGCAGGCGAGACCTCGGCAACAGCCTTTCTCGCTCCTGCTTCTTCGCTTGAGTTTTGGGAAGAGCGATTGCTGGCGGCAGGCACTCCAGTCGAACATCTGGGCGAGCGGTTTGGCGAGCCTGTGCTCAGCTTCGGTGACCCTGACGGAATGCGTGTGGAAATCATCGGCAGTGATGCGGCGTATGGATCGCTGCCATCGCGGACTGCCACAGTTCCAGCGCAACACGCGATCCGTGGCTTCCACGGCGTTACACTTTGCGAGGCAGGATTCGAGCTCACTGCGCGTGTGCTTGAGACCATGGGCTTCAGTCAGATTGCTCGGGAAGATAATCGCCTCCGCTTTACTTCAAATGCTGCGGCACGCGGCTGCCTCGTCGATATTCTTGTTCAGCCCCAGCGCATCCATGGGACGATGGGCGCGGGCAGCGTTCACCACATCGCCTTTCGCGTGCCCACCGACCAGGCGCAGCTAGAATGGCGCAACATGTTGTCGAAGTTCCCTCTGAACGTGACTCCAGTGCTGGATCGCGTCTATTTTCACTCCATCTACTTTCGTGAACCGGGCGGTGTTCTCTTTGAATTGGCAACAGACCCGCCGGGATTCACATTCGATGAGCCGATTGAGCATCTGGGAGAATCCCTGAAGCTGCCTCCGTGGCTCGAGTCGTACCCCAGCGAGATTGCCGGCATGCTGCCACCCATCACCCTTCCGTATGCCACAATGCGAGGTTCGCATGACTGATCCGCACGCCGACACGCCGGTCGTTCCGTACGGCTGCGATCTGAACGGCGCCAAGGCCGCTGTCGTACTACTGCATGGGCGGGGTGCATCCGCACAAGACATTCTCAGTCTTGCAGACCGTTTTTACGACGACAGAATCGCCTATCTCGCGCCACAGGCAGCCGGGAACTCCTGGTATCCGTATTCCTTTCTTGCACCGATCCGGCAGAACGAGCCTTGGCTATCGTCGGCGCTGGCTAAGGTGAAGCGAATTGTGACAGCCTGTGGCACTGCGGGCATAGCGCAAAATAGAGTAGCGGTCTGTGGGTTTTCACAAGGCGCTTGCCTGGCGACTGAATTCGTCGCGCGCCATGCGGCAAACTACGGTGCGCTCATTGCCTTCACAGGGGGATTGATCGGCCCTCCTGAACATGACCTGCATCACAACGGCTCTCTTGCTGGCGTTCGCGCCCTATTTAGCTCCGGCGACCCCGACCCCCATGTTCCGTGGGTCCGCGTCGAAGCCTCTGCGGAGGAATATCGCCGCATGGGCGCCAGTGTGCAACTGAATCGCTACCCTGGACGGCCGCACACCATCCTCGAGCAAGAACTTGACACCGCAAGAGCGCTCATCCTCTCTATCTTGAAGCCCGGCTTGGCCTGAATAGAAGGGCTCGAACACAAAGTTGCCCTAGACCTCCTGGCCAAGGTCGAGATCGAGATTGAAGCGAGTGAGGCAAATCGGAAGAGGTCTAAACTAACTGCTGTGCTCGAAGAGCGAGCCCGCCTGGTTTGAATCGTACTTTGACCAGTTTCGAGGATCGGTTCCGATGTAGGCTAGCGACCACTCGGGCAGAACTCCTTCTGTACATTGGAAATTCCAGCCTTGCCAAACGACAGACACGGTTGACTCTTAGAAATCGCGCCGATTTTCTCGCGTCCGTAATCGAGCACCCCTTCAACGCGCGCCTTCAGGAACCGCCAGATTGCGATGAATTTCAAATTTCTGTTAACTTCGTTATTCAGTTGAGGTATAAAAAATCAGCTAATAAAAGAAAGTGCTCCACCACACTTCTCTAACCGAGGTCCTATGATCCCCAAGAAGCTGTGTATTCTCCTACTCTTCGTCTGCACATCCTGGAAAGCTTACCCTCAAGCCACGACCTCCCTCAGCGGACGCGTCACAGACAAGAGTGGCGCAATTCTGCCAGGAGCGGCTGTTCGACTTACGCTCATCACGACCAGCGCGATTCGGGACAACCTGACGAACGGCAACGGCGAATACCAGTTCTCGCAACTCGCGCCCGGCCGATATAACCTCACAGTCTCTTCACCCGGGTTTCAACCCGCCGAGAAGACAGGTATCGATCTACTCGTGGGCCAGCCCGCCACCGTCAACGTATCTCTCGCCGTGGCCGGTGTCACGGAACAGGTAGCCGTCTCCAGCGATGTGCAGCCAGTTCTCAATACGACCGATGCGACCCTGGGCAATGCCTTCGATACCAATCAGGTGTCCGCATTGCCGATCGAGGGACGCAACGTTCCGGACTTACTGAGCCTTCAACCGGGCGTTACCTATCTCGGCCGAACCGACGACAACAACGGGACCAACGCCGTCGGCAACAACGGCAGCGACTCGCGCAGCGGCGCCGTCAATGGCGGGCGCAGCGATCAATCCAACATCACACTCGATGGCGTGGACGTCAACGACATCAACAACGGCTTCGCCTTTACAAGTGTTCTGCGGGTCACCCAAGATTCGGTAGCGGAGTTTCGCGTCACCACAAGCAATCCCAACGCCGACGAAGGCCGGTCTTCCGGCGCCCAGGTTGCGCTCGTCACTCGAAGCGGCGGCAATGCATTGCATGGCGCAGTCTACGAGTACAATCGCAGCAATTTTCTTGAGGCCAATGACTTCTTCAACAAGCAGCAGGAGCTGGCGGCCGGTCTTTCAAATACTCCACCCAAGCTCATTCGCAATGTCTATGGCGCGGCGATCGATGGGCCGATCCTGAAAAATCACGTCTTCTTCTTCGCCAACTACGAGGGCCGGCGCGACACCGAAGGCACCAGCGTCAATGCGGGAACGGTGCCGACTCCCAGCTTCCGCGCGGGCAACATTCAATATGAGTACCAGAAGAATGGCGGCGATTCCGTCTTCATGCTCACGCCTGCCGATATAAAAGGCATGGATCCGCAAGGTATCGGCGTGAATCCCAACATCCTCGCGATCTTTAACGGCTACCCTCAACCCAACGACCCCACCCAGGGAGACGGCCTCAACACGGAGGGTTACCGCTTTCCATATACACTGCAGCGCAGCTACAACACCTATATCTCTCGTCTCGACTGGAACATTACGGGCAGGCACACGGTCTTCTGGCGTGGCAATCTGCAAAATGACAACGAGCCTACCGCCCCGGCGTTTCCCGGACAGCCTCCATCCACGACCACTCTGACCAACAGCAAGGGCTTTGCTTTCGGTTACACGGCCGTGCTCAGCACCAGCCTCATCAACAACTTTCGTTATGGATTGACGCGCCAGGGAATCGACGCTGCAGGCATTTCCAATCAACCGCACATCGACCTTGCAGCTGTTGCCGAACCTCAGGCTTTCACGCGGTCTACATCCAACATCATTCCGGTACAGAACATTGTTGATGATCTGGCATGGACAAAGCACAGCCACAATATTCAGGGTGGCGTGAATATCCGGCTCATCGATGATCGCGACGTGAGCAATGCAAACTCTTTTCCGGACGGACAGATGAACCAGGGCTGGCTCTCCAATGGCTCAACGGTTGCAAATAGCGGAGGTCCCTTCGACCCTCCGGTCTATGGCTATCCGGCCGTGGACTTCTCGAACTACGGCAACGAATATAACTCCGCGCTACTCGGCCTGGTGGGCATTGTGACCGAGGGAGATGCCATCTACAACTACGACAAGCATGGCAATGCTCTCGCTCTGGGCGCCCCGGTGAAATTCGATTACGGCTGGAAGGAAAGCGAGTTCTACCTCCAGGATTCGTGGCAAGCGGTAAAGAACCTCACCCTGACGTATGGCCTGCGCTACGCGTATTTGCAAGCTCCGGCGGAAAAGACAGGAACGCAAGTCGGCGCCTGTACGGTGACCAGCTCAGGCTGTACACCGCGCTCGCTTACGTCGTACTACCTGGCCAGTGCCGCGCAGGGATCCTCGGGCGGCGCAGCGTCGAATGTTGGGGAACTGGCCTTCAACCTGAACGGCCGCTACAATCACCAGCCCGATCTCTGGAAACCCGATACGCTCGATCTCGGGCCTCGGTTCGCGGTTGCATATTCCCCCACGCCAAGCTCCGGGATCCTTCAAACAATATTGGGCAACGGCAAGAGCAGCATCCGTGCCGGGTATTCGCTGGTGTTCGACCATTTTGGCGCAGGCACCGTGGGCACTTACATCGAGAACGGATCGTACGGGCTATCCTCCGACCTCTCCAACCCTCCCGGCTCCGTCTACATTGGGACAGCTCCGCGCTTCACCAACATTACGACGATTCCTGCGGGCCTGTTGCCAGCCCCACCTCAGGGCGGCTTTCCAGCCGTCCCTTCGCCAAACCAGTTTGCGATCAGCTGGGGTCTCGATTCCGCGATCAAGACACCCTATTCGCACCTCATCGATTTCTCCGTCGCGCGCGAACTCAAGAACGGATCGTCTCTCGAAGTTTCGTATGTGGGTCGGCTGGCACACCGCTTGCTGACCCAGGAAGATGTGGCGATGCCCCTGAACCTGTCTTCTGGAGGCACGACTTACTTCGCCGCTGCTCGCCAACTCGCCCTGCTCTCTCGCGCAGGCACGCCGACCGGTTCAGTCGCGGAGATTCCCTACTTTCAGCAGGTTTTCTCCGCACTCGACGGTGTCGATCTTGGATATGGTGCAGGGCCCTCTTCGGCCACCCAGAATGTCTATCAACTGTTCCAGCAGAATCTTTACAACGAGACTTACGCACTTTACGAGCTCGATGTGCCTGACTCCCTAAGCGGAGCGGGTGTGAATCCCAATCAAACCTATCCTTCCTACCGCTTCTACCACGACCAATATTCTGCCCTCTACGCCTGGCGATCGGTCGGCTTTTCAAACTATCACGCGCTTGAGGTCGTTTATCGGCAGCAGCTTGGCGCTGGTTTACAGGCGGATGTGAATTACACCTATTCGAAATCGATGGACATCACTTCGCAGGCCGAGCGTCTCAACACGTCTGGCGCGACTAATTACGCTCAGATTCTGAACAGTTGGGCGCCCAACCAGTTGTACGGTGTATCGGACTTCGATGCCACTCACCAGATCAACTCCAACTACATCTGGACTCTACCTGTCGGGCGAGGGAAGAAGTTCTACGGCTCCGACAGTCGTCTCGCCGATGCGCTGATCGGAGGCTGGCAGCTTACCGGCATCGTGCGCTGGACAAGCGGTTTCCCTTTCATCATGGATAACGGCGCTTACTACCCGACCAACTGGGATATCGAAGGCTGGGCCAGTCAGGTTTCGAAGATTCCATCCCAGGCCGCAAGGCGCGGGTCGCTCACCCAGCGTTTCGCTGACCCGGCAGCCGTCTTTGCGTCGTTCAACCACGCGCTGCCCGGCGACTCAGGCACGCGCAATCCTTTCCGCGGCGACGGCTACTTTTCGTGGGACAACGGTCTCGACAAGGAATTCCACATCACTGAAAAACTCAAAATGCAGCTGCGCTGGGAGATGTTCAACATCACCAACAGCGTCCGTTTCGATTCCCATTCGATCAGCGCGACCCTCGACAACCCGCAGAACTTCGGGCAAGCTACGGTGCTACTCACAAACAAGCGTCTCGCCCAATTCTCAGCACGTGTCGAGTTCTAATGTCGCGGCGAACTGCCTTCTACTCGCGGATTGAACACCACGAAGTTCTCCAGGTTGTTTATGTAAAGTGAATGAAAGAGCGAAGTCGGAAGAAGTCCATCGCCAAACGGTAAAGCGGTTTGATTCGTGCTTACTGCCATGACATCGCGCAGTTTCTCCGTTCCGAGAGAGAGCATTTGGACGGGGCCGGCATACACCGCGACTGTTCCGGTAGCTGTCCGCTCCCAGCGATTACCTTTAACCTGGACCTGTAATCTCTTGGACGCGTCCCTCATGAGAACGACGTCGTTGGCGCCCGAGTCGAGCACGAGGCGCAGGGTGGAGTGGTTCAACGCGCGCGCTTCTGCGATAACAATCATCTTGTTCTGAGAATTTCCGTTTCTACCCTCCAACGGCACGCGCTGGCCTGCAAGGCTGTCTCGCAACTCGGTTTCTGACTCAATCCGCAGGATGCACTTTGAGTAGTCGAGCAGATAGTTGAATTGGGAGAGAAAATCCTGACTCAGCACTCCCTGAATGTGGGGCACAGCCTCGCGAAAATACCCAAGATCTTCGACAAGCACGGGGAAATCCTCAGTATGCGCGACTCCCAGGACAAGGTTATCCAGCGTGCTTTTGTCCACTGCATTTTGTCCCACAACCGAGATCTGTTTCATACGACCGGAGCGAATTAGTCCCAGCTTGTCCGCCAGCGAGGAGTCGACAGTGGTAATGTCGTTCCCTGTGTCCAACACAAAGTCAAATGGACCCCGCCCATTGACCTGGACCGAGACGACGATCACATTATCACGAACCAGCCGGAAGGGAATCTCCTGCTGATTGCTCTGGCTAACACCGGCAAGGCTGCAATACACTAAGACGATTCCGGCCACAAGCCCTGGGTACCATGGGGTTTTCATTGCTCCTCCTCGTGATGAGGAGGACCTTAGGCGCAGGGCTCAATCGCTGTACTCACGACATCCAGATGTTTTCCGCCAGAATGTCTAATGGAATCCTGAGGACGTTTTGTGACGCTTCAATACCGGTTCGCGGATGTGAAGATCGACCTGGATTCTTTCCGTCTCTCCAAGGCGGGAAGGGTCTTGGAAGTCGAACCTAAAGCACTGAACCTGCTGATATTTATGGTTCGAAATCCAGGCCGGCTTGTTGAACGCAGGGAGCTGATCGGCGCTGTTTGGGGTGACTCCTTTGTCACCGACCATGTGCTCAACCGAGCCATCGGCCAACTGCGCAAAGTGCTTGAAGATGACGCCAAAGTTCCCCGTTATATCGAAACCGTGCCTACTCTCGGCTACCGTTTCATCGCTCAGGTGGAGACCGAGACGCCGAAACCGCCGGCTGAAATCGACCCAAGTCCCGTCAACAGCCTTCCGCCGAGCCCGGAACCGCAAGGAGCGGACGAGATTGCCCTCACGCCTCTCAATGACTCAGGACCACGGCTGCGTCGTCGGACGATCTATGCCGGCGTTGCCCTGTTTCTGGTAGGAATTTCCGCCGCTCTCTGGGTTTCGCACGGACGAGCCGGCGTTTCCGCCGTGGCGCCGATCAAGTCTCTGGCTGTGATTCCGCTCGATAATCTCTCCGGTGATCCAGGCCAGGATTACTTTGCCGACGGAATGACCGATGAGCTGATCACCATGCTGGCAAAGAACTCGACACTGCGCGTCACCTCGCGCACTTCAATCCTGCAATACAAGGGAGCGCACCGCCCGCTGCGCGAGATTGCCCAGACCCTTGGAGTGGATGGAATTCTGGAAGGCTCGGTCGCCCGAACCGGCAACCAGGTACACATGACTCTCCAACTGATTCAGGCCCCGACTGATACCCACCTCTGGGCAGAGAGCTACGACCGGGAGATGAAGGATGTGCCAGGATTGCCCCGGGAAGTGGCGGAGGCGATCGCGAAAAGGCTGAACAGCACGGTCCCTTCGCTGCCGCCCGCGCGTTATGTCAATCCCGAAGCGCACGATGCTTACGTGCATGGCCGCTATCTTTGGATCTCTGGCGACTACGAAGAGAGTCACGAATATCTCAAGAAAGCGACAGAGATACAGCCCGACTACGCGCTGGGATGGAGCGGCTTGGCGGACTACTACGGGGCCGGAGCCGCATCCGGCGAACTCGATCCAAAACAGGCGTTTCCGCAGCAGGAAGCAGCAGCCAGGAAGGCGATTCAGCTCGATGACTCGCTCGCGCAGGCGCACCTCGCCATGGCTGCGGTCTACTTTTTTGGCCGGTGGGACTGGGCCGCGGCCGATCGGGAAGCGCTCCGCGCCATCGAGCTCGACCCTAAGTTTGCGGAGGCTTATTATTTTCGCGCCATGATCCTCTCAACGCTCAATCGTCATCAGGAAGCGATCGAATCGGGGAAGAAATCGCTGGAAATCGATCCTTTTTCCCGTCCTTATGCGCTGGCAGGTCTCTATAACGATGCGCGTGAATATGACGCAGCTCTCAAGGATGCGTTTCAGCGGCTTGAATCGACGACAAACAACATAGGTTTGCTCGGGGCCGTTGCCTCTGCATACTGGAACAAAGCCATGTTTAAGGAGGCGGTCGACTTCGAGGCGCAGGCTGACCTCTCGGAGGGAGACAAGGAGTCCGCTTTGGGGAAACGGCGCGCCTTTCAGCAGGAGGGTGCCAAGGGGGTTGTCCAATGGCGCCTCCGCACTCTGAACAAGGCGGCGGCCAAAGGTTATGTCTCGCCCGTGGGTCTGGCCGGCGTGTATGGCGAGCTTGGCGAGCGGGAGAAAGCTCTCGCCCTTCTCGATGAGGCCTATCGGCAGCATTCTCCGAACCTGCTGGGGATACAGCACAATCCGGACTTCGACTTTCTCCACTCCGAAGAACGCTACCGCACCATCATTCGCGAGATGGGACTGCCTCCAGCGTATTAGCACGCGAATGCAAGGATGAATTAGACGCGATCATGCACCTCTGGCGCCAGATTCCGCCGAGATTTTCATCTGGACTTGTCCAATGCTCGCGCGCGTAGAAATTCATCTTGGCGGTCCAGTCGCCCCGAAGGGCGTCGTCCGTGCCTCGTTCGGGGTATATTTAGGGGTATTTCTCTTGGCGCGAAACATATCTTTCGTATAGTCAATAGGATACGTTGAGGTGTGAGTCCCCCATCAGCGAAAGTTCCCAAGAGAGGTTCCGTTCGGACTTCTAACCGCCATTTCTCACACGGATCGGTTCTGTGGTCATCGGTGGGTCTTTGCAGGGGCGAAGTGCCGTTGAACGGATTGGAATCGGCTCCGCGATGGGTTCGGCGGGTGTGCC
>Ga0302140_10008152_pt1 | contig 13061 bp, 12 predicted proteins | sample I_Bog_E1_1_FD_202095 | JGI IMG/M metagenome (GOLD analysis project Ga0302140, IMG submission 202095) | Peat permafrost microbial communities from Stordalen Mire near Abisko, Sweden - I_Bog_E1_1 | ecosystem: Environmental > Terrestrial > Soil > Wetlands > Peat | place: Sweden: Abisko, Stordalen...
CTCTACGGGTACAATGCAGACACAAATGATACAGGGCTGCCAGCATCATAGAAAATAATTTTTCAAGCCAATCAAACAATCAACCACTATATATGTTATTGCAGGGCCTACTGCGGTAGGAAAGACGGCTATTGCCATAGAGCTGGCAAAGCAGTTGGGCACTGCAATTGTATCGGCCGACAGCAGACAGTGCTACAAGGAAATGACTGTTGGCACCGCGAAGCCTACTGAAGCTGAGCTAAGGACTGTGAAGCATTATTTCATAGATGAGTTCCCCGTTACTACATCACTTACGGCTGCAGATTATGAAGCGCTGGCGCTGAAGTACCTGGATGAAATATTTACCACCCATGATACTGCCGTGGTGTGCGGCGGCACGGGACTGTATATAAAAGCCCTTTGCGAAGGGCTGGATGAGATGCCGGAGACAGATAGCAATATAGTGATGCAGACGGAGCAGGAATATAGCCTGCACGGGCTACCATGGCTGCAAGAGGCAGTAAAGAAGGAAGACCCCGAATTCTACAAACAAGGTGAAATACAAAACCCGGCACGCATGCTGCGGGCACTCTCGTTTGTGCGATCGACAGGGGAGAGTATCGTGCATTTTAAAACACAGACAAAAAAGGTGCGGCCTTTTAAGATCATTAAAGTGGGGATAGAACTGCCACGTGAAGTGCTTTATGATAGGATCAATAAACGCGTGGAACAGATGATGCAGGAGGGGCTGCTGGCGGAGGTAGAAAAGCTACTGCGTTACCGCCAACTCAAAAACCTGCAAACTGTGGGATATTCTGAACTATTTGACTACCTGGAAGGAAAGTGCACACTACAGGAAGCTGTAGAAAAAATAAAACAGCATACCCGCAATTATGCCAAGAGGCAAATGACGTGGTTTAAAAAAGACAAGGAAATAAACTGGCTGCGAGCTGATGACAAGGATGTGCCGGAAAAGATACTATTACTATCGTTGAAATAATAAAAGATACGGGCATGCGTTATAGGTATATGCCGGCCCCTATTAGCCAGCCGCTATCACACATATTTTTCTTTACTATTTTGTGCGAATTCCGTACCTTGCCCCTTTATACATAAGGCATTTAATATTGCTTTGTGTTTTCAATTTCTAAAATCATTCGTATGAAAGCCAGGTCTTTATTTATATGCTGCATGTTGTTGATGCTCTCCCTGCATTTATATGCTCAAAAGCAAACAGAAAAAAGGCATAAAGACGACCGGCATGGCAAGATAACTTTAGCCGACCCGACAGAGGCAGACTATGATGTAAAGCACCTGCAATTTAACCTGAATGTGTGTGATACATCATTAATGATAGCGGGCAATGTATCTACTACGGCGCAAGTAGTAGTGCCATCAATGAGCAATTACATTTTTGAACTGGATACACTTATGACCATTGACTCGGCAAAAGTAAATGGTGTGAAACTACCGGTAACCAGCAGTATATCCGGCGCCGGTTTTTTTATACGTACGGTGTCCTTACCATCTGCACTGAGTATGGGCAGCACGTTTACCGCCCAGATATTTTACCATGGTTTTCCTCCTCCGGGGGGTGGTTTTTTTAATGGGGTAACCCAAGATACATCGGCACATGGCACACCTATGCTCTACACTATAAGCGACCCATGGGCCGCAGCAGACTGGTGGCCTGCAAAGCAGGATGTAGATGACAAAATAGACAGCGTAGATATGTATATAACTGTGCCTGCCCATCAAGTAGATGGCAGTAACGGATTGTTGTTGAATATAGATTCAACTTCGCAACCGGGTTACTGGACATACCACTGGCAAACACATTACGCGATCACTTACTACCTGATATCAATGTCGGTATCGAAGTATGTAACGGAAAAATATTATCACCACTTTGCCGGCAGTACGGACTCTATGCTTATTGAGAACTTCTTCATTGATACGGCAACTTTTTACCCATTATACAAAGCGGGATTTGACAGCCTTGGGATGATCATTGATTATTATGATTCACTTTATGGCAGGTATCCATTCTGGCAGGAAAAATACGGCGTATGCTATACGAGCCTGCCCGGAGGTATGGAACACCAGACAATGACCACTATAGGTGTACCTTATACCTGGGTAATAGCGCATGAGCTTACACACCAGTGGTTTGGAGATCATGTTAGTTACCTGACATGGCCGGAAGTATGGTTGAGCGAAGGATTTGCCACATTTGACGAGCAATTGTTTTATAACAAATTCTGGAGCCCCGCGGCAGGGCTTGCACACCGGCAAGAATATCTGACGATAGCGCTCCAGGATGAATGCGGCGAGGTATATGTAACCGATACAGCCACGCACGTTACTATATTTAACGAGAGCACAGTGTATGCCAAAGGGCAGGGGGTGGTAACTATGCTCAGGTACATGGCGCCCACAGACAGCTTATTTTTTAAGGGATTGAGAACCTACCAGCAAACCTATGGCTTTGGCAATGCCAGCACTGCAAACCTCAAGGCCATAATGGAATCTACTTATGGCATTGCGCTTGATACATTCTTCAACCAATGGATATATGGTTCAGGCTATCCGAAGTATAGAGTAAGCTGGGACCAAACCGGGACAACAGTACGTGTAAAGCTGATACAAAGCCAGTCTTGCCCGGCCATAACCAACCATTTCAGCACGCCGGTGGAAATAGAACTGCAGTCGGCAACAGGGGACACAGTGGTTAAAGTATACAATAGCCTGGACACCCAGGTGTTTACCTTTACCTGGGCCCCTACAATGACAGGAGTACTGTTCAACCCGGATATATGGACGATATGCCTTCAATACCAACCGATAGTGCATGATACTATGCTGGGTGTGATAAGCATCATACCCGGAGACATAAAAATACTGCCCAACCCGTCAAAAAATCACTGGCAAATAGAACATTTGCCGGCTAACATAAACCTTGTGCTTACAGATATGAGCGGGCGGGTGATATGGCGTGGCAAAAGCAATAACGGCCCCACTCTAATACCGGGCGAGAACTTACCCGCCGGCGATTATATATTAAAACCTGAAGAAGGCAATAGCATCGATAGCATTAAGCTGGTGCATTGGTAAACACGGCCTTCATCATTACATCTGTGAAGGTATGCCAAGTGTATTTTTTCTTTTCATCCAGGATATTGCTATGCAGATCGGGTATGGAACCGGGCTCATAAAATTTCAGTATAGCATCTGCTATTGAAGATGGATTTGGTTCGGCCACAAAACCTACTTTGCCATCGGGGACCACTTCTGCAAGGCCACCTACATTGGTTACCACCATTGGTTTCTCAAAATGGAAAGCGATCTGTGTAATGCCGCTTTGTGTAGCGTGCTTATAAGGCTGCACCACGAGATCGGCAGCGCTGAAATAGTAGCGCACTTCGCTGTTGGGTATGAAATCTGTTTTTAAGTGTACCCTGCTTTGAAGCTGATGTTGCTCAATAATCTTGTTATTATTAGCTTCGACCTCTTTGTTGTAGTATTCACCGGCGGCTATCAATTCTATACCTGCCTGTATAATGCGGGGATCAGCCATGGCTTCAAGCAACCAATCGAGGCCTTTATATTCGCGGATGAAACCAAAGAAGAGTATATATTTTTTAGCAGGGTCCAGTTGTAGTTTCTCGCAGGCAGCCTGCTTGCTTACAGCTTCGTTATAGTTGTCGTATACCGGGTGCGGGGTGAAATAAGCGGGCTTATTGGTGAATGTCTTTACGTCTTTGAGCACGTCCTTGCTCATGGTTACGAACGCATCAACTGTTTTAATAAAATATTTTGTGAACGACTCATCTCCGGGTCTTTTTTCGTGGGGTATGATGTTGTCTACTACACAAACTATACGGGTATGCCTGTTCTTTTTGGCGCGCCTTAGTATGGTGCCGAATGCAGGGCCCATAAAAGGGAGCCAGTATTTTACAATGATGAGATCGTATTTTTCTTTGTTCATCTGTGCACCTACGGTTAGCCAGTTCAGCGGGTTTACCGAATTCACTATAGTGCGTATTTTCAAACCTGATGGTGCGGGCTCATCAGTGAATTGTGTTTTGCCGGGGAATAAGAAAGATGGGTATTGTAATGAAAAAGAATAGATCACAACCTGGTGCCCCTGCTGCTGCAGCTGGTATGCCAGCCGCTCATTGAACGCGGCCAGGCCACCGCGCAAGGGATGGGCGCTACCCAGGATAGCTATCTTCATTTGAATATAGTTTTGAAATCTTCCTGAGCGGTGGTGTAATCGGCAGGGATGCCAATATCTATAAAATAGTCTTCGCTGATATATCCGTAAAACTTTTTCTCGTTTACAAACTTCTCGAGGTAATCTTTTTCAAAAGAAAATTTCTCCGGCAGGTTCTTTGCGAGGAAGGCTTCCCGGTTTATAAAATATGCCCCGCCGTTTATCAGCCCTTCTTCCTTGTACTGTTTTTCTTCGAACGATGTTATTATGCCTGCTGCATTGGTGTTGACGACACCATAGCGATCAAACTTATGCATCTTCTTTAGTGCGAGCGTGGTAGTTGCATTATTTTTTTTGTGAAAAGCGTATTGCTCTTTCAGATCAACTTTGAACATGGTATCTCCGTTCAGCACAGCTACATCGTCAGTCTCGGCCACTTCCATTGCAGCAAGGATCCCCCCGCCTGTGCCTAACGGTTCTGATTCCACCACATAGTCCAGCTCAAAATACAGTTCTTGTTCTTCAAGCCAGTCTATAACCACCTTATGTTTATATCCGAGAGACAATATAACCCGGGTGGCTTTTTGTTTGTTGACATAATCAAATAAATAAGCCAGAAAAGGCTTGCCATTTACTGGGGCCATGCATTTGGGATAATTGCCAATAACGCCTTGCAGTCTTGTACCAAGCCCTCCTGCTAATATGATCGCTTCCATTGTTTAAATTAAAAGGTAACTGAGTTATTGTATTAACTACAAAAGTACAACTTGTCTTTACTTTTCCTCCTTCACAATAACGCCTTTTTTGTTATAGAAGATAAACTTACCGTTTCTCCAGCCCTGTGCTAAAGTTGAGCTACCGAAGTTATTTAAATTGTCACATTCACAAGCTATCACTTCTTTGCCTGACCTGTTTATTATACCTATTTTACTATTGTTCTTAACTGTAGCATAACCACCATCAAACGAAGAAGCCCCATCAAACCTACAAGGAATAACGATATTCCCATTCAAATTAATAAATCCCCATTTACCGTTAATTTCGACAGCTGCTAATTCCTCAGAAAAGTTCAGCACTTTCTCATATTGACAAAGGATAATCTCAAAACCGACCTTATCAATAAACCCCCACTTACCATTTTTTTTCACTGCTGCAAACCCGCCAGAAAAAGGCCTTATACTCTGGTATTTATAACAGGTTAATACCGTTTTCCCTGTTTTATCTATATAAAGATATTTTCCACCTTTTATAACAGCACATATCCCCTCAGAGAAGTCCCATGCCTCTTCATATTGGCAGGGAATTACTTCGTTACCTGTATTATCTACAAATCCTCTTTTACCGTTTTTTCTTACTCTTGTTAATCCCTCATGACAACCAACTACGCCGTCATATTGCAAGAGGGGCTTTTTCTTACCATTCACTATGATCCCGTATTTTGCACCATTTGCTACGACTGATATTCCATTTTCAAAGGGATATGCATCATGATAAATAAACGGAATAACAATTTTACCGCTTGTGTCAATGTATCCCCAATGCCCATTCCTTTGCATTATAATGATCCCTGCTGAATAATTTCCCCCTTCGGTGTATGTGTTGCCCGTGCTGTCAAAAGGAATAACAGTTTTCCCTTGTTTATTAATGATTCCTAATTTATGATCTTTAACAACAACGGCAAATCCGTGATGGAAATTGTTGGCATTTTCATACTGGCAGACTATTATTATTTTCCCTGTTTTATCCATGTAGCCATTCAAACTATTTTCACGAACAACAGCCAAGCCTTCAGAAAAATCCTCACCATACCGAGAAATTATTTTCCTGCCGGTGACGTCAAGATACACACCTTCAGTATCTGTCCAACCTCTTACTATTCCTTCTGAAAAAGGCCTTAAAAATTTATAAACGCAAGGGATAACCTCTTTTCCTGTTTCATCAATAAACCCGTATTTCCCATTTTTCGCAACCCTCGCAAGCCCATTCTCAAATGCCCATGCATCCTCGTACTGGCAACGAATTATTTCTTTCCCGCTTGTATCAATATACCCATAATCACCATTGTTTTCTACCCTTGCAAGGCCATCAGAAAAGGTGTCAATATAATTGTAGTTTGGATAACGGGAATATAACCCTACAATGTGTTGTGCATGTGCCAGTACAGACATACATAAGCAAGCAAATACAACTATCATTTGTTTGCTTTTAATATCCATATACTATAGGTTATCTAAATATGCCACGAAACCAACCCACGCTCTGTAAACTGATATGGTCTGAGTTCACCACCAAAAGCTTGCAATGCATTCTTTACGGAATAACGGGTATTGCCGGGGCAGTAGAACATCATGAAGCCACCACCACCGGCACCGGAGATCTTGCCTCCTGTGGCTCCGGCTTTAAGTGCGGCCTCGTATATCTCATCCATGCTGTTGTTAGAGATGCCTTTGGCCATTTGTTTTTTATAGCGGAAGCCGAAATCCAGTATGCCACCTATCTCATGAATGTTGCCTTTCAGTAGCGCCTCTTTCATCATTTGCGATTGCTCCTTGAGGTGGTGCATCGCATCTATTGATTCTTTGTTCTTATCTTTTACATTTTTGCTTTGAGCCTCTATTATTGTAGACGACAAACGGCTGGTGGCTGTAAAATACAGCAGCAGGTTATTTTCGAGCTCGTAGAGGTATTCCTGCTTTATGCGCAGGGGATTTACGACCACTTTATTGTTATCATAAAACTCCATGAAATTCACCCCGCCGAAAGTAGCTGCATATTGATCCTGCTTACCTCCGGCCATGGCGAGTTCTACGCGCTCTATATCATAGGCCATTTGCGCTATGTCATATTCACCAAGAGGGAGATTAAGCCATTCGGCAAATACGCCCAGGATAGCCACCATAAGCGTAGACGAACTGCCCAGCCCGGAGCCCGCAGGGGCATCTACAATCGTGGACAACCGAAACCCCGATGGTACGGGGCCGTATTTGTTAACAATGTGATTATATGCACCGGTAGCCAGATCCAGCATGCCATCAATGGGCAGTTTATCTTCTTTGCTGTAAGAGATGCTTTCGTTCCTGTCTACGGCTTCTATGATGATCTCCGGCACATTCAGTGGCTCAATAGTGGCATAAGCATATAGAGAAATGGTTGCATTTAAAATTGCTCCGCCATAGAGGTCGCAATAAGGGCTGACGTCTGTGCCGCCACCCGCAAGGCCTATGCGTAAGGGCGCTTTACTTCTGTAGATCATAATAGAGGGGCTAAATTAGTAAAAATATGCAACGGCGTCATTCTCATCTGTTAACACTTCCCGATAATCTTAAAACCCTTATAAAGAAAGTGGTTTTTTATGCATATTATGAACAGCCAAAACGATAACGTCTTCAGACTGGATTTTAAATATTACCAAATAAGGGAAACGATTAAGGATCGCGTCTCTTAAAGTACACCTGGCATCTGTATAGCTAAATGCATATGGGTTTTCGCAAATTGCCAGGTAACGTTCTTCCAGGTCTTCCAAAAAATCGTCTCCTAATCCTTGCCTCACATTCTGATAGTAAATAAAAGCACTCAATGTATTTTCACGGGCAGCAAGGGTTACTATTATTTTATACCTCATTTACCCACCCCATTAATTCTTACATATTGATGGGCATCTTCAACTGAGAAACCAGGCATTTCCCCATTATTATATTTTTCAAGACGGCTATAAAATTCTGCCAGTTCAGCAGGGGTATACTTTTCATTACCCATATCTTTTTCAACAAGGTTGTACATAGCTTCTAACTTTGTATCATCGGCGATATCAATATACTGATGAAGCTGCTGTCTTATCGCTGCACTAATCATATCCGTTTCTTTTTACAAATATACTAAACTTACTAAAAAGCTCCATTATTTACGCCCAAATAGTCGCCTGATTTAGTATCACTTTGCCAATTTCACAAAAAATTACAACCCACCTCGTATCTTACTACCATATTAATCAGTAAAATTGTATAAAGAAATAAACTAATTATGATCGATCCTATAACTGAGCCAATAATTGAGCCAGGTTCAGAACCGGCCGGTATTGATTCCGTGCAGGCTATACAGCATCTGGTGACACAGGTAGAGAAAGTGATACGCGGAAAAAGAAAACAGATAGAAATGGTGATCACCTGCCTGCTGGCCGGCGGGCACATACTGATGGAAGATAATCCGGGCACCGGGAAAACCGTTCTTGCCCGTACCCTTTCGCAATGCATCAGCGGGGCGCGCGAAGGTGATCATGTTGTGTTTAAACGCATACAGTTTACCCCCGACCTTCTGCCTATGGACCTTATTGGTACGCATATATTTGACGATGTTAATAAGGCATTCATTTTTAAGAAGGGGCCATTGTTTTGCAATGTGCTGCTTGCCGATGAAATAAACCGCGCATCGCCAAAAGTGCAAAGTGCCCTGCTGGAAGCCATGGCAGAACAGCAGATAACAGCAGGCGATACAACGCTGCTGCTTGAGCGCCTGTTCTTCACAATAGCTACCCAAAACCCTATTGAGATGGAAGGGACTTATCCATTGCCAGCCGCCCAACTTGACCGTTTCTTTATGAAAATAAATTTCGGCTATGTAGATGAAGTTACCGAGCTGAATATATACCGTGAATATATTGACATTGCACGTAACCTGGTAGAGCTGAAGCAAGTGCTGAGCATGAATGATATACTATCTCTGCAAACGATGGCAGGCGAGGTATTTGTGCATGAGGAGATCATAAAGGCCGTGAGCAATATAGTGCGTGGCACACGTGACCACCAGGATGTATCGCTTGGGGCATCTACACGCAGTGGCATAGCTTTTCTTAAATGCCTACGTGCTTATGCACTCGTTGCGGGCCGCACCTATGTGATAGAAGATGACGTAAAAGACATAGCCCGCGCAGTGCTGGAACACCGCCTCATATATCGTAACAAGGAGGGTAAAATGAAAGCCCTGGACAGCATCATAAATAAAGAAACAGAGCGCCTTGCAAAACTGAAGCTGTATGCATGAGGAGCAATTTAAACCGTGAAAATTCAATTTAAAAATACACTTATTATCTCAGGCATACTGGCACTGGCGCTGTGTGCTTACCACGGCATTGCGCAAAACCCTTCCGGCAAAAAAAAGGAGCCGGATCGCCCTACGCCTGTTATGCCTGCCTTGCCGCCGGAATTTATGCCGCCCCACCCACCGGATAAAATGGCGCAGCGCTATTACGATATTGATGCCAAGCGCACTATATCTAATATGGAGAGTGAAGACGCCATGCCCCGCTCGCGTGAGTTTAAGCGGATAGACAGCACTTACTATGTGGGCTGGATGTTTGAAGGGGTATATAAATATAACCATGCGGCTGATTACATTGGTTATAAAAATGCAATAGTGCCGCTGGAGCGCGCGCTGCAGCTGATGGAGCATGATTACTCCAAAGCCCTGTCTACTCGCACAGACGACATCAGGGTGATGTACCCCATCAGACAGTTTCCGCCGGATTATACCATGATCGCCTATTATCTGTGCCAGTGCTACAGCAATACCGACCAGCCGGACAAGGAATATGCCCTGCTGCGCCATGCCTTAAAGTTTAAATTCCAGATGCATTATGCGCTGGATATATACAATATGCTGGCCTGGACAGTGCACCGGAACCGCTTTTATACTAGCGCGAAGTACCCATTCCTCCGTAACTCTATAGATGCCAATGAGCGCCTGGCGCAAAGATACCTTGACACTTCAATGTTGCTGATCAAACAGAACGAGGCTATCAATGCACCGCTGGACAAATACCTGCACGGCTATGAAGAGCGGGAAAAAATGAGCGTTTACCATTACCGTAATATATTGTACAGCTACGTATTCAACATAGACTCTACCGCTTACTACTTTGAGTTGATGCGCAAGGGCGGCGGGTTACCGCATAATAACTATGCTAACTTCCGGGTGCTATGTGGCGATTTCCGTACCGCCGAGAAAGAATATAAGATAGCCGCTATGAGCGACCCCAGCGACCACCGGCTACAGGAGTGGGCATACTACAGCACGATACTTGACATCTACAAATCTAACCCGAAACTGGGTGCAGCGCTTGCGCGAGATATGATTACTGCTGCCGGTACCACGCCCGGTTATGGGTGGTACAATATAGCACTGGCCAGGTCACTGCTTTATGACGGGCAAGTAACTGAAGCACTGCGATATGCAGATAAGGCCGCCGAATTTAAAGAACTCCACATAGGCACAACACTGGGGCAGAGCCAATATGACTTTAGTGTACAATTGCTCAAGCTCATCGGGAAAGAACAGGCTTACCATATGGACCAGTTTGAACATGCCAACTGGTGGTACAATCCTAAGGTGCTTTTTGATATGAGTGGCAAACTGAGCGAAAAATACCTGCAGCAGTACCTCATCATCAACCAGTTTGCCGAGAACCCCGAGCGCGAACGCGTGATATACAAACTCTTCTCTACCGAAAGCACTGTGTCATGGGATGAGATCTGGTATTTGATACACGACTTCAGTTCAAATTACTTTATTAATGTTTTTCAGAAAGAGGCAGAAACTGATAACAGGCCATACATCCGCAAATACTTTGAGTTGTTTGCCGCTCGCCTGCGTATGCAGGAAGGCAAGTATAAAGAAGAAAAACCTGTGCTGGACAAACTGCTGAAAGACCCAAATTATGATGCTGACTACGAGAAGCTATTTACGGCCCGGGTATACCAGGCCGAGGCAGAATGTGCCAAGGCGCTAAATGATGAGAATGCAAAAAATGATTGGCTCTATCGTCTCTATATACTTTATCCACAACTGCTGCCATATAGTGGTATGACCATGAACATGACGCTGCACGTAAGCGGTGAGGTAGATAAGGATGTGGAAGAAAGGCTGCGCAACTGCAATATAAACTGGGTGACCAACAGCAGCATTCCGGCACCACAGGCCTACGTGATCTTTTCGCATACCGCAAAGAACAAAGACATCACTTACTATGTACTCGACAAGCAAGGCAACTACATAGTGCCCAAGCAGTCTTTTGCATGGCAAAAAGCCGATGAAACAGGCACTGCCCTTGCCTACCGCCTTTTCAATATAGGCGGTAAGGACCCTAACGATGACACTAAAAAACAATAACTTTAGATATATGGATCACCATATCATTATACAACATATTGAGGACGGGGCGCACCATTTTATAATAAGCATGCACAAAGAGGGTGCTAACACAAAAGCCAGTGCGGCAATCATAAAAAAATACATTGAGACCGGCCACATCACCCATGAAGAAGACGAAGTGCTAAAGCTGCAAATGGCTGATACGCTCAAAATAGTTGGCATTGTTGTGCCCTTCGTGCTCATTCCGGGTGCGTCAATAATAATACCCATACTGGTAAAAGTAGCAGGTAAGCATAACATCAACCTCATGCCATCTGTGATGTGAAATGTGCAGGATGGACCCGGTGATGTTTTATCAGCGTATTTGTACCTGTGCGCTTATGGTTGGCCCACCCTGTTCCTGACTCTGTTACTGATTTGACCAATTATGCTTGCACTATGATAGTAAGGGAAGAGCTGCGACCGTAAATGCAACTGAAAACGGGGCCCTTATCTCTTCGGGCATATAGAATATGTGTGCGTATAAAAAGCTTATTAGCAGAATTCCTTTTACCCAGGTGCTTCCAATTATACCGGCTTTCCCATTTTATATAATAAAAACCAACATTTATAGATTGTAAATTTCATTTATAAAAAATATTTATTTGAGGAAATAAAAAATTATTTTGCCTTCCACCCAAGATTTGCAGGTCATTTCACGTCTATAAGAGTAAGAGGTGATAATAAATGGCGAATAAGACACCAGCCCCTGCAAACACTATACAAATTGATAATGGAAATCAGAATGGAAAAAACAGAATATGAAATTATTTTAGTAAATTACTGATGAGGCCGCAAACTTTTAGGTTTTGACCTTTAACTTTTGACTTTAGCATATTATGCCCGCATATTCTGAACAGGAAATAATAGCAGGGTGCCGGAAAAAAGACCGGGCATTACAGGAGCACCTGTATAGGGTATACTATAGTGTATTCTTAAAGGTTTGCGCCCGTTATGCTAAAAATATGCAGGACGCCGAACAACTCCTTAATGATGGCTTTCTCAAAGTATTCACGCAAATAGAGCATTTCAAAAACGCCGGTTCTTTCGCAGGGTGGATGCAGCGCATAATGGTCAATACGTGCCTGGATTATTTAAGGAGCACATCCCTTAAAGAAGAAATGGTGATGCATGTAAAGTCTATTCCGGCCGAAGAAAGTAACCTGTCGGTGAGCAATGAGGCGATAGAGCAAATGGAGTTTCGTGAACTGGTAAAAATAATACAGGCGTTGCCCGCAATGACGAGAACGGTGTTTAACCTTTTTGTTTTTGAGGGTTATAACCACAGGGAAATTTCGCAGCAGTTAGATATAAGTGAGGGTACTTCACATTGGCATGTGCACCAGGCGAGAAATACCCTACAGAAGAAAATAATAAACAGTGAACAACAAAAAGTGACGTATGAAGCCAAAAAAATTTGACGAACTGGTCAGGCAAAAATTTGACCAGAACGACTTTGCGTATGAGCCCGCTAATTGGGACTTACTCGCAGAGAAGTTGGACGGCCGTGCTAAAAAACGCAGCGTAATCATGTGGTGGTGGATACCACTGGCCGGCATGGCGGCATCTGTAGCATTGGCTATGGGCAGCACGTCTTTGCTGCGTCACAGCTACATGATGCCAACCGGCACCAAAACCGAAGTGGCATCAATTAAAAAAGCTACACACACAACCCCGGCCATAC
>Ga0302140_10008153_pt1 | contig 13059 bp, 18 predicted proteins | sample I_Bog_E1_1_FD_202095 | JGI IMG/M metagenome (GOLD analysis project Ga0302140, IMG submission 202095) | Peat permafrost microbial communities from Stordalen Mire near Abisko, Sweden - I_Bog_E1_1 | ecosystem: Environmental > Terrestrial > Soil > Wetlands > Peat | place: Sweden: Abisko, Stordalen...
AAAGGCCGCGGAACTATGTTTGATCGTATTATATCAATGATGTCGGTCTTATTGTGACTCATATTGGACTTCGAACCGCCCAGCCAATTCTATCGCAACTTGGTACACTGCAGTTCTTAGCTCCGATGACTTACATTTATACTACTTAGTAGCCTAGATAGTGTTCAAGTACGTTTTGGATTATGTTGGTGCACCGATTGGAGGAATGAGGGAGGTCTGGTTCTCCTAACTAGTTGGTCCTAGCGAATCATCGTCCGCACAGCCTCAATAAGGCACTTCGTTGTGACCTCAACCCCCCTGACTCACACCCCGAATAAGCAGTCTATGTTCGGACACCGCTCATATAGATAAATCTTCATGAGTAAACTTCCCCAAAATTTATCCTGCTTCTTACCATACTTTCATCGATAGACTTCCTCGAGTCCGACATATCACCTAGCCATTCACAAACTCGTGCACCAACTCGCAACAACTCGCAACAACTCGCGCCATAATCAACATGTCAATAACAATCACCGAAGCCAGCACTGCAGCTCCAAAAATGGAGAACGAGCTGACAGAAGAGATTGACGTCTCCCGAATACAACTCAACGACGAAAGAGAAACAGAAACAACACCCGTGGCTTCTGCACCAAACACACTCTTCCCGAAAATCACCGGAAAAGTCGACGAGCTGATAGATAACTACACCTATAAATTCGGTACCAAGTTCCCAACAATAAAACTGACTGGAACGGTGAAGCTGCACGGCACACACGCCGATATCGTGATAGAGCACGACAATAGCGTCCGTCTCCAGTCTCGGAATAGGCTGAGCCTTGATGTTGAACATGACAACTACGACGTCGCTGCTTCTCTCTTACCACTTAGAAAAGAGATCCTTGAGCTCGCAGAGAAAGTTAGATTGAGATGGCACCAGCTTAACTGCAACGAGCTCGAGGATAATGACCCGATTATCCTGGCTGGAGAGTGGATCGGCCCTGGGGTGCAGAAGAAAGTCGGTATCTCCAAGCTATCCAAACGATGTTTTGTTATCCTCTCTATCTCGATCGACGGCCAATGGCAGGACTCTGAAGAATACGTCAATATCCACAACGAAAGTGCAGGGATCTACAATATTGCTCGCGGCGGATTTTACTATGAAGTGTTAAATTTCAAAGACCCCGAGACGTTGGAGAAGTGCAAGGAGAAACTAATGGCTCATACCATAGCCGTCGAGAACGAATGTCCGTTCGCGAAGAGCTTCGGGATTTCCGGTATTGGCGAGGGCATTGTGTGGAAGGCTGACTTCCCACTCTGTGTTGACCCGCGGTTTTGGTTGAAGACGAAGGGTCCTGAACATAGGGTTACGCAGACGGATAAGTTGCGGAAGGGGCAGGTGAAGGCTGGTGCGAGTGAGCGTGTGAAGGCTTTTGCGGAGGCGGCGGTGGGTGAGATGAGGTTGTTGCAGGCGTGGGATTATCTGGGTGAGATGGGGATTCAGAGGGATAGGAAGGGTACGCAGGCTTTTAATCAGTGGTTGGTTAGAGATGTGGAGGTTGAGGAGAGGAGGAGTATTGTGGAGATGGAGGTTGATAAGGTTGCATTGAAGAAGGCTGTTGTTGGGATTGGAAGGACTTGGTATTTTGGGAAATTGGAGAGTATGGGGCGAGAATGAAGGCGTTAGGGAATGGCCTCAATGGATATTCGTGATGGGCAAAACATGTAATTTAGATGGTTCTGATGAACGGTAACTCCGATGATTATTATATGGAAGGATGGTTGGGATGGAGACATATATGTGTGCTGTAGAGACTAGCGTGAACGGTCATTTGATGATAGAAGGGCAATGTGGAGACTTGAGTGGATAAATCGTAGTAACTTGTAATATTGTAATATTCGGCATTCAGTTACTACGTTTCACAAAAGTCGTGCTTTCTCTGCATGAATTATTGCTCTGTTGTATCCGATGCCGTGTGGGGCCATGCATATATCGGGTCGGATGGGCAACCCGATAGGTCGTCCTTTCCGATTTTGACAACGACTATTCACCCCTAAAAACGCTCAGCAATATTTTCCATCCTACGTACTGCCCGCGCTCTTACATGCATAGCTGACAGCTTGGCCAATTCCTACATACGCAGCTTGATCAGTCAGCGTGCATTTAGGGCTTATCTTCCGCAGCTCGCTTGAGCATCACCTTTCTCGTCTTCTCTCAAGACAACTCAATACGATCTAACACTAAGACTGCGATCTACTCACTTTCAACTCATCCTGAACTTACGCATCTTGTCTCAACAATGGTAAACGAAGTCCCAACAGACTGGTCGAAAGGAGAGCAGACCGGTCTGGTGGATATCGGCACTCACAAATTATGTCTCTACTCTCATGGTCCAGACCGCAAACCTGGAGAGCCTGTTGTGGTCTGCCTTACAGGGCTAGCAAGTAGTTGCAAGTGAGTCGGTATTTCCCCACTTTTGCCAATTCTTTCTCCGATGCATGTTGATGCCTGGCACTTCCCTGATCTGAAGGAACAATTCGATGAGATTGTTTCAAGCACATAATTGGCGCGATTCAGACTCTGACATGAATATAATAGGGCATATGCAGCTGTCACGCGTCTGCTCAAACCTCATATCCGCAGCTACACCTATGATCGTTCTGGCTTCGGTGGGAGCGAACTCTCTCCGCTGACCCCGAATTCCACCAACATCGCCCTTGAACTCGATTGGCTCCTTAAAAATGCGCCGATTGCGCCGCCGTATATCTTCATTGCTCATTCATATGGTAAGTCTAGAGCTCGAAAGTTTTTCGGATTTCTATCGTCAAACTCTCCTCCGACACTATTTCTCCCAATATATCTCATTGCCATGCCACGAGTCTCCTTTCTCTCAACTTCTTCCATAATCTCTCTTGACATGAAATTATTGACACTCCCCAGGCGGAATCCTCGTCCGTGAATTCCTGCACCTGCAGCCAAATCCCTCCAGTATCGCCTCCCTCGTGCTACTCGATGCAAACCACGATCACATGGCCAAGCTGATCGACTGGCGCCACCCTGCGATCTGGTCCATGGCCGCAGACCTCGACTTCAGCGCTCTCCCAGCCTTCTCCGACCCGCATCGTCTCACTCCCGAAGAATGGGATATTTATCAAGCTGATATAGCCAGCTCAAAGCATATGGCTCAAGCGGATCTAGAGAGACCGCATTATACGGCTGCCTTTGAGATTGTTGAGGAGAAAGGGCACTTGCAGCGTAAAGAGAAGGGAGAACCGCCTTTGTTGGGGGATAGTCCTGTACGAAATGGCCCATCTTTTACTCAAAGATTTTTACTGACAAAGTTCCAGGTTGCGATTTTAGTTGCAGCGCAGTCAAAAGGCTTCCAAGAGATCTACGATGCGGGGCTGAAAGCTGGCAACGGTAGTCCAGAAGAGCAAGCTACGTTTGGCAAGATGGTGGCCACGTGGAAGGAGACGCATGAGAGGCTTCAAAGTGAACTACAGGCACTTTCTAGCTGTTCAAAAGTGAAGTATTTGACGTGTCAGCATAATGTGCATGAAGATGATCCGCAAGCTGTCGTGGAAGAGGTGTTGTGGGTTTTGGAGGCGAGGAAGGATGGGAAGGGATCAGCGTAGACGGTCACATCAGGGGAATAAAGTTGCAAACTCATCAACAGTCAAGAGATACCAATGATTACAGAATGATTATTGACGATAATGCCGTTCTTGTTGCCCACCTCAAAAGTCAAAACACTCGCTGCCGCATCGGCAGTCGGCTCGCTTATCGGAATAGGGGCTGGCAGGGACCGAGCCGTAGGGACTCCGATCCCGAAACTCATCTCTGAAGCACAAGATACAGAAGTGGAGCTGCGGGTATGTTATTCAAAGCATGCAAAAGTGGAGTTTTTTCTTCTTTCTATATTAGTATATATCATAGGTAAAATCTAGACCAATAAGCCACAAGACTTCCCTTTCTCTTTTTGTTTACTCTCCTCTTCCTCTCCCTATCTGAAGCACTTCTCAGAATAACCTCACTTGAACCTCACAAAAATCATGGCATTACAAAAAGCGATCCCAGACGGGAGTCTAGTCCTCGTAATCGGCGCCGCAAGTTTCGTCGGCTCGCACATCGTCAACGAATTCCTAAAGAAAGGCTACAAAGTACGCGCCACCGACTACGACATCAGCAAAGCGTCCTGGCTCGCCTCATCTCAATTCTCATCCTACACCGCCAGCGGGCATTTCGAATTCATCTGCGTCCCCGACATCCTCGCCTCGAATGCCTTCGTCGAGGTGCTGAAAGATGTTTCCGCGGTCATCTATGTTGCAGCTGTAGTCACGAAACCAAACCCCAATGACACGATCCCGCAGAATATTAAGGGGACGCTGAATTGTCTCCGCCAAGCGGCGAAACAGCCCTCGGTCAAGAGATTCGTGATGACTTCTTCGTACGGTGCGGCGTTCAACACGATTTCGGACCCGGATGTCGTGCTGGATGCTACGGCGTGGAATGAGACGGCGGTGAAAATGGCGTGGGCGCCGCCCCCGTATGATGCGAGTCGTATTGGACCTGTGTATAAGGCGAGTAAAGTGGGGCAGGAGAAAGCGTTGTGGAAGTTTGTCGAGGAGGAGAAGCCGCCTTTTGTGGTGAATTCGGTGTTGCCTTCTTGGATTTGTGGACGGCTGTTTAATAAGGTGCAGAATCCTTCGTCGGCGATTTTGGTGAGGGAGTTGTTTAATGGGCAGGAGAGGTGGTTGAGAGATTTGGGGGTTTGTAAGTTTTTTCGGTTTTGCTGGGAGGTTTGATGGTTGCTGATGGGTGGCACAGATAGCTATGTGAATGTTAGTGATGTGGGTAGGATTCATGTCGCCGCGGCGCTTGATCCTGAGGTTAAGAGCAAGCGTATTTATGCTATTGCCAAGCATGTTACCTGGAATGATCATCTTGCTGTGATGCGCAAGATGTGCCCGGAAAAGAAGTTCATGGATGATCTGAAAGATTTGGGAATCTTCAGCGGAAAGGTTGAGGATGAGGGCTTGGGACTGAAATTGTTGAAGAAATGGGGGCCGCAGGATGATTGGGTTCCGTTGGAGGTTGGGATCAAGGAGACTTTGGAATCTGTACCTTGATCTCGTATCAAAATTGAACTATACGATACTGAATATTCGTCTTTACAATGAAAAGGTAGAAGGGTTTCGAGAATAGAAGGAATGGATTATTCTTGGGAGTAAAGTATATGCAGCCTTGGCTTGTGGAGAGTTTACCACGCTACGAAGGGCCGCCTTGTACTAAGCTAGTGATCGAAGCTGATTTTAGATCCTTCTGCAATTAGATACTACTCGTATTGTGTATATTTATGTATGAGTGTGTTCTTTGTTTACATCGGACACAATTTGGTTCATTCTCAAGCGAGTCACCTTAAAGAGAGCGGACAGCTCAACTATCTTTCGTCCTTCTATCTTTATTTTGAGTCTGCGTCGCAACCGGCTCGCTTCGATAAGGCTGAGGGTGAATCACAAGGCGTTTGTACTTTGCATTGTTTACGTTAACGCGACCTGTTTATATATTCAATCTCGCCATACAACTTTAATAATTTTTCCCTTCCAACTTTGCCTTGCGAACTCTGCCTTCCGACTTGCACAACCACAACGAGAACACCACCCTTGCAGGATTGGCCTCTTGCTTCTTGAATCTAGCATTGCCGTCGCCATCGCCATCGCCATCTTCAACTGTTTTTAGACCGTCTTTGTTTCTTCCTACTTCAGCTGTCGCACGGGGTTCTCTAGTACGAACGCGCCATGGCAAGTAAGATGATGGCAACCGAGCAGATGGATGCCGTGTTTCCATCATCGTATAAACATAGACTGGCTCTGGTGAAGCGTCAAAAGAGTATCAAGAACGTCAGCTTCGAGGATGATTCGAAGGAGGACAGGATCGATGATAAGAGAACCTTCCACCCCTTTCCAAGGCTGCCGATGGAGTACGGATTCCCAGCTTCGAGATGTTTTCTTCTACGCCAAGCTTTCTTTGTTCTTTTCTTTCACACTCTAATAGTGTTCCGTTATTGTATTTGCTGACCAAATCTGTTTAGGCTCCGTTGGCAGATCTGGGAGTTGCACCTTCCTGAAGGTCGCGTCCTCGAATTCAAACACTTCGAAAAAGAACGCCCAGAAACCCTCCTCTGCTACTCCTCTACCCGACCCTCGTCTCACCATTCGAACAAAAGCCCTTACGTGTCCTGCCATATGTTTGCATGGATTCTCGAGACTGCTTCCTCGCCAAATACCGTCTTTGCTTCGATGGCTTGATCAAAACCCCTCTCTACTTCAATCCCAAGGTTGACATTGTCATGTTCAGCGATGAGCTTGCCTTGCAACTCTTTTTGGATGCTGTGAACCATCTTCCTTCGGCCGGCGCTAGAGAAGACGTGGCTCCTGTACGAAAAGATGCAATCCGATGGATCATCGATAATAGGCCCAAGGGATATCGCATGGCGAAAAATATTCCGGATAATCTTGCCCTGGACCCTGCTGCCGGAGGTGTGAGATACAGATTCAAGCTTCGAACCTTGCTTGAGCGTCTTCCTGCTCTAAAGCAATTCGCTTTCTGCTATCTTGACAGATATATAGAAGAAAATTCCAGACAGCTCATGATCCGCTTTTTGAAGGGCTTGGAAAAAGAGATGAACGAGAGATTGCAGCTTGCGCGAGAGAATTCGAACAAAACCATTGCTCAATCTGCTGGCAATTGTCCAAGCATTCTCATGTTGCATTGCCCAGAGAACCGTATCCTAGCCGTCAGCAGAGGCAGCGGAGATAATGCGATCGAGTGCAAGTGGAGCACAGTCACGATGAGCCTGCCAACTAGGGACTGGGAGTGTTCAAGATCTTTGGGCGAGTGGAGCGTCGAAGCCTTCGGAGGTCAGTGATCAGCTACAACGTTAACCTCTTCTACGTCCAAGCCACATGAACATTTTAGCACATTTGAGGATATTTTGCTGACTTCACTCAGTACCTCTTTAGTGATCCCCAAGGTATTTGAGCGTCTGGAGCTGACGAGCTCTCGGAGATCACTGAGCAGCTACAAGGTCAACTTTACTACGTCGAAGTTATATTAACAATTCAGCACATTTGAGGACATTTTGCTGACTTCACTTAGGTACACCACTCATCCCTTCACCTACGATCGTCGACATATGGTTTTGAGTATTGTATGTACATGAAACGGAGTTAGATGAGTTATCAGTTGACCGAGAGCTTCATATGAGAGGGTCTCCTTTCCACAACTTCATACGAGCCTGCCGCCAAGGCACTTTTTCAACATACAGTACTTGTAACACTAGATTAGAAAGCCTGTAGCAAAAGCCATTTGTTTCAAAAGATGGCGTCCCCGCACATCAACGTGATTGGTATGGAAAGTGATCACAGGACAATGCAAAATAACAAAGTTCTAACGTCAGCCGTTCCGTCCCGCTTCCGCAGAGTTATCTCGACCTCCATCCTGATGCGGCTAGCGAAGGTTGTAACAAGCCACCCACGAAAAGGTCCCGGAGGTTACACAGCAAACCGTCAATGTTGTCGGCCGACGACAACAAATGGATTTTGTGATGTATTATTCATGTTATAAGAGTATTCTTTCCCTTCCAACTTCCTTTTAGTCTGCATTGCTCCTTTAGCACCAAGATCTCCTCGAAACCCTGCATTCCTCCCAGTTTCTACATTTCACCCCCTTAAATCATTCTCTCAGACCAAATATAACTTCATCAACATGTCTGTCAAACCTACTCTCATCTTTGTCCCTGGAGCTGGACACAGCGCTGAAGTCTGGAATAAAGTGGTTATCCTCCTCGAAGCACAACACTTCAAGTGCATCCCCGTAACCCTCCCCTCAACCCTTTCCAACCCCAACTCAACATTCTACGACGATATCAAAGCAGTTCAAGACCCAATCATCTCAGAGACGAGCCAAGGACGAGATGTGGTCGTCGTCGTGCACTCCTACGGTGGAGCCGTAGGCTGCAGCGCTGTCAAAGGCCTGACTCGTCCCAAGGAAACCATCCCTTCCTCCACAACGGGGAAGAAAGGTTATGTAATCGGCATCGCCAGCATGGCATCCGGTTTCGGGCCCTCAGGCATGACCTTCGTCGACGGGCTCGGCGGCAAATTGCCTCCATCATGGGAAGTCGACGAAGCAACTGGCTTCGCAGAGATTCTCGCACCACCACGCGAGACATTCTACCACGACCTCCCTGTCGAGGAGGGAGAATACTGGGTTGGGAAGATCACGAAGCAGGCTGCGAGGCCGTTTATGAATCCCGAGGGCAGAGAGTTCTCGTATGCGGGATGGATGGATGTCCCGGTTTGGTATTTGGCGACGACGGATGATAAGGCCCTGCCCTACGAGGCGCAGAAGCATTTGCTGCAGATGTCCAGGGATGCGGGTGGTGATATTACGGTTAGAGAGGTGGAGAGTAGTCATAGTCCGATGTTGAGTAAGCCGGAGGAGACTGCGAAGTTCATCGAGGATGCTGCGGCCTCGTTCGTGGGTGCTGGGTCGTAGATGGTCTAAACTCAATGTGGTTATTGATGGAGAACAGCAGCGTGTAAGATAGCCGAGTACGGCAGTATGGCAACATCTCCACTCTGCAATGAAGAATATCAGAATATCATCTTTAGTGGTCGGGCCGCAGTCTCTCTCCTTTCGACATGCCCTGTTCCGGGTACCAAAGTTGGTGAACTTACCATCGATACCTTTCACCTTATCCAGTGTAAATTTCCTCGTAAACTTCCTTGCGACTTTTCTCCCGAGCCTACTAGACCATGGCAGGATCAATAGTTAGCACAGGCAACGTCGTCTCTATTCCAGCCCAAAAGTTCTCCATGGCCCAAATCCTCTCCTCCATCTCCACCTCACTGCCACCAGGAATCCTCAAGCTCATAATTATCGGAATCTTTATCCTCCCCATCAACTGCATTCCCCAACTAACATCTTCTCTCAAAGTCCAGCCCACACTTCTCATCCCGTCCTTGAGCTCTAGCAATGCCTCTTCGTAATACGGGTCTCTCTCTCCTTCCCCGGTCCCTGAAACCATGAGACAAAACACCACCTTCTCCAAATACCCGAAATAAGTTATTGCCTGTAATAGCAGTTCGTGAATTGAATGATCCATCATATCAAGCTTCAACACCAACCTCCTCACGCTGAGCCCTTCGCCTTTGTCCACTTCATCCCTCTTCCTCCAAGTCCTTAACTTCATGAAGGAGCGTAGAGTCTGGTGATCTACAACGAGGACGTCCAGCTCAGGAGAGAAGGGCAGCAGGGATCGCGGATGCAGGAACGTGACAAAGGAGTAAAAAGGGAGGGCGATGGCACGGGATTCGCGGCATATGGACAGTGTGGGGATATACGCATAGCGCGCGAAGCAGGCGTGTTTGCTGAAAGGGTAGTGGCCCCATTGTGGATGCGAGGAGTTGGTGGGTGTGCTGAGGTGAATGAGTCGGTGGCCAGGGAGAGTGAGGAGCCAGATTTTGATGCGGATTTCTAGGGGAAGGAAGGGGAAGAGTGGGAATTGTGGTTGAAAGCTCTTGAGGTGGTGATCCTGCGCTTCGGGTGGTGGAGCTGCCATTGCCGAGGAATATATCGAGGCTATGTTGTCTCTTGATCACAGAGGCCGCTTCTCAAGCGAAGCCAAAAAAAAAGGACCAAATAAAAAGGACAACTCCGCCAAAAATGGCAAAACTTCAGCACCCCCGGACGGGTGTGAAGAAACCCTCTGCGATATGAGGATTTTTTCCGCTCCACTCTCAAAGTTGTATATTGAGGTGGGTTGTTGCTCCACGATCGTGGCACCCAATCGATCCACGCTTAATCCTATTCACCGTTTGAGGGCTGCAAAGACTAAGATAGTCCTGAGGACTTAGTGCAGTGCCCACGCTGGTCCACACTGCACCATCAACAGGCTAATGGAAGAAGGTCGCTTATTTTGATATATAACTACCTAGGTGAATGTTCCGCTTGGTCACGTGGAGCGGAGTGGGGCGCTGGAATTCGGGCTTGAGCCAGATGATAGAGACCCAAGACTTCGCGTGCGAGAGAATGGCACTTATATATTTATGGAAGCACAGTGAAATGTATGATATGATAGTGGTTGTGGTTAACTGCGCCGCTGCCAACTGTTGACATGGTAGCCTGAAACAAGGCAACATAGTCTGCCTAACGGCCACTTTGCATGTACCTCAGTTTTGGACGCTATTCATTTGTGATTCTCCGAACTTCATTGGGTTACATAAGTATTTATTCTTAAAGCAAAAACAGCATTGCACGGGAAATGCCATCGAACAAGACCGGAGCTGAAGCGCCGTCTTTTGCAAAGAGGTTGGGTGGTGTACTTTGCTTAGGTAAAGTGACCCTCAGAGCCATCACAACACTTCAACTAGGAAAAGCATCAACTCAAATGATTGGAAAAACAGCAGGTTCCTGGCATGAAGCATGTAAGAATTATTCCCTTGGAGCAACTTCAAGGCTCTTGATCTTTGCGAACTCGTTGGAGTTTTGAAGTGTTATGGGCAGGCAAATGCCACAATATAGGAGAAACCCGACTCGTTCCAACTTTGGGCTAGAACATGGCCACGCATTGCAGTGATCAGGCGCAAGTAATTTCATAGAGCGAAAATTGGAACCTGCTTTGGATCGAGCCAATAGTTCTCGAATTTCGATGCCATTCCACGTCTTGCTCGTACTGATACAAATCTAAAATTACAAATTAAGTAGAACATCATTCTAGCAGAATACGCTCAAACTCCACACATGCCTCGTTCGTTATGAACGCTTACAAAGCAACACCAGCAACACCAGCAAGACCTTCAACAGGGCCCAACAAGGGTCCAGCAACAGCTAAAACAGTGCCAGCAGCTGAGGTGAGCTCAGCGACAGCGGCGTCGCCGCCGGGAACTAAGCCTGCGATGCTGTATACGAATGTTGTGACCGGGCCCAGCAGGGGAAGAACGAGGCCGAGAACGGTTGCGATCTCGGGTTGGATCAATGTCACGACGTCTGAGACAGGTTCGTTAGTACGGACATCTTGAAGGTATGACAGGTGCTTAGGGGGAAGGGGCCGCTGACCAGATTTGACGGTGGCGAGAGTGCTTGAGAGTGTCGTCTTGAGGTTGAAGACAATGGTTTCCAAATCGGCCAGAGCTGCATGGAGAGCCTGGGCTTCATCGGCAGTGAGAGACAGTACCGATACGACGAGTGCTGGAGCTAGGCTCTCAACTGTTGAATGCAGGTATGTCGCAATAGCCTCGAGGTGGCTCTTGATCTCAGGGACGACGGTAGTGGTGACAGTTGAAACTGACAATGTCGCTGTTCTGCGTTAGCAATGGTTCCATTGCAAAGTATTGGAGGTGTTACTGATGGCAGTGAGCTCTGGGGAGATTGAGCTCTTGAGGGTGGAGATAGAAGTGGTAATGGTTGTGATATCGATGGATCTCTTGGGGAGAGAAAGACCGGTATCTGAGGTTAATGAAGTGACAGCACCGGTGAGAGTGCTAACACCGGGAACAGCTTCAATTCCGGTGAGTGCCTCCGTAGGAACAGTCTCAACCTGGGTAGCAATGCCAGCTACTGGTGTAGGCACTGAGGGGACAATGGGAGCACCAAGGACCTGGCAGCTCAGGCTGAAGGAAACGGCGGCGACAGTGAGGAACTTCATGTTGATGGTAGAGTTTTGGTATTGGGAAAGGTAGGAGGGAACGAAGGGTATCAAGACTGGAAAATGTTAAATGAGTGACTGGTGAAGCAACAAAAGAGTGACTGTGAGGATCTATTTCAGACTGCAGAAAGAACTCTCTCCCCGGGTCTCCATGATATATATGTAATGGTAGCCACCGGTGCCCACATGTCGAAAATGACGTGAGGATGTGCATTCCAGCGGTTTCGAAAGCAGAAGGTAATAACCGTGCCCACTCTGAGAACGACGAGGTTGTCTGACGTCGGATGATCTTAGCACAGATCAAGCTCAGTCTCAGCGTGTTTATTGGGATCATCTACAATAGTCGTTATGCAGAAGGCCGTTCAGGAGACGCTGGTCTCGTAGGGAATTGACATTGGCGGAGCTGTACGGGATTTCCCACAAGCGTATTCCCTTATCAAATTTTCACTACTGTTTTTTGAGATTGACAAATGGAATTTGACCGCGAAATAAAACGTGGCAATCTCAAGTGCCTTGCATTCAAGCGCTTACCGTTAGTTCTCGGATGGCGTTCAGAAAGTCACGATACCCCTTTCTCATCCCGGTTCGGGAGTAGATCGGCATGCCGATCGTAGATGTTTGGTCCAACCCTGGCTTCCGCACTGACTCCTGTCAACTTTAAAGGGCCGAAACACCTTGTTTGATCCAGACTTCCCCAGAAAATTTCAAGGATGCCGCGGACAGTTTAGGAAATGGCACGTCAGTGATCTCAATGCCGGGTGCTGCGCCCCACATTTCGGGTCAATCCACCTTGACAGCTGCAAGGTACGGAGGCTGAGCAGGTGGATACGAAGAGATGAAACAAACAAATCTCATTACGAAGGGTGAAGATCAATGGGGTTCACTCTTTGAGTGCGAGTATGCATTTTCATTAGAAAGAGAAGTCAATGTAAAGTACAGACATGATTAAGATAGGTCAGACTTCATTTCCTCATAGAGCGCCGCCGCTCTTCCTTGCTCCAGGAAACATTGTCTTAATGGCATCCTCAAATCCTTGCCCACCAATCGTCAAATCAGTCAAAGCTGGACATGACAGGCCCGTGAGAGCAGATCCCAAAGTATCAGTTATCAACTGCAATGGCACTTCTAAGACCGAGAAAAGAGTCGACAACGAGTTCGGTGCGAGAGTCTTAACCACTTCAAAAACAAAGCATATCAAGTTGTTGCCTTCAAGAAGTGTCTCTGCATTGAAGACTCCAACAGTCGCGTCGCCGAGATCAACTCCCGTGAAACTGTTGACTTTTCCCGTATTCCCTCCGATGCTGCAGCTCAGTTAATGATCAGGGTTCTCAAATTTTGAGCAAGAGCACATACTTTCCAAGTTCAGGAT
>Ga0302140_10008156_pt1 | contig 13056 bp, 9 predicted proteins | sample I_Bog_E1_1_FD_202095 | JGI IMG/M metagenome (GOLD analysis project Ga0302140, IMG submission 202095) | Peat permafrost microbial communities from Stordalen Mire near Abisko, Sweden - I_Bog_E1_1 | ecosystem: Environmental > Terrestrial > Soil > Wetlands > Peat | place: Sweden: Abisko, Stordalen...
GCCGAGCCATTTGGGGCGTACGAGGAAACGGCGGATGAAGAGGCCGAGGATGCCCACGGCGCAGGCCAGTGCGAAGGCCGCAGCGAAGTAGAAGTACCAGCGGCCGACGGGGCCGTTGGGTGAGAGGAAGCCGATGTCAAGGCCAGTGGCGCAGTGGTTGAGCGTGACAAGGGCGAACGCGAGGAACGCCCAGAAAACCGCTGCGTGGGCCAGCCCTGGCAATGGGCGTTCCCGAATGACTTTCGCCTGGCAGAGGACTTCCCAGAAGAAGTCCCAGACGCGCCTGGCGATGGGGAAGAGATGGAAGCTGGGGTCCTTTTTCGATTTGAGGATTTTGGTCAGGACTACTCCGAAGCGACGCCAGAAAAGATAGCCCGATGTGATGGCGAGGGCGGCGAAGAGGAGCTTCTCAAGAAGGGAGAAGTGCTGGGGTTCGGCAAGGGTCGGGAGAGAAACGAGCATAGACGAACAGAATTACAGCCTCACAATACAGGAAGGGGCGGGGGGTTGTCGCCACCTGCGGTGGGGCAGACGCTCGCTATTCGCTCGCGGGAGATTCGTGGTCTTGCGGCCTTGCGCCAGAAAGAAGGCGCAAGTGAGTGGCCGGGGATCGATTGAATTTGCCGGTTGGGGCCCGTGGTCTCCCACCCATTTCGCGATGGGGGTGTGAAATGGAAGGGGCACTCCAGCTACGGGTGAGCTTCCGACAGAGGCGGCGAGTTAGCTCCGCTTCGCGGGGATAGCAAGTTGGCAGGTTAGCGGTTCCTAATGCTGGACTGGCCGCAACCTGCCGCGCGCGTCAGGCCTTCCACTGAAAGCAGATGCCAAAGCCGTCGGGGTCTCCAAGGTAGAGCTGCTTCATGCCGTACCAGGTCACATTCGGCTCTTTCAATTCGAGGCCTTTTTCGCGTAGGAAGCGGTAGGCCGCGTCGACATCGGGACAGCCGATGTACAGGCAGACGTCGCCGTGCCCGGCTTTGCGATTGGGATCGGGATGCTCGGGGCGTTCGCCGTAATCGAAGGCGGTGTTGAGCATGATCTCGGTACCGCCGCCGTGCTTGAGCCAGCACCAGCCGAAATCGTCGCTGGCAACGGGCTTTGAGGTGCTGTGGAGTTCGAAACCGAGAATGTCGCGATAGAAGCGGACGGAGGCGGGCATGTCGTAGACCTGCAGGAGGGGACAGACGCCGCGCATGTCGATGGGCATGGGATGCTCCTGACGAATGGGACCTGGTGGAATTCGTGGTTTCCCACCCATTCGCCAACAAAAAGCGAATGGACGGGGCACGGGGCATTCTGAATTCGGTTGGGTGAAATCCCGTGTCACGAAATCGGGACTTGGGGTACTTAGTTTTCAGTGTGTCAATGTTGGAAGCCTGAAGGCAGGGAGCGCTTTGGGCAATCCAACGTTAGCTTGACGGGAAAGTTTTTGCAATGGCTCTTTTGGAGCACCCAATTGTGCCTGTTGGATGAATGGACGGACGCGGAAACGACGTTAAGCTTTATGAGGCAGATGGAATTTGAATGGCTGCCGATCTGGTGTTGGCAGGGAGACTATTTTGGCACGTTATCTGGTTACAGGATCTGCGGGATTCATTGGGCGCTCGATTGCGGCGGCGCTGCTCAAGCGGGGAGACACGGTCCGCGGGATCGACAACTTCAGCACTGGCAGGCGCTCAAACCTTGTGGGCCTGGAGGCGATGGAATTTATCGAGGGCGACCTGGCCGATGCGGCAGCTTGCGCGCGGGCTTGCAAAGGGGTGGATGTGGTGTTTCACGAGGCGGCGCTGGCGTCGGTTCCGCGCTCGGTTGCGGACCCGGTTGCGACCAATGTTGCCTGCGTGGACGCGACGTTGAACCTGCTGGTGGCGGCGCGAGCGGCGGGGGTGCGGCGGGTGGTGTATGCGGGGTCGTCTTCGGCCTACGGGGATACGCCGACGCTGCCCAAAACGGAAGACATGCTGCCCAATCCGATCTCTCCGTATGCGGTGGCCAAGCTGGCCGGAGAGCAGTATATGCGGGTGTTTACGCGGGTTTACGGGCTGGAGACGGTGGTGCTGCGCTACTTCAACGTGTTTGGGCCGTATCAGGATCCGACATCGCATTATTCCGGCGTACTGGCGATTTTTTGCAGGAAGATGCTGGCCGGCGAGCCGGTGACGATCTACGGCGACGGGGAGCAGAGCCGGGACTTTACGTATATCGACAACGTGGTCCATGCCAACCTGCTGGCTGCTTCCGCGCCGGCGGAAATGGTGGCAGGGAAGACGATGAACCTGGCTATGGGGGTGCGCATCACGCTGAACGAGACGTTCAATGTGCTCTGCGAGCTGACTGGCTATCAGGGCAAGCCGGGCTATGGGGAAGAGCGCGCTGGGGATATCCGCGATTCGCTGGCGGACATTGGGCTGGCCGGGGAGCTGCTGGGTTACAGGCCGCAGGTGGATTTCCGCGAGGGATTGCGGCGGACGGTGGAGTGGTATCGGGCCGAGGCGTGGGGCGGAGCGGGTGTGCCGTACCAGATACCGAGCGAATTCGAGGTGAGCGGATTTCCTTCGTTGACGCATTGAGATGGGACGAAGGCGGCTGTCTGGGAGCCAATGCAGAAAGTTAGCCTTCGCTTCGCGGAGCTGGCAGGTTCGCAAGTTAGCGGAATACTCTATTGACGAATTTGTTGAAATGAAAGACACTGGCGGGGATTTCCTCCGCAGTGTCTTTTTTGTTTTGTACGCGGGACAGTCTGCGCGAGGGGACCCGGACCGGGCGCTTTGAGGCGTTTGGCGGGAAGATATTCAGTTCAGTGATTTTTCGGCTTCGGCCCTCTTCCCAGGGATCTGTGTGAATGCGTTCGGTTTCGGAACCGAGGTTCTCACGCTTTGCAAGATCCCGCCGCTCCCTCGCATCAATCCGTCGATCTCGCAGAACCCGGCATGCGTCGCGGGACTTCGTCGACATCGCTGCGTGAGCTTGCTGCATTGCTTTGGCGCAGGCGCCGCGCGGCGATGTGGATCGAGGGCGGTTTGCTGCTGGCGTGCCTTCTCTATTGCCTGATTGCTCCCAACCAGTATGAGGCGAGTGCGCGGGTTGCCTTGCGCACGTCGCCTGCCTCGTCGCTCAGCCTGGATGCGGTGGGGCCGCTGGCGGCTGCGTCCATTCTTTCCGCGCCGTTGCAGCAGGAGACGGTGGCCAGCTACCTGCGCAGCGATCAACTGGCGTGGAAGGTGATTGCGGATCTGAAGCTCTTTGACGCTGCAGGATTCAACGGGCGATTTGCGCGTCTGTTTCCTGGGTTCCAGTTGCAGGAACATGCGCCCGGCGCAGAATTCTACCTCCTGGAGCGGTTTCACAAGCGGCTGCGAGTGGAGGTGTTGCCGCGATCGCTGGTGCTGGAAGTGCGCTTCCGGTCGCGGGATGCTGGGCTGTCGGCGGCGGTGGTGAATGACTTGATTCGCGTGTATGGAGAGCAGGACAGCCAGGCTCGGGTGCAGGCGACGGCGCAGCAGTCGGCGTGGCTGGCGGGACAGCTCAAGGACCTGAAGGCGCGCGTGGATCGGGATCAGCAGCGGCTGACCGAATTCGAAAGAACGCATGGTCTGCTGAATGGAGAGAATACGCAGGCGAATGGTGAGGCGGGCGAGACGGAACACAATTCGACCTGGTTGGAGATTGATGAGTTAGGGCGGCAGTTGGTCGCGGCTGCGACGGATCGGATTTTGCGCGAGGCGCAATACCGGTCGGCAGCGCAGGGGGACCCGGAACTGGTGATTGCTGCCGATCCGCGATTGCAGGCGGAGTATGGCAACTTTGCCACGGCGCTGCTGCAGCAAATTCACACTAAGGCCAGCGAACTGGAGCAGGAGCAGGCGCAACTGAGCACGGAACATGGGCCGAATTTTCCCCGCGTGGTGGAGATCCGGCGCCAGCTTGAAGACCTGGAGACGCAGAGGAAGGCCGAGGACGTGAAGGTGGTGGAGCGCTTCAAGAGGGCCTTTCAAACGGCGGAGGACCGCGAGCAGATGGTGAAGAAGAGCCTGGATGAGCGCACCGCGGAGGGGATGGAACTGAACGACGCGGCAATGCAGTATGCAGTGATGCGACAGGAGGCAGATTCAAGCCACGACTTGTATATGAAGGTCTTCGAAAAGATGGAGGAGGCCGGACTGGCGGCGGGGGTCCAGAGCTCCAACATTGCGGTGGTGGATTATGCGCGGCAGCCGGTGAAGCCGGTTGCGCCGGACCTGCTGCTTTATATGGCGATCACATTTTTTGCCGGCCTTTGGCTGGCGGTGGGGGGTGCGCTCTTGATGGAGGCAATGCATTCTTCTTCGGGCCGCGCGGCGGTTGCGCTGCTGTTGGTTGTGTTGGCTGGAGGCGTGGCGCACGGACAGGCGCCGACGCCGGCTCTCGATGGACTGCCTACGGGCGTGGCGCGGATTCCATTCACGCCGGATACAAAGACGGTCCCGAATCCAAAGGACTCGCCGTCGGTGTGGAGCGGGGCTACCGGCGCAGGGCAGATGGGCGTGATGTTGCAGCCGGGGGCGCAATCGGGCGCGCCCATGGCTGCACCAATCGGCCCTGGGGATTTTGTGGACGTTCAGGAATCGCACACGCCGGAGTTCCATGTCGGGGTGCGGGTTTCTCCGGCGGGGACGGTGACGCTGCCGATGGTGGGCGACGTGTTGCTAATCGGCCTCGACGAGCACGAGGCTGCACATACGATTGAAGCGGCTCTGCTGAAGAAGGGAATGCTTCTGCATCCGCAAGTGACGGTGCTGGTGACCGCATATGCGGGGCAGGATGTGAGCGTGCTCGGCGAGGTGGCGCGGCCGGGAGTCTATCCCTACACGCTGCACCATCGGCTGCTGGATTTGATTTCAGCGGCGGAGGGGCTTTCGGCAAATTCAGGGCGGCTGGTGAATGTGTTTCATCGCGCCGATCCGAACACGCCGCATGCGGTGGTGCTGGACCCCGGCGGAATGGATACTACGACGGACCACAATCCTGAACTGAGTCCGGGAGACACGGTGCAGGTGAGTCGGGCTGGCCTCGTGTTTGTGATTGGGGATGTGGTGCGGCCCGGTGGATTTCCCGTGGACCCGGCGCAGGGGCTTACGGTGGTGCAGGCTCTGAGCCTGGCCTGGGGGCCGAGCCAGAACGCGGCGGCGGGCAAGGCGCTGCTGATTCGCGAGCAGAAAGGCGGGCGAACGCTGACCACGCTGAACCTGCGGCGCATGATTCATGGCCAGGACCCGGACCAGCCAATCTACGACCGCGACATACTATTTGTGCCCGACTCGATCGCCAAGAATATGTGGAACCGGACGATGGAGGCGGCGATTCAGTCGGCGGTGGGGGTGACGATTTACGCGAGCCTGGTTTATTCGCAGAGGTTTTGATGCGTCGAATTGCATGGGGTCTGTTGCTGCTGTTCGCGTTTGCGGTTCCGTGGGAGTATTCCCTGGATCTGGGCGAACCGCTGGGCAATATTGCGCGCGTGGTGGGACTTGTGCTGCTGCTGGCGGCTGTGCCCGCTGTTTTGCAGGCGGGGCGGATGCGGACTCCTGGGGCGATGCAGTGGCTGGTGCTGGCTTTCTATCTGTGGTTCTGCTGCTCGTATTTCTGGACCACCGAACCGCTGGCGACTCTGGAAAAAATGCGCGGATATTTCCAGGAAATGATGGTCGTGTGGCTGGTTTGGGAGTTTGCCGAAAGCCCGCGCGATCTGCGAGCGCTGATCCAGGCATTTGTCGCAGGCTCGTGGGTGCTGGCGTTGCTGACCCTGGCCAACTTTCGCTCGGTTGAGGCGATTGCGGCGGGTCAGATTCGCTTTGTGGCCGAAGGTCAGGACCCGAACGACGTGGCGCGGTTTCTTGACCTGGGATTTCCGCTGGCTGCACTGCTGTTTGGCAGCTTGCCCGCCGTGCATCGCGGGCCAGGGCGCCTGTTGGCGCTGGGATATATGCCGTTGGGGTTGGTCGCAGTGTTGCTGACTGCCTCGCGGGGAGGGTTTCTGGCGGCGGTGATCGCGCTGGGCGGGTGCGGATTGCTTTTGCTGAAGAGTCATCCAAAAGGAGCGCTGGCGGGTGCGATGGCAATGCCCGTGGCGGCGGCTGGACTATGGTTCGCGGTTCCTCATGAGACGTTTGAAAGGCTGGCGACGATCCCATCGCAGTTCGAGAGCGGCGACTTGAATCAGCGCTTGAACATATGGGACGCAGGCTGGAATGCGTTTGTGCGGTCGCCGCTGGTGGGCAGCGGCGCGGGCTCGTTTACGGGAGCGGCCGAGACCAATTTTCGCGATACGGCGCATAACTCGGAGTTATCCGTTCTTGTGGGAGGCGGGCTGATTGCGTTGTTTCTCGCGGCGGCCATTGTGGCGCTGGCGGCGCGGGCGGCGCTCAAAACCCGCGGGCCGCTAAAGCTGGCCCTGGTGACGGTTTTATTGGTTTGGGCTGTGGCGGCCCAGGTGGATACGGTGGAGGAGAATCGAGCAACATGGGTGCTGCTGGGGCTGATGGCGGTGGCGGGACGGCTGGCGGTGGAGGAGCCGGCGGGGATGGAGGAGTGCTTTCCGGGGGCGAGCGGAACCGACGGGAGTTTTCAGCGCATTGCCGCGCTTGAAGGAGGATGACAGCCGTTGGAAATACGCGCAGGGGCTAAAGCCCAGCCAGATCATGTGCCTCATTCAGCACGACCGAAGTCGTGCCCTGACACTTCCCGGCTTCGAGGACGAGCTCCCAGGAGCTGGAAAAGACGTGCTCTGACATTTCGGGAACGATGCTGTTGATCTCAGCAATCACGCGCCCTATACAGAGGCTGTTCGCGGGCAGCAGCGTGAATCGCCGGATTTTTCGCGCGGCTGCATCGGTCACGGCAGTTGGAATCCTGGTGAAGCTGGTGGCGACGGCGAAGGAGATCGCCGTAGCTGGGGTTTACGGGCGGTCGGACGCGATGGACGCGTTTCTGGCGGCGGCGCTGGTGCCGGGGCTTCTGATCAACCTGATCTCCGAGTCGATGAACCAGGCGCTGGTGCCGACGCTCATCCGGGTGCGGGAGCGGGAGGGCCACGAGCAGGCGCAGAAGCTGCTTTCGAGCTCCATGCTGTGGATGTGCCTGCTGCTGGGTGCGGTTTCTGTGCTGATGGCTGCGACGGCGCGGGGGTTCTTTCCCCTGATTGCATCCCATTTCTCCGCCGGCAAACTGGACCTGTCGATACGGCTTTTCTACGGCTTGTTGCCGGTGGTTCTGATCACCGGGATCGCCACAAACTGCACGGCGGTTTTGAATACGTTCGACCGGTTTGCGTGGCCGGCGCTGGCTCCGGTTTTGATTCCGCTTGCGATCGTTGCGGCGGCGCTCACACTGGGCGGGCGGCTGGGCATCTGGGCACTGGTGTATGCGACCGTGGGCGGCTCGTTGCTGCACGCGGGGCTGGTGGCGGGGATGATGGAGAAGAGCGGCTATCGCTTCCGCCTGCGCTGGCATGGAAGGTCGGAGGCGGCGCTTGAGGTGGCCCGGCAGTACGGGCCGGTGCTGCTGAGCGCCGTGGTGGCTTCGGGCGGGCTGCTTGTGGATCAATCGATGGCGGCGATGCTGCCGGCGGGGAGCGTGTCCGCGCTGGTGTACGGCAACCGGTTTGTCAGCGTGGCGATCGCACTGCTGGGCGGCGCGGTTTCAACGTCCGTGACGCCCTACTTTTCGCGCATGATTGCGCAGCGCGACTGGGAGGGATGCCGGCACACGGTGCGCACCTGGGTGAGGCTCACGGCCATGGTCTCAGTGCCCTTGGCGGCGTTGCTGATTGCCGGGGCGCACACGATTGTGCGGATGGCGTTTGAGCATGGGGCATTTGGGCCCCGCGATACGCAAGTTGTCGCCGCGGTGATGGCCATGTACTCGATTCAGATTCCCTTTTTTGTGGCGAGCCGCGTGTTTTACAGATTTATCGTCGCCATGCGGCGTACCGATCTGGCGCTCTATTGCGGTATGCTCAATCTGATTCTGGACATCGTGCTGAACCTGGTGCTCATGCGCAGAATGGGGGTTGCCGGCATTGCGCTGGCCACGTCGCTCTGGACGGTGAGCACGTTCTTGTTCCTGTGGTATTGGACGCGGCGGCTGCTGGCAGAAACGGATCACGGTAGTTCTTGAGGATGAATTCAGCAAGTTAGCTCCCGCTGCGCGGGAATTAGCGAGTCAGCAGGTTGGCGGGTTGTTGGCTGGAGGCTCATTTGATTCCCAAACCGGCGCAGTTCCTTCTGCGATTCGACGATTTGTGTCCCACGATGGTGCGGCGGCGGTGGGAACGATTTCTGCCGCTGATCGAGGAGTTTGGAATCAAGCCGATTCTGGCCGTGGTTCCGGATAACCGGGACCGGGAATTGGATCGCGACGCGCCGGACCCGGAGTTCTGGACGCGCATGCGGGCGATGCAAGCGGCGGGGGCCACGATTGCCTTGCACGGCTACCAGCATACCTGCAACAGCGAAGGGAGCAGCCTGGTGCCGCTGCATCGGCGTTCAGAGTTCGCCGGCCGTTCCGCGGTGACCCAGCGGCAGTGGATTGAATCCGGTTTGCAGATTCTTCGCGCCCAGGGTCTCGACCCACGCATTTGGGTGGCTCCGAGGCACGGCTTCGATTCGAGGACGCTGTACGCGTTAAGACGGGTCGGAATCAAGATGCTCTCCGATGGACTTGCCCGGGTTCCGTTCAAGCGTGGCGGGTTGATCTGGATACCGCAACAGCTTTGGGGGCCGGTGGAGAAATCGGCCGGGGTCTGGACCATCTGCGTGCACCCCAATAACTCAAGCAAGAACCAGGTGGGGCAGATGAGGGAATTTCTGCGCGTCCATGCAGCGCAGTTCACTTCAGTCGACCGGGTGGTTGCCCAGTTGAACCCTGGAAAACTGGGTTTATCGGAAAGAGTCTACGAGACGCTTGCCCTTTGGAGGATTCGGGCGGCGAGGGCGAAGAGCGGAAGCAGAGGAAGATTGAAGAGAGAATTGTAATCCATATAAACAATTTGGAATGCTGTAATTAGCGGTTCTAGTTAAAGCATAAAGTCAAGTTTGTTATGGACTGAAACGGCTTGGCATGGGGTTGCGCTGAAGCATGTCGGCGTAGAGGGATTCCCATCGATCCAGGATCGCGTCGAGACTGAAATGGTGGGCGACATGCTGCCGTGCCCGCTCGCCGATGTCCTGGCGTTCATGCCGCGGAGTCCCCATCATCCGCGTCATTGCCGAAGACAGCGCCAGCGGGCTTCCAGGCCGAGCCAGAAATCCAGTTTGGCCATCGATGAGGGCTTCGCGCGTTCCGGCTACGGCGGTAGCAACAGAGGGGAGGGCGCATGCAGCGGCCTCGAGAAGGCCCATGGGAAGGCCCTCCCAAAGAGATGATTGGACGAAGGCGTCGGCGGCCTGCATCCATGAGCGGACGTCGGGTTCGAAGCCCAGGAAGCGGACCCGGCTTTCCAGGCCAAGCTCGTGCGCCAGGCGGCGCAGGCCGGTTTCTCGAGGCCCAGCGCCGGCGATGACCAGGCGGGCCGTGTCCGGTGTTTCAACCATGGCGCGGAGCAGGGTAGGGTAGTCCTTGACCGGCTCCAGGCGGCCTGCGGCGAACCAGAGGAACTGGCTTTCGAGGCCGAGCCGGCGCCTGACGGCATTGCGAACGGCCGCATCGGGTTTCCAATGCTCGATATCGACGCCGTTGGGGAGCACGAGGAGCTTTCTCTTGCTAACCATGCGCGCGGCGAGATGCGTTTCTGCGACTGAATTGCTGACGGCCGTAACCTTGTCGGGAAGCCAGTTGCTGATGCGATAGCCAAACTTGCGGCCGAATGTGCCGGTGGAGGAGCTGTGGAGGGTATCGACCACGACGCGGACGGGGGCGGTAAGGCGCGACCAGCGAGAAAGCCAGGCGGCGTGGGGGAGATGGGCATGAAGGATTTCGGGGCGTTCATGGCGTAGCCAGCGGTGAAAGCGAATCCATCCGCGCGGATCGGCGAGGCCCTTGCGCATGTGGAGGGAAAGGAACTCGATTCCGGCGGAGGACAATTCGGCGGCGGTGTTGGAGCCATGGCCGGAGAGCGCCACAACGCTGACGCGCCAGCCGCGGCGGTGCAGCCCGTGGGCGAGCAGAATCATTTGCCGCTCGGCGCCGGCGAGGCGGTCGATTCCGGGGATCACAAGGGCGATGTGGTTCATGGGCGAGATTCCCGGATGATTGAATCAATGAGGTCTTCATATGCTTGAATGGCGCGGCCCATCCGGAAGTTCTCAATGAAAGGGTGTGGAAACCGCTGGCCGGGTTCGAAGGCGGCGAGGGCCTGGAGCATGCTGGCGGCAAGCGCGGGTGCGGAGATGTTTGCCGCCAGCCACACGCCGGGCTGGTTGCAAAGCAGATCGCGGACTCCGTCGGAGGCAAGCGTCGCCACCAGGGGAAGGCCGCCGGCTGCGGCTTCCAGCAGGGCGTTGGGCATGCCTTCATGGCGGGAGGAGAGGACGAACAGCGAAGCGCCGGGAAAATATGCGCAAGGATCGTCGACATGACCGGCATAGTGAACCGCCTGGTCCAGCGCAAGATCGTGGCGCTGGGCCTTGAGTGCGGCTTCCTCGGGGCCTGTCCCCAGGATGGACAGTTGCGCGTCGGGGAAGGATTCTTGAACGGAGAGAAATGCGTCCATAAGGAGATCGAAGCCTTTTTCCCTGGAGAGCCTGCCGACGGCCAGCAGATGCGGGCCGGGGCCAGGCCATAGACTCGCGCTGCTTTCCATCCCGCGGCGGATGGCTACAACGTCCAGCGGGTTGAGCAGCACCGCGAGCCGATCTTGCGGAAGGCCAAGTTCAGCAGCCAGGTCGGCGGCCATTGCCGGGGTCTGGCAAATGATGCGGTCGGCATGGCGGTAGAGGAGCCTGTAAAGAAACCGTGTGTAGAAGGGCGGACCATCCTGGGACAAGGAAGCGGAGAGCGTTCCATTCTGGCGCACCAGCACGCGCGTCGAGCCGGGAAAGAACGTGCGAAGCAGGAGCACGAGGAAGTTGAGATGGTACATTCCCGATAGGATGACTTGCGGCTTGAGGCGGCGGACGAGGGCGAGCAGGGGGAGCGCAGCGGTGCGAACCCTGGTTGCGCCGAGGGGGTGGACTACGACTTCCGGCGGGAGATCATGAGCAGGTGCCGTGGCCGACAAAAGAATCGCCAGGTGAAGTGAGTATTTTTCGCGGGAAAGACCCTTTGCCAGGAGGGCGAAGACCTTTTCCGCCCCGCCACCGCCGAGATGCGGTATGAGCAAAAGGACCGTGGGGCGCGTCATCATTTCGTTTTTCACAGAATTTCATGAATTTTTCCACATGCGGGTGACCAAACACCAGGTATCTAATACCTTCGTGCCTCTTTCCGGGTCGATCAGCCTGTGCATAAATGGTAGAGTAACTTTTTATTTTCCCGAAAAGCTGCACAGTAGCTCGAAACGAAGCTGTGCCACGGGAACTTCTTGGGCATGAGTCCCTTGAAGTAGTTGCGTTTTTGTTTCGCGTCCAGGGCAGTTGCCGGCCCCATCCGTGCGTTGCAAGCCACTTGTGGACAGATTGCGAAATCTGCACCGCGAGAAGCAGAGGGTGGAGGCGGGCCAATGTTCGTTTCACAAGCGCAGCGATTTGCTGCGGGGCTGCGGGATAGCGCAGCGCAGCGACCGTATCACATTGTCATTGGCATCACCCACCCACAGACATGTTTGACGCTCACGGGACGATTGTGCGCCTTGCGCGAGGCGGGGTTTCACGTGACGCTGATTGCAAGTCCCGGCAAGCTGCTGGATGAGATAGCGACGCGCGAGGGGGTCGAGGCGATCGGACTGCCGATGGAGCGCAAAATTGCGCCGCTCTCCGATCTGGTGTCGTTGCTCAGGCTGTGGTGGGTTCTGGTGCGTCTCAGGCCGGATCTCGCCGAGTTCAGCACCCCCAAGGCCGGGCTTCTGGGCAGCATCGCTTCCTGGCTGGCACGAGTTCCTGCACGGGTCTACATGCTGCGCGGCCTCAAGTTGGAGACCGCGAAGGGCATCAAGAGGACCATCTTGCTGGCGGCCGAGCGGATTTCCGCCCGCTTTGTGCAGGTGGTGCTGTGCAACAGCGAAAGCGTGCGGTCTGAGGCAGTGGCGCTGGGCATCGCTCCCCCAGAAAAGATCCATTTGCTCGGCGAGGGCAGCAGCAATGGAGTCGATGTGGACCGGTTTTCAACGGGACCCAGCGACGCCAGGGGCTGGCTGGGAATTCCGTGCGATGCTCCGGTGGTTGGATTTGTGGGACGGCTTACCGAAGACAAGGGGATTCCCGAACTGGTTGAAGCGTTCGATGCCATTTTGTGCGGTCAGCCGGAAGCGCGACTGTTGCTGGTGGGCTGGTTCGACGCGGCGGAGGATGCGCTGAGCGCCCAGGTGCGCGACCTCATTGAGAGCCACCCGCGCATCGTGTGTACCGGGTTTGTGTCCGATACGGCTCCGTTTTACCGGGCCATGGACGTGATGGTGTTACCCACCTGGCGTGAAGGATTTCCCAACGTGGTGCTGGAAGCAGCGGCCACTGGAATTCCCGTCATCACTACGTTATGCACGGGCTCGCGGGACTCTGTCGTCCCCGAGGTGACGGGCTTGCTGATTCCGCCCGGTTATCCGCAAGCAATCAGCGAAGCGGTGCTGAAGTTGCTGGGGGAGCCCGCGCGGCGGCAGACGATGGGCAAGGCGGCGCGCGCCTGGGTTTGTGCGCACTATGCGGATGAGCGGGTGCTGCGGCTGGCGGTCTCGTTTTACAAAAGCATGTTGAAGCCCGAGCCATCGAAGAAGGTGAGCGAAACATCCCGAACCTCCGCTGGAAATCGAAGTGGTTCCGCGTGGCCGGTTGTGAACGATACCTCTGCTTCGCACATTGAAGCGAAGATCATGGGGGACGTGAGGATTCTTTAGTCATCATGGAGTGACCGGCCCAATGCGCTGACCGTGGGTTAGGCTGTGATTCAGGAAGGAAGCACAGTTCAGAGCCACAAGCGGAGAGGGACCGG
>Ga0302140_10008165_pt1 | contig 13049 bp, 15 predicted proteins | sample I_Bog_E1_1_FD_202095 | JGI IMG/M metagenome (GOLD analysis project Ga0302140, IMG submission 202095) | Peat permafrost microbial communities from Stordalen Mire near Abisko, Sweden - I_Bog_E1_1 | ecosystem: Environmental > Terrestrial > Soil > Wetlands > Peat | place: Sweden: Abisko, Stordalen...
AGAGTATGCTGACATCTGCCATAGTTGGCTTTGGTGTACCTGCAGAATGCTCTATGCTGCCAGCTCACATGGAATTGATCAACGAGACTTACATACTTCCCGACCCCTTCAAATTCATCAGCGGCCAACGCACCAAATCAAAGGCCGATTGGGCATGCCGAGCAGCACAGGTTCGAGCCCTGGTACAAGAGTACGAACTTGGATACAAACCACCTCGGCCAGAGCTACTCACCTCGAGCTTCGCTTCGAACACACTGAACATCACCGCCGGCATTGGAAGCAAGAAGATTCAGTTCTCACTCCCGATCACCTATCCAGCCACCGGAAATGCGCCCTTCCCTGCAATCATCGCATATGATGGCCTAAGTGTTCCAGTGCCTCCCGGTGTTGCTGTAATAACTTTCGCCAACAGCGAGATGGGACAACAAAATGATCAGAGCAGTCGTGGCGTCGGCTTATTTTATGACCTCTACGGTTCGAACGCAACGGCAAGCGCAATGATGGCTTGGGCTTGGGGAACGAGTCGGATAATCGATGTTCTGGAGTCATCTCCCGAACTTCAAATTGATACAATCAAAATTGCAGTTACCGGCTGCTCCCGAGATGGGAAAGGCGCTCTGGTTGCAGGTGCTTTTGATGAGCGGATTATCCTGACTATCCCGCAAGAGTCTGGTTCTGGAGGTGACGCCTGTTGGAGAACTTCAAGGGCTATGCTGGTCGACAGAAACCTTCTTACCCAGACTGCGACGGAAATTATCCAAGAAAATGTGTGGTTCTCTCTCTCTTTCGACCAATTCGGTGCTACTAATTATACGATTGGCTTACTCCCATTCGACCACCATACTCTGGCTGGTCTCGTCGCACCTCGAGGTCTGTATTCCACCGAAAATGTCGGCTTTTTGTGGCTGGGAGATTGGAGCAACTATCAATGTATGACAACAGCGAACAAGATATTTCAAGCTCATGGCGTTTCTCATAACCAGGGATTTTCGCAGGATGGACCGCACGATCACTGCTCCTTTCCTGCTGATCAAGAGTCTGAAATCGCGGCTTTCTATGATAGATTTTTGTTCGACCAGGCTGCGGACACAGATGTATTTAGAACGGTGGGAAATTGGTCTTACAATGCCACTTGGGTTCCGTGGGGCGTTCCAAACCTCATCTAGAGGTACGAAGGCAGTGCTAGGAGCTCAAAGACGGAAACGGACGGAACAATTTTCTTGTAGAGTACGCTCTCTGATTTGGGGCTGCTCGTGATCCTAAAGGCTTGGATCTGGAAGACAAGTTGCCAACAATCAATGAAGCTGCGTTCGTGTGGTTCATTAATGTATTGCCGGAAAACAACAGATTGCTGTAACATGATTTGAAGGTTATAGTTTTAAGACCTTTACTACTTTTATAACCACTACATACACTAGATACAAACGAATATCTTTAGCTTCAGCTCTTGTCTAGGCGCCACATACACAGACTAGTAGCCCGTCTCGCCCCGAGACGATTCCCTACTCACAACTCAACCTCATGCGGTTCCTCCCTTCCCAATTCGAGCTGCAATACTCTCCTTTCATAATCCCCACGCGTCTACAGGGACTTATCAATATATGGGACTTATCTGACTGAAAACGGGTGATCAACGGCAGCGAAACCCCTGAAACTAACATCAATTTGTCTCCAACCTGAACATCTGTAGAGCAAGTACCGATAGTTGCTCCAGTTGGTTCAGAAGCCACTACGAAGGTTTTCTCACCCTTAGCCAAATCATTACATACTGAGATATGTCTTTTCAACACAAGCCGAGAAGCATGGAAGAATTTAGAATGCCGTGGAGGCTCATCGGCCATCTCTTGTAATGAGATCCACATAAACCAGAAATCGTCATTCCTACTGCCAGCTCTGTGGTGGTTATTATTTGGGCTGTCTGGATTAGGATCGAAAATAGCCTCTTCATATGCAGAATGAACCCAGGCTTTTCGTTGACGGGTATGGCGTGGAAAATGAACCTATGTCCTCTCGCGATTGAACGCACGGAGAATATTCAATAAGACACTGAGATTCTCTTGGTGTGTTTTTCTCTGTGCTTCATCAAACATTTCATCAGTCCTCCTAAATATGCTACAACGAGTTATAATTGTCCAGGGTGAGTGGCCACAAACAGCTAGGCGGTTTTCAGATTGTAAGTTCCTGCGCCGTTGAAGCCCCTGTTGCATTATTGCGGGGATCTTTCAAACATGAAATATGGACTTAACCGACTGTTCTGAAATTCCTTGCCCCAAATCGGGACCCATGACGGCCAGCCGGGTGGTGCTCACTCTCTTCGCCAATGAAAGTATACTTGCTTATGAAATATCCGCGGAGTATTTTCCTGTGGCCGGAAGCGATTGGATAGCAAATCAGTGCCTTCTTTGAGCGTGGACAGCGTGCTTATATCATGTGATTCAGGGGGTATTCGTATATGACCTCCCGAGCACCCACGCTCCTGCTCTTTCACGTATGCTAACATACGTCCATGCACACAAGATCTTCTGCTACTATCAGGCTCCACAGGACGTGGTGATGGGCTTGCAGTTGTTTTACGCGTACACAGTAGCCGGTTTTGTCGTCCTGACATCAATCTTCATGCTGCGCCGAAAACAAGGGCCAGAAGGGCAGCAGCCCGCGATAAAACCGTTTTCGTTGGCGAACGTACCACCTGAGCAGCTGCCCAAATATATACGAAGTCTTCTCGCGGAGCTCCCCGGCTGTGTTGTCCTGCAATCCGAAGTCACGGCTTTTCAGGAGGCTGTAGATTATAACTGGGCTCAGCAGAATCGCGAAATCATCCCAGCGTGCATCGTGCGGCCTCGCGATGTCCAGCAACTTAGTAAGGCTCTTGGCGTCTTAAAACGAGAGTATGAGAGCCGGAGCCAGGCTGGAGCACCAACCAAAGGCTTCTTCGCAGTCAGGAGCGGAGGTCTCAATCCAGGTCTCGGGTCGTCAACAGTGCAGGATGGCGTCGTGATTGACCTCAGCCTGTTCAATGAAGTGGTGCCAGCCGCCGATGGAGCTACTGTGACTGTCGGAACAGGTGCTAGATGGATTGATGTGTACAAAGCACTAGATGAGAAAGGTCTGACTGTGATGGGAGGGAGAAGTTCGCCAGTTGGGGTTGGCGGACTTGCTTTGCAAGGTAAGATGGCTATCCCCCTTCCCTTGTTTGCGGGCGAGTTTTGAATGTCATGACGAGAACTGATATGATTTAATCATAGGTGGTATATCGTTCTATTCTCCCAGATATGGCTTTGTCTGCTCCAATGCCGTGAGCTACGAGGTCGTACTTGCCGATGGCAGCGTTGTAACTGCTTCAGACTCCGTGAATCCTGACTTGTGGCGAGTACTGAAGGGTGGTTCCAACAACTTCGGCATCGTTACTCGATTCACGCTGCGTAGTTTCCCTTCCGCGCCAGTTTGGTTCGCGCAGAAGTATGCACCGGCGACATTCCAGCAAGCAAAAGCACTGAAGGTTTATCACGACTACCTCAAGCACGCCGGTTCTGACAAGCCAGGTGCGTTTGACGAGAACGCCGCTGGTCCAATCATGACCTTTGGCTACCTCCCGAGCCTTCCAATACACCTTATCGTCTTCCATCTTAACTATACGAAGGCCCCAACAGACAATAAATGGCCGTCCCACTGGAAGAAAACGGGCTTCACCTCTTTATGGAGCTTCTACAGCATCAGTAAAGTGGAGAGCCATACCGCTGCCATCGAACGATTCGGCCGTACCGCACCACCTGGTACTCGTCATGTGCAGGGCTCGACAACTATCCGCAACGATTTCGAAACCATGAAGGAGGTCTACAAGATCTTCTGTCAGATTACGCCTGAATTGCGGCAGGTAAAAGGCTTGGTGTTCCCGATGGTCTTCCAGGCGATTCTGCCTGGATGGATGAACAAAGGGCATCCGAATGTTCTCGGCCTTGAGGATTGTACTGAGCCTCTGATTATCATCAATGGTTCCGTGACCTGGGCGGAGGCCAAAGATGATGAGTTGGTCAGGTCGGCTGTCCGCCGCCTGCTGGAACAGATAGATGTGGCTGCAGCGGCAAGACAGGCGAGCCACCCATACAGGTTCATGAATTATTGTATGGAGTGGCAGCGGCCTTATGATGGTTGCGGCGAGGAAAACTTGAAGCTGATGCGGGAAGCTAGTCGGAAGTATGATCCAGATGGCCTCTTCCAAAGCGGATGTGCTGGTGGATTCAAGATAGGTGTTGATGGCAAGGCATAGATAGGTGTTGTCGTTGTTACTGCCTCCATCATGATCAAGTTAGCTGGCTGTGCTGCCACCATCAAATCAAGTACCGAGAATGCTCGTCTGCATTTCTGTACTATTTCATTGCAATATTACTCCCGGCGTCGTCCCAGATAATATGAGTAGTGCCCTTCCGGATACTCTGTATGCAGTTAACGAGCTCTTGAATGCTGTGGAGTTGTGGTGAAGGAGCTCACTCGTTACAGGTTGCTGGAGCACTTTGTCAATGAGCGCAATAGTAGTTACAATGTAGATTGTAAGATTATTATACTCGATAACAATTAACCCTTTTTCTATCAAACGGCCTTCAAGTGGTTGCCTCTTCAACCTTCTCCTTTTCTCGTCGCTCAGGCTCGGTTACACCTTGCTTCTAGTCGGCAAAGAATATCCCTGTTACAGAACAGCAGAGGGAGAACAGTATAGAAGCTCCTGTGCCGGCAAAAATCACTTGAATACGGTCTTGGAGTCCAGAATTAAAGCTTTGAGATGTTTGGTCAACGGCATGAAAAGAACAGAAGAATAAAAACTCGAAAAGGAGTGCCTGATCATGCTTATATACTGACGCGAAAGAGCGAAGTAGGTGAGGGAACACTGACTCCAGAAAAGGTTGTCGATGGTTTAGACTTTGAGCATTAGCCTAGCCTGCATCTCATATCCAGAAGAGTTGGACGTAGCAAAGTCCGCGGAGCTATGCAGTATTGACAGCTCCTGCCGCAAGATTTCATATAACCGTCACTTATAGTCTCCAAGATCAATTTCTTATTCAATACTTCAATTCGAAACCCCAAGTTATATAGATATCTACTTTTTGCTCAATTTGATCGCAGTCAACAGCCCCCCAAGCGCCTGCCAGCAAGTAACGGAGCCGCTAAACCACGAAGTTATAAACATAAATCTAATTCTGAAGCTCACACAAAACACGGCGTAGTCTTGGTCCGATCTAGATCTCTGCCGCAGGGGGCAAGAACTTGAGACGCCAGCTACGCCCCATCACTTGCGTGATGATAATAAAGATGAAGCTAGCGGCGATGATAGCACCTTGCACGCCGAAGGTGACGGCGGCGCCGGAGCGAGCTACCCATTGGGTTTGGAAGTAGGTTACGCAGAAACCACCTATATATGTCAGTTTCATAGTTTATGCAAAGAATGAGAAGGGGGAGAGAGGGAAGCGCCTACCAGTAGTTCTCCAGAAGTTAAGCCAAGCGCTCGCCAACGCAGCATGGTGCGGGAAGATATCCAGCAAGTACGCACTAACAGCCGTCGTGCTGACAACTTCCGCAAACACCATCATGGACCAAGCAGCACCGAGGCCGACGAGTGGGAGTTCTTTCTGCAGCGTCTGGCCGTAGAGAACCATTGCTGCGATTCCGAAGGCGCACGGGACGTATGCACCCCAAAGGCGGTTCTCGGGACTGTATTTCCCATTGTGCGATTTGATGTAGCTGTTGGCGAGGAAGTCATTGAAGAAGTGTCCGAAGAACTCCCCGACTACGCCACCGATTATGGGCGCAAAGTAGAAGAGCGAGGCGTGTGTGTCATCGAGGAGGTACGGGGGTGGTCGGATGAATTGCGTTACGGTTGTTACGATGCCAATTGCCCAGGTGAAGAGGACTAGGATGAACAGACCTAAGACATGTCAGAGAGGGTTGATTTTGGGAGAGTGAGGGACATTTACATGGCAGGATGAGTTGGGGCTTCATGCCGACTGAGACCAAGTGTTTTGACACAGTTATTAGGCTAGATTGCCCCTTGGATTTCCACCCCGCGATCCCGACGAGAAGTGAGATTCTTGAGGCTCCTGCCGTTGGCTTGACGCCTTTTTGGCGGTCGTACAAGGTTTCTTCACCGCAGACTGCGACCAAGATGGCCGAGACTCCGTACCAGATGGCGAGAACACCCATGTCGAGCTCCCATGAGATTTTGGAGAGCAGGAAAGAGGACATCATGGGACCGAAGAAGGCACCAAATAGGAACGTGAAGGCCCAGATGTTGACTTTGCGTGCGCGTTCTGCTTTTGTCAGTTTATTGATTGTGAGATTGAGTGAGTCGTCTTACCGTGGAAGAAGAAGAGATCGTGGACGACTGAGAGACCGATCACTTGAGGCGAGGTAGCAACGAACCCTTGAAGTGTGCGGAATGCGGTGAAGCAAGCGTATGATGGCGAGAAGGTTGCAATGATGACCATGATGCAGCCCAAAACCTGGGACCAGAACAACACAGGTAGACTTCGCAACTATTAGCAAGGATCGACTGGTTCGAGTTCAGCAGACTTACCGTCCGTATCGTTGAATCAAGGGTACGGCCAAGATACCACCGGGACCTTGCAAGAAGATTCCTCCACTGGTCGAGCGAGCAACATCTGGAATCGACATATGCCAGGTCGCAGCTTGAGCTTCGAACATGGTTGTTCCCCATGTCATGCCCCAGTCAGTGAGTAGAGATGGGAGAAGCAGCGCGAAGAACGCCTTGTGTTTTCTCAGCCATGACCAATTGAGAGGATCTTCCTCGTCGTCTGATGGTTGGGGAATGAGAACTGTGCTACCATCTTTGGCAAGCTTCAGTCCCAAATCTGTGTCCTTGACGACATAGAGACCGTCTGAGTTGGCGGTGGTCTCGATGTCAATATTTTGACCCCTGGGATGATGCTCTTCTGTTGAGGCGGAGTTGACGCTCTTCTCGGTGTCGACGGGAGCTTCCACGTTCTTCTCTTCCACTGCAGTCGACATCGTGAAGAAAGATATGAGGTTGAGAAGTAAGGACGGTAAGAAGACGTCGATGTCAAAGACGGGATGAAGTGCACGGAGGAAGAATGTTCAGAGGTTTTGGAGGGGAAGAAAGGTACATGTGCGTCCACGTGGGAATGAGGCACAGCTGGCACGGATGATAGCAGATTCGCATGCCTCGACTCGTTCCCATGTGGTGGGTTTCGTTCTAGAACAAAACGGGGAGAGGAAAATGGGAACTATTGGTTGTGGAATGAAGTCGTGCGTGGCGAACATGAGAGATGCATGGTTGGGAAATCCTCCAATATTGGGTATCCAGTGATAGGGGGAAGACTGGGTTCCTAGTATCCACTGTCTGTGGGACAACGTTCCAATATCGAATAATGCTTGAATCTCATATGCCGGGCCTGTCTGTTTGGGTCTTGGGAAGCGGTCCTTCGATATCGTCGAGCAAGGGAGCGAAGTCGCTTGCTAGACTGCTCGTTTAAGCAGTTGCTGTGGTCAAGGGCATGTCTGCGGTGGACAAGGGTAGTAGGTGGATATATGCAGTCGCGGAACGGCAAAACATCCAATAAGAAACGTCGGAAGCGTCTCCCCATTCAACTGAAAGGAAGTGGAAGGCTCCTTCCTAAATGTGGGCTAAAGGTTTCTCGCAACCAAACCCCATTATCGGTCATCATGCCTTCTCATGTTCGTCTCAACTTGCACAACATCATGCTCCAAAACGAATGGAACGTTTCGGCAAAACTCTCTTCTCTCATATCACAACGCCTTGCCCCACAGAACAGCTCAAAAGCCCCTCTCATGCACTGCGGGTTTGTCTCGGCGAGTAATGCGGGAAGGCGCTCTGGGCAAGTCGAAATTCGTAAGTGCTCAAAACCGACACTTCGAATATGGAACAGAAACGGTCGAAATTTGAGACTACTCCGAGCGTTCTCACTTAAACCTCCAGGTGCATCGTTTTGTGTCAAACGGCAGTGGGAGGTCACGAAGCTCTTAGGCCTGCTTCTTGGGTTTCGAACTGCTATCTGGCTGTCAAGATTGCCAAGAGCAACTAATTTGCTTCAGTCAGAATTTGATAGCAAGCCTCGACAAGACAAGTCGGAAGTCCGCAACGGCCCCACCTTCCAGTCGGCCCCGTGGGGGCGGAGGAGAGCTATTCTGGCCATCCACAACACGAGCCAGGACGTGCATCGGAAGAGCTGTGGGGGATGGCATCCGGTTGGCCAAGTCGCAAGATTTCAAGCTAAGAATTGAAACTCTTGACGCCATTCCCGAAAAAGTTTGTCGGCCGAGGCACGCTTCTCCAACGGACGATTGCTCGAGCCGAGCCATGAAGGGGAAAAGTGGAAAAGTGGAACCAGGTCGCTGGGATTCTACCGCGTTGTTCCCTGTCTGATTCACTGGTCCCTGCTTGATGGCTAGAAGCCGCAGACAAGGGGCTGGGCATCGCTGTTATCTGAATGCGGGCACCGTGATACACAGAATGTGGGCGGTGATGTGCTTACTTTATTGATAGGATGGGGAGAATTTGGACTTTCTGAAGCGACTTTTGTGATGCTGTCCCGTCTTCGTGGCTTGTAAGAACCGAATCCTTCAGAACTTCAGTCTTCCAGTTTGGGCTTTGAAAACCCCAACCAGTCTCCTCAAGGACTCGATGGCTTGACGCTGCACGGATTTGAACAGTCTAGAGCGAGAGTTTGATACTCTTTTATTTACCACGCAGAGACGTGAAATTTGCTGCTAAAAGATGGGCAATTACTGTAACCTTGTGTGAGTTATTTTTCTCGAACTCTGGCATGAATGCTACGATGCTGCTAAACCCGTGGTCCTCTTGCTGTGAAATTGTGTGCTATATTCAAAACTGTGAAACCAAGATAAATATGAACCTCTTCTACCTATTATTGGTTGGCCAGCACTTAGTCCTTCAAAATGGCTTCCACGACGATTCGCCCTGTGCAGATTACTACAATTGTCATCCTCAAGGCACTTGGGGTGGCTCTGTACAAGTAGTCAATATTTCTCTTGGCGGATGGTTAATGGTTGCAACCGCTTTGCAGCGAGTGCCTAGTGTGTGACATGCCTATTTGTAATCATTTGATTCGAAATTACTTGCTAATAACAAATTTCTCTCGAAGACTTGATCGTAAAGGAAGTTGTCCTTCGGCTTTGATTTTATTCTTTGAAGATTCGGAACTAAGGAAAGACAATACATACAACGAATCATGCCCTCTTGAATAGATGGATTTTAATATGATCCGTTGCAACATTGGCTTCGTGACGCTGCTCACCAACCTCATTGACCAGTGATGCAAATACGATACTATGCAGATGCGTACTGAGAAATGGCTGTTGTAAGTTTGATGCCATGGCTTGATAGACTCGTCTATGTGAGTTTCTCGAGCAGATTTGTTTATTATTGATATGTCCTTCAAGTCAATTTTCACATCCGCTTTGAAAGCCTTCCTAATTCACTTTCCAAGGCCAGGGGCTCAATAATAGACCTCAAGTTTACCAAGCCTCAAGAAGGATTGACCTGAATCAAACTTCACGTTTTGGACTCTTCGAGCATTCAAAGCAGTGAGTGCAAAAAGTTTTTCAGGCCATAAATGCAGTTAATTATGCTGTTCAACACTGCATGAGATTTGCAGGGAAGATCTTCCTCCAACTGATAGCGTACGGATGAGGTCCTTCGCCTGGTCTAGTTGTTTTCCTGCTCCTAGGGGCGGCCGGCAATAAGTGGGGATACCGCTCCCGCCAAGGTTTTCCCGCCTCTGGCAGGGTGTTCCTTGCCCCCTCCCCTTTAACGAGAAGGGACCACTTCCCGTTCCTCTCCATATGGAGTGATCTAAAAGCCCACTTCGGTTTAAAGTTAAACTTTGGATACAAGCGCCCGCTACCTGTGGATACGGGAATCTCTTCGTATTCTGAATACTCAGTTAACTTCAGTCTTCACCTCAAACCTCCCGTCTCAACAAACCCGAGAACAACTCCCGAAAGATGCCCGTTTCAGTCAGTGGGTGCCAAGCCAAAGCCGGACGCCAAACGGCACAGGATAGGCCTCGGCAATATTGACAAGGAGTTTATCGTTGACATGGGGCCCCCGATTGGCGGGGTCGTTGTAGGTGGGGAGCTGCAGCATCTCGGTTAGCACAGCTTCGTCGTCGGCCAGCTACCACCGAATTGATCACAGTCACTTCATCAATTATGGCGCTACATGCGCTATCCCGAAAATATTTTCTTACAGCCTCAGAGAGAACTGGTCCAGGTGAGACTTTCAGCCTTTCTTCAGATGGATTGTGCAGATCTTCCAGCTGAACGCAGCTTTGCCGATGTGTCTCAGTCGTGGCCCGCTTGGATGCAGTGCATTGCACATCAGTCTCCGAGAAGATTTCGAGGCAGAGTGGGGCAGCTCTTGAGAAACCCAATGCATGTCTGCTCACGGCACAGGATGCACGCTGGCCTCCACTCTGAGTTGCGCGAGATTCCCCCAATCACAGCCCCCTTCGTATCATTCCTGCTTCCTTCCGAACCACGGGGCATCAAGGTTCAACAGCCTTCTGGAACTGGAACACAGGGAATTATCCCAATGCACAGTCTTAGGGGCTTGTCCCCGGAAAGAAGGGGACCATGATCCGAGTTTCCATTCGGGATAGAGCTTGGAAGTCGAACGGTTCTGCCGACCCCGGACTGCTAGCAGACTCTCGTCCAGAGCGAAATCTCTGTATGTCTGCTTTCGAAGGCTCGAAAATTTTCACAGCGAGAAACTTACTGAAGCCAAGCTCCTTCTCGCTTGAAATAGAACCAGTAAGGTTTTATTGCCATAATGCAGATCCAGCTGTCCCCATGCCAGCTAGGCCCAATGGCCCTTCAGTCGGAGAAAGTGACAGGCTGGCAGAGGAAGGTGGTGTGTGAACCAGAGGGCTGGAATTACTGAAACGCCTCTTGGACGCCTCACGCCTCCAAACTTTTCTAGGAGACCCTGCCTCGCATCCACGTCACCCCCTTGAGGAGACGCAAGGTCCCAAATGAGAGCGAGGAGTGGCCGTTTCTGCAGGGTTTCTCTCTACGGACGGCCAGGAACGAATTCGACAGCGCGCCACTTGGCAACGTTCTCCCTCTCACCCCTGCGATGTCACCTTGAAGCACCTTCAGATGGCAGCATTAGCAGGTGCCCAAACCAGAGTGCTTCGCATAGGAGAGAGATACACAATTTCTGTTTGAACTTTGGGAGCGCTGTGCAGATTTGCCCCTGGTGCCCGGTCCGACGATCTGAACCGAGAGGAGTGTATTAAGAGTGCGACATCTACAACCCTCCCTGCGCTGAGGGCGAGATCGTTGCAAGCTGTTCGTTGATCACTTCCTTTTGCTCACGACGACATCGAGATCCGCCAGATCCAAGATCTTACTGTACGATCTTCACGATTGCTTCTTCAAGACGGAAACATGTCGATCCCCAGACCAGATGGAGGAGATGTTAACATTGGTGAGCGCACTCTAGTTTTGCAAGCACGATGTTTTGTATGCTTACACCTCGTGTTCCTAGGGCCTTCAATCATGGCCGAGGGCTGGATTCTGTACACTCTTTCGACCATCATCGTTGGGGCGAGAGTGTACACCCAACTTAGGCTCACCCGACAATTCGGAACTGGAGATATCGTAATGATCGCGGCCTTGGTGAGAAATGAATCGAAACATGGTTTCTCATTGAGACTGACTTCAATAGACTTTCGGGCTTCTTCAATTGACTATGCAAACACTAGCCTTCACACATGGCTGGGGACGGCATTTCTTCTTCCTCACTGACAGCCAGAGGGTCAAGGCAATGGAGTTTGTCTTTGTCTCCGAACCTATGGGTGAGTGCTACATCCTCTTCCCCACAATCAAGATTCAGGAGAAAAAAGCAACTGACCAGATCCCAGCAATCATGTGCAGCACGCTTGGTCGAGTCTCGTTCATGTTCCTCATGCTGAGACTCTTCGGGAACACCAGGGAAAGGAGATGGTTTCTGTACTTCTTGATGGGCGAGCAGCTCATCGCCAATCTGTTCACTTCTATCACGATCTTCACTCAATGCGGGAATGTGCACAGCCTCTGGGATCCCATAGGAGAGCCCAGTACTTGCTGGTCACCGGACGTGCAGACTGATACTGGATATGTCCAGGGAGGTAAGGAACAACTAATCTTTCGGTGTTCAGTGCTGATTCTTGGCCAGTATTCAATTCAGCAACCGATCTTGTTCTTACCATCATGCCACTGACAATTTTCTGGACCCTCCAAATGGACTTGAAGATCAAACTCGGTCTGGCAGGTCTCCTTGGCCTTAGTGTCTTGTAAGACCCTTCGATCTCTGTCGCTGAATCCCTTAGAAATCATCACTAACAACTTGGCAGCGCCTTCGCAGCATCAATCGTCAAAACGGTCATGCTAAAGAACCTCGGCGAGCGCTCTGACTACACATGTTCGTATTCTCCCTCACCCCCGTGCGCCCATCTCATCAGCAAAAGCTAACAAACCCAGATAACACAGTCCTTTTCTTCCGCTGGGTGATCGTCGAAAACACACTCGTAATGGTCGCCTCCTCGGTACCCCTTCTCCGCCCCCTCTTCAGCGCAGCCAAGAAGTCCGCAATGACACACTACGGCTCAAACAGCGCGTACGAGCTCGGGTCGCGCCAGAACGGCTCCACGGCCTTCGCATACGCCAAGAATACAGTCAAATCGCACGTCGACGCCTCCTCGTCCGAGGAGAACATACTGCCGATTCAGAAGGTGCCTTTAGGCACCAAGGAGCGCGTGCAGCATTTCTCGGGCGATGTCGAGCAGGGCGTTATTAAGAAGGAGGTGCATTATCATGTTAAGTATGAGACGGACCCGAAGGCGGGATTGTCGGCGGAGACGTTGGAGTGGGATGCGAATTCTGCTGGTGGGAAGTAGGGTGCTTGTGAATGGGTTTATGTGGGATGTTTGATAAAAGTGAAATGTCTTTTTGGGGCTTGTGGGCTTGAGCGAGCGATGTACGATCATGATGTTTTC
>Ga0302140_10008168_pt1 | contig 13046 bp, 9 predicted proteins | sample I_Bog_E1_1_FD_202095 | JGI IMG/M metagenome (GOLD analysis project Ga0302140, IMG submission 202095) | Peat permafrost microbial communities from Stordalen Mire near Abisko, Sweden - I_Bog_E1_1 | ecosystem: Environmental > Terrestrial > Soil > Wetlands > Peat | place: Sweden: Abisko, Stordalen...
GGCGCCGATATCAACAATATCGGTTCACAGCCTCCCATCCAGGGCACCGCACTCGACAACAATTTTGACTACAACGATTCACTGACCTGGGAGCGCGGGAAGCAAATCTTCAAGTTTGGTGCGGATCTCCTGCGTTACCAGCAGGACTACTTCAGCACAAGCGACCTTGGCGGCGTACTGGGGCAATTCATGTACTCCGGCGCCTTCACCGCTGACACGAATCCGAACGTCATAGACGCCAATGGCTATCCTTACGCGGACTTCCTTCTGGACCAGGCCAATACGGCACAGATTGCAGGCATTCGAGGCTACTTCGGCCAGCGGCAGTGGCGCGATGCCGTCTTTGCCCAGGATGATTGGAAGATACGGCCGAACCTGACTTTGAATCTGGGCTTGCGCTATTCTTACGAGCAGCCAAACTATGAAGTGAACAACAAGATGGTAAATGTGAATCTTCCGGAGGCACTCCATGCTCCGGTGGGTACGCCCATCAATTCCATGCTGGAGTTCGCAGGTCAATATAACCCCATCACGGGCAAGACAAACAGCCGGGCGCTCATCAACCCTTATCGCCTCGGTTTCATGCCCCGCGTCGGCTTTGCGTATACCGTCAATCCGCGCCTGGTGGTGCGCGGAGGGTACGGAAGCACCGACGAGTTGGAGTCCACGGGCTCTTCGCTGCGCATGACACAAAACGTCCAAGTCCAGCCATCGGTTAATCAGACCGGACAGATTCCCACGGCAACCTCGGGCGGAATATCCTATACCGCGGCCAATGGTCTGGTCGCGGGCACGTCCACTGCCAGCGGCATTGGCGCCTTGTATTATGCATGGGACCCGAACATGCGGCCGGCCGTGATTCAGCAGTTCAGCCTTAACGTCCAGTATCAGATCGACAATCATACGTCGGTGCAGGCTGGCTATGTAGGCCAGACGGGCCAGCATCTGGCAGTCCCGCTTTGGATCAATCAGTATACAGAGGACCAGCCCGCTAACTGCGACGCTGCTTGCTTCCAAGCCATCGAGCCCTACTACGCGCTGGTTGGCAACGCATCGACAAACGGCAGCGCCATCATCAAAGAGACGGCTTCGCGCGCAATCTCAAACTACCATTCTCTCCAGGCCACGCTGAACCATCACCAATCCCATGGCGTGGAGTTCCTGGTCAACTACACATTCGCAAAGTCAATGACCAATAACGAGGGATATTTCGGCGTCGATGGCAACGGCGACGCGGACTCCTACTATCAGGATGTGAACAATCCCAGGGGAGACTACGGTCCATCCAACTTCGACGCGCGGCAAACTGTAAGTGGAACCGCGGTCTATAAACTCCCGTTTGGCCATGGACAACAGTTTGGCGCGAATTGGAACCGGGTTGTGGATGAAGTTGCCGGTGGCTGGCAGTTATCGGGGAACCTCCAGTTAAACACGGGTTATCCGCTGACTCCTCACACGAGCGCCGTGTGCAACGATAACTGCGCACAGTTGCAGGACTATTTTGCGCACCTGAACCAATACGGTCCACTGAAGGTTGCTGGAAGGGGCACCAACGCCGCTGGAGTATTCAAGTGGTTTGGTACCGATCCATCGGCAGCCCCATGCAACGCGCGCAGTACATCACCGTCTGCGGCTAACCCCGCATGTGCTTTTGGCCGAACCAATACTGACTTTGGAACCTCCAAGATCGGGACGCTGCGCGGACCGGGATTCCAGAACTACGACCTGTCGCTGTCCAAGGGCTTTCGAACCATCAAAGAACAGACTCTCAAAGCTCGCGTAGACGCGTTCAATGCGTTTAACATATCGAGTTATGGCCAGCCGAACATGTACGTGGGTGGCAACGATAACAGCTTTGGTGCGATTACCTCCACAAGCTCAGGGCCACGGAAGATCCAGCTATCCATGGTCTACGAGTTCTAACTGTAAGCTACTGCAGCTTAAAGCCGTCCCGGCGGATTGTCCAACCAGACAATCCGCGGGATCGCGTAAACAGCGGATGAGCAGCGCACTCTCTGCTTTTTCTTCCGGACAAAGCTACCAGGCAAGTTGACCTCGTCCGCGGCGCCCAGGCAATCCTATTTGTGGACTGATTGGCAAGAAGCTACAATTGACGCATCCATTTCGAGATTGACCGACCTTCAGATGAGGCACAGGATAGATGGTTTTGACTCCGGATGCGCGCAAGATCGGCCGGCGCAACTTCTTGAAGGCCGTGGGCGGCACCTCCGCACTTGCTGCGCTGGGTACAACGGCGGTTGTACGCGGCCCGTCGAGGGGAGGTCCGGTCCGCACTGCATTGGTGGGATATGGAAAGCAAGGCAAACTTCTGCAGGTCAGCATTGATCCGGAAGTGATGGAGCTTGTGGCGATCTGCGATATAAGGCCGCTTGCAAATGCCGAACGGGAATTGATTGCGGGCACCAACCGGTACCAGGACTGGCGCCACATGCTGCAGCAGGAGCGAATCGAAGCAGTGCTGATTGCGACTCCGCTTTGGACCCACTCCGAAATTGCCGGCGCTTGCCTTGAAGCGCGCAAGCATGTGTTTTGTGAAACAGCGATGGCCATGGATACGAAGGGCTGTTTGCAGATGATGGAGGCGGCCAAAAGGAACAAACGGCTCCTCGCCATTGGGTATCAAGATTATTACCAGCCGCTCTACTGGGCCGCCTATCACAACATCATGAAGCAGGGATTGTTGGGAGATGTCTATTCCGTGGAGGCAGCCTGGCACAGCTACGGTTCCGGCAGATTGGAAAGCGCGCCGGAGAGCGTGGCATTCGATTCGCGGCCATGGGGATATGGGTCTCCGGATGAGCTATTGAATTGGCGCCTGTATCGTCGTTACTCGAATGGGCTGATGGGAGAGTCGGGTGGCGCATTGGTTTCTCTTACCAACTGGTATCTGGATTCCGTTCCGACTGCGATTCAGGCAGCGGGTGGAATTTTCTCCTATCATGACGGGCGCGACGCTGACGATCACGTCTACGCGACGCTTGAATATCCTGACGGGAGAACCGCAACCCTTTCTCTCATTCAATCCAATGGTTTTGAAGGAAGCTACACCCAGTTTTTGGGCAGGAAAGGCACCCTTATTGTAGGCAACAATGAGGCTCTACTGTTTGCTGAAGAAGGAACTGGTGCAACTAAGATAGAGGCGGCGAAGCTCAAGGGATCCCAACCAGTGCTTGATAGCTCAGCAAGCCGAAGCGAGGAAGCTTCCAACCATTCTGTTCTTACCACGGCAGGAAGTGTAGGACAGAGCAGCGGCATGGCTGCCTTCCAACAGGAGCTTGACGGGTTTTGCGGCTCGATAAGAACTGGCGCCCCATTGCGCAGCAACGCAGAACATGCCTTCAATGTGGCCCGCACATGCTTTGCAGCCGATGAGGCGATCAAGCTTGGGACACGCGTTAGCCTTCTGGAGACCGCGCAATCCAATCGATTCGATGTGGGCAGTAGAGCGGACAGCCGGGATCAATATGCGTAGAGCGCAGAGCGGCATGGGCATAGAGAGGGCGAGCCTCAAGACACTCAACAGGAGGCAACTGCTAGCCTTCAGGGACATTGCACCTTCCGATGGAGAGTCCGGATTGGAAACAGATTGTTGGCTCACCGTATCGAGGGTGGCGATGGCCTGCCGATTCGAAGTCAACATCGATTCCCGTGGATGGCAAGCAGTGAAGGCAGCGGGAGAATGCCTGGATGAAGTCGATCGGCTCGAATCGATCTTGTCCATCTTCCGTCCGAGAAGCGAATTGAGCCGGCTTAATCGAGAGGCTGCGACACGCCCTGTATTGGTTGGGCCTGAGTTACTTGAGTTACTCGAAATGTGCAAGCTTCTGCATGAGGAATCGGAGGGCGCATTCGATATAACGACAGGCTCCCTCACGGAGTGCTGGGGGTTCCAAGAGCGCAGCCCTAAACTTCCTGCAACTGAACTCCTTGCATCTGCCCGCGAGCGCGTAGGCGCCAACCGTGTCTGCTTTGGGACCGAGGGTAGTGTCTCTTTCAAGTGCGCCGATCTCCGCATCAACTTAGGAGGAGTGGGGAAGGGCTACGCGCTCGATAGAGGGGCGGCGAAGATCTCCGGGCATGGAATCGGTACGGCGCTTCTGAGTGCCGGCAGCAGCAGCGTTTTGGCTTTGGGCGCGGGGCCCGACGGCACTGGCTGGCACGTTGGTCTTCGGCATCCGGTGCTGAAGGATCAACGCCTGGCGACTGTGCGCTTATGTTCCTGCGCAATGGGGACCAGCAGCCAGGAGGAGCAGTGGTTCGAACAGAGTGGGGAACGCTATGGGCACATCCTGGATCCGCAAACGGGGTTCCCCGCGACGAGGGTGCGAAGCATAAGTGTTATCGCAGACTCAGCGGCGCGCGCGGATGCGCTGGCGACCGCCTTTTTTGTTGGTGGCCCGGAACTGGCCGCGCGATATTGCAGCAGGCATGAGGGCGTGACGGCTGTGATGCTGTTGGCGCGCGATCTGCACCATCCCATTGTATTTGGCTCCAGCAATCAGGCAATCGTGGAGGTTGTGAATGACTAAGTCCGCATCAGCCTCACTCTCCATTTCCCAACAATGGGCACTGGTCGCGTTGCGTACCTGCATTGGGTGGCACTTTCTGTACGAAGGATATTTCAAGCTCATCCTTCCGGCCTGGACTGCGGATGGTATGCATCTAGGTCCGTGGAGTTCGTCGAGCTATTTGGACGGTGCAACGGGACCTATCGGTCACCTGCTGCGCGCACTCTTCAACGCAGGATTTGGACACATGATCGATGTGGCGGTGATCGCGGCCTTGTGGGCCATTGGTCTGTCGCTGATGCTGGGATTGTTTACTCAGGCCGGGTGCGGCATGGCGCTGGGTATGCTGTCGCTTTTTTATCTGACGGCGATACCACTCGATGGCGTGCCTCACCCTGGCATGGAAGGAAACTATCTGCTCGTGAACAAGACGCTGATCGAGTGGGTCGCCGTGACCGTCTTGCTATGTTTCCGAACGGGTCGAATCGCAGGGCTCGATCTGCTGTATTGTGGGTGGCGGGACAGGCGCAGACTCCCTCCGGGGAATGAGGTGGCATAGATGTATCTAACTCCGGAGCAGAAGGCCAAGGGCCGCAGGACGTTCTCGAGAATGGCGGGTGGTGGAACGGACCTTAGCCGCCTGAAGCTGGGGACAGTGCCCGAACACATAACGGGCGGAGACCCTGTCAGGGTGGGTTTGGTCGGCCCAGGAAGCCAGGGAAGCACACTACTCGGTCATTGCCTCAAGTTACAGGAGTTGATTGAGGTTGAAGCGATTTGCGACGTCAATCCTGCTCATCGTGCCCAGGCGAGCCAGTTGATTGCGGAGGCGAAGGGCAAGCCTGCGCGGCAGTATGAAGACTGGCAGGAGATGGCGCAAAAGGAGAAGTTAGACGCCGTCATCATAGCTACACCGCTCTGGACACACGCGGATATTACAGTTGGATTTCTAAATGCCGGTTCCCATGTTCTGTGCGAAAAGATGATGGCCTACGACGCCCCAAGCTGCCGTCGGATGCTGGAGGCATCGCAGCGCAATTATAGGCTTCTCGAGATCGGATACCCGCGCTTCTACGAGCCGCTGTATCAGGCGGTATACCGAAATATCATGCAGCCGAAAGTCGTCGGGGATATCCACTTCGTGCGCCTGCACACGCACCGTAACAACTCCTGGCGCCGCACAGAGAAGGCTCCTTCGACTGACTATAATCCGCAGCGATGGGGCTACCCAACCTGGGATGCGCTGGCCAATTGGCGCCTGTACAAGCATTACTCACAGGGACTCGTGGGCGAGTTGGGAAGTCATCAAACCTCGCTGGCTGAATGGTATTTGGGATCAACTGCGACTTCAGTCTATGGAACGGGAGGGATTGCCTGTTATAAGGATGGGCGCGAGGTCAACGATCACATCTATATGACTTACAGTCATCCGGGAGGGTGTACGGTTGAACTCTCCGTCATCCTGAGCAATGATTATGGCGGCCTGTATGAAGAGTTTGTTGGTTCGAAGGGAACATTGATCGTGTCAGACATTGACGGCGGAATGCTGTTTCTCAACGACGAGGAATGCGGCGCCGACGCGAGAGGGCGCTTGGTTGAGGATGCCTCGCTTCCGTGGTCGCCAGATTGGAATCTTGCCTTCCGAACCGAGATTTGGAACTTCTGCTCTGCTATCCGGCATGCCAGCCCATTGCTGTGCGGGCCGCAGAGAGCGATGGCGTCCGCAATCTCCGCCTTGGCGGGGAACCAAGCAGTAAACGCGCGAGGTCCAGTAGAGATTCCCGTTTAACGACTCGCGAAGGGTGAGGCCTGTCGGGACGAGGCGGGAGGTGGCAGACAGGAGGCGCAAGCTGGAACGTCCAGGCATGATTTTCACGGCCAGTGCTTCAGAGATCGACTTTGTTCCCGATGGCGATCTTGGCAAGAAGGTGTGGGCCGCGCCCAGCAGGGTCAGGTTTGCTTGCGATGCTTTCCGAGGAACCGAATATCCGACGAGTGAAACCACCGTTGCATGCCTATGGACCAGTGAGTATTTGTATCTGGCATATTGGTGCAGATACGAATCTTTATTTTATTTCCCTCCCGAAGAGCTTTGCTCAGAAGGGAATGAGCTATGGACACGGGACGTTGTCGAGGCATTTGTCGCTCCTGAAAACCTGAACAGCAAACACTACTTTGAATTCGAGGTGTCTCCGAATAACAGGGGGCTTGACCTGGAGATATCGGTGGAAGGAGGGGGCGTTCACAGCGCGGCTTGGGAGTCGGGTTTTGAACACGCCTCAAGAATCGATCGAGCGGTGCAGATGTGGACCGTGGAGATGCGCATTCCAGCTCGAACGATGGGCGTTCGGAGAATTGGTCCCGAAGTTGACTGGCGGATCAACCTATATCGTGCGGATGGCAGTTACGAACAGAGGCGCCTGCTTAGCTGGGCTCCGCTTGAAGCGGCGAAGAACACTTTCCACCAGCCAGAGGCCTTCGGAATTCTAAGGTTCGCAGCGCGCAGGAGATAAGGAATACCGCTATGAGTACTGTAGTCCTCAGGAAGATCATCCTCGTTGCCCTTGCTTCAGTGATCTGCGCTACTGCTGCAAGTGGACAAGCAAGTACGGTCAAAGTATCCGAAAGCACCATTCAGATTCCGACCTACCTTCTCGGATCAGAGGATCCGAATCCTTCATTCCAACTCCTGAATGAACGCGGAATTTATCCATACACGATGCTGGATGACCTCACCGATCACCGAGTGCCCAAAGCTTACAGATCTATTGTGCTGGAGAATGAGTATCTTCGTGCAACCATCTTGCCTGAGCTGGGAGGCAGGCTGTATTCCCTCTATGACAAAGTCAGCGGGCGTGAAGTGTTTTATCGCAACCGGTCGGTCAAGTATGGCCTTGTTGCGCTGCGCGGAGCGTGGATATCGGGCGGAATTGAATTCAACTTTCCCAACGGCCACACCACTGACACTGTGTCCCCGGTCTCCTCGCGATACGAAATGAATTCGGATGGCAGTGCAACGGTCATTGTGGGGGACGTTGATCAGGTTTCAGAGATGTATTGGCAAGTGGCACTGACTCTGCGGCCAGCGGCGACGCGGCTGGACCAGCAGGTTCAACTATTCAACCCGACCCCGGTGGAGAAACTGTATTGGTACTGGAACAATGCCGCGGTCCCGGCCACGAAGGACGCCCGGTTCATTTATCCCATGCGCGTTGTAAATCCTGGATCGCTCTCTGACTTGCGGACATATCCTGTGTGGCACGGTGTGGATTACAGTCGCTACGAGAGTTTTCACGAGCCTTCTGAGCTGTTTGGGGTCGATGTGCACCGTAATTTCTTCGGGGTCTACTACCATGATACGAATTATGGGGTGGTGCACTTCGCGGATTTCCACGAGGTGACTGGGAAGAAGTTCTGGACCTGGGGCGTTGCCGGAGATGGAACCATTTGGACAGACCTTTTAACTGACGCCGACGGCCCGTATAACGAAATCCAAGCTGGACGCTTTGAGACGCAATTGACGCAAGACTATCTGCCGGCCCAGACGGTGGAGTCCTGGACGGAATCGTGGTATCCGGTTAGGCAGCTTAATGACGGATTTGTTGAAGCTACGAAGCAACTGGCAATCAATGTGAGCATTGAGGCGGCGGCGGGGACTAAGGGAGCGGTCTCCGTTTCAGTAAGTCCGACGGAGCACATAAATAATGCAAGTGTTCAAATCAGCCTTGACGGAAAGATCGAGAAGTCATTTAGTCAAGTAAGTTTCAAGCCAGCCGATACCAGGACATTTGTTATCCAAGTGGACGACATTAAAATGGCCAGAAATCGGGCATCGGTCGACATACTCGGGGAATCGGGGCGCGTCCTTTTGCATTGGAACGCGGCAGAGCCTGTGGACGGCAACTCTGATTTGCTGCCGCAGAAGCCCGCGGATGTTCCGAGCCCAACTGGAAACCGGGATCAGAGTGCGGAGGATCTGTATTTACGCGGTGTACGGGAAGATAAGCTTGGAAATCACGCGGATGCTCTTCGGCAATTCTATGAGGCTCTGAAGCTCGATCCAAACTACATACCAGTTCTTCGGGAACTGGCCATGCGAGAGTATCCAGGTGGAGACCTCAGAATCGCGCAGAGTTATATCGAAAAGGCAATGTTGCTCAACAAGTCTGACGCACAGACCGATTATGACGCAGGAATCATCTGGCGTGCGGCAGGGGAGACTTCACGTGCACGAGATGCACTCTGGGCTTCCGTAAGACTTGGAGAGCCATCGGCTGCGGCGCTGCTGCAACTTGGTGAGATGGCGCTGCGCAGCAACGAGCCTGATCGCGCCGAAGAACTGTTGCTGCGCGCTTCAAGTTACAACCCAAAAGATGCACTTGCGCAAAGCGATCTCTCCATGGCTTTGAGGATGAACAAAAAGGTGATCGAGGCTGGTAGAGTGGCCGCTGGTGCAGTCAATTCGATGCCTCTTTATCCTCCAGCACTTGCTGAGCGCTGGCGAGTTGCCGCGATGCAGGATCCGGAGTCGGTCATGTCGCGCACAGCTCACCGGGAGTGGTCTCATGCGGTTGGAGATCGCATAGAGGGATATCTGGAAGCCGGGTCCTGGTACTGGAGCCTCAAAGACTTCGATTCGTCGGAGTTCATCTTCAGGGCCGCGCTGCGCGAACTTGCTGCTAAGGATTTGTCGCCGATGATCTATTACTATCTTGCATCGAGCGCACGCCATCAAGGCCGCGAGGAGGACGCTCTCGACTATGCCGCAAAGGCGCGTGCGGTGCGATTGGAAAAGATCTTCATCAATCGGAGCGCCGATGCGGAGGTTTTGCAAGAGGCATTGCTCGCTAACCCAAATGACGCGCATGCTCAATATCTGCTGGGTGGCTGTATGTTTCAACACCAGCGCTACGAAGAAGCGGAGAGTCTTTGGATGCAGGCAAAATCCGCAGGGCTCGAGTATTCTGTGCTGTACCGGAATCTAGGGGTAAACGCATGGAAAGTAAAGAGGGACCTGGTTGAGGCTCGATCGTTCTATGAGAAAGCGGTTCAACTGGACCCGCAAGACTATCGACTCTATGTGGACCTGGATGAGATTGATGCCCAGTTGGTCGCCACTGAGGCGAGGGCAAAGCTCTTCAAGGACGCCCCAGCAGGGGTGCTCGATCATGATTCCGCGCGCATTCGATTCATCGGGCTTCTTGTAAACAAAGGGCAATACGACAGGGCATTGAGCCTACTTAAAGAACATCGCTTCAAGCCCTGGGAGCAGGGCGTGGATGTGCACGAACTCTTCGCAGCTGCAAATATGGGAAAGGGCCGTCTGGAGCTATCCGCCGGGAGATTTGCGGACGCGGAAGCGGTGATTGCCCGCGCGCTCGAATATCCAACTAATTTGGGGGCAGGGAAGCCGGACAGGCCGAATGACGCAGCAGCGCAGTATTGGCTCGGCGAAGCACGCAACGAGGAGGGTGACAGTGAGGGCGCGAAGCGGGAGTGGAAAGCGCTTATCGAGGAACAGGGGGGGAGTGACTTGTCACGGTACTATGGGGCGCTTGCGCTGGAGCGTCTAGGACAGAAAAGTGAAGCCTTGAGTAAGTTGACAGAATTGGCGAAAGGCCCCGAACATGGCCGTTGCGGCGGACACAATTACTACGTGGCCGGATTGGCTGAGAGGCATCTGGGGAACGGGTCGCAAGCAGCTGAATATTTACGCAAGGCGCTTGAGGTGAGTCCTTCTCTATGGCAGGCTGAGGGCGGGTTCGATAAGTGAGCAGGCTGAATGTGAAGTAGATGGAAGAGCCGGCACGTTCTTCAGTACAGCGTGGACTTAGTCTGGGTGAAGAGCACACACAGCGCTTGCGGGCCATGAGGAAGTCAGGAGTTGGAGAAAGAGCATAGCTCATGCCACGCAGACCGATGGCGGCAGCGCATTTGGCGATCCGCCAACTACGCGCGCTTAGAAGCGGGGTACTGGGCGCGGTGGGATCTGTGGGTTATCGTCCTGCCGTAATGCCACTGGCGATTCTGGATATTCCGCTTGTGCCGTTGCCGTTAAAGAAGTTAGAATGAGTTATTATGTCAGCATTGCGCAAGAAAAAGATAGTGATGGGAAAGTCCGGCGCGATGACTTCGACCTTGCGCTGTTTTCAGGTCCTGGAGCTGCTCGCGGAGGATCCGTTTGAGTTGAGCGTGTCAGACATTGCTGAATTACTTTCCATGCCGAGAGCCTCGGCGCATCGACTTTGCAAAACCCTGGTTGAGGGTGGTTTTATTGAGCCGGTTCCTGCCAGCAAGCGTTATAGCCTAACTCCGAAATCACTGTGGGTTGGATCTGGATATTTGCGTCATTCCAGCATTTATCGGGCCGCATTCTTCCCGATGCAGTCCTTGGCGAAGCAGATTCCCGGCACCGCTCAACTTGGCGTTCTTTCTGAAGGCAAGGTTCTATTTATTCACTCAGTTGGCTATCCAGGGTCCACTGAAGCGTTTGCGGATGTGGGTCTGAAGCGAGCGCTTCATGCAACGGCATCGGGAAAGTTGTTTCTTGCAGAGATGCCACTGGATAAGGTCGAAGAACTTATGTCTCAGGGAGTTGAAAAATACACGGAGCGCACAACAGTATCGTTTGCCCGGCTTAGGGAGGAACTGAAACAGATAGCGGCAAAAGGGTATGCGGTGAACGACGAAGAGTTATTGCCTGGATATCTCGCATTAGCGGCGCCTGTGTTTGACTCAGGCGGGAACATGGTGGGAACAATCAGTATTACGGTGCCCTCGGACCATACGCATTCAGGATATGATACTCCCCACGCTTCGCTGCTTTGTGAATCGGCCAGGAAGACATCTCTTCAGTTGGGATATCATCCACTCTCGCAGAACACTCAATCCAGGTGGATGAAACTGCAATCGTAGTCATGAATGCGGCGAGGTGCGGGTTGATCGGGCCAGGTGTTTCGCTGCGCATGAATGGTTGGAGAGAAGGTTCGATAGCGTCCTGAATGTTAGGGATATCTGCACCTAAATATTGTGATCGTTGCCTATTGTGTTTTAGTCACCATGGAGTGACCGGCTCCCTGCGCTGGGCGTGGGTTAAGCTGTGAGCCGATGAGGGTCACAGTTCAGAGCCACAGGCGGAGAGGAACCGGTCATGAAGGAAAAGGTACGATTTGTGGGTTGGGATGTCCATGCCGAAACGATAGCCGTTGCGATTGCCGAGCCGGATGGCGAGGTGCGCAGCCTGGGAACGATTTCCAACCGTGCGGAGTCGATCCGCAAGCTGGTGAAGAGGCTGGGGCCGGTCGAGCAGTTGAAGGGCTGCTACGAAGCGGGCCCGACGGGTTACGTGTTGTATTGGCAGTTGGCGGAGTTGGGCGTTGCTTGCGAAGTGATCGCGCCGACGCTGGTGCCGATGAAGGCCGGCGACCGGGTGAAGACGGATCGCCGTGATGCGGAGCGGTTGGCTCGCAGTTATCGATCCGGCGATCTGACGGCAGTGTGGGTTGCGGACGAGGGATCGGAGTCGTTGCGCGATCTGGTGCGGGTGCGTGAGGCAGCCAAGCAGGATCAGTTGCGGGCACGCCATCGGTTAGCCAAGTTTTGTGCTGCGCATGGGGCAGCGCCCCACGGCGGGGATCAAGGCGTGGACGGCGCCCTACATGGCCTGGGTGCGGCAGGTTCACTTTACGCAGGTGGCGCGCGAGGCCACGATGCTGGATTATCTGCACGAGGTCGATCACATGGGCGAGCGGGTGAAGCGGCTGGAGCAAGCGATCACGGAAGCCGTGAAGCTGGCTACGCCCGCGGTGCGAGAGGTGGTCAAGGGCTTGCAGGCGTTGCGCGGTATCGCGGAGATTTCGGCGGTGACGATCATGGCGGAATTAGGCAGCATCGCTCGTTTCGATACGCCGCGACAGCTGATGGGTTACAGCGGAGCGGTTCCCACCGAGAACTCCAGCGGCAACAGAACGCAACGTGGAAGCATCCCCAAGTCAGGCGACGCTCATCTCAGACGTATCGTTGTTGAAGCGGCCTGGAGCTATCGGCTGCGACCAGCCATCGGCCCCCGGCAGCGCAAGCGGCAAGAAGGAGTGCCGGAACCCATCAAGGAGATCGCCTGGAAGGCGCAGGTCCGGCTCACAAAACGCCATGCCAGGCTGGCGGCGGCTGGCAAGCACCAGCGCAAGATCGTAACCGCCGTGGGGCGCGAACTGCTGGGCTTTATCTGGGCCATCGGGATCAAAGCGGAGGCCGACAGCAAGCTGCGTATGGCGGCCTGACGAAGGGCAACAACAAAGACAAAAGCAAAAACTTTCCAACCAATGAAAAAACAAAAAACCGACGAATGAACAGCAATTTCCAATTCGAGAACAGCGCCAGCCGCAGCCAGGGCAAGCACGAAGGAGAATCCTCGTCTTCCCTATGCGACAGGCTCAGCCGGACTCGCGACTTTAGTCAGAGGCAGCTCCCGACGGATCAAGATTATGCGGTTTCGACCCGCGAATATCAGACTGATCA
>Ga0302140_10008183_pt1 | contig 13031 bp, 2 predicted proteins | sample I_Bog_E1_1_FD_202095 | JGI IMG/M metagenome (GOLD analysis project Ga0302140, IMG submission 202095) | Peat permafrost microbial communities from Stordalen Mire near Abisko, Sweden - I_Bog_E1_1 | ecosystem: Environmental > Terrestrial > Soil > Wetlands > Peat | place: Sweden: Abisko, Stordalen...
AAAAAAGACAATTGTTTGTAAAACAAATTTTTTTGTTTTAGAAAAATAAAAATGATATTCGATATTGAAAAATTAAAAAAAGTTTTTTAAAAAATTGGAAAAAGCACAAAAAAATCATTTTTATATCCTAGCTAACCAAAAAAACAAAAAAATCAAATTAAAAGCTCAAATTATTATTTTCTTAAATAATCCCTGGAACCGTTTCAAAAAATTTGAATTTTATTTCGGGCATATCAAATCTATAAAACCCCCCCTACCCTTTCCCAAAATTATAATTTTTTTTTCAAAAAAATTCAAGCTACTTATAAAAGCATTCAACCCAAAAACCAAACCAAACCTAAGACTATCTAAAAATGGTACCCCTTTTCTTTCCATCTCCCTTTAACATTCCCTTAGCCACAACCCTTAATTTGGGTTAAACTCAAATCATCAGGTGAGGCCCCCTCATCTCGATCCGGTCATACCATCACCTCTGTCGGCAAATATAACATAATGTTCGGTGGTTTAGAAGCCCCCAAACCAGAAGGCAAAATCACTCCCAACAATCAAGTTTATACCTTAAGAGTCGTCGGCAATAATTGTGAATGGCGTTTGGTGACCTGTGGTGGTGAGGTTCCGATGCCACGAACCAACCACGCAGCCTGTGCCATTTCCAATGATAAACTCTTTGTTTTCGGAGGGTATTTCACCTCCAGTCTCCGTTTCAATGATGCCTACATTTTGAAAACAAGTATTTTTGAAACTTTTCATTCAATCCTAACATTTTTTCTTTCATAGCTGACTTTAAATGGTACCAACCACCCAATCAAAAATCAGGTAATGAGCCCAAAAATGCTGAAAGCAAGATAGGTGCTCCAGAGCCTCGTGCCAATTGTTCTGCCACCTACCATAAGAACAAAGTCTATATCTTCGGAGGTCATGGCGGTATCAACTATCAGCGTGTTTCCTTCAACGATTTCTATGTCTTCGATTGTGAATCCTCCGAATGGACCAAGCTTGATTCCATCGAAGGCAACGGCCCTTTCCCCAGAGGAGGCCATTCCTCTGCTCTTCTTGCCAATGAGGATAAAATCATCATTTTTGGCGGTTGGTCAAATAGCACCCAATTCGCAGACATGTGGATTTTCGACATTGTGAACAATTGTTGGATGGAAACCGAGGTCACACATGAAATACCTAGATGGTACCATTGCGGACTCATAGTTCCAGCCATTCCTTCTTGGAAATATTTCATTTTTGGAGGCTCTGTGGGTAATTTTGAAGAAGGAGGCAACCGCACTCTCAGTCGTTTAAATGATGAAACGTATGTATTGGACATGAACATCAAGAACCTGAAATCATTAAAATGGGAGCCCATTTCCTTGGAAACTCCAGACAAACCACGTCCCAGAGAAAACTCTGCCATGTTCTATGATTCCAATGAATCCAGATTGGTTCTATTCGGTGGATGGGCCAATAATTGGCTCGATGATATCCAAGCTCTGAGTGTTTCTTTGATCACAGGACCTCCTTATGCCATTTACGACATCAAGCCAAAATTGGGTCCTTTGACAGGAAAGACCAAAATACATATAACAGGAGACGGGTTCATTGATTCTGGGAATATCAACGTGAAGTTCTCAGTCCCAGGAGCAGCAAAGATCCTGCCTCATGAAGTCCAAGGCAATTTTGTGAGTCCCAATGAAATTTGGTGTGAAACACCAAATTTCGAATCTGTTGGCGCTAAGAAAGCCGAAGTGAGGATCAGCATCAATAAGGGTGATTATACGATCACATCTTCGAATTTCACCTATTATTTGAACACAAAGGCAGATAGGACCATCGCATATGGTCCAGGCCTGCTTTCAGAGAATTGTTGTGGTCATGAAACTGCGTTTTTGATCCAAGCAAGGAACACGAAGGGATTTAATAGAGAAAGCGGTTCGGATATTTTCGAAGTAAAAATACATGCTCCGCCAGGTGTGGAAGTAAAAAGTCCCTTAAAGAAACCAAAGAAGAAGATTGGAGAAGAAACAAAACAAGAGGAGAAGAAGGAGGAAGAGAAAAAGGAAGGTCCACCAGTTGAAAAGAAAGAGGAGAAGAAAGAAGGAGAGCCGGTGCCTGTGGAAGAAGGTGAAAAAAAAGAAGGTGAAGAAGTTGAAGTTATAGAAGAAAAACAACAGGAAATTCAATATGAGATCATTGATAATGAAGACGGTGGGTATTTGGTGAAATATACCATTGACACAGAAGTTCAAGGTCTCAAGATAGAAGTGAATTACAAGAATGAACAGGGCAAATTGGAACCCATTAGAGGTTCTCCATTTTCTGCCGGGTTTAAAATGGGGGTTTCAGCGAAAAACAATGAACTCACAGGAAACGCGGTGTTCAATTATATTACGAACTCTTTAAATGAGATAGATGAGTTCATCTCAACCACCAAAGAGAACATCAACATTAGAAACATCAATAAAGAGGAAGTGGAGGAACTTTTGCGTGTGATTAAAAATTTACAACGTATTTCAACTCGAAAAGATGAAATCTATTTGACTTTGGATGTCTTGGAACAAACTGCGAAGATGTTGGAGAAGAAGGAGTTTCCACGAGATAACGATCTGAAGAAAATCATCAGATTACAAGAAGAATGGACTGGTCTTCAGAAAATGGCTGCGGCTGTGGAGAAAGATATAGCCCTTCCAGTGAAAACAGAAGGAGATAAGGCAAAGGATAATTTAATGAAATTTGAAGAGAAACTTAAGGAATATTTATTCAACATGAAAAAAGAGAGCTATTATTCATATAAGACCGGAATTGAGGCTGCTTTCAAGCAATTGGACAATGTTTCGAGCCAGATCCAGGTTTATGAGAAGGACCTGAAGAAATTTGAGGATTATAGTAAAATGTTCAATTTCCCAGAGGCCATTTCTCAATCTCAGAAGAACCTCGATCAAATAAAGAACGAGGTCAATGCGGTGAAGAACCTTTGGCTTCAAATAAAGAAATGTGACACTCAATTCAATGATTATAAGAAACGCAAATGGGTGGAAGTGGACACCAATGATATGGAGGATGAGGTGAAGAAATTAAAGAAAGAATTGATGGACCTGAGAGGCATTGATAAGAAATCAAATTGTTTCCTAGGCATCAATGATGATGTGAAGAAATGGGCGACCTTTTTGCCTTTATTAGGAGAATTGAAGGATAAATCGATGGAGGTGGCTGATGATAGACATTGGAATAAGATCCGTGATATTGTGAAGAAGGATGTGAATGTGAATGATGAGATGCCTTTAAGCGTGATATGGGATTTGAAGCTATTTGATCATAAGGATGGAATTGAAGAAATCACTGATCAGGCAAAACAAGAGCTCAAAATGGAAGGGAATATCAATAAGACCACCAATATATGGAAACAGGTGGAATTCGAGCTCGTGAGACATAAAGACACGCAAATCTATACTTTGAAAATGTTGGATGATAATTTCGAACAATTAGAACAAGATCAACTTCAAATAAACAATATGTTATTGAGTAAATTTGTAGCTCATTTCGAGAAAATAGTTGAAAAATGGAAACAAGATCTGGGATCAGTGTACGATGTTGTACAATTATTGAGCGAAGTGCAGAAAAGTTGGAGTTTTCTTGAAAATCTCTTCATTCATTCAGAGGAAGTCAAGAAGGAGCTACCTGAAGAAAGCAAAAATTTCGTCGTGATCGATTCTGATATGAAGTCAATCATGGGAGAAGGTGGCAAAGTGAAGAATATTCTTAATTTCTGCACCAGAGCTGGTATGTTGAAACAATTAGAGGAGATCCAAAAACAATTAAAGATATGTGAGAAAGCATTGAATGATTTCCTTGATGGGAAAAGAAGAGCCTTTCCTCGGTTTTATTTCGTTTCTGTTAATGATTTATTGGATATTCTGAGTAACGGGAACAATCCAGAGAAGGTCAATAGACATATGTCAAAAATCTTCCAAGCAATTGAGAAATTGGATTTGGAAGTAGTGGAAAATGATAGACCAAAAGCAAAATCCATGATAACTTGTGTTGGTGTGGAACGAGTGGATTTCACGACCCCATTGAAACTAGAGGGAAAGGTTGAAAATTATCTCACGGAATGCATCAAGACTATGAGAGGGACTCTTTATGATATAGTGAAGGCCAGTTTGCAGGCACAAACGCAAATGCAAAGAAAAGATTGGATCCAACGTGATCCAGCACAGGTGACTCTCTTAGTGAATATGATAGTCTGGTGCCGTACCACAGAGAAAGCTTTCAGTAGTATGCAAAGTGGTGTCCTTGAGGCGATGAAAAATTACCTTGCTGAAAATGTGAATTCATTGACTGAATTGATCAAAATGGTTCAAGGAGACCTGTCCAGGTCATTGCGTCAAACAGTGATGTGTTTGATTACTATGGACACACATTCACGAGATATGATTCAGAAACTCATTGATGAAAATGTGAGGAAGCCCGATGAATTCCAATGGCAATCACAACTTAAGTTTTTTTGGGAGAAATGCGATGATAAGGATAAATTTGATGCCAAGATCAAGATCGCAGATGCTTCATTTTGGTACGCCTATGAATATTTGGGCAATGGACCAAGACTAGTGGTTACACCTTTGACTGATAGAATCTACGTGACTGCAACCCAAGCCCTGCATTTGAAGATGGGTTGTGCACCAGCAGGACCTGCAGGGACTGGCAAAACAGAAACCACTAAGGATCTTTCCAATGCCAACGCGAAAGCGTGTTATGTGTTCAATTGTTCTGGAGAAATGAATTATGAATCTATGGGCAACATTTTCAAAGGATTGGCCTCCAGTGGATGTTGGGGATGTTTTGATGAATTTAATCGATTAGTGCCTGAAGTTTTGAGTGTATGTTCAGTGCAATTTAAATCCGTAACTGATGGTATCAAGGCCAAAAAGGAAAAATGCCAAATTGAAGGTGATGAAATCTCCTTGGATTGGACATGTGGGGTCTTCATCACGATGAATCCAGGGTATTTGGGTAGATCTGAATTACCTGAAGGGTTGAAGGCCTTATTCAGACCGATCACTGTGGTAACTCCAGATCTAGAGCTGATTTGTGAAAATATGTTGATGGCTGAAGGATTTGTGAAGGCCAAACTATTAGCCAAAAAGTTCGTCACCTTATATTGCTTATGTAAAGATCTCTTGAGCAAATCAGATCATTACGATTGGGGCTTACGTGCCATAAAATCTGTGCTGGTGGTCGCAGGAACCTTTAAAAGAGCAGAAGCCTTGATAGATGAAGGTTCCTTATTAATGCGAGCCCTTCGAGATTTTAACACACCGAAAATCATAGCAGCTGATCTCGACATTTTCTTCGGATTATTAGGAGATCTATTCCCAGGCGTTGAAATTGCAAGAAAAAGAGACATGGATTTCGAGAAAATCATAGAACAAGTTTGTGTGGAAAGCAAACAATATCCCGCTCCAGAATTCATTTTGAAAGTGGTTCAATTGGGTGAATTACTTGAAATTAGGCATTGTGTCTTTGTGATGGGACCCCCAGGATCCGGGAAAACCAGCACTTGTCGAATTTTAACCAAGGCAAATGATAAAGTGGGGAAAAAAACCTCATATGTTGATTTGAACCCGAAGGTCGTAAGCACAAAGGATCTTTATGGTTATAATTTGCCTTCCAAAGAATGGAAAGATGGGCTGTTTTCTAAATTGATGAGAACATATGCTGAAATACCGGACACGAACCCCAAATGGATCTTGTTAGATGGAGATTTGGATGCGAATTGGATAGAGAGCATGAATAGTGTGATGGATGATAACAAGATCTTGACTTTGGCCAATAACGAGAGAATTCCTTTGAAGCCTCATATGCGTATGATCTTTGAAATCAGAGATTTGAAATTCGCTACTCCAGCTACTGTTTCCCGAGCTGGTATTCTTTATATTTCCGATGATTCCGGCCATCAATGGAAAAGTTATTACATTTCTTGGCTCGACCAAACCTTCGCTACTGACGAAACCATGAAAGACAATCTCAAACGTCTTTTCGAACGATATGTGGCACCTACCTTGGATCATATTAGAAAACACTGCAAATTCGTGGTTCCAATCTCGCATATTTCAATGGTGATCTCTCTTTGTAAATGCCTCAATTCGTTACTTTTGAATCAAGAGGTGAAAAATGTGGAATATCTGTTTGTTTATGCGTTGATCTGGGCATTGGGAGGAGCTTTGACTGAAAAGGATGGGTTGGATTTCAGGAAGGAATTCAGCACTTGGTGGAAAGGTGAATGGAAAACCAGTGTCAAGTATCCTGTCAAAGGCACGGTGTTTGATTATTTCGTGGATACCAGTGGTGATGTCTATAAATTCGAAGAATGGGGTAAGAAGGTTGAAGCTGTGGATTTTGATTCTCAAAAAGGCATGATCATGAGTGAAGTGACTGTACATACTCGAGAAACTGTTGCCACTAGTGAATTCGTTAAGAATTTCATCCTGATCCAACATCCAGTGCTCTTGATTGGTAACGCAGGTTGTGGTAAGACTCAGCTTTGCAAAGGAATTTTGAATGAAATCGTGAAGAAATATCCTGAAAATTATACCTATCAATTTATCAACTTCAACTTCTATACCGATTCAGCTTATTTACAAGGAATGCTTGAACAACAATTGGAGAAAAAAGCAGGACGTCAATTCGGTCCGCATGGCAAAATGCGTATGATTTATTTCGTCGATGATCTCAACATGCCTCAATTGGATCCTTATAACACACAGACCGCCATAGAATTATTACGTCAACATGCAGATTATGGCCATTGGTATGATATTTCCAAGCTAGCACTCAAAGATATCATAAATACCCAACATTTGGCTGCTATGAACCCCACTGCAGGTTCTTTTTCCGTTAATCCAAGGTATCAAAGGCATTTTTGGACTGTTTCAGTGCCTTTTCCTGATAATGAGTCTTTGTTCTTGATATATGCCACTTTCCTTAATGGTCATTTTAAGCATTTCAAGCCAAATGTCCAAGAATATGTGCCTCCGATTATCAAGGCAGCCTTATTATTGCATACTTCTGTAGTTCAGACTTTTAGAAAGACTGCCATTAATTTCCATTATCAGTTTAATATCAGGCATATAGCCAATGTTTTCCAAGGACTTTTGATCACTAACCCGAACCAATTCCAAGACCCAGAGAAAGTCGTAAAACTTTGGATCCATGAAAGCGAAAGGACTTATGGAGATAGATTGGTCTCCAGTGAACATCTCAACACATACAGAGCGAATATGTTCGATTTATTGAAGAAGAACTTCTCCAAATATAATTTCAATCGTTATTTCCAACAAAATAACCCTGAAAACCTGATATTCTGTAATTTTATCAACGGGTTGGGTGCAGACCGAAATTATGATATCATGCCCAATGATAAAGCGATGTTCCATGTGACTGAAGCTTTGAGGGAATATAATGATAACAACGCGTTCATGGGTCTTGTGTTATTCGATGATGCCATGAAACATATTTGCAAAATCACGAGAATAATCTTCCCACCGAGTGGACATGCCTTATTAGTGGGTGTGGGGGGGTCAGGGAAACAATCCCTAGCCAAATTAGCCTCCTTCATCATGGGATATACTACTTTCAGCATCACGATTTCGTCCACATATTCCATGAATGATCTCAGAACCGATTTACAGCTGTTATATCAGAAAACTGGTGTCAAAGATGAGGGTATCTTGTTCCTGTTCACTGAAGGCCAGATAACCAATGAAAGATTCCTCGTATATATCAATGATCTTTTATCGTCAGGTGAAATCGCAGAACTTTATACTTCTGATGAAAAGGAACTTATCATAAATAACGTGCGTCCCAAAGTCAAACAAGATAGCATCCCAGATTCCAGAGAAAATTGTTGGAATTGGTTCATTGGCAAAGTACGCAAAAACCTCCATATGGCCTTATGTTTCTCTCCAGTAGGAGAAAGTTTCCGTCGTAGAGCCAGACAATTCCCAGCCTTGGTGAATTGCACAGTGATCGATTGGTATCAGCCATGGCCACAAGATGCCTTATATTCTGTGGCGGAGAATTTCCTGGAACCGATTGATTTAGGTGAAGACCCATTGTTGAAGAAAAGCATCGTTGAATTTATGCCATTCAGTTTCAAAACAGTCAACATATTATCAAGTCTGATGTTCGAACAGGAAAAACGTTACATTTATACCACTCCTAAGAGTTTTCTTGAGCTAATTAAGCTATATACCACAATGTTAACCAAGAAAAGACAAACTTTGGAAGCCAATAAGGAACGTTACGAGACTGGGCTCATCAAACTCGTGGAAACTGAGGAAAGGGTCGTGATTATAGAGAAAGATGTCCAGGAAAAACAAATCGAAGCCGAGGCCAAAAAGAAAGAAGCTGATGCCTTTGCAGCGACTGTGGGTGTGGAGAAGGCGAAGGTAGAAAAAGAAAGTGAAAAGGCCAACATAGAAGCTGACAAATGCGCTCAAATCAAGACCGAAGTTGAAAAGCAAAAGACTGACACCCAAGCGGATCTCGATGCTGCCTTGCCTTTGGTGGAACAAGCCAAAGAAGCCTTGGGAGGGATCAATAAAAACGATTTCAGAACTGCCAAAGCTTGGAATTCGCCCCCCACAGGAGTGTTGGAGGTCTTTGCCAGTTGTCTTTATTTGTTGGCGGGCTTTTTCGATGCGATAGAAATCGACGCAAAATCAAAGAAACCAAAGACTGTGGATTGGAAGAGTTGTTTGAAGTTGATGAAGTCACCTGAGGATTTCCTGGCCCGACTAACAGGTTTCAAAGATACTGTGGATTCGAATTTGGTGCCTGCATCAAATGTCATGGCTGTGAAGAATCTGTATTTGAATTTGCCATTCTTTAATATGGAGGATATGGCTGCGAAATCAGGTGCCGCCAAAGGTATTTGTGGTTGGGTCATCAATATAGTGAAATATTGGGAAGTCATACAAGTAGTTGAGCCAAAACGTCAGAAGCTCAAGGAGGCGATAGATCAATTAGATGCTGCCACCAAACAATTGAACGAAGTAGAAGAAAGAGTGCGCAAATTGCAAGAAGAACTTCAGGCCTTGGTGGATGAATATAACAAGGCCGATAATGCCAAGAAGGAGGCCATAGCCGAGGCTGAGAAATATGCATTGAGGCTTTCATTGGCTCAAAGATTGGTGAAGGCCTTGGGGTCTGAGAAGGAGAGATGGAAGATAGGGATTGAGGAATTGGATAAAGGATTGAAATTGTTGCCAGGAGATGTGTTATTGGCCTCAGGGTTTATTTCCTATGCGGGTCCTTTCAATAAGAAGTTCAGGGAAAATATGATCAAAGATCATTTCCTTAAGTTTTTTAAGGAAAAAAGCATCCCGATGTCTCCAGCTGTGGATCCAGTGGCTTTGATGACAAATGACGCGACAATTGCTAAATGGAATAAACAATATTTGCCTAGCGATAGATTTTCAATTGAAAACGGGACGATTTTGAGCAATTCAGAGAGATATCCTTTGATTATTGATCCACAATTGCAAGGAATCACTTGGCTTAAGGAAAGAGAAAAGGATCATCATTTGAAATGTTGCAGATTGGGGTCTCGAGATATTATCTCAGATTTGGAACTCTCGATAGAAAACGGGTATTCGGCTCTTATCGAGAACATTGATGAGAGAATTGATGCAATTTTAATGCCTGTGATAGCCAGAGCCTATATTAAGAGAGGAAAGAATAAGATCATGAAGTTTGGAGGCAAGGATTTAATGCTCAATGATAAATTCGTATTATTTTTGCATACCAAATTAAGCAATCCACATTATCCACCTGAAATCCAGGCTGAATGTACATTGATCAATTTTACAGTCACTGAACAAGGACTTGGTGATCAATTATTGGTGTTGGTTGTAAGTAGAGAAAGACCTGATCTAGCTAAAAAGAAGATCGAACTCATAACCCAACAAAATGATTTCAAGATAAAATTGAAGGAATTGGAAGATGAAATCCTCTTTAAACTTGTTAATGTGAAAGGAGACATTCTAGATGATATAGCATTGATAGAAAACCTCGAAAATTCGAAGAAGATTTCTGTCGAAGTGACCCTAAAGGTTGAAATTGCCAAGACCACCGAAGTCAAGATCAATTCTGCTTCAGAAGCCTATAGATCGGCTGCCACCCGAGGAGCATTGATCTATTTCTTGTTGACCGATCTCGCGAAAGTGCATAGTTTCTACAAATATTCATTGGATTCCTATATAGTAGTGATAAACCGAGCCATAGACACAATTACTGAGAAAAAGGCTATAGAAGAACCTAAATTTGAAAAGACAGGTGAAGATGAAGGCGAAAAAAAGCCAATTGAAGAAGAGGAGAAAAAGAATGAAGGTGAGCAAAAAACCGAAGAACAAGCCAAAGAAGAAGGCAAAGAAGAAGAATATTCCCAACCAAAATCTCCCAAGAAATCTCTTGATAATAATGAATTACAAGATGATCCATTATCCCCGAGATCTTTGAATAAAAGAGTTGATAGATTATTGGATTCCATCACATATACCTCCTATACTTATACCAGAAGAGGACTGTTTGAGAAACATAAGTTGATAGTTTCAAGTATGCTTTGTTTAAGAATCCTCTTAAGAAACGGGGATTTGGACCCTGAGGAAGTCAATCATTTGGTCCTGGGCAAAGTCGATTTAAACCCAGGCCCAATACCCGATGTCCTGAAGAATTTTATCAATGATCCAATTTGGTCTGCGTGCAAAGCACTTGAATTGGTTGCTTTTTTTCAAACTAATTCCCTTTGCCAATCATTAGAAGTGGACCATTTGCAATGGAAAAAATGGTATAACGAAGAAAAAGCGGAAATCGCACCGTTACCCAAACAATTCAAGGAAATCACCAATTTCCATAAGCTTCTCTTATTAAGAGCCATGCGACCGGATCGTCTTTCGAGTGCGTTGAGCATTTTCATCGCTGAACGATTAGGTGATAAATATATCGAACAATTGCCTTTTAATATGGAGGAAACCTATGCTGAAACAGCTCCAAATACTCCTATTTTCTTTGTTTTATTCCCAGGTGTGGATCCGACCCCAGAAGTTGAGCGTCAAGGCTCGAAATTGGACATTTCTATACAAAACGGCAGATTTAAAAACATTTCAATGGGTCAAGGCCAAGAGAATCTCGCAAAAAATGCACTTTTTGATGCGGCCAGCAAAGGCAATTGGATTATGTTACAAAATGTCCATTTGATGCAATCATGGCTCAAGGGACTTAATGGTTTAGAAGGTTATTTGGAACAAGTATATACACAAGCACATCCTAATTTCCGTTGTTTCATCAGTTCCGAGCCTCCACCTTTGCCTTTTATGCAAATGATTCCAGAATCTATTTTACAAAGCAGTTTGAAAGTGGCCAATGAGGCACCACAGGACCTGAAAGCGAATTTGAGAAGAGCATATGCGAATTTACAAAGAGCTTATAATCGTTTTGAGCAGGAATTAGGAGATAAACTTCAGAAGAAAAACGAATTCAAGGCGAATTTGTTCGGATTATGTTTTTTCCATAGTTTGGTGTTGGGGAGAAGGAAATTTGGATGTTTGGGTTGGTCTAGATCATATAGTTTTAATGATGGTGATTTGACGATTTGTGCAGATGTCCTTCATAATTATTCGTCGAAATATGAGCAACTTCCTTATGATGATTTGCGTTATATCTATGGAGAAATCATGTACGGAGGTCATATCACTGACAATTGGGATCGAAGGACCTGTGCGACTTATTTGAAGGTTTTGATCCGTCCAGAACTTTTGCAACCAACTTTCCAATTGGCTCCTCATTTCAAATCTCCAGATCCTGCGAAACATGATTACGAGTCATATAAACAATATATAGAGACTAAGTTGCCCGTAGAAACTCCTTTGATGTTCGGAATGCATCCAAATGCTGAAATAGGATATTTGACTCAACAATGTGACACAATTTTCACCACGATTATGGAAATTTCTGGTTCGACCTCAGGTTCTTCAAGTTCAAAGAAAGAACAAGGAGTACAAGCTTTGGTGATGGATTTGAAGGCTAGAACACCTGAGGATTTCAACATGATAGAAATCACTGGGAAGGTCAAAGAAAAGACCCCATTCATAGTGGTGTGTCTACAGGAATGCGAAAGAATGAACATGTTATTAGGAGAAATCAAGAGATCATTGGAGGATCTGAGAAGAGGATTTGGTGGGGAGCTGGATATGACCGAACAAATGGATAATTTGATCAGATCCTTAAGTTTTAATAAAGTCGCAGATACTTGGGAAAAGGTGGCCTATCCATCAAGGAGGAGTTTGGCTACTTGGTTCCAAGATCTCATTGATCGTAACATCCAATTGCAGAAATGGAGCAAAGAATTAATTGTCCCAAATACCTTATGCATCTCATGGTTGTTTAATCCCATGAGTTACCTCACAGCTATCATGCAAAACACCGCCAGAGAAAAGAAATTGCCTTTAGATAACATGACGCTTCAAACGGATATAACACATTTCAAAGTACCTGAGGAAGTTCAAAATCCAGCTGAAAACGGAGCTTATGTTCATGGATTATTGTTGGAAGGAGCCAATTGGGAAATGAGCCAGGGACAAGGCTTTTTATATGATCAGATTCCCAAGGAATTACATCCCAAATTACCAGTGGTCAATGTGATCGCAGTCCCATTGAGCGAAAAGAAGGTCAAAGCTCAATATGAATGCCCAGTATATTATACCAGCTTGAGAGGAGGCACCTTTGTATTCACAGCGAACTTACAGATGGGAGATGATAATGAAAAAGAAACTTATAAATGGGTTCTGGCAGGAGTGTGCCTTATCATGAATGAGGATTAAAAGAAAAAGAATCTTTTGTTTCGAAATAAATCTATAATAAATTAATATTAATAATTATTTCGATAAATTTCCATTATTTTAAATAAAAACAAAAATTATATTTCTTACATTTTTATATTAAGAAAAATGAAATTTTATTAATTAAGTATATTAAAAATCAAAAAA
>Ga0302140_10008187_pt1 | contig 13025 bp, 10 predicted proteins | sample I_Bog_E1_1_FD_202095 | JGI IMG/M metagenome (GOLD analysis project Ga0302140, IMG submission 202095) | Peat permafrost microbial communities from Stordalen Mire near Abisko, Sweden - I_Bog_E1_1 | ecosystem: Environmental > Terrestrial > Soil > Wetlands > Peat | place: Sweden: Abisko, Stordalen...
CCGGCAAACCGGAAAGAATCGTAATCGGGTGAATGAAGCTTTCGTACAAAACGCCTAACACCAGATAGATCACCAGCACCGCTATAAGCAGCAACACTCCCAATCCCCGCAACGAGTCCTGAAACGCCGCCGTGGTGCCCTGATAGCTGAAAACGACCGTGCTCGGCAGGCCAATCGAAGCGGCCGCTTTGTCAATCAGCGCGGTGGCCTCGCTCAGCGCTACCCCGGGTCTGAGATCGAACTGGAAGTTGATAGCCGGCAGTTGGCCGATATGGCTCACCGATAACGGCGCCACCGTCTGCTTCACGTCGCTCACCGCCGCCAGCGGAACCAACTTCCCGGTGTTAGACCGAATGTAAAGTTCGCGCAATGCCGCCGGATCGCGCTGGAACTGCGGCGGCACTTCCAGGATCACATCATACTGGTCTGAGGCTGCGGTGATGGTGGTCACACGCCGATTGCCATAGGCGTCGTAGAGCGTATTGGCAATCGCATCGGGCGTCACGCCCATCGCTAAGGCAAGGTTGCGGTCGATGTGCACATTGAGCCGCGGGCTGGCGAGGCGCAGGTCGCTGTAGATGTTCGTGAGTTGGGGGATGCCATGAAGCTTGGCTTCCAGCACAGGCGCCCATTTATACAACTCATCCAAATCTGCGTCTTGCAACGCCAGCGAATACTGGCTGCGGCCCTCGTTCTGGCCAAGCGTGATCAACGGAGGGGACTGCAGAAACACCGTAACCCCCGGAATCTTGGCAAATTCCTGCTGCAATTGCGCAATGATTTCAGTTACTTTCGGGCGATGCGGCAAATCCTTGACCGCAAAAAACGCGAAACCGGCATTCTGTCCGCCGGCTAGGCCGCCCACGCCTGATCCGTAGTGTTCAATCCATGGGTTCTTGCTGAGCGCCTTGTTCACTTGGAGTTGCATGCGCAGCATTTCGTCGAACGAAGTGTCCTGTGCCGCTTCGTCTCCGCCAAAACCAAAGCCTTGATCCACCACTGGCATGAATCCTTTGGGCATGACCGCAAAGAGGTACACCGTTGCGGCGGTCAAGGCCAGGCTTGCCAGCAAGGTGGCTAACCCATGGCGTAGCACGGCCTTCAAGGTCCTGCTGTAGACACCGTTCAACCAGTCGAAAAATCGCTCCGACCAGCGGTAAAAGGCGTTATTCGGCTGCGTTTCGTGATGCAGAAAGCGGCTGCACAGCATGGGCGTCAGTGTCAGCGAAATGACTCCGGAGATGAGAACCGCCACGGCGATGGTAATCGAGAACTCCCGCAAGAGCCGCCCGATAATTCCTCCCATGAAGAGCACAGGAATGAAGACCGCTACCAGCGACACTGTCATGGAGACGATGGTGAAACCGACTTCGCGCGCTCCTTCAATAGAAGCTTGCAGCCTGGTTTTGCCCATTTCCATGTGACGAACGATATTTTCGAGCATCACAATGGCATCGTCCACGACAAACCCGACCGAGAGCGTCATCGCCATCATGGACAGCATGTCTACCGTGAAGCCAAGCAATTTCATAGCTCCGAACGTCCCTAGCAGGGACAGCGGTACCGCCAGGCTCGGAATCAGGGTTGCCGACACGTTGCGCAGAAAGAAAAAGATAACGCCGATGACAAGCCCAATGGTCAATAGAAGCGTCCACTTCACATCCGCGATCGATTCTCGAATGTTTTCAGAAGCGTCGTGCGATCGGTCGATCTGCACTCCCGCCGGTATGGATTGTTTCAGGATCGGCAGCAGAGCTTTTACGGCATTCGCCACTTCCACGGTATTCGCGCCCGGCTGCTTTTGCACGGCCAAAACGATGCTCCGCCGGTTATCGTTCCAGAAGATGGATTTCTCGTCGGCAATGCTGTCATAGACATGCGCCACTTCATTCAAATACACGGGGCTGCCGTTCTTATACGCAACAATGAGCCGCCCGAATTGCGCGGCGGAGGTGAGTTGGCTATCGGATTGGACGGTGTACGCTTTCGAATACCCATACAAAGAACCCGCGGGCAAATTCACGCTTCCCGTCGATAACGCGCTCCGGATTTGCTCCAAGTCGATCTGCTTAGCCGCCAGTTTCGCGGGATCGGCCTGCACCCGCACCGCGTACTTCGCTTCACCGAACAAACTTACGCGCGCCACGCCGCTCACCATTGAGATGCGGCGCGCCATCATGGTGCCGGCATATTGATCCAACTGCGAAAGCGGCATCGTGTCGGAATGTGTACCGATAAACATGATGGGCTGCTCCGCCGGATTCACCTTTGAATACGATGGCGGCGTGGGCATATCCAGCGGCAACCTTCCCTGCGCCCGCGAAATGGCCGCTTGCACGTCCTGCGCCGCTGCATCGATATTGCGGCTCAAATCAAACTGCAAGGTAATTGCCGTAGAGCCGAGCGAACTCGACGACGACATACTATTCAACCCGGCAATCGTCGAGAACTCCGCTTCGAGCGGGGTCGCTACCGAAGACGCCATGACGTCCGGATTAGCCCCCGGCAATGAAGCACTAACCTGAATCGTCGGGTATTCAACGGCGGGTAGGTTACTGACAGGCAGAGAGATATAACTGAGCAGTCCGAAAACCAGGATGGCAGCCATGATCAAGGTAGTCGTGATGGCCCGGCGGATGAAGAAGTCGGTGAAATGCATGCGGAATTCCTTTACGCGGGCCCGTGCGCAGCGCTGCCGGATTCGCCCAGTTGGCCCTCTTGTTTCAGCAAATTTACTTTGACCCCTGGCATCAGGCGCATTTGGCCTTCGGAGATGACTTGCTCTCCAAGCTTCAACCCTGATCCAATGATCGACTCTTCAGGCATGTTCGCACTCTTATAAAGTCTAACCACGTCGACCGGGCGCATAGCCACGGTTGAGTCGGCCCGATTGAGAACCCAAACATATTTTCCTTGCGGGCCACTTTGTATGACCCGGCTCGGCACAACGATCCGGTCGCGCTCCAGTGCCAGACGCGTTTGTACGCTGACGAATTCACCCGGCCAAAGTGCGCCGTCCTTATTCTCAAACTCCGCTTTCAGCTTGATGGTTCCGGTGGATGAATCCACTTGATTGTCGATGAATTTGAGTAAACCGTTTTCCACGCTTTGACCTTGCGCGGACGCGGCTACTTCCAAGGGGCTCTGGGCGTTATGCCTGCGGATATCCGCCAACAGTTGCTCCGGCACTCCGAAAGTCACGTAGATGGGCGACATCTGCAACAGCGTCACCATCACGGCGTCGTTGTCCTTGATCAGATTTCCCGCTTTGACCCCGATCGCGCCCGCACGCCCGGTAATGGGTGCGGTGATTTTCGTGTAGGCGAGTTGCAGCTCGGTCTGCGCCAGCCGGGCACGATCCGCATTGATCGAAGCCGTTGCGCTCTCGATAGCCGCCTTGTCGGCGTCCAGCGCGGCTTTAGCCGAATCGTTGGTAGCGACCACTTGTTCGGTCTGTTCTCTCGAGAAAATTCCCTCTTTGGCGAGTTCAAGACCGCGGTCCGCCGCCGCGCGCGTCTGCTTGATCTGCGCCTCGTCCCTGGCCACGTTCGCCTTGGCTTGATCCTCCAGCGCTAAATCTTTGCTCAAGTTGGCTTGAATTTCGGCAATCTGCCGCTTTATCAATTCAGGATCGATCTCAAACAGCAACTCGCCTTTGCTGACGGTCTGGCCTTCCTGAAAACAGACGCGCAAAACTTGTCCGGCCACGCGCGATTTCACGTCCACCGTAGCCATGCTTTCCACATTGCCCACCGCCGAAACGTCGAGCGGAACATCGGATTGCGTAACGGGTACGGCGCGCACCGCTGTCGGTTCCATCATCATGCCGTTCATGGCATTTTGCTGCTGCTTTGCCGCGCAGCCCGCCAGACTCACGAGGGCGGCGGACAGAAAAATAGAAAAAGTATATTTCACAAAAGGGGTTCTTTTAATGGTCCCACAGATTGGCATGGCATTCTGTTGGCATGCCATCCGTTGCCGTTCCGGGTAGGGTCAACCTGATTGGTGAGCACATTGATTACCATAATTTGCCGGTGCTTCCCATGGCCATTCAGCGCCGCATTCGCCTGGATTACCAGCCTTTAGCTGCGTCTATTGTGCGGGCGCGTTCGGAACATTATGAGCCGGTAGAGATCGGCTTGAGCGGGACGCTTCAGGTAGGCGCACCAGGAGAATGGAGCAACTACATCAAGGCGGCGGTCGAGGCGGCCAAGACGCGCTGGAATGTGCCGCATGGTATTGAAGCTGACGTAACTTCCGACTTGCCGGCCGCAGCGGGGCTGTCTTCTTCGTCGGCGCTCTTGACCGCCTTCACCATCGCCTTGTTGCGCGCGAACGGGATCGAGGCAACGGCGGATGAATTGATGGATATTCTGCCCGACGGCGAGCAGTTTGTGGGTACGCGCGGCGGCGGCATGGATCACGCGGCCGTAGTGGCGAGCAAAGCTGGGTGTGCGCTGCTGGTCGAATTTGGGCCGTTGCGGCTTTCGGACGTCCCAATACCGGACGGTTGGAGCTTCCTCGTGGCGCATAGTTTGAAAACGGCGGAAAAGTCTGGCGGGGCGCGCGAACAATACAATTCGCGGCGCGTGGCCGGGCAAGCAGCGCTGAACAAGTTGGGAATCAAGTCATATCGCGAGGTAGCGGAGCTGCCGGACTTGGGCGCGTTGAGTGATGAAGAGAAGCGGACGTTTCGGCATGTGGTGACCGAAGGCCAACGCGTGTGCCAAGCCGTGGCGGCGATGAGGCGCGCGGACAAGGAAGCGTTTGGCGAATTGTTGTGCGAATCGCATCGCAGCATGCGCGACGATTTGCAGGTGAGTTGCGGGGAACTGGACGAACTGGTAGAAGTGGCTATGAAGAACCGGGCGCTAGGCGCGCGGCTGACCGGTGCGGGATTTGGCGGCTGTGCGATTGTGTTTTGTGAGGTAGGTGAACGCGGACGCATCGCGCAAGCGCTAGTGGATGGTTTCTACGCCAAGCGCAGTGGTTTTGTGCAGGACAGGCATTTGATCTTTGCGGAGCCGTCGGCGGGAGCGTTGCATGGTTGAGCGCGCTGTGTTGCTCGCGGCGGGACGCGGCACGCGCATGGGTGCAATCACGCACGAAATCCCTAAGCCGCTGCTGCCGGTGCGCGGCAAGCCTCTGATGGAGCACATCATGGAGCGCTTGGCGGAAGCGGGCATCCGGCGTTTTTTGATTGTCGTCGGATTTCAAGGCGAACTGATTGAACGGCATTTTGCGAATTGGCGCTTGCCGGTCGAGTTTCGCGTGCAGGAACCAGTGGATGGCACCGGTAGCGCTGCCGCGCTGGCAAAGGAATTCGCCGGCGACGAGCCATTCTTATTGAACTTTGGCGATTGCTTGTGTGAGGCGAGCGAGTATGTGCGCATTCGCTCGATTCTGGCGGATCATCCCGCAGCAGTCGCGGTACTGGCGGCGAAGGATATCGAAGATCCGTGGCAAGGCGCGGCGATTTACGAAGAGGCTGGACGCATTACGCGCATCATCGAAAAGCCGCCCAAAGGAACATCAACCACGCGTTGGGGTAGCGCCGGCTTCTATGGGTTCCGGCCGGTCATCTTCGATTATCTGGCGAAGCTGACGCCGTCGGTTCGCAACGAGTATGAGATTACATCGGCATTTGAAATGATGCTGGCCGACGATTTGGAGCTGCGCATCTCGCCGGTCGAAGGCGATTGGCGGGATGTGGGCCGGCCGGAGGACTTGGCGGCGGTCAATCGCTGCCAGCGTCGTAATCTAACTTGCTGACGCTCGCTCCGACCGCTCGCTTGCGCGGTTGATAGCGAATGCGCCAGATCGTAGCGGCGACGATGAGAAGCGCGCAGACCTCCACCAGAACTTTTTCGCCGTCGAGAAAATCCGGCGCATTCTCTTTCAAGTCCGGGTCGATCATCACGCCGTGGACGAAGAGAAACGCGGCAGCGGCGTAAGAAACGTAATGCAGCTTTTTCCACAGGCGGCTGCCCAGGCGCGAACGAAAGTACGACGTGACAACTACAAACACGAAGCAATAGAAAGCCGCCGCGCCCAGATTGTTATAGAGCGTTTGATGCGGCGACTTAAAGGGTAGTAGAACGTCTACTACCCTAAAGTTCGCCGTGCTGGACAAGAGCAGCAGAACCGGATGAGCAAAGATCAGCGCGAGAGCGATGTAAGCCGTCCAATTGTGTATATCGAACAGCGGCAAGCGGCGATGCGGCCAGGAGCGCACTGGGCTGTAGCGCGCCGAGAGCAACAAGCCAATGAGAATGTTGACCGTTAGCAGCGCCATCGCCACCAGGCCGGCATCGCTCGACAATTCAACGGCCGACATTTAATTACTCTAGAGTTTGCCGCGCCAGGCGTAGCGAATGCCGCCATAGACGCCCTGCAAAGTGTCCGTGACAAACAAGTCGGATTTGGGCGAGGTCTTGAAATAGTAGAACTTTTCGCCGGCCAAAATTTCCACTGGCCCTAAGCGCAGAGCGAAGGTGCCGGAAACGTCGCCGATAGCGCTGTGCTTCGGAATACCGAAGCCGGAGCCACGCAATTCCCAGCGGAAAAATTTTCCGAGGTCGGAGCCAATGGCCATGCCGAAAGTGGGCAGAACGGTGGACTTGGTGCCGGACGCCATATTGGTATCGGCGTTGCCGCTGGCGTCGGTGGTGGCGGCCACAAACGGCGCATCGGCGTTGATGGCAGTGTTGACATATTGCACTTCGTAGAGCGTCTTCAGGCGAATGGCGGTGCTGGGCTTATGCCAGGTGTATGAAAGGTAATCCCAGGAAACCTTGGCGGTCTGGAGCTTGTAGGTGGCGTTGATGAATTCGCCGGCGGTATAGGCTTCGCTGAAAATGGTGGCGGCATTGGCCAGCGTTACGTTGCCATAGCCTTGCACGCGGAAATAGGTAATGCGCAGGGTGTTGGCTCGGCCCGCAGGGATACCGATTTCGAGGCCTATACCTGCCTTGGCGTTGTCGTTGTAAGGAAAGTAGGCCGGGGCAGTGGCTTGGGCGCCGGCATGCAGGGTCGGCTGCTGCTTGTTGAGCCAGTAGAGGGGCTCGATGTACAAGCCGCCATCATCCAGGATGTAAGGATCTTTGGGTGGAGGTGGTCCCGAAGGGACTACCACCGGCATACCTGCCGCGGGCGGGGCTTGCGCGGGAGGCGCGGAAGTGGGCGGAGGCGGAGGAGTATCCTGGGCACGCGCAGGGGTTGAAGCCCAGCCTAATATCATCAGTGGCAGCGCCACGGCACCAAAACGAAGTGATTTACTCATTGAAAAAGACGACGTACACAAATTGTAGCGGGTTAAAAAAAATATGCTAGCCATTGAAATCTCCCAACCCGGCCCGCCTGAGGTGCTGCTTCCAGTGGAACGGCCCATTCCAGCGATGGGAGATGACGAAATTTTGATTCGCGTGGCGGCGGCGGGCGTGGCGCGGGCGGACATTTTGCAGCGGCAAGGTCATTATGCGCCGCCGAAAGGGGCTTCTGAGATTCCGGGATTGGATGTGGCGGGCGCGGTTGAAGCAGTCGGCCGTTCGGTGGCGGGATGGAAGGTGGGCGATAGGGCGTGCGCGATTCTGACAGGCGGCGGCTATGCCGAATATTGCGCTGTTCCCGCCGTGCAGGCGCTGCCGGTACCGCCAGGCTGGAGTTTTGTGGAAGCGGCCACGCTGCCGGAAAACATGTTCACGGTTTACGACAATGCGGTGACGCGCGGCGGATTGATGGCGGGCGAGACGATTCTGGTGCATGGCGGCGCAAGCGGGATTGGCACGATGGCGATTATGTTGGCGCGCGCGAAGGCAGCGCGGCCGATTGCCACCGCGGGAACGGCCGACAAATGCGTGGCTTGCCTGCAGGTGGGCGCCGAACACGCCATCAATTACCGGGAGGCCGATTTTGTGGAAGAAGTGCACAAATTCACGCACGGGCGCGGGGTGGATTTGATTTTGGATATGGTCGGCGGCGCGTACCTGGACCGGAACCTGGATGCGCTGGCGGCGGAAGGCCGACTGGCGATTCTGGCAACACAAGGCGGACGGACGGCGACGTTGGATATCGGCAAACTGATGCTGAAGCGGCTGCGGGTGATTGGCTCGACGATGCGGGCACGGCCGAGCGAGGCGAAGGGAGAAGTGGCGCACAGGCTGCTCAACGACATTTGGCCGCTGCTGCCAGCTAAAAATCATATCCGGCCGATTATCGATTCGACGTTTCCGCTGCGAGATGCGAGGCTGGCGCATGAGCGAATGGAGGCCGGATTGAACGTGGGAAAAATCGTTTTGACAGGCGAAGAAACGGCATTCATTCCCGCCTATAAAGAATAGTATTTGGGACGCGGGAATGAATCGGTTTTTCGGGCGTGGTTCTGCCGCACCGTTTTGATGTAGAGTTTTTGACGAAGTTTGCATCGAGAATCTTTTTGCCTCCCACGCGCAGGAATCAGCAAGGGGGGTGGCCGAGAGGGGAAAAACGGAGGCGGAAGGGAGCAAGGATTTGCTGGCAACGCGAGGGCGGACAAACGCAGGGCGGGTTGGCCGGCAGCACGGCCCGTTTGGCAATCGGGTGAGTGGACGGGACGTTGGTTCATGAGGAGTCGGCCGGTGCGATAGCGGGCCAGCGATAAGCGGGCAGGACCAGGATGCGCCGCATGTGACCGAGTTGGCATTTCGGACAGAGGGGGAGGAAAAGCGGCAGAACATCCAGATGGAACTGGACTTCTCTGCTTCGTCAGCGGGTGAAGCCCGCGAAGCGGGGAGGGAAGAGACCGAATCGCTTTTGGTGGCCCATGATGATGTCGAAAGCCCAGCTCAAACGAATCGCTTGATGGAGGAAGTATGTGAGCGAGGAAATCTGAAGCATTGCGGCGGGTAAAGGCCAACAAAGGTAGCGCCGGAATCGATAGGATGACTGTCGGTCAACTGGATGACTATCTGAAACAGCACTGGCCAGTCATTCGAGAACGGTTGCTCAGGGGAAGCTATGAGCCGAAGGCGGTACGGCGGGTGGAAATCCCCAAGCCGGACGGAGGGTACGAAAGCTTGGTATCCCGACGGTGGCTTCATAATGCACCTCGCGCAGGCTGGTTTAGGACTACGTTGTTATTCTGGATTCTGTTTGAGTGGCGCACCCAATCGCGAAGGCGTTGTTCGTCTGGCGGGCTGAGTGTAATCCAATAAGGACTCCCTGAGTTCGTTCGGCGCGCCTGGATCACGCCGTGAGTGATCCAGTAGTAGACGACGTCATCGCTCACTGCGAAGTCTGCTGCCACTTGTTGAACGGTTAACTCCTCGGGCTTGCGAAGCACGGCCGGCGCGATCTTATGACGGCACCGAATCCACTGGATGATTTTCACTGTATATGGCTTACCGGTGGCACTAACAAAGTCTTCTCGATTGAGCTGTTCCGCGATCTGCGCGTCAGGCAAGGTGCGAGCCAGATCGCGGACCCGATCAATAATCGCGGTTGGATATCTTACTTGGTCGGCAACGCGCGGCGGCAGCGGCACGGTGAGATCACTGCAGGCGCCGCCCTGCCAACGGATGTGAACGGAGAGATTCCTTTCCTTGAGCGATTTGGCAACCGTGATGTCTTTGACGAGTAATCGCAGCATACGCTTGCGATCCTTGGCCTGAGTAGTGGGGGCGTGCCACAAACGAGGCAAGTCTCGGGCTAACGCCAGCACTTTAGCTTTTTGCTCGGGGGTAGCGACGTGGGCTTCTTGTCGCTGAACCTCGGCGGCCTGCTTTTTGAGATCTTCCCAGTGAAGCAAGGCCTCATTCCAGCGACGTTCCAGTGTGCCCGCTACCAGACGATTCGATGGGTCTACTTCCTGATAGCGCCGTTCGGCGAGAGCGGCTTCATATTGAGCGCGCTCCAGGCGCATCTGCCATTGGCGGAGGATCGTCTGGTCGCGCGACTCCAACTCTCGCAAGGCCGCCAGTGCGGGTTCTAACTCGGCTGGCTGGAGTGCTCGCAACACTTGTTCGGCGATGGCGCCATCCAGCAGGTTGCAGCGAAAGCTCAGGCAATCTTTGGTCGCCAATCCTTCCCGACGTAACCAGTTGCACAGATAACTTGGATAAATGCCGCCGTTGCCGGTATAGCGCACAGTCAGGGCCCGTCCGCAATGACCGCACAACAACAACCCTTGCAGTAAAGCCAAGCCTTCGCGCGCCGCGCCGCTCAGCAGCATCTCCTCACCGTTGGTGCGGTTCTTCCCTAGGCGGCGTTGATTTTCAAAAAACTCTTCCAAACTGATGTATCCCTCGTGATGCTGTTGCAAGTTCACGCGCCAATTCGGCATAGCGACTGCATGCATCCGCTGGCAAACTTCACCCTGCGGGCTGATTTCGCGGCGATACTGATAGCGGCCAAAAACATACATGCCAGCATAGGATGGATTTCTGAGCAAGCCGAGTACACGCGAGTGACTCAGCCGCCCCCATATAATCTTGCCATCCCAAGCCCCACCATAAGCCCGTTTGGGAAATCGCAAAGCGCCTTTCACGAAGCGCTGCATCACAGCATAGGCGGTACCCGTTTCGCGAAAGATGCGAAACACCAGCGCCACTGCTCCCCGCACTTCTTCATCGGGATCCAAAGTGATGCGGCCTTGTTCGTCGTAGCTAAAACCAACGGGTAGTGGAAAACGCAACTCGCCTTTCTTGGCTTTGTTGAACTTACCGCCCTGGAGGCGCGCGCGCAAGAAGTGGAGCTCGGCCTGCGCCATGGCGCCCTTCAATCCGAGCACTAAACTGTCGTTGAAATCGGCTGGATCGTAGCAGCCATCTTCGTCGATGACGAGCGTCTGGGTGAGAGCACATAGCTCCAACAGTCGATGCCAATCCAAGTTCGAGCGTGCCAGTCGCGAGGCTTCCAAAGCAAACACCGCGCCCACTTGCCCCATCGAAACATCCGCTACCAAGGTCTGGAAGTCCTCGCGCCTGGTCATCTCCGTGCCCGTCTTCCCTAGGTCCCGGTCGAGGATGCGAATCGCGGTCTCGCTCCATCCCAACTGCATTGCCATCTCCCGCAACGCATACTGACGCTCGGTACTCTCCTGATGGTGGCGCACTTGCCCCGGCGTCGACTGACGCAGATAAATGTAGGCCGGTTTGCTCCGGTGCTGTTCTGCAATCTTTGAGTTCATCGGCTACCTCCGCCGCGGTGAAGAAGTGCGGGTCGCTGGCGAGCCACGCTTCGAGCATGTTGGCGAGGAGCACACCACCCAACCCGGCATCCAGCGGGGCGGGAAGGGTGGAGAGTGCTGTGCTCACAAAGACCCTTTACAGCGCCTCTCTTCGGCGCAGGAGTTCGCGGTTGATCTCGCAGATCTGTTCTAAAAGCTCGCGCGCTCGCTGGTAATTGGCCAGGAACTCGCTGGTCTGCTCGAAGTACTCCTGTGGCACGTAATCCATTTGCGGCCGCAGGCCCGGGTAGCTTACCGAAAGATAATATTTGGGACCATGACCGCGGCCGTCGGCACACTTGCATCCCGGTTTGCCACAGCGTTTGTAGCGCTCGATGAGAGAGCCACGCAAGATGGCATCGAGCGGCGGCAGTTGGCGCAGCAGCGCTTGACGGCGTTTGCGCAAGCCAGCGGTCGATTGTTCTTGTGTTTCCATCAGACCACGTATATAACTGGTCTGATTGTAATGGATTTAAATGCATGTTTTCAACTCCTTTTCGTTGACTGACTCGTGGTTATCTAACTGCTCTAGTAAGGTGACCAATTCCAAAAGCGATTGGACGTCGAGTCGCTGCGGCGCTAAGCCGAGCAGCTCGTAGGCGGACGGATCGGCCCAGTCGGTCCACTCGCGCGCGACACTGACGCTGCCACGATCCTGCTGCCGTAGCAAGAGAGTGTCGATGCCTGCAACTTTCCGCTGCTTGAGGACTTCGAAACGCTGGCCTCTGAGCCCCCTGCTGGCTAATCTTTTCCTGCACTATGTAGTTAGGGTGCCGCAGCGACCCCGGCGCGGAGCACTTCAAGGACGCTGCCCTGAGTGGCACCCGCGCCGACGTTGGCGACGAAGACATCGCCTTGGCCGTCGAGAGTTACCGCGTAGGGCGTCAGCAGGCCGGTGGCGATTGTGGTCTGGGCACCGAGGCCGGGGCCGCTCGCGGTGCCGGCCACTTCGACCAGGCGATTATTACCCTGGTCGGTGATGAACACGTCACCAGCCGCATCCACGGCCACGGCCGAAGCGCTGTTGAGGCCGCTGCCGATGGAAATAGGTGCACCGGTGAGCGGTATTTCGAGGACGCGGTTGTTGTACTTGTCGGCGATAAATACGTCGCCGGACGCGTCGAGCGCCACGCCGGATGGATAAGCCAAGCCGACGCCGGCAATGGTGGTTTGGATGGATGAACCCGCCGCTACTTTGATGACCGTGCCGTTGCCGCTGGCGACCACGGCGCGCGTGTTGGCGATGAACAGATTGCCGGCGCCATCGACCGCCAAGGCTTCCGGGAACGTCAATCCGCTGATGTTCAAGGCCGTGGCAGTGTTGCCGCCATAGGGCAGTTCGAGCACGCGATTGTTGCCGGCGTCGGCGATATAGAGATTGCCTGCCGCATCCAAGGCCAAGCCGTAGGGCGAATTCAGCGCGGTGCCCAGAGAAACGAGGGTGGGAACGCCGCCGGGCACCACTTTGAATACGTTGCTTGAGCCGCTGTCCACGACGAACAGGTTGCCCGCGCCGTCGATTGTGACGCCGCGCGGATAGCCGGTCTTAAACACTGCAGCGGAGTTGCCCGCCGTCCAGGCCGGGAGGGTGTTGATACCGACAGCGGAAATATAAGCGGTCGCCAGGACGTTATTGTTCTTGTCAACCAGCTTCACCGCGCCGCGGCGCAGACCGGCAAATTGCGGAGTAAACTGCACGCTGACGGTGCAGTTGCCCATGGCGCCGGCGGTGCAGGTGGTACCGGTGGCGGCGAGCGTGAAGTCGGGACTGGAGAGCGAACTGCTGGGTACGCCTTCGGTAAAGACGACGGGCGTACCTAGG
>Ga0302140_10008190_pt1 | contig 13022 bp, 12 predicted proteins | sample I_Bog_E1_1_FD_202095 | JGI IMG/M metagenome (GOLD analysis project Ga0302140, IMG submission 202095) | Peat permafrost microbial communities from Stordalen Mire near Abisko, Sweden - I_Bog_E1_1 | ecosystem: Environmental > Terrestrial > Soil > Wetlands > Peat | place: Sweden: Abisko, Stordalen...
GTCAATCGCCAATCGTCCTGGGCGAAAACATCCATGACATTGTCGCGCAGGTAACTCTTGGCCAACGACGAATTCAGGCTCGTGGACTGGGGCAAACCCAGCAGAAGATCGGCAATCGGCGAGCCGGTGTTTTGATCCTGCGCGGCATCTTCCGTGAACAATCCGCTAAAGGTGAAACTTCCGGTCGCGTTTGACCCAGCCAGAAAATCGCGGTGCACGCGACGGTAGTCGCCGCCGAAACGAAGATTGTGCTTGCCATGAATCCAGCTCAGCACCTCAGAGAATGAAATCGTCTGCGAGAGCGAGAAGCTCGGCTGCTGCTGCGACAGGCCGGTGAATTCGCTGAGCTGGATGTTGGGCAGGCCGTAGTTGAGCGGAACGGCGTTGGGCACGCTGATGCCGTAGGTCGAAGAGGCTATGTTATCGGATGTATTGGTAAAGAAGTTTGTAGTATGGCTGTTATTGCGGTTCCAGTTGGAATTGAAGATATTCGTAATCTTGTGGTAACCCACTGTGTACCCGGCCTGCACGGAGTAAGAATGCGATGCGCTTTTGCCGCCCAGCTCCGGGATGAAGTTCACCAGGTCCTGCGCCGAATCGGTCCAGTTGAAATTGGCGTTGATGCTCTGCCGCAGCCCCTGATTCTGATTCCTGTGCCCGCCACCTCCCCCAAACCCTCCGCGGCCGCCACCGCCCGGCTGGGTTGCGTTCTTGCCCAGGCTTCGGTTGTAGCGAACGCCGGCCTGCGTCGTATTCGATTGCGCGGTGGTCAGCAGGTGGTAGTTGTACTTCAGCCCGCTCGATGCAGACAGATTCGGCTCGGGAAAAAGCTGCATCAGCGTTACGGCCGGCTGCACAATGCGAGTCGGCGGAATCACATTGGGTGCGCCGTTATCGGTGAATTGCTGAAAAGTGGTCGGATCGTAGATCGTCGGCAATCCTGCAAAGTTCCCGCTCTTCTCCGCGTCCGTGGGAACGATCGCGTACTCGTCCTGCGGCGTCGACTGCCGCGTCCCGGAAAGCGTCAAGAAAACCGTGTCTTTTCCGCTCGGTTTGGTCAGATGCGGAATGTAAGGGGCGCTCATGAAAGTGATGCCGAAGCGGTTGGTTCCGGAAGCAGGCTGTTCCTGCGGCTGACCGGTCAGTGAGAACGGCTCCGCGTTGAGCGCCGAATTGCTGCCCATCCAGAAGATGGCCCCGTGAGGCTGGCCGGGGTTGAAGCCACGGAAATTGCCCCGTCCGCCGCCGCCAAAGCCGCCACCCCCAAAGCCACCTCCGCCACCGCCAAATCCACCGCCAAAGCCACCACCGCCAAACAACCCGCCGACGGCGTCACTCACACCGCTAGGCAAGCCACCCTGGGCGCGAATCGTCTCTATTGCATCGCGAATGCGATCCATATCGACGCCGGCCAGGGGGCTCACTTGACCCGACTGGCCGCTGACGGCAACAGAATCCCCGCCAAAGTCCGAGTTGCCTGCAATGGAGGGCAGTGCCGCCCCACCAGAGCCAGCCGTGCCGCCCTGCGTTTCCGTGTCGGGGGCGAGCGCGCTCACCAGGCTCAGGTTTTGCGCGCCGTTCGCGGCCAGTTGGCGAATGGCTTGGGCCGCCTGATCCGCCTGCGACCCTTGCTCCTGGCGCTGCTCCTGCGCAGCTGCCCGCGAAGCCAGAATTAACTCAAAATTCGCAGTTGCGTCGTGGCTCGTGGCGTTCAGTACCGCCTCCTGCGACCCCGTCGCAAAAGCCGCAAACTGCGTGCGGATCACGTAACGGCCATTCTGCGGGATATTCAAGGACCAGGCGCCGGTGATGTCTGTGGTGGTGGAGAAGCGCTTACCAGTGAGTGTGTTCTGGGCCGTTACCGTCACGCCGGGAAGGGAAGTGCCGCCGCTCTTTACAAGGCCATGGAGCCTGCCGCCGGTTGCGGCTGGAGTTTGCTGGGACTGGCCGGTTGGTGCTTGCGCGGTTGTGGAGGGAGTACTAGAGGCTGGGGCGGTCGCCGGGCTTTGCGCCAGGGCCGCCAAGCAGCCTGCCGAAACGAGCCCAGTCCAAACTGCCCATACCCCTGTTCGCCGCATTGACGCTCCCCGCCATCTCGCACTCTTTATGACGTTTCACACCCCCCGAGAGTTTACCGGTGCTGACTTTCGCACCCTGCGCGTCTTACAATGACAATCCCATGGAAGAATGCGTCTGCTTCCTCGGGAATTCTTGAGTGCAGAGTTCTTCCCACCTGAATCCATCGTCTCAGAACCGAGGTCTTGCCATGAAGCATCTTCGCATTTTCCTCTTCGCCATTCCCGTGCTGTTCGCTGTTCTGGCTGTCGATGCCCGCGCGCAGCAGCCCGTCACCTTCCCCAGCGGCGATTCTACGGCCCAGGCGCTGCTCTATCTGCCCCAGGGCGCCGGACCCCACCCGGCCCTGATCCTCGTCCATGAGTGGTGGGGCCTGAATGACTGGATCAAGCAGGAGGCTGCTGGTTATGCGGCCAAAGGTTATGTGACGCTGGCCGTGGATCTCTATCGCGGCAAGGTGGCCGGTGACCCCCAACTGGCCCACGAACTATCCCGCGGCTTGCCCCAGGATCAGGGCGTCCGCGATTTGACCTCGGCCGTAACCTGGCTACAGAGCAGGAAAGACGTGAAGAAGGACCGCATTGGCGCGGTGGGCTGGTGCATGGGCGGCGGCTTCGCTCTGCAACTGGCCATTGCCTCGCCCTCGCTCAGGGCAGTAGCTATCAACTATGGCTCACTGGCCACCGACAAGGCTGCTTTGGGCCAAATTCACGCCGCCGTGCTGGGCAATTTTGGCGGCCAGGATCGCGGCATACCCCCCGACGCTGTTCACACGTTTGAGGCAGCCATGCAGTCGCTGGGCAAGCCTGTGGATGCCAAGATCTATCCGCTGGCCGGCCACGCCTTTGAGAATCCAAGCAATGCAACCGGCTACCGCTCCGACGATGCCGCCGACGCGCTTGCCCGCGTCGACCGCTTCTTCGCTGCGAACTTGGGAAATTAAGAGCATCGCGAGGCAATCGCGTGTCATTCATGCAGCTGCGATAGAAGGTCCCGCTAGCCCCTCAACTCCGTGACTGGACAGGTGTGACAATTGCGCTTGCATTTTCGCGTGCGGCATGTTAACCATTAAGACAATAGTTCGTTGATTGCTACCCTGCAAGTAAACTGAGGTAGCAACGGACAGGACATTTCTCCCCATGAAAATTGGCACAACCATTCGCACTCACCGTCTACAGAAGGGGCTCTCGCAAGGAGATATCGAGAAGAAGACCGGGTTGCTGCGCTGCTACCTCTCGCGCGTGGAAAACGGCCACACCGTCCCCTCCCTGGACACGCTATCGAAGATTGCCCTGGCGCTCGACATGCCCATTGCCCAGTTTTTCGCCGACGACTCGATGGGCCGCCAATTCAACCTGCAAAAACTCTCCGACGAGGAAATGCGCTTCCTCACGCAGATTCGCCGCTACTCCACGAATCTGAATGAGAGCGATCGCAAGCTGCTACTGGCCATGGTGAAGAAGTTCGCCGCCACAGCCATTCGCTGAATCTTGGGTAAGTTGAATCGTGGTTTGCGGCGCTGCGCTGATGGGATCGGCGCTCAGGAATTTTTGTCGCTTGCCAAAGTCTCCTTCACCAGCGCTTGAATCTTTGCGTACACATCTTGCGGCTTCACAAAAAACGGCGTGCTCAAGCATTGGAAGGTCAGTTCCTGCGTGCCGGGCACATAGTTCCAGGCTACGTCCACGCCAAACTTCGAGGCGGTGCCGGTGTTGCCGTTCAAGTCGATGCCGCCCGCCTTTGCCTTTGCGGCTAGCTTCGTCCATTGCTCTGCCGTGATGTCTTTGAAAATTTGCGGCGTGCTTTTTCCCACTGCGTTCTCCTTTTGCGCATTCGACGATACGGGACATTGCGGGCGGCGCAATGAGGAAACTGTCCGGCTGCCGGCCCGGTGAAAATCTTGTTGCAATCGAATGCTACCAGCAAAAGGGAAAACTCTCGGCAAATCGCTTGAAAGCGGGGCGCCGCTGCCGGCAATGATTCAATCGGCTTTAGCCTTCTTGGGGGCAGCCTTTGCGCGCGGCGAGCCGGCAGACGCGGTGGGAATCGCATTCAGATCCACTTTGCCTTCCGCCAGTTGCATGAGAAACTCCTGGCTGGCAAAGGGCGGGACCTCTTTGATCAGCTTGCCTGCGCGCAGGTAACTGCCGTCGGGCTGTTGCAGGCGAGCCTTCACCGTATCGGCCAAATAAGCAGGCAAAATCTCGTCCCGTATGCGCGCCAGGGCCTCCGGGTCGCGCACCGGGAAAACCACCTCGCAGCGCTCGAAAAGATTGCGCGGCATCCAGTCTGCCGAGCCCAGGTAGATCTCGTCGTTGCCGCCGTTAGCAAAGTGGTAAATACGCGAGTGCTCGAGAAACCGGCCCACGATCGACCGCACGCGAATCCGTTCGGACAATCCCTTGACGCCAGGCCGCAGAATCGACAGCCCGCGCACAATCAGATCCACTTCGACGCCCGCTTGCGAGGCCTTGTAAAGAGCCTCGATGACGCTCGGTTCAAGCAGCGCGTTCATCTTGGCCACAATGTGCGCAGGACGCCCTGCTTGAGCGTGTTCCTGTTCGCGCCGGATCAGGCCCAGAAAGCTTTCTGCCATGGTCAGCGGCGCCACCAGCAGCGGGCGGTAGTCGTCGATCTCGGCGTGCGCCGTCAGGTAATTGAAGACCATGTGAACCCGCTCGGTGATCTGCGGATCGCAGGTGAGCAGGCTTAGGTCGGTATAGAAGCGTGCGGTCACGGGGTTGTAGTTGCCCGTACCCAAATGGCAGTAGCGTCTCGTCGCGCCGTCTTCGTCGCGGCGCACCAGCATGGCCAGCTTGCAGTGGGTCTTCAACCCAACCACGCCGTGGAAGACCTGCACGCCGGCGTCCTCCATGCTGCGCGCCCAGCGAATGTTCGACGCTTCGTCGAAGCGGGCCATCAACTCCACCACCAATGTGGCTTCCTTGGTGGCCGCCGCCTCAATCAGTGCCTCGAACATGGGCGAATCGTGGCTGGTGCGATAGAGGGTCTGCTTCATGCTGACCACGGCGTCGTCCTCGGCGCCCTGCTGGATGAAGTCCACCACCGGATCGTACGAGTCGTAGGGATGGTGGAGCAGAAGATCGTGCTGCCGCAGCTCGTCGAAGATAGTGTCTGACTTGCGGCTCAGATGCAGCGGCTTGGGCGTAAAGGGCCGGAACTTGAGGTCCGGCCGCTGCACATCCCCATAAAAAAACATCAGACGCGAAAGGTTCACCGGGCCATCGCCGCGAAAGACTTGATCCTCATCGAGTTCGAAGTTGACGCGCAACCGTTCCACAATCTCTTGATCGGCGCCGGTTTCAATCTCCAGCCGCACCGCATCGCCTTTTCGCCGATTGTGCAGCTCCACGCGAATGCTCTCCAGCAGCGAGCGCGCTTCTTCCTCTTCAAAGTAGAGGTTCGAGTTGCGGGTGACGCGGAATGCCGCATGAGCCAGCACCTCGTATCCGCGATACATGCCGGCCAGATTCTGCGCAATCAAATCCTGGAGCAGCAAATAGTCAAACGAACCATCCGACGCGGGCAGGCGAACAAACCTGGGCAGAGCGCGCGGCACCGTAACCACACCCAGCACCTGCGGCCCGGAACTGCGCCGCTTGGCCCTCAGCAGCAGCGCCAGGCAGAGAGCCTTGTTCAGCACCCGCGGAAACGGGTGCGCCGGGTCGATCGAGATGGGCGTCAGCAGCGGATCGACTTCGCGCTGAAAGTACCCCTGCGCATAGGCGCGGGCCTCTTCGTCCAGTTCTTTCCACTCCAGCAGCCGTATGCCCTGCTTGCGCAACTCAGGAAGCAGGTGCTGGTTCCAGCACTGGTACTGCGCGGCAACAAAGCTATGAATTTCGGCGGTCAGCACGGCCAGCGACTCATCGGGGCGTAGCCCGTCGTAGCCAGGCTCGCGGTAGCCATCCTCAATGCGCTGCATCAGCCCGGCCTGCCGCACCTCAACGTATTCGTCGAGGTTATTGGCCGTGATCGACAGAAACTTGACCCGCTCCAGCAGCGGGTTCGTCGGGTCCTCGGCCTCTTCAAGCACACGCCGGTTAAACTGCATCCAGGAGTGGTCGCGGCCGTTGAAAAGTTTTTGTTTCTGTGTACTTCGGGCCATTTGCTCGTCCAGTGCGCCGTGTTGAAAGTCTACAAGGTTTTCCTTGTCCTCGGCACACAAGTTGTTGTCAGAGAAAGAACTCACCATTACGCAATGCATACAGGATGCACCCGCAAAATGGTGTTAACGGCAGGCAAAAATGCTTGCCGGGAACCGCGGCGCTCAGGCGGCGGACAAGTTTTCGGCCGGCTAACCACTGGGGACGCGCCTGATTTGTGGAGGGAAGGGCGTCTGCCGGGACTAATCCATGAAAGGCAGCATCGAAACGCGCATTGGGCTGAAGTCAACAACTGAGATCGAAGTATGCGCATTGCCGTTCACGGCATGCATTTCCTGTGCTTGAAGCTGCCCCAAAGGTAGCCCCCAAAAATGATGATAACGCCAAGCCACAGCCCCAGAGCGAGCCACAACCTGTCGCTAAGGCCATTCTGCCAGCCAGGCAGAAATAGACGGAAGACAAACACCATTGGCAGGAGAGCGAAGAAGATGCTTGAAGTCATCGCAATTGCTCGCCTGCTTAGACGGGCGGCATACTGAAACCAGAAAAGCCCTGCGACACACCAGTAGAGTGCCGGCGACACGGGGTCGTTTAGAAACGTCGCCCAATCCACCCGCCCATTTCTGAAGATGGTTATTAGTGGCGCGCAAGTGAAAAAGAGAGCCATTCCAAAGAACATTCGACGCCGGAAGAATTCTTTGCGAGCCCACTGTAAGTCGCGTTTTTCTCTTTCCGCTTCCGCTCGAACCGGCGCTGTCCCGCGCAACTGTTCGAGAGGCATCGCAGCACTTCGCGCAATCCGCTCGAAGTCCGGGTTCTCCCGGAAATAGTTCTCCACCAACTGCTTCGTATCCTCGCTGGCCTCACCGGAAAAATAGACCGGCAGCAAATCGGTCATCACTTCACGTGTTACATTCATCGCTTTTCCTCCGAAACTTCTAATTTTTCGCGGATCGGATTTCGAACCGCCATCAGCCTTGCCCGCGCGCGGTGCACTTTCACCCTGGCCGCTGCCGGCGTGATGTCCAGCGCGGCAGCGATCTCCTCATACGGCATTTCATCGAGCGCACGCATCAGCAGCGCGGCACGATCGGTCTCCTGCAGTTTCTGCAGCTCTGCCAACACCGTCTCCAATTCCTGCCTGTCTTCCAGGCGTTTGTGCACACCAGCTCCTCGGTCCGCGTGCTTGTCGTCCAGCTCCGCTCTTCGCCAGCCTTGCCGCTGCAGGTCGCGGTGAACGTTCCTTGCAACTGTGAATAGATAGCTCTTCACAGTGAGTTCCCGAATGCGACCGCGCGTCGACCAAACGCGCAGGAAAGTCTCTGCGGTGATATCGTCCGCCAGCGCGCGGTCGCCACACAGATACAGCGCAAATCGCCGCACCGCTGGCGCGTATTTCTCGTAAAGACTCTGGAAGTCCATCATCCAATCATCCAATTGTCATAGAGAGTACGCGCGAAGAGACCAGATGTTACATCGGTTCCGAGCTGTTTCGTTCTCGCATTCAGGACTGGAGAAACCTGGAGAAGCCGGAAGATTGGGTTTTGGACGAGCTCAACAAGCGCGTAATCGCCGATGCACTCAGCAACACCCCAGGGAACTCCAAACTTCCGGGCTCCGGGCGAGTCACAGGCTACTCATCCACAATGAAATACGGGAAGGACACCGGGCAACTCAGGCGGATACATCCGTGACCTCAACAGCCCTTAGCGCGGGATTGTTGTGTGGAGTCCTGTGACCACTTCATCGCGCCCTGTCAGGCGGCCTTCACGGCTTTCTTCTTCTTCGGTTTTGACAATGGTGCAGCGGCAGTCTTCGCCGTGGGCGTGGCGGCCTGCCTCACTGCGGCCCAGCGTTTGATCTGCGCTTGACGGACGCGTTCGCGCCCCTCTGCACTCATCTTCTTGCGCTTCTTAGCCTTTTGGACAACCGGAACGACAATTGTAGCCGTCTTTGACGGTCTCCCCGGCTTGCGCCTGATTGCGGTCGTTCCTGCGGAACTCAAAAGTGCCTTGGCTTGCATGAGACGAGCAATCTCGGCATCGATCTCGAAAAGAATGGATTTCGTCATGGTGCGGTCAGCACCTCCCAAAGCAGGATAAGCGATGGACCGACTGGTTGGCACCAACTCTTGCCATCCGGTGTCATAGGTAGCTGCCCATTGCCGCCAGTCATTTCAATCAAAACCCGACAGCAAGGAGGCCCGATGGCTCGAAGTGTCGCTAAATTGAAGATGGGGTTTTACCCACTCCCAGAGAGCGAAGGCTCCAAACTTCGCGCGCTTCTCACGTTCACGGGACCGGCATCGGTGGTCGATCCTTGCGTGGGGCAAGGCGTGGCTCTCAACTTGATTACCGAAGGCGCCGATGTACGCCGTTACGGTGTGGAACTCGATGCCGAACGAGCATTGGCTGCAAGCGCAAAGGGCATCGAGACGATCCAGGGCAATACCTTCGACGCAGTGGCCAAGCCTGAGTCCTTCTCGCTGTTGTACCTGAATCCGCCCTACGACTCCGAAATCGGCTCGATTGGAAACAGCCGCATGGAGCGCCTGTTTCTCGAACACACCTTCCGCTGGCTGGTGATGGAGGGCGTGCTGGTGCTGGTCATCCCGTTTGAACGCCTGCACGAGTGCGCCGGGATACTTAGTTCGCACTTCGCCAGGCTGAACATCCTTCGCATGACCGATGAAGAGTCGGTCCGTTTTAGGCAGATCACTGTCCTGGGAGTACGCCGCAATGTGCGCGGTGTGGCTGTCGAAGAGGCGCGGCGGCAGCTTCAGCGCATCAGCCCGTATGGCAGTTTTCATGCTTTGCCGGAACTGGCGCCGAGCGCGTGTGAGCCGTACCCCGTGCCTCCATCAGGTGAGGCCGCGCTAAGTTACCGCGGACTGCCCTATGACCTGCTTGAAGACTTGCTACCTCACTCGGGCGCATGGAGGCAGACGTTGCCGTTTCTGATGCCGCGCGAGGACGTGGCCACAGGGCGTCCGATCACGCCGCTGCATGGAGGCCATGTGGGGTTGTTGTGTACGGCGGGCCTCTTAAATGGAGTTTTCGGCCAGGGCGATGACCGGCACATCGCACGATGGAGATCGGTCAAGCATGTGACCACATTTGTCGAGGAAGACGGCGATGAACAGATCATCCATCACCGGGAACGATGGGCCAACGAACTGCGGTTGGTATATGCCGATGGAAGGATCCTGAAGCTGACCGAAACGCCGGCGAAGCCGGAAGGAGAGGATGATGCAGAATGCACACCTAAGGCTCGGGTTGCTTGAATACCATCGCATGACGGAGAAAACCTCAACCCGGATTCGGCTGCGAGTTGACCGCTATGTTGGGGAAGAGGAACAGGCGCACCTCATCAGCGTGTTCGGCAACGATTCTGACGTAGGCGCGATCACGGCGGCGGTTCACGAGAAGGCCACGTTCACGTTGACCTTCCCGGATGGAGAAGTGAAGGAAGTCTCTCTCGGCGAACACGCCTCCTGCTACAAGGGAGCCGTGAGCTTGTCGGACCGGAAGCATCCCGTGCGGCACCTGGTGGCTGTATCGGAGGAACTTTACACCAATGGCGGAGTTGGACGGACGATTCTGCTCGGATACCAGCGCGATCAGGTCTGGGCGACGCTGGTGAGTTTTCTCGGACTCCCAGCCGACCCGTCTTGGGCTGAGCACCTCCTTGGTGTTGTCGAAGCGGAAGAACGCATCAAGGCTCTCGACGGAATTGGATGCCATCCAGTACTGATCTCGGCGACAACCGAGGAAGTGCTTGAGTGGATCGGGAATGGATTGCGGACCCAGGAACTCAGCTTTCCAGAGAGGAATGGCCCGATTGTTTGGCCACCACTCTCTGTTAGGTCACTGATGACCACTTCTCAATAGTTCGACACATCTATGTCAGGCGGCGCACGTTTCTGTTTGAGTTTGCGATTCGGGAGCAACGAGCAAGGAGAAGGCTCGACGCAGGAATCGCAGGGACGGGAGCTTTCTCCATGGGATAAGCTGATAGAGTCGACACGCATATCAGAAAGATGGAACGATACTTCACAGAATTGGCGACTGCATTTGTGAGAGGCCGACTTGAAAGTCCCACGGCGACGATTGAGGCTGGTTTAGATGCAGGGCTGCGTCTACACAAATTCAAGCAGAACACGGAATTGCCAAGAGTCAAGCGTGTCTTGGGGATACTGCGCGGATTAGCTCCAGAGAATCTGCTCGATATTGGTAGCGGACGGGGAACCTTTCTTTGGCCTCTGTTGGCGAGCTTCCCATCGCTACCAGTGACTGCGATTGATTGGAGTGAACAGAGAGTATCGGATCTCCAAGCTGTGCGCCGCGGGGGAGTAAAACGGCTCAATGTGGCGCGGATGGATGTGCAGAGCCTGTCATTTCCTCCAGGGACGTTCGATGTGGTCACGATGCTGGAAGTTCTGGAACACCTCGAAGGTCCGGATTTAGCGCTGCGCGGCGCAATGGATGCGGCCCGCCGTTTCGTTATAGCCAGTGTTCCGTCCGTGCCAGATGACAACCCGGAACACCTTCATCTGTTCAGCGTCGAGCAACTCACGCACATGGCTGCGAAGGCAGGATGCAAGCGAGTGACCTTTGAGCATGTGCTCAACCACCGGATTATGATATGCCAAACAGCATGATAAGGATTACGAAGTTTCCGAGGACACCTCACCTGGAGGGTTCGCGCACACAACGCGGCGACGAAGACGTACCGGTCGTTCCGCCACGTGATCTTCGCGGGCACCCATTGGTGATAGAGGAGAAGGTGGACGGGGCCAACAGTGGCATCAGCTTCGATGCGGATTGCTGTCTGATTCTGCAATGCCGAGGCCATGTGCTTTCAGGGGGACCACGCGAGCGGCAGTTCGATCTTTTCAAACGCTGGGCGAACCATCATCGCCCAGCGCTGTGGGAGGCTCTGGGAACTCGTTATGTGATGTACGGTGAATGGCTTTACGCGAGGCATATGATCCGCTACGATGAACTGCCGCATTACTTCCTGGAGTTCGATCTGCTGGACCGTGAAATGGGACAGTTTTTGAGCACGGATTTAAGGCGCAAAGTGCTTGAGGGCTTTCCGGTCGTCTCTGTGCCCGTTCTTGGCAGTGGCTTGATTGACAGATTTGAAGGCTTTCTTGGGCCTTCGCGCTGTGCATCGTCCGAATGGATGGAAGGCCTATACATTAAATGGGAGGAAGACGGCAAAGTGCTTGGCAGGTACAAGTTTGTTCGGAGCGGCTTTCTACAGGCGGTTGAAGATGAGGGCGAGCACTGGATGGACCGCCCCATCGAACCGAACCTGCTTCGGAAAGGTGTTGACATCTTTGCCTGCTGAACTTGGTTGTTTCATCGCTTTCGAGGGGGTTCAAAGCGGTAAGGATTTGGCCAATTCATGAATGTACTGCCCTTTTTGTGCCCGAATGCTCCTAACTGGTGCGTGGACTGGAATGCTCTTGACGCAGAGCATGACTGGATACGTGCGATGCGGGGCTGTGTGCAAGACCCGATCTTCCATGCAGAAGGAGATGTATGGATTCACGTTCGGATGGTCTGCGAGGCGCTTGCAAATCTTTCAGAATGGCGCTCACTCCCGAAACTAGAACGCGAGATTGTATTTGCCGCAGCATTGTTGCATGACCAAGCAAAGCCTTCCTGTACACGAGAGGAGCTAGGTCGCATTACAAGTCGAGGACACTCGGCGCGAGGTGCAATCGACGCGAGGAGAATTCTTTGGGAGATGGGCGCTGACTTCGTGGCAAGGGAGCAGGTGTGCGCCCTGATTCGTTATCATCAGTCGCCGTTTCATCTGGTCAGCCGCGAGGATTCGCAACGTCAAGCATTCTTGATAAGCCAGACTGCGCGTTGTGATCTGCTTGGCCTGCTCGCCAAGGCAGACATTTTGGGCCGGCGCTGCGCCGACCAAAAGCAGTTGCTCGAACGGATCGAACTCTTTGAAGAATATTGCCGGGAACAGAACTGTTTCGATGGGCCGCGCAAGTTTCCCTCGTCGCACAGTCGCTTCGAGTATTTCCGAACGGACAATCGCGATCCGAACTATCCTGCCCATGAAGATTTTCGTTGCAATGTGACCATCATGTCCGGGCTACCTGGATCGGGTAAGGATACATGGATTCGTCAATATCTGCACGAATTGCCGGTCGTTTCGTTAGACGCGGTTCGGGAAGAGTTGGGCGAGGCCTCGACAGGCAATCAGGGCAAGGTGATCCAGAATGCCCGAGAGAAAGCGCGCGAGTTCCTGAGACAACGACAGGACTTCGTGTGGAATGCCACCAATCTCAGTCGAGAGATTCGTGGTCAACTTGTCGATCTGTTTACCGACTACCACGCACGGGTGCGAATTACTTATATCGAAGCTGAGATGCTTGCTTTACAGAGTCAGAACAAGAATCGCGTGGCTGTCGTTCCACCGAGCGCCATCGCAGAGATGATGCGCCGTTGGGAAGTGCCGGTACCGCTTGAAGCCGACCAAGTAGATTGGTGGGTAAGTGGAACAGAAATTCCCTCATAGAGTTGCGCCTTGTTTAGAGAACCATCTCAATATCCCACCTGGAACAACCAAACTGGACAATCCACCAACCAGATTCCGCGAGGTATCTCGATGGAAACCACTTTCGATTATTTGCGCTTATGTGGTGCACCACATAAGGTCAGATATGTTGCGATGTCAGTAATGTTGTCTTGATTCATAAAACGGCCCTGAGTGGGAGGTAATACGGCTGTAATGACCACATAAAATATCTGGGAAATGGACTATCGATTACGGGATTTGTTCGATGCT
>Ga0302140_10008193_pt1 | contig 13019 bp, 9 predicted proteins | sample I_Bog_E1_1_FD_202095 | JGI IMG/M metagenome (GOLD analysis project Ga0302140, IMG submission 202095) | Peat permafrost microbial communities from Stordalen Mire near Abisko, Sweden - I_Bog_E1_1 | ecosystem: Environmental > Terrestrial > Soil > Wetlands > Peat | place: Sweden: Abisko, Stordalen...
TGGGAGTGTTTCTGGTGCGATCAACCTTTCTTTGCCTGATGTTTTCGGTCCTCGTTGCAACTGCCGAAAAACCGCGCCCCCCTGCACCCGCCGGGCCGGTTGTGCATCTGGCAAGCGGAGCAGTGAGGGGGATGCTGCACGACAACATTTCGGTTTTTGAAGGAGTTCCGTTCGCTAGTCCACCAGTAGGACCTCTGCGCTGGCGGGAGCCGCAGCCGGTGGCCCCCTGGAAGGGGATTCGAGACGCGACCAAGCCCTCCCACCCCTGCATTCAGCCCCTGGAAGGGGTAGACAGCTTCATTGCGCCGCTGGCGGCGACGTACGGCGTGACATATTTGCCGCAGCAACTGGACCCATCGGAAGATTGCCTTTATCTGAACGTGTGGTCTGCTCAACTTCAGCCGGGCGCTCGTCTTCCCGTGATGGTCTGGATTCACGGCGGCAGCAACAGGGTCGGCAGCGGCGCGGAGTACGGGTACGACGGCAGTTCGCTTGCATCGCGCGGCGTGGTTGTAGTCACCATCAATTACCGTCTCGGAGTCATGGGCTTCTTCGCGCATCCTGAATTGACGGCGGAATCTGCGCATCACAGCTCGGGCAATTACGGCATCCTGGACCAGATTGCGGCGCTCGAATGGGTACGGCAGAACATCTCCCAATTCGGCGGCGACCCAGCGAACGTAACAGTCTTTGGTGAATCCGCAGGATCGATTGATGCCACGACCCTGATGATCTCTCCCCTGACCACTGGTTTGTTTCGACGGGTGATTGCGGAAAGCGGGCCTGCCTTCGGGCTGGGACCTGCGCAGAATCTTTCCCGGATGGAAGGGTTGGGCAAGGCTGTGGGGAAAGAGGCAGGCGGGAAAGCGGGAGCGCAGTTGGAAGCCCTGCGAAAGCTCACCGGCGCGCAGATTGCGCAGATCGAGGGACGGCTGATTGCTTCCGAGTTCAAGGGCTATGACCCCAACGCTGCCATCGTGGACGGCTGGGTACTTCCAAGGTCGCCCGCAAGTGCATTCGCGCTGGGGCAGCTGCAGCACGTGGACTTGCTTGTCGGCATCAATGCGAGGGAATTCTCAGCGTTTCGAATAGGAGCGGCGGAGGCGGCTAAGAAGTCACAACAACCTGTCGTGAAGCCGGGACTCTGGGCAACAATCAAGGCTACCGCGGACACCGCGCGTCCTATATACGGCGGGTGGACGGACCTTGCGGTTGCAACGTACCTGGCGAAGATACTTGTGCATGGCGACCCCGCCGTCGACCAGGCGAGTAATGACATCGTGGGGGCGTGCCCGAGCGGAGCAGAGGCTGCACTGACCACAAGCGCTGGGCAACACGCATACGTATACCGGTTCGACCGTTCGGTTCCGGGAAAAGGTGAGTCCGCGCTCGGCGCGTTTCACTCCATTGAGATTCCTTACGTTTTCGGCACGTTCAAGGCCCGCACGTTCAACTGGCTCCCGTTCACTTCGACGGATCAGAAGCTCTCGCAGATTGTTCAAGGCTACTGGATAAACTTCGCCAAGTCAGGCGACCCGAACGGGCCGGGTCTTGCAGAATGGGAGGCATGGAGTGACGAGAAGGAACCGTTTATTTCGTTCAGTCAGAGTGGCGACGCTGTTGGGCAAAAGGATTTTTCCCCACCCTATTGTCATCTTTCGGCGGATCGGTTGAAGAAGCAGCTCGTCGACTACTGATTAGAAAGAAGCATGGACCGGGAGGTCCACGCTACAGCCGGCCGGGAGGCCGGCGCTACAGCTTTCATGTACCGTGGGTCGGCAACGCAGGTGGGAGACTTGAGTGTGTTTGAAAAATGGCCGCGGGGGGTGAGATGGGTCATCCCGCAGGGGTTAAAACCCCTCGCTATTCCGGCGCTTTTCGGCACGACTGAAGTCGTGCCCTGACACAAAGCATGCGTGAATTGCACGGTAGGCGAGTCTTTCCGCAACCTGTGAAGTCGCGCCCCGAAAAGAAACAAATATGCAGGTTCAGCAAAATAGGACGCCATGGTGTTCTGCGGACTCCCACTCATCGGACAAAATCGTCCTGCCCCGACCCTGAGGGTACCCCGGCGCCCAAATGGGGCACAGTTTCATCCTTTGCGGGTCGGCGAAACCGGTGGGGGACTGATAAGGAACAAGAATGCATGTTCAGCAAAACAGGACGCCATGGTGTTCTGCGGACTCCCACTCATCGGACAAAATCGTCCGATGAATGGGGCACAGTTTCATCCTTTGCGGGCCGGCGAAGCCGGTGGTGAGTAATGGACCTGGTGGGGAGTACAGGACCTTTTGCCGGTCACTTGGTTTTGCCCTGCTCCTCTGCCCCTTTGCGCAGCTCCCGCTTCAATATCTTTCCGGTGCCTGTCTTGGGCAGGCCCTCGAAAAACTCAATGTACTTGGGGCATTTGTAGCGCGCCAGGCAAGAGCGGCACAGGTCGAGCAACTCGATCTCAGTCACGGTCTGGCCGGGTCTCAAGACCACGCACGCTTTGGGTACCTCGCCCCATATTTCATGAGGCACCGCGATCACGGCGACCTCATAGACGCCTGGGTGCGCGGTGATGGTTCTCTCCACCTCCAGAGACGAGATGTTTTCGCCGCCGCTGATAATGATGTCCTTCTCGCGGTCTACGATTAGCAGGTAGCCGTCCTCGTCGATTGTGGCCAGGTCTCCGGTGTGAAACCAGCCGCCCTGGAAGGCGAGATCCGTCTCCATGGGCTGGCGCCAATAGCCCTCCATGACGCCGTCGCCGCGTGCCACCACATGACCTGAAGTCTTTCCGTCACGCGGGACATCGGTACCTTCTGCGGTCACCACACGAACCTCTCCGCCGGGAACGCAAAACCCGGCCATCGCGTGGCGCTCGTGGCGCTCGCTGCCCGTGGACGGCAAGCCTGTCTTGATCGGTGAAAAAGTGAGTACCGGCGAAGTTTCCGTGAGTCCGTAGCCGGAGATGCAGGCGCATCCGAACTTCTCTTCCATCTCGCGAACAAGGGCAGGCGACGATGCTGCGCCCCCAATCACCACTCTTCGCAGGCTGCTCAAATCGTACTGATCCCGATGGGGAGAGTTGAGCAGTGCGGCGGCCATCGTGGGCACCAGGAAGCACTCCTGCACGCGCTCCTGTTGGACCAGGCGAAACACCTCCGCAGGAATGAATTGATGGATCATCACATGCTTGCCGCCGGCGAGGGTAACGGTGTGCGCGGTGCCCCATCCATTGGCATGAAACAGCGGGATGGTGTGCATGTTTACTGTGTCCGCGGGGGTTCTTAGCGTGAATGCGGTATTGAGCGCGTGCAGATAGATGTTGCGGTGGGTGAGTATCACGCCCTTGGGGTTGGCCGAGGTTCCGCTGGTGTAAAACAGCTCCGCCGCGGAGTTCTCGTCAACCTCGAGCACGTCGCGCCGATACGCCTGTGCGCCTGCGAGAAGATCCTCGCAGTTTTTATCCGACACCCAACTTGCCCGGGGTTGATCGTCGAGCTGAACGAAGAATTCCAGAGACGGCGTCGCTTCGCGAAACGCCTCCACGACGGGGAGGAATTGGCTTTCAAAGAACAAGACCCTGGCCTCAGCATCGTTGAGGATGTAGGCCAGTTCCCTGGGCGCCAGGCGAATATTCAATGGCAAAAGCACAGCCCCTGCCTCGAGCACCCCGTAGTAGGCCTCAAGCAGACGGTGGCAGTTGGAGCTGAGGAATGCCACGCGATCTCCTGTTTCGATCCCCATCGCGCGCAAGCCGCCGCCCAGGCATGCGGCCCGCTGTGCAAACTCACCGTAGTTAAACCGCTGGTCGTCGCACACAACCGCAATGTTGCGCGGAAACTGTTGCTCAGCGTAGCGCAAACACCGCAGCGGGGTGAGAGGAATGTTCATGTTGTCTTGCTCCTAAGCCGCGAGGGTGGTCCATTGCGCTGCGCACATTGATTGCAGGGGTGGGGAAGCTGTGTGCGGAGTTCAACTGGATTTTCCGATTCGTAACCGGCTGCACGGAATTGTACTGCGCGGAAGGCAGGGGCTGGGCTGCGCCGGTGATTCAGGCGGCCCCGCAGGGTCATCGGGACGGCGCCAAATGTTATTCTAAGTAGCCATGCGGACCGTTCTGATTGTTGTGCTGGCGCTGATTGTGAAGGCTGCGGCAGGGCAAGCGCCGAAGCCAGCCCCGAGCGCGGATGTGGACGAGTTGCTGCGTGCGGGAATCGCCGCCAGCGAGAATGGCGATAATCGAACCGCAATCCAGGATTTCCGCAAGGTGCTGGCGCTGCGTCCGGAGATGGCAGAGGCCCGCGCCGGCCTCGGATCGGCGCTGGCCGCCACGGGACAGTTCGACGCGGCTATCGAAGAAGACCTGCGCGCTCTTGCTTCGGCTCCGGACAAGAATGCGGTGCGTATGAACCTGGGGTTGGCCTATTACAAGAAAGGCGATCTGGCCCACGCGCGCGAGCAACTTGAAACAGTGCATTTAGCCGCGCCGCGCGACTTGCCGGCCGCCATCCTGCTGGCAACCGTTTACGTACAGATGGGAAGAGATGCGGATGCGGTAGATTTGTTGATGCCGCTGGAGCCGCAGAACGAAAGCAACACGAAGCTTGAATACGTGCTGGCGTTTAGCCTGATCCAAGCCGGAAGGGACAAGGAGGGCGTTCCGCGGATGGAGAAATTCGCCAAGGCCACGCACTCGGCCAATGCTTATGTCATTGCGGGATCGTCGTTGCTGCACCGGGGCGAAATGACCGACGCGCGCGTAGACCTGAACGCGGCAATGCAATTGGATCCTTCTATCCCCGGACTATCCACGATGGTTGGGCAAGTGCAGTACGCATTAGGCGATATGAAGGCGGCGACGGTTGCCTTCCAGGCGGCGTTGCGGCAGAACCCGCAGGACTTCGATGCCAATGTCGACCTGGGAGCGATACACGTGAAAGAACATGACTACGCGAACGCACGCCCACTGCTGGAGCTTGCGCTCACGATCAATCCCAAGTCTCCTCTGGCGCGCATTGAGATGGCGAAGTTAGACGAAGCTACGGGCCGATATGCTGAGGCCGCGGTGGCGCTGGAGGAACTGGTGAAAGCCGAACCCAACTGGATGAATGCACACTGGGAGCTGGCTACTGCTTATATGGAACTGAACCGGCCTGAAGAGGGCAAGCGCGAACGCATGATTGCGCAGGAACTGAGAGCCCGACAGTCGAAGCAGGAGCCGGAACCAAAATAACGGTGGCGGATAGAGGATCGTGGTCTCCCACTCATCGCTTGACCACCCCACAGACGAAGGCCTGTCTGTGGGGGCCCCGGCAAAGCGATGAATGGGGCACGGGACATTTGTGGCGCGTCCGGCCAGGATACTGGCCTTAGTCGTAGTACTCCAGGCCAAGATGGGTGATCAAGTCCGCGCCCATGATGTGGCGCAGCGTATTTTTCAGCTTCATGGACTGAATGAATAAATCGTGTTCCGGATAAAGCCCCTCGCGGGTCTGCGGAGACTTGAGATAGAAGCTCAGCCACTCCTGAATTCCAATCGAGCGCAACTCCGGTGTGCGCTTCGCGAGGTCGAGAAACAGCACCAGGTCGAGCGCGATGGGGGCGGCCAGAATGGAGTCGCGGCACAGGAAATTCACCTTGATCTGCATGGGATAACCGAGCCATCCGAAGATGTCGATATTGTCCCAGGCCTCTTTGTCGTCGCCGCGGGGCGGGTAGTAGTTGATGCGGATCTTGTGGTAAATGTCCTTGTAGAGATCGGGGTAAAGCTCCGGCTGAAATATGTATTCAAGCGATCCGAGCTTAGACTCTTCCTTGGTCTTGAAGCTCTCAGGATCGTCGAGCACTTCGCCGTCGCGGTTGCCCAGGATGTTGGTAGAGAACCATCCGGACACGCCGATCATGCGTGCCTTGAAGGCAGGCGCAAGCACGGTCTTCATAAACGTCTGCCCGGTTTTGAAGTCCTTGCCGCAGATGGGCGCTGCATTTTTCTTCGACAGTTCAATCATGGCCGGCACATCGACGGTAAGATTCGGCGCGCCATTGGCAAACGGCACACCCTCGCTGAGCGCCGCGTACGCGTAGATCTGCGAAGGAGCGATGCCGATGTCGTTGTTATCCAGGCCCTTTTCAAAAGCCTTGATGGACTGGTGCACCTCGGTGGGCAGGAGGAAGATCTCAGTGGATCCGCACCAGATCATCACCACACGATCCACCTTCTTCTTGAACGCCTGAATGTCGGCGATGAGCTGATTGGCCAGGTCGCGCTTGGTCTTGCCTTTCTTGACATGGGTGCCGTTCAGCCGCTTCACGTAGTACTGGTCAAAAACCGCAGGCATCGGCTTGATCTTTTCCAAGGCCGGCTTCAGCTTGGCCAGGGTTTCCTTGTCGAGCACCGCGGCATGCACTGCGGACTCATAGACGTTGTCCTTGAAGATGTCCCAGCCGGTAAACACGATGTCGTTCAGATCCGCCAGCGGAACAAAGTTCTTGATCAGCGGAGATTTGTTGTCGGTACGCTTACCCAGGCGAATGGTGCCCATCTGGGTGAGGGAACCTACGGGCTTGGCCAAACCCTGGCGCACGGCCTCAACACCCGCGATCATGGTTGTGGCAACTGCGCCCAGGCCCACAACCATCACGCCCAACTTGCCCTTGGCGAGCTCCACTTTGCCTGCCGCCGGTCGCTTGCTTTTGCTCGCTGACTTCTTTTTCGTTGCCATGTAGTGCTCCTATTCTCTGTTGGTGTTGAGGCTGGCTGCCCCGCGATCCGTTGCTGTTTCGAATTACATACCGCAATCCGTTCCTAGAACGAGTTTCAAGAATGGCCGTGACATCTCAGCTGTCATCGCACAGGGGTTAAAACCCCTCGTTATTCCGGCACTTTTCGGCACGACTAAAGTCGTGCCCTGATACAAAGCATGTTTTTGAAACATGCACTAAGCCGTGTGGCGCTGCCTGTTCCTGCTCAGGTGGCTCCAGACAAACCACACAATTGCCGCTACCAATGCCAACTCCACCGCGAGATGAAACCGATGGAACCACTCATGGAAGCGCGGATCAGTGTGCCAGGCCTCGCCCAGCTTCATGCCCGCGTAGGCCAGCGCAAAACACCATGGCCACGAGCCTACAAACGTGTAGAGGTGGAACTTGCCCTGCGGCATTTTTGCGATGCCTGCCGGAAACGCGATAAAGGTGCGAACCACGGGGAGCAAACGCCCCAGCAGCACCGTGATCGAGCCGTACTTCAAGAAGAACTGCGTCATGCGGTCCAGGTCATGGTGGCTCATTAGAACCCAGCGGCCATACCGCTCCACCAGCGGACGCCCGCCTTTGGCCCCAATCCAGTAGGCAACCAGAGATCCCAGATTGCATCCGATTGCTCCGGCCGTGGCCGCAAGCCACAGATTCATGTGGCCCAGGTAAACCACGTATCCGGCAAACGGCATAATGATCTCCGACGGGAGCGGAATGCAGGCCGACTCAATCCCCATCAGCGCCGCAACGCCCGCGTAGCCGCCCGCCTCGATGACATGGGTTACGAACAGAACGATGAAGCCAATAATCTTTTCACTCATGCTTCATCGAGTATAGCGAGGGACGGTGGCATTGCTGGCGTCTGGGCTCGGGTCCGGCGTGGAGGAGTCGTGTTTCCCGCTGTTTTCCGGCGTTTCGATTAGATTTGTTAATAGAAGTGACTTTGTTTATAGTAGTCAGTGGGCATATTTCAAGAATGGCCGCCTCAGCGAGATGGGTCGTCCCGCAGGGGCTAAAGCCCGATTCATTTCGGCTTTTCGGCACGACTGAAGTCGTGCCCTGACACAAGGCATGCTTTTGATACACACTATCCAGGATTTGACCCTTTGGAGGCCATGCTGTGGCGAGAAAATATTCCATGCGCTGCTCGATCGCGCGCACGCTGGACATCATCGGCGACCGCTGGACGATCCTCATTCTCAGAGATCTCTTTGTTCATCCCACACGGCGCTTCCAGGACTTTGAAACCAGTCTTGCGGGCCTGACTCCCAGCGTGCTGTCCTCGCGGATCAAGGAACTAACCGCTCACGGCATTCTTACCAGCCGGCTATATGCGGACCATCCTCCGCGTCCCGAGTACCTGCTGACGCCCAAGGGCCGGGCGCTGAACCCGATTCTGATTGCGATGAAGGCCTGGGGCGAGCAATACGCCGCGTCTCCGGCGGCGGCCGCAAGCCTGGAGAGCGATCTGAGAGCGTGAGTGCGTCAGAACCGGTACCCGCTTTGTTACCATTAGACGTTCTCGATCGAGGTGGTTCCGTTGTCCGATTTCCCGCCCGTCCCACTGACGCTTGAAGGCTCCAGCCTGCTTCACCAATTTTTCCGCTTCGACTGGAAGGCCTGGCGGTCCTGCGCGGACGGCGAACGCCAGCGCATCGCTTCTCAGGCAGTGGAGCTGCTCACCAGTCTTGAGAAGGGCCAGCACGGAGAAGATGGGTTGGAAGCCCGCATTCAGACAGCGCTTTTCTCCCAACTGGGCCACAAAGGCGACCTGATTCTGATTCACTTCCGCGACTCGCTTGAAGCGCTGAATCAGGTTGAGCTTTCGCTGGCGCAGACGGAACTCTACGACTATCTCTCGCCGACACACTCTTATGTTTCCGTCGTCGAGCTTGGGCTCTACGAGTCGAGCCGAAAAACTTACGAAGCCGCATCTGCGTTGGGATTTGCAGCTCACTCTGCCGAATGGAACGCTGAAATTTCCGCTACACTGGCACGTCAATCCGCAGCCATGGCGCCGCGTCTCTACCCCACCGTCCCGAATTCCAAGTACATGTGCTTCTACCCTATGGACCGTAAGCGCGGCGAACAGGTGAACTGGTACACGGTGCCGTTTGCCGAGCGCCAGCGCATGATGCACCTGCACGGAATGATCGGGCGCCGCTACGCGGACCAGGTGAAGCAGATCATCTCCGCATCGATTGGCATGGATGACTGGGAGTGGGGCGTTGACCTGTTCGCGGAAGATCCGGTGGTATTCAAGAAGCTGATCTACGAGATGCGATTCGATGAAGTGAGCGCCGTTTATGCGCTGTTTGGGCAGTTCTATATTGGCGTGCGGTTGCCGATTGATGGGCTGCGCGAGTGGCTCGACGGGAAATTGGCGGTTGATTAGGCATGTTTCACGAATGGCCGCTGTAATCAGGGCCGTCCCGCAGGGGTTAAGACCCCGGTTATTTTGGCGCATTGCGGCACGACTGAAGTCGTGCCCTGACACCAAGCCTTCGCTATATGTGGATTGCTTGAGCCGGAGCGAGGGTGCGAGCAATTGAGGTTGATAGACTCAGCCGGTGGACGGATTGATTGTGAATGCGGACGATTTCGGCCTGACCTCGGGTGTGAACCGGGCGATTGCGGAGTTGCACGCTGAGGGTCTGGTCACCTCTGCGTCGCTGATGGCGCGAGCCGCCGCGACGGATGAGGCCATTGAAATTGCGCTGAAAGTGCCGACGCTTGGCGTTGGCTGCCATGTGGTTCTGGTGGACGGTGAGCCGGTGTTGGGCGCACGGGGCGACATTTCAAACCTGGTCAACCCAAAGAGCGGACGGTTTCGGTCTTCGCTGCCGGGTTTTCTTGCCTGGCTATGCTGCGAGTGGCCTCTGCGGAATCGAGCGGTGGTTGGCGAGATTGAGGCTGAGGCGGCGGCGCAGATTGCGTTGCTGCAGGGGCGTGGACTGCGCCTGACGCACATCGACACGCACAAGCACACGCATATGTTTCCCGCCGTGCTGCGGCCAGTGCTGCGGGCTGCCAAGGCCGCTGGAATTAGTGCGGTGCGGAATCCCTTTGAGCCTGCTTGGAGCTTGCGGGCCACTTCCAACGCCCCGTGGTTGCGCCGCGCCGAGGTGAGCCTGCTGCGGCGTTTGTTTGAGTCTGCTTTCCGGCGAATCGTGGCGGAAGAAGGCTTCCGGACTACCGACGGCTCCATAGGCGTGGCGGCGACTGGAACCCTTGATTCAGGAGGAGTGAGTTCCCTTCTGAAACAAATGCCGCCGGGAACATGGGAGCTGGTTACGCACCCTGGTTACAACGACGCAGAACTGGCCGAAGTGAGGACGCGGCTGAGGGATTCGCGTGAGACGGAACTGGAGGCTTTGAAGGGTTTGCGGCAGTTGGGAGATCATAGGCTGATCTCGTTTGGCGATTTGTAGGTTGGCTACCGCGTTTCCGGGCCTGAAGGCCTTGTCAATTTGCTTCGTTTTCAGGGGGTTAAAACCCCCTCCTCCCTCCGGGTTTTCCGGTCTCCCTCCGGGTTTTCCGGTCTGCCTCCGGGTTTTCCGGTCTGCGACTTTACGTAATTGCATCTTCCGAGCATGCGAGACCGTCCAAGGCAATGGATCGCAGCAAAAGTCGTTAGGGTGTATTTCAAAAATGCGTTGGTCGGTTTGGTTTAGGTCCCGCAGGGGCTGAAGCCCATTTTTCTCCGCCCCTCTTCGGCACGACTGAAGTCGTGCCCTGACACAAAGCGAATTTCGAATCATGCTCTATCGATTCGGTCCAAGCTTCTGCGATCGAGCAGGTTTTCTTCAGAGACTGAGTAGGTTTTATGCGCATAGGCATCACGTGTTATCCCACCTACGGAGGGTCCGGGGTGGTGGCCACGGAACTGGGAATCGAGCTGGCGGCCCTGGGGAACGAGGTTCACTTCATCTCGTATTCGCAGCCATTTCGGCTGACCGGGCGAGACGAGGGGATTTACTATCACGAGGTTCCGGTATCGAGTTATCCGCTGTTCGAATTTCCGCCGTACGATCTGGCGCTGGCCTCGCGCATGGCGGAAGTTGCAGAGTATTGCGCGCTTGACCTGCTGCATGTGCATTACGCCATACCGCACTCAGTGAGCGCGCTGCTGGCCAGGCAAATGCTGGCGGCAAAGGGACGCCGGCTGCCATTTGTGACCACGCTGCACGGCACCGACATTACGCTGGTGGGCCTGGACCGCAGCTACCTTCCCATAACCCGCTACGCCATCCAGGAGAGCGACGGCGTCACCAGTATCTCAAACTACCTGAAGACAAAAACGGTGGAGGACTTCGGCGTTACGCGAGGCATTGAGGTGGTGGAGAACTTTGTGAATTGCGATACGTACACCCCCATCAAAGACGAGGTGGCGCGCGCGGCTGCGAGACTGCGGCTGGCGGCGCCGAACGAGGCGATCCTGATGCATCTGTCTAATTTCAGGCCGGTGAAGCGAGTGGTGGATGTGGTGCGGATTTTCGCGCAGGTGGTGCGGGAGGTTCCGGCGCAGCTTGTGCTTGTGGGCGACGGACCGGACCGCTCGGCCGCCGAGTGGCTGGCGCATGACCTGGGAATACATGGCAAGGTCCACTTCATGGGCAAGCTGGAGCGGGTGAACGAGTTGCTTCCACTGGCGGATATTCTATTGATGCCTAGTGAGCTGGAGTCGTTTGGGCTGGCGGCGCTGGAAGCTATGGCGTGCAAGGTTCCGTCGATTGCGACGCGGGTGGGCGGAGTTCCGGAGCTGATTGACGATGGGGTGACGGGGCTGCTGTATGCGGTGGGCGATATCGAAGGCATGTCGCAAGGAGCGCTGGGGCTATTGAGAGATCGGGAACGGCTGGACGCGATGCGGGACGCGGGACGGAAGACGGCACAGACGCGGTTCTGCTCGACGCTGGTGGTGCCGCATTATGTGCGGTATTACGAGGAGGTGTTGGGCGGATAGGGTGATTTCTCTGGAGTTTGCCGGGGTGATCGAGTGGTGGAAATACAGATTCTTCGGCTGCGCTCAGGATGACAGATATGAATAAGAAACTAAAAGACTAAAGAGCTAAAGAACTATAGGAACGCAGGTCCTTCGACTGCGCTCAGGATGACAGCTTTAGTTGTAAGAAGAACCTTTATTGGTTCCTGCAAAAGCAATGTTCGTGCGCCGTCCCTCCGGGACTCCGTAACGAACTTGTGGAATCCCATTTCCCCACGCTGAAGCGCGGGGCTAACCAACTCTGCGCCTCCGGCGCGTCTGACCTGTGGGCTCCTGATGACAGAGTGGCTAAATTCAATGGAATCAGTCCGGCTCTCCCCTGTCATTTTCCTCGTAACTTGCGCCGCAAGTCAGTTGCTCAGGATGACAGATATTAATAAAAAGCTAAAAGACAAAAGAGCTCAAGAGCTAGAGAACTATAGGAACGCAGGTCTTCGACAACAGAGTTATGGCGGCCTGCGGAGGGTCTGGAGACCCTCCGTACAGCCGGTCTGGAGACCGGCGCTACTCTAACAAGCGCTATTCTAACTGACGAGCTAACTCGAACGCTAACTCAATAGAATTGGGACGGCTGGGCCTTCGATCAGGGGCTTTACCACCGGGGCCTCGGTTTTTACGTACGAGATTTTGCCGGCATCGACCTCTTCCTGGGCTATTCGGCAGGCCTTGGTGGACTGGGTGCGGATCAATGCGTGGGAGCCGCTCTGCAACTGACGGGCGCGGCGTGCGGCCACCAGCACTTTGCGGTAGTTCGAATCGAACTTGGTCTCAATCGTCATCGGGATTCTCCTCATCGTCAGTGGAGTCTTCCTCATCGGAATCCTCGTTGAAGTTCAATTGCTGCTGACCGGTGGAACCGAAGATTCCAAAGGCCTCCAGCACCGGCTTCAGCCGCTCATGCGAGTTGCTTTGCAGACAGGCAGCTGCAACCTCCAACACCCTGCGCGAACGGTACGCGATCACTTCGCCGTTACGATAAAAACGCTCGGCCAGCACAATGGCCTCCAACTGCGCCACTGCGCGATCGAGAATATCGTTTACCAGAATATAACCGTACTCGCGATAATTCTCAATCTCCTTGCTGGCGGCGTTCAGACGCCGGTAGACCTCTTCCTCGTTGACGACCCCCTCGGCGCGGCTGCGATTGCGAAGGCGCGTGCGCAGCACCCTGGGGTTGGGAGGCATCACGAAGATGCTGACGGCCTCAGGCATTTTGGCGCGAACCTGCTCAGCTCCCTGTACGTCGATGTCGAGCAGCAAGTCGTGT
>Ga0302140_10008196_pt1 | contig 13017 bp, 8 predicted proteins | sample I_Bog_E1_1_FD_202095 | JGI IMG/M metagenome (GOLD analysis project Ga0302140, IMG submission 202095) | Peat permafrost microbial communities from Stordalen Mire near Abisko, Sweden - I_Bog_E1_1 | ecosystem: Environmental > Terrestrial > Soil > Wetlands > Peat | place: Sweden: Abisko, Stordalen...
GATTATGGATTGCTCGTATCAACGCAGCAGCCCGTATTAATGGTATTTCTTACAGCCGTTTAATCAATGGTTTAACAAAAGCTGATGTTCAAGTAAATCGTAAGATGCTTGCTGATCTTGCAATCAACGATGCTGCTGCTTTTGCACAGTTAGTTGCTGTAGCAAAAGAACAACTGTAATATAGATAAAAGGTTCTGATTTTAATAGTCAGAGCCTTTTTTTGCTCATAATGTCCGTTTATTTAGTTAAAAACAGAGTGTTTTGTTTTCTGAGTATTGTGTTTTTAATTAAAACTTATATTAATGTGATATGTCCTGCTTAGGGAAAGTGACAATGACATTAAAGGATTGGAGACTTTGGCAAAGTGATAGAAATTATTACGAGTCCAGCGAACAAAAAAGTGAAACTGGCAGCGAGTTTAAAACAGAAAAAACATCGAGATGAAACGAATCTTTTTATTGCTGAAGGAATCCGTTTAACTGAAGAAGCGGTGAAATCAAATTGGCAAATTGAGTTTTGTATTTGTACAGATGAAGTTTTACACAATAGTCGTGTTACGGCAATTTTTCAGATGCTTGAACAGAAAAATTGTGATGTGTATCAGGTTTCAAAAGCGATTTATGATAAAATTAGTGATACGAAGGAGCCGCAGGGGATTTTACTGGTCTTGCAAAAGCAGAAAAATCAGTTAGCAACATTGGACGTGGCAGATAATCCTTTGTTCATTGTACTAGACGAGCTGCAAGATCCAGGCAATGTGGGGACCATTATTCGTACGGCAGATGCAGTTGGCTGTCGGGGCGTTATTATAATGAAGGAATCTGTCGATTTATTCGCTGCTAAAACGGTGCGTGCGACAATGGGGTCACTGTTTCATATATCAATTATTACCGAAGTTTCAAGGGATACTTTGTTGACATTTACCGATCAGCATAAAATTGTCCTACAAGTTACGGCACTTGATCATGAAGCAAAAGAATATTTTGATTCGGATTTTAGGGACGCAACGGCAATCGTTTTTGGTAATGAAGGTAAGGGCGTGAACCGTGTTTTGCTGGATGCAGCGAAACAGAAAATTTTCATTCCAATGCTCGGACAATCAGAATCACTGAATGTAGCCACAGCAGCAGCCGTGATCTTATATGAATGCTTTCGCCAACGCCGCTCTAGCTGATTTTGTATTTGTTTTTAATTGCGATATATGGTATACTAATTCTCATAATATTATATTAATGTAAACCATGATAGAGAGAGTAAGTTGTGTGTGTCTTTTACAGGAAGATACTTGTCGTGACTGAGAACGGTATCAAGAGCAACAACTGAAGTTCACTCTGGAGTTTCTTAAGTGAAGGTCATATCCTTAGCTTGAGCGTTTGCTGCGTTAAAGCTTTTGAGTATCTATTAGGGTGGTACCGCGAAATTTGACTTTCGCCCCTTGTCTGGGGTGGGAGTTTTTTATTTTGTCTATCTTTAGTTTAAATAATATCGGGAGGTACATATGGAACAAGAGTTGAAAGAATTAAAACAAGAAGCTGTTACGGCAATGACTGTAGCACAAAATGTTTCAGACTTAAATGATTTACGAGTGAAATACCTTGGTAAAAAAGGTACGCTGACTAGTCTTTTGCGTGGTATGGGAAAATTAAGCCCGGAAGAACGTCCTCGTATTGGACAGATGGTCAATGAAGTCAGAGCAGAATTAGAAGCAGTGCTTGAAAGCAAGAATGAAGAACTTAAAAAATTAGAACTAGCACAACGTTTGGCGACTGAAAAAATAGATGTGACTTTGCCGGGACGTATTCAGCCGCTTGGTCATTTACATCCCTTGACTTTAACGTTAAACCGCATTAAAAACATTTTTATGACGATGGGATTTTCAGTTGAAGAAGGTCCGGAAGTTGAAAAAGATTATTATAATTTTGAAGCTTTGAATTTGCCGAAAGATCATCCGGCACGCGATATGCAGGATTCATTTTATATAACAGAAGATATTTTACTTAGAACGCAAACTTCACCAGTACAGGCACGTACGATGCAGGCACATGAACCCAATAGTCCAATTCGGATGATTGCACCAGGTCGTGTGTACCGTCGTGATGACTATGATGCAACACATTCACCGATGTTTACGCAGGTGGAAGGTCTTGTAATTGATAAAAATATTAGCTTTTCGGATTTAAAAGGAACATTGGAGCTTTTTTTACATCAGATTTTCAATGAAAATGTTGGCGTTCGTTTTAGACCTAGTTTCTTTCCGTTTACGGAACCGAGTGCAGAAGTCGATATTTCTTGTGTGATGTGTCAAGGGAAAGGTTGCCGAGTGTGTAAAGGTACAGGTTGGCTGGAAATTTTGGGCGCAGGGATGGTTCATCCGCATGTGCTGGAAATGAGTGGCTACGATCCAAAGAAAGTTAGTGGTTTCGCCTTTGGTCTTGGTGTCGAACGTGTTGCGATGCTTGCTTATGGTGTTGACGATTTGAGACTGTTCTATGATAATGATATGAGATTTTTACGCCAATTTTAAGAGAAAAATTCATAGGAGGAGCTAAAATATGCAAGTATCAATAAAATGGTTAAAAGATTATATAGATTTTACAGAAACTCCGGAAGAGTTAGCTGATAAATTGACAATGGCTGGAATTCCCGTTGAAAATGTAGTAGATCCTGGTGAAGGTTTGGAGAAAGTTATCACAGGTCGCATTGAAAAACTAGAAAAACATCCGGATGCCGATAAGCTTCAGATTTGTACGATTAATGTAGGGCAGATTGAACCAATTATTATTGTGACAGGTGCAGCTAATGTTGCGGAAGGTCAGATTGTGCCAGTAGCAATGATTGGAGCAAAATTGCCAACCGGGGTTAAAATATCGAAGGGCAAGCTGCGTGGTGTAATGTCATACGGGATGCTTTGTTCAGCAAGTGAATTAAAACTGGACCTTGAAAAGCTTCCTGAAGCGCAGAAAACAGGAATCTATATTTTAGCAAAGGACATTGAACCGGGCATCCATGTTAAAGATATATTAGGCTTGAATGATAGTATTCTTGAATTTGAACTTACAGCAAATCGTGGCGACTGTTTTAGTGTTTGGGGATTGGTTCGCGAAGTGGCTGTGCTTACAGGAAATGTACCAAAATGGCCGGTCATTTCTGTTAAAGAAGATGCAGTCGAAAAATCAGCGGATCTTATCGATATTCGTATTGATGCGCAGGATGTATGTTCACGCTTTTCTTCGCGTGTTATAAAAAATGTAAAAATCGGTCCTTCACCTGAATGGATGCAGCAACGTCTGGATGGAGCTGGAATTCGCGCCATTAATAATGTTGTCGACGTGACAAACTTTGTCATGATTGAATTAGGACAACCGATGCATGCCTATGATTATGACCATATTACGGGTAAGACACTTGTTGCCCGCTATGCAGTTATAGGAGAAGAACTTCATACATTAGATGATTCTTCAAGGCTGGTGCAAGCAGATATGCTTGTGATTGCCGATGCCAAACGAGCTGCTGGGCTTGCTGGTGTGATGGGGGGCTTGGAAACAGAAGTGACTGAGGTCACCACGACTGTTGTTTTGGAGGCTGCTTCTTTTAATGGTCCTAGTATTCGTCGGACGTCTAGAGCCTGTGGACTTCACTCGGAAGCTTCAGGTCGTTTTGAACGTGGCGTTGACATAGTGAATACGCCGCGTGCGCTAAATAGAGCAGTACAGCTTTTACAGGACATGGGTGCGTGCACAGTTTGCAAAGGGATTGTTGATGCTTATTCAAACCCAAAACAAAGCGTAAAAGTGAGCTTTAGTCCTAATCAAATCAATCACCGTTTAGGAACCTCTATTCCTGTGGCAACGATGATTGATATCTTACAAAAGCTTGAGTTTATTGTGGATACCAGTAAAGAGATTTTTGAGGTTTTGGTTCCGTCTTGGCGCAATGATGTGACTTGTATGGAAGATTTATCCGAAGAAATTGCCAGAATTTATGGCTTTGAAAATATTACATCGACAAGACCAAGCGGCAATGTCATGCAGGGCTGTCAAAGTAAAAAACAAAATTTTGTGGATCGCCTGAAAGATATATTGAGCGGACTTGGCTTGAATGAAGCAATTTCTTTTAGCTTTACCAATCCGTCGATGTTTGATAAATTAAACATTGCAGCAGATAGTGAACTTCGTAAGGCTGTGCCAATCATGAATCCGTTGACGGATGATTATACATTGCTTCGAACGACATTGCTCAGCAGTGTGTTTGAAAATGTCATGCGAAATTTATCTAGAAAAAATGATGATATACAATTGTTTGAAATCGCACCTGTCTTTGCAGCGAAAGCTTTACCTGTTACCGAACAACTGATTGAAACATTGAAACTGGCTGGGGCAATCACTGGACGGCGTCAGGTTGTCGGCTGGAATCAAGATAATGCTGCTGTTGATTTTTATGATGTCAAAGGGATTGTAGAAGAATTGCTGACAAAACTTAGCATTTCACGTTATACAGTTGAATCTGGCGAACATTATGCAATGCATCCAGGTAAAACAGCTGTATTTAAAAAGGGCAGAGAGGTTCTTGCTACGGTAGGCGAAGTACATCCGCAAGTATTGGATGCGCTGAGTATTTCTAAAAAAACTTATATTTTTGAGCTGGATGTTGAAGTGCTGATGAAATATGCCGCAGAATCGGTTCATTATCAGGCTTTGCCGAAATATCCTGCTATCAGTCGTGATTTGGCAATGCTGGTGGCCGATGATATCAGTGCGGGTGACATTGAAAAAGTTATTATGAAAAATGCCGGGAATTTGTTGGTGGATCTTCATCTCTTTGATCTTTATCACGGTGAACAAATTGAAAAAGGACAAAAGAGCTTAGCTTTTTCACTTCAGTTTCAGTCAAATACGAAAACATTGACTGATATAGAAGTTGACCCATATTATAATGCAGTTTTGAAAAAACTTGAAGATACTTTTGCCGCTAAATTAAGAAGTTAATGGTTGAGAATAAGCAGGTATGCTTTTAAGAGCTGCTTGCTTATTTTTATTCAATATTTCTGTATTTTCTAGTAATTTTAGCAGGAGTTTGTGCTAACTATAGAGAAATATTCTATAAAAATGTATATATATTTGGGTGAGGTTATGGATAAAAATAAAGTAACGGTGGAAATTTTCGGTGAGACGTATGCATTGAAAGGCGATATGGATCCTGAACGTGTCAAACGCCTAGCCCGTATCGTAGATGAACAAATGAAAATTGTTGCCAAAGGAAATCATCGTTTGCCAGCAGCTCGTGTAGCTGTTTTGGCAGCAATGAATTTTTGTGATGATTATTTAAAATTGGAAACAGATTATCAGGATTTACTCGGAATATTAAAAGACGAATAATTTATTTGATTAAGGCATCCACGGGGGTGCTTTTTCATTTGGGCTGTTTTTAACCCTTCTCGGGCTCGACAGGGCTTAATTATAAAAGAAGTTGAGCATGTGTATAGGATTTTTAACTGTAATTTTAAAACAGATAGAAAAGAATCACAGTGATATGATATAATAATAAATTAGAATATAAATAGATAGGGCTTTTGTGTTCCATAAAAGCCTGTTTTGGTCTATAGATAACTTATATTGATAGATTTGGAAGGAATGAAAGTTTTGATCGAATTATTAGCTCCGGTTGGGAGTCATGATGCCTTGGTTGCGGCTGTTGAAAGCGGTGCCAATGCGATATATTTAGCTGGACAAATGTTTGGCGCAAGAGCATATGCGGACAATTTTGATGAAGTTGGTCTGCGCGAGGCTATTCGATTTGCCCATATGCGTAATGTTTTAGTAAATGTAACAGTCAATACAATGGTTGATGGTCAGGAATTTACCGAACTCGCACAATATTTACGTTTTTTATATGAGGCGGGTGCGGATGCGATTCTAGTACAAGATTTAGGCGTCGTTAAATTAGCTAGGGAAATTATACCTAATATGCCATTACATGCAAGTACCCAAATGACGGTACATAATTTAGAAGGGGTACGTGTTCTACAGGACCTCGGTTTTACACGCGTTGTTTTAGCACGCGAAGTATCAATGGAAGATATTCGTTATATCTGTGCGAACAGTGAAATTGAAATTGAAGTGTTTATTCATGGAGCTTTATGCGTATGTTATTCTGGACAGTGTCTCATGAGTAGTATCATCGGGGGACGTAGCGGAAATCGCGGTCGTTGTGCACAGCCTTGCCGGCTTCCTTATACGTTAGTTGATTCTGAGGGAAATGATGTTCTGGAAAATGCCGATGCCGGTAATTATCTGCTGAGTCCGCGCGATATGAATACACTTGATTTATTGCCTGAATTTATTGAAGCTGGTGTGACATCTTTGAAAATTGAAGGGCGAATGAAACGACCGGAATATGTTGCGACGGTTGTTGATACCTATCGTCGTGGTATTGATTCATATTTGCTGAGTAAAGCAGATTTTACAATAGTGGAAAATGATCAAAAGAATTTAGCTCAGATTTTTAATCGTGATTTTACAAGTGCCTATTTAAAAGGGAAACCAGGTCGGTTTATGATGAGCGACAGACGTCCTAATAATCGGGGCGTGCTGCTCGGACGGGTACTATCTTATAAGGCAGCCACACAGGAAGTTATTATTAAATTAAATGAGGAACTTCATATTAATGATATTGTTGATTTTTGGGTAAAAGTTGGCGGCAGAGTCAATGCAACGATTACTTCGATGCTGGTAAAGGGCGTGAGTGTTTTACAGGCATCGCCAAATGATGAAGTTACGATTCTGATTCCATCTCCAGTACGGGATCATGATCGGGTTTTTAAAGTATTTGATGCACAAATGATGGAACGAGCTCGCGCGTTTTTTAATACTGGAGCACCGGTACGTCGTATTATGGCGGATATAAAGGTGAGAGTGGAAATAGGCAAGCCATTTGTAGTGGAAATAAAAGATCAAGATGGTTACATTGGGGTAGGAAAAACAGATTTTATTGCTGAACAGGCAAGAAAAAGACCTCTGACTGAAGAAGGAATCCGCAAACAAATTGAACGTTTAGGCACAACCGTTTTTTCTTTGGAAAACCTTACCTGCGAAATAACGGGAGACGTTATGGTTCCAATCAGCGAAATCAATCAAGCGCGTCGCCGTGCCGTCGAAATGATTGAACAGGCAAGATTAGAAAAATTCACCCGATTGCCGCTGGCTGTGGTTGAGAATGTACCACTAAAAAAACAAGCTAAAATGAGTCGTCAATCGCGTATGACAAAACCTGAACTTGTTGTCAGCGTTGATACATTGGCTAAAGTAAAAAGTGCCTTGGAACATGGGGCTGATTGGATACTTTTTGGCGGAGAATCTTATAATCATGAGGTTATATCGCTGAAACAGTATCGACAGGCTTATGATATGGTACGTTCTTATCATAAAAAAATCAGTTTTAATACACCGCGTATTTTAAAACAATGGCAAGTAAAATCGTTTAACAAACTTTTGCAGGCTTTTCAGGAATTTATCCCGGATGAAATTTGTGTGCATAACCTTTCACAGATCATGATGGTCAAGATCAAAGTGGATACGGCTATTCATGCAGATTTTTCCATGAATGTTTATAATAATTTGTCGATTGAATTTTTAAAGGAACTGGGTGTAAGCGGCGTGACATTGTCACCAGAATGCAATTTTGCTCAGATTGAAGCCATTGTAAGACGTAGTGTACTTCCTACAGAATGTATCGTTCATGGGAACTTGGAACTGATGGTCTCTGAATACTGTGCAATGGGCAGTTTTCTTGGTGATTTAGATAAGGAAAAATGTACACAGCCTTGCACAAAAGCTCAATACTGGTTTAAAGATAGAAAAAATGAAAAATTCCCGCTGGTGACGGATCAATTTTGTCGTATGCATCTTTTAAACGGCAAAGAACTCAGTATGTATCCACATGTTCATAAGTTTGGCCAAATTGGCGTAAATCGAATCCGCATTGAAGCTAAATATTTTGATGTGAAGCGTATTGCGGTTGTGACGAATTTATATAAAGAATTTTTAGCTTTGGGCGAAGATCATCCGCTTCTGGCTGATGATAAAATCAAAACAATTGAAAATGATCAAATTACACGCGGGCATTATTTCCGAGGCGTATTATAAGAAGGTGAAGTATGGAATCAAGCGTATTTAAAATACTGGAGTATCATAAAATAACTGAAATGCTCATCAGTCAGGCAAGTTCAATATTGGGGAAAGAACTTGCCGAAAAACTTAAGCCATGCAATGATTTTTCTGAAGTGCAGTCTGCGATGCAGGAGACTGCAGAAGGCTGTGCAGTTTTACAAGCATCCTATCATGTTCCATTAGGTGGAATTCGTGATATTCGTAAGCTGCTTAAAAAGACGACACTTGGAGCGGTACTTGAAACATATGAATTGGTGGATATGGTAAGTACGCTGTATGCAATGCGTAATGTTAAAAAGTTTTTTAAAGAGATGGAGCTCGAAGTCCCTATATTACAAGGTTGGACACAATCAATAGAAATCCTTGGACAACTCGAAAATCAGATTTCTGGCATTGTGGATGAACATGGCAATCTGCGTGATGATGCCAGTGTTGAACTAAAAAGAATCCGCCGGGAAATTAAAACCTCGCAAAGCAGAATCAAAGAACGTTTAGATGGCGTACTTCGTGCGGCAGAATACCAAAAATATTTTCAAGAAACCATTATAACAATTCGGAACGAACGCTATGTTATTCCGATTAAACAAGAATATCGACAATTTTTCCCTGGAATTGTTCATGATCAATCCGCCAGTGGAGCCACATTGTTTATTGAACCAATGGCTATTGTTACTTTAAACAATGATGTAAAACAGCTGATTTTGGCAGAAAAACAGGAAATTGATCGTATCTTGCGAATGATTTCTTTACAAATTGCTAAATATGCTGATATATTGAATGCAAATTGTGATCTTTTAGGGCACATTGATTTTACGTTTGCCAAAGCAAAAGTGGCTCAGACAATGCATGCTGTAATGCCTGAACTGAATCAAGAAGGTAGAGTTGACCTTAAACAGGCTCGTCATCCATTGATTAATGTAAATTATGTGGTACCGATCGATATTCGATTGGGTAAAGAATATAATACGCTGCTTATTACTGGACCCAATACGGGGGGGAAGACCGTTAGCATGAAGACGCTTGGTCTTTTGGCGCTTATGACACAGTCGGGGCTGTTTATACCAGTTTTGTCTGGGTCGGAAATGGCAGTGTTTCATGAAGTTTTTGCAGATATTGGGGATGAACAAAGCATCGAACAAAGTCTTAGTACATTTTCAGCGCATATGACACATATTGTGAATATATTACAGAAAGTTGAATATGACGATTTGCTCTTGATTGATGAAATTGGTGCAGGTACCGACCCAGAAGAGGGGGCAGCACTCGCTATGGCAATTTTGGAGCAACTGATGAGTATTGGTACGAAAGTTTTGGCAACAACCCATTATAGTGAATTAAAAACATTTGCCTATTCTAAAGATGGCATTGAAAATGCATGTGTTGAATTTGATATCAATACGTTAAGCCCTACGTATCGTTTGCTAATTGGAATACCTGGGGCTAGTAATGCTTTTGCAATCAGTAAACGACTGGGCTTGGCGGATTCTTTAATTATTCGGGCAAAGCAATTGATTGATGCGGATCATGCTCAGTTTGAAAAAGTACTCAATACACTTGAAGCAGAAAAGATTATGTATGAACAGCGTAATGCTGATATTGTTGAGCGTCAGCGTAAAGTCGAACAACTTGAGCGCAAGATGACCGAACTACGGTCAGATTTGACAAAAAAGAAAGAAAAAATTATTCTAAAAGCGCAAGAAGATAGTGCCGCTTTAATTCGCAGAACTCGGCGTGAAGCTACGCAGGTGATTAAAGAGCTTAAAGAACAGTTTAATGATCAAGGAATTCAAAAACGCCAAGCTGCAATTGATGCAGCACGAAATAAAATCAAAGAAGGTCTGGATCGTACGACAACACAGGTACATAAACAACATGCTTTTACAAAGCCGATTAGCTTGCAGACGGTCTCAGCAGGTGATACGGTTTATATAACAACACTTGATCAAAAAGGAATCGTTTTATCAATACATGGTAAAAGTATTGCTGTACAGCTTGGTAGTTTAAAGATGAATGTTGCAGTGGCAAATTGCATGTTCGTCGAAAGCGCTCGGCAGGTCGATCAAAAAAGCAGTTCATCACAAAAAAAAGCGAAATCAATGAATTTTTTAAAAACGACGGAAGTGAATAGAGAAATTGATATTCGTGGTATGCTAGTTGATGATGCCAGAGAAATGGTTGATAAATATTTAGATGATGCCATTTTAGCTGGTTTAAGTCAAGTAATGATTATACATGGAAATGGAACGGGAGCTCTTCGTAAGGGGATGCAATCTTATTTACAATCTCATCGTAGTGTGGCAAGCACGGCGATGGGGGGACTGCGTGAGGGCGGCACCGGCGTTACAATTGTAGAATTAAAATAAGAATGCTCAAACATTCAATTTATGCTACAATGGAAAGCGCGTTGATTTATTTAAGGAGGTCACTCATGGAAAAACGTAGTAGTGATAATAGAAAAAAAAGAGAACCTAAATCAAGTGGTCTTAACTCAAAAAAAATATTGATTGGTATAGTGACAATTTTTGTGGTTATGCTTACAGGGATTGGTTGCGGGTTTCTTACCGCAAGTATAAATACAAAACCGAATCTTACAGATGATATTAGACCACCGGCATCTTCACAGATTTATGATATCAATGGAACGTTGATTACGACGGTTCATTCGGCAGAAAATCGTGTTCCGGTTACAATTAGTAAAATCCCTAAAAATTTGCAAAATGCCTTTATTGCTGTCGAGGATGCTCGTTTTTATGAACACAGCGGGGTGGATCCAAAAGGAATTTTGCGGGCCGTGTGGGCCAATATTAGCAATAACGGTGTTGCTGAAGGTGGTAGTACAATTACACAACAATTGGCAAAAAATGCCTATTTAACGCAGGAAAGAACGCTGAAACGTAAAGTACAGGAAGTTTTTCTGGCATTGCAATTAGAACGTCAGTATACCAAACAGGAAATTTTAGAATTATATCTTAATCAGATTTATTTTGGTCAAGGTGCGTATGGGGTGCAGGCAGCAGCACAAACTTATTTTGGAAAAAATGTTGAAGATCTGACCTTGCCTGAATGTGCAATGTTAGCTGGTATTCCGAAAAGCCCGAATTATTATTCGCCGCTTAATAATTTAGCCGCTGCAACGGAACGGAAAAATCTTGTTCTTGATCAAATGGAAAAATATTCGTATTTGAATGGACCTGCCACAGCAAAAGCTAAAAAAGAAGAAATTAATATTGTAAAGAAGAGTAAAAAAGATGAGGCTACTCCGGCACCATATTTCATTGATTATGTGACCCAGCAGCTTATTGATAAATATGGTGCGGATGCAGTTTATAAAGATGGACTGAAGATTTATACAACCATTGATCTCGATATGCAAAAAGCAGCAGAAGCTGCAATGAAAGAATTGCCAAATTATAGAGTCGATGAAAATGGTATCCAACAACCTCAAGGAGCCCTTGTTGCTATTGAGCCTCATACTGGTTATATAAAAGCAATGGTTGGCGGTCGAGGAACGGATCAATTTAATCGTGCTACTATGGCTGAACGTCAGCCTGGTTCTGCTTTTAAACCATTTGTTTTTGTAGCAGCGTTGGAAAATAATATGGGACCGGGAACTATAATCGAGGATAGCCCTATTACCATAGGAAGCTGGTCGCCACACAATTATGAGCGAACCTTTAGCGGGAAAGTAACCTTACGGCAAGTAGCGGAACACTCCATGAATGTTCCAACTGTAAAACTTGCACAAGAATTGGGAATTGATAAACCCATTTATTATGCACAAGAGATGGGGATTTCTACCCTAGTTTTGGAAGGTGCTAAAAATGATCGGAATTTAGCAACTGCTTTAGGTGGTTTGACAAAAGGAGTCACTCCACTTGAAATGGCAAGTGCTTATGGTACTTTTGCAAATCGTGGTGTGCATACACCGCCTATTTCGATTATAAAAGTTCTCGATCGAAATGGAAAAGTCTTAGAACAGGCTACACTGAAAGAAAAAAGTGTTATCAGTGAAAAAAGTGCTTATTTATTAACTGATATGCTAAAAGGTGTTATTACGAGGGGGACTGGTACTGGAGCTAATATTGGTAGACCGGCAGCCGGAAAAACAGGAACGACCGATGATACAAAAGATGCCTGGTTTGTTGGTTATACTCCAGATCTGGTGGCTGCTGTCTGGATTGGTAATGATAGTAGTGGAACTTTAAATGGTATGACTGGTGGGCTTACGCCAGCAACCATTTGGCGTCTGTTTATGCAAAAAGCTTTAGCCAGTATACCTGCGAAAGATTTTGTGAAGCCAAATGGCATTGCTGTCGATAACACTATTTTAGAAATTGATAATGAAAAAGATAAACCAGTTAAAGAGCTAACTGATAAAGAGAAGGCTGAAAAGGCTAAATTAGAGAAAGAAAAAGCGGATAAAGCAAAATTGGATTCAAAAACCAAGACCAAAATGGATGCGAATCAAAATGGAACGGACCAACCAGTGGCGCCGGCTCCAGCAGCTCCAGAACCAACCAACCCCAATGCGGTAGGTAAAGGGAAAAATTAAATTTAAATAATATTAAGCTAAAAACACTGTATGGATTTTTTTCGCAAAGTCAATACAGTGTTTTTTCTTATTTTTTAGATCGCTTATTGTAAAATGAAAATTAATTAACAAAAAAAGTAAAAAATGCTTAAAAAGTATTGACACAGATAAAATATGTATGGTATTATATAGCAGTTGGCTCGAGAGGTCAGCGACGTGTTCTTTGAAAACTAAACAATGTAGAAAACAAAAAGATATATGTACACCAACATGTATCAAGCCAGATGTGCGGTTTTCGAACGCTTGCGTTTGAAAACAACA
>Ga0302140_10008197_pt1 | contig 13017 bp, 10 predicted proteins | sample I_Bog_E1_1_FD_202095 | JGI IMG/M metagenome (GOLD analysis project Ga0302140, IMG submission 202095) | Peat permafrost microbial communities from Stordalen Mire near Abisko, Sweden - I_Bog_E1_1 | ecosystem: Environmental > Terrestrial > Soil > Wetlands > Peat | place: Sweden: Abisko, Stordalen...
TGTAGAGCCAGGACAGGATCGAACCGAGATTGCGGGCGGTCGAGTCGTTGCCGGTGTTCTTGGCCTGGTTGGTGCCGACCAATGTGGTTTCCATGTCGCGCTTGAGTTCGAGGCCTTTCAGCATTTCCTGATAGGCCATTTCATTGTCGCGGCCGGCGTGCTCCACCGCCATCTGGGTGCCGGTGACCGCCGGGAATTTGGCGCTGATCTGCGCGATATTGCCGAGCCGGACCGTAGGCACGGCGGCGACCGCCGCGAAATCGGTGCCTTCGAGCTGGGCGTTCGACCCGGATGCGGCCGCGAGCGCCTGGGTCTGCCATTCGTGGTTCACGGCCGTTGCCTTTTCGGTTTCGGCGCCGGACAGGAACGGGGTGTCGGTGGGCGAGATCCGGTAGATCATGTCCGAGAGGTCTTCGCGATTGCCGATCGCCTCATAGGTGGCAAAGGTGTTGGTTGGCATGGCCATGTCGGTTGGTCCTTATGATGCCCGGTTGCGGGAGCGGAGCTGCGCCGCGCGCAGTTCCTGGGCGGCCCGCAGCGAGCCGGTTGCGTTGAGGTTCTGGGTGAGGGCCTGGATGCGTTCGGAATTGGCCTGGCCTTGCGGCCTGGCCGTTCCCGGCCGCTGCACCGGCGGAACGGGCTTGGCGACGACAGCTGCCCTGGCGTTCCGGATCTCGGACAGTTTCAGGTCGGAATAGACCAGCTGCTGGAAACGGTGATCGAACACCGAGATCTTCTCCTCGCCGTTCGCCAGCCTGGTCAGTTCGTCCGGCCTGAAACCGAGTTCGGTCAGCCGGTCGGCGGCGCGCTTCATCAGCGCGGCGCCCTTGTCCTTGTCTGCAAGCTCCGGGATCAGTTCGGCCGCCAGCGCGTCTTCCCGCTGGCGATACTGCTGCCATTCGGTTTGCCGCTGTCGGTTCTGCTGTCCGCTGGCCCGTTCGAGCTCGGCATTGGCAGCCTGCAGCTTGGTCTGGTGCGCCTGCCATTGCAGATAGCGGAACGGGTCCTCGTTCGCCAGTTTGGTGACATCGTCGACGGTTCTGATGTCGGCGAATGCCGATTGCTGGGCGTCGCGGAGAGCCTGCATCAAGGCCGGCAGCTGCGCCTCGTAGCGTTGCCGTGCCTGTTCCGCCTGCGCCCGCTCGGCCAGGGCGGCCTTGCGGAATTCGGCGGCCTCGTTCTGGACCCGGCGAACCTCGGCGCTGGCCGTCCTGTCCTGCTCCAGCAAGATGTCTTGCGTGGCAGGGTCGAGGCGGTTCCAGATCTCGGTTCGATCCCTGGTCCAAGACCTCGGAAGCTCGCGTGGCGGCTCGGCGGCCGGGACGTCTTCCTGCGTCTCGCCGGTGGCCTCTTCGCGAGGGGCGGCGTCGTCCTGATCGGGCAATTCGGGGTCTGCGGGCGCCTCGGGGGCGCTCTCGGCAGATGGTGCCGGCGGCCGGTTGCGCCCCGCGGTGAGCGCGCGGGCGGCCTGCGAAATCGAAAGATCGTCGCCGGTATTTTGGGGAGCGGCGATCGCGACAACAGGCGCGCTTTCGCCGCCAGCGGGAGCGCTGGTTTCGTCGGTCATGAAGTTTCCTTGGTTGGAGGGTTTTGCGAGCGTCTCGACACTTGCTGAGGGGCCCATGAGCGCCGGGCCCCGCTCTTATAGAATCCCAAACCGCCTCTTGCGTTCGGCGGTCTCGGCGAGCTGCTTCAACTCGGCCTGCGCCAGTTTTCCGTTGTTGACGATCGCGGCCAGGTGGTCGCGGACCTTGCCGACGATGTTGATGGCCAAAAACAGTTTTTCGCGGGCCGCGACGTCGTCGATCAAGGTCGCGCGCCAGGCTGAGGTATAGGCCTCCTCCAGTCCCTTGAATGCGCCGGCCAGAAGCTCGTTATCGAGCAGGCTTTGCGCGCGCGGCGCCCTTGCGGCGTCCTGGCGCAGTTGCGATTCGTCACTCATCTGTCTGCACCGGCTGCGGCTTGATCCGGCCAAGTTTGGCATCATGCGCCTGCGCGGTGGCGACGATATCCAGCACCCCCTTGGCCGTGTCCTGCGCATGCGCCTCTTGCGCGTGCTGGGCCTTCTGTTGCTGCAGCGCCGCCGTGCGCGCATCGGCCCGCTCCTGCAGCGCCGCCTCGATCAGCAGCATGCGCTGGTCGAGCTGGGCCTTGAAGGCGGTAAGCTGCGCGTCACTCTGCGCCTTGAGCTGCGCCAGCTGCGCGTCCGATTGCGCGCCTTGCGCATCGGCCCGGGCTCTGGCCTGCACCGCCAGAAGTTTCGGATCCGGCGGCGGCGGCGCCGGCGGGTGCAGCAATTGCCCGGTCCGCGGGTCTTTTGCGGAGGGGTCGTTGAAGAAGCGGTCGGGATTTTTGTGCCCCATGATCCGGGTCAGCTCGGCCGCGGTATTGTAGAGCTGCATGTCGCCGACCAGGTTTTGCTTGCCGCCCTGGATCAGCTCCTTCTGCACGTTGGCGATCGCCATGGTCTGGGCGAACTGCTGCGACTTGCCTCCGGTCCCCAGGCCGACATTGATGGTCATGTGATCCCGGGTTTTCCAGTCCCTCGGATCGACATCGACCCATCGGTTGCGCAGCCGCACGGTTTCGCTTTGCTGGCCGTGCTTGCGGATCGTGCCATGCAGCAGCGCGAAGATGTCCCGCACGCCTTCCGCCATGATGCGGGCGATCAGCTTCATCCGCATCTGGGAGGCGGAAAACACCTGCGCCACCGCGGTGGCGGACTGGTTCTGCAGCGCGTTGGCGTCGATGCCCTGGGTCTGCCGGCCGACCCCGGTGCGGGCCTCGAGCTCGGCGTCGAGATACTGCAGCATCGGAAACACCGAGGCGGTGATGTCGGGCACCGTCTGCCAGTTCAGCCCGCCCGGCGTCTTGGTGCGGACCACGCCGCCGGGGCGCGATACCAGCAGATCGTCCAGCGTGTTCGGGCCGGCGTTCTGTTCGGAAACCTCGACCCGGGGATTGTTGTGCAGATAGAGATTGTCCAGCGCGCCGCGCTTCAGCGCGGTCTTTTCACGCTGCACCGGCATGACAAGTTCGGCGATCGAGCGGCCGAAGAAGCGATGCGGCTGCGGCACCGGACAGGTCGCGGCAAACGGAATGGCGTCGAACGGCACGATCTGTTCCCGGCCGTCCTTCCGCAGGATGTCGCCCTGCGTTCCCGCGGTGACCACCTGATAGAGGCTGGCGCGGCCGTTGCCCTCGTAATCCAGCCGGATGTAGTGCTCGGTCAGCTTGACCAGCCGCGAGGCGGGATTGCTGGTCGCGGTGACCGTGTTGTAATGCTCGCCGACGGTGTCGCGCGACAGCGTCTCGATTTCGGTATTGCCGGTATAGTCCTCCAGCGCGTTGACCTGGTCCTCGTCATAGCCCTCGGCAATCAGCTGGCTCACTGTCTTGGTCACGATTTCGTGGAAGCAGTAGTTGCAGTCGCGGATCGAACGGGCGCCGCGTTCGATGCCGAACTCCTCCGGCGGCACGCCCATGACCCTGGCCTGGGCGCGTTTTTTGGTGGTGACGATGGTGACGTCGTGGGTGACGGGAACCGGCGGCGCCGGCGTGGCGACCTGTGGCATCACCGCGGCCTGCGCCGGACCTTGCGGCAGCATCGCGCCAAGGGCGCTGGCAGCCTGCGGCGGCATGAGAGGGGCGTTCAACTCGTGGCCTCGCTCGGCTGTTTAGCGTCGTCATCGGGCCCGTTGTGAATGCTATGCGCGACGATCTGCATTTTGCCGTCCGACTCCGCCACCGCCTGGGCCAGAAGCGCAAACTGGTCGTCGGTCAGGTCGTAATAGGTTTCGCGCTGCTCCTCCTCGCGCTCTTCCCACCAGACCTTGACGATCCCGACCTTCGACAGCAGCGCGTCCTTGATGAAATCGTAGAGCACCATGAAGCCGGGATTCTGCTGCATGAAGACGTGGTTGACGTAATCGGTTTCCCGGGCAGCGGCGGCTTCGTCGTCGGGACCGACCGGCTCGAACCTCACCACCTCGTCGGAGCCGGCAAAGATGTCCATCAGGCCCGGCATCAGGCCCTCGATGGTGTCGGCGACATCGGTCGAGACCGCCCTCGAGCGGCCGTCCTGCACCGGCATGTCGTGCCACATGTGGCCGAGGTAATAATCCATCGCCTCGGCGCGGGATTGCGACAGCTGCGCCGCGACCAGGGCCGCCAGCGCATCGTTCTTTTCCGAGGCCAGGATATCCCTGAGCTCGATCATCGACAGCTTGGGCATCGGGATGCAGCCATGATCGCGGACAGCGATCTCAGGGGTTGAGGTTCGAGGTTTTTTGAACCGCCGCGCCGGGCTGGCGCAGATGGCGGCAGCTACGCCGACCCGCCGGCCGATCTCCGCGACGCTTGTTGCGCCGGCGGCATCAGACGCCGCCAACGCAGCTCGCCGCGGAATTGAAAAAGCCCGCTGCCGGTTTCCCGGCGCGGGCTCAGAGACGTTGCGACAATGGATATATGCAACTGATTTGCCCGACGTGTCAAATGTTTTTTGAGTGGCCGACGAAAATGTTGCGGCGAACTAAATTCGGACTGACGCGATCACGCCGCAACTCGTGCCTCCTTGCCCTCCGCCAGCGCTGCCGTCGATCGATGTGGCCTCAATGCCGGCTCATCGCGTGTTCAAAAAACCCGACATCCAAAACACCGCATATTTCATTCTCGACAAATTCATTCCTGCTTCGCGCCCGGCCTCTCTAATCGGTACACGCCCAAGCCCGGTCGTAATATTGAGAGCTGCAATTTCTCCGATGTGATCCGGCACTGATATGCGTAGGCACTCCACTCAACCTGCGTCGCCTGGATCGCCGGCATCGAACGCGCAGGCGACGGTGTAATCGCCTGGGGATGCCGGGGCGCCTGGTAGAAGGAGCCGCAAGCAGGACGCACATCGGGCGAATTGCAAGCACGACACGCGCCTCAAAGTCGCGCCGCGTTACCCCGGGAAAGTGCTCGCGATGCGATCTGGTGCGCTCTATTTCGCGTTCTACAATTTCTGCCGCATCCATAAGACGATCAAGGTCTCGCCCGCGATGGCCGCTGGCGTTACCGACAAGCTTTGGAACATGGAAGATATCGTTGCGCTGATCGACGCTCGCGATGAACGGAAAGGCGGCGAGGGCTATTGCCGGCGCTTAGGATTTAGCAGTTTGAGGGGACGATCCCGCTGACGATGAATGATCATTAGCACGATCATTCTCACCGTGCTTTTCCTTATTGACTTTGACGGCATTGAAAATTGAGCCGATACCTACCAGCCCGGTGATTACCGTAAGAACCTTTGCCGCTACGGAATGAAGTTTTCAATCATTGCTGACTCCTGGGTTCATACATAGGCATAAAATGGAGATATCAAGCAGCCAGAATAGCGCCCTCTACTGAAAGAAAAAAGGAACTCAAAAGCGCCATGGCCAAAACGTAGTATGTTACCGTAGTTGCGTCGCGATCAAGATGGGCCGTAAATAGTGCATAGAATAGCGACCCAGTGATTAACGCGATAACTGCGAAAAGAATCAAAATCCGTGTCCAACCTGTGATTTTTCGAGCATTTTTATGCCCCAGCGGGACAACAGAGAGCACCGCCAACCCTGAAATCACCACTGCTAATATGCATACTTCTTGAGAAGAACTCTCGACAATCGGAGTACAGTTGAGTTGCGGCGGCATATATGCTTGCACTACCGCCTTTGTGCAGGTTGCGGTCATTGGCAGGCTGGAATAACGGTGGACCAACTCATAGACGAATAATGGAATAAGTCCGATGGCGGCCTCACCGAGCCACTGACCAATTCCCAAAAAAGCTGCCAGCCAACGCGATATACCCGGTGGTTCCGGCGTCGTTAGTGACATAATTCAGCCCGCCCCCACTTCCTGGCGCGAGCTTTACCACAGCACAACCCTTGTAAGAAAACGATTCTTCGCGGCTCCTGAGCATAAAAGTTGAGATTTCAAACTAAGACACTACCCCGCATTCGCTGCCGGAATCACAATAGAACAAATAATGAACAATAACCGGTCCTGCCCCACCGCGGCGATGAAATCGTGGATTCCGCGTCGTGGCCGGTGACAGGCCCCCTGTTCCGAGATCTCCGACGCCGGCGCCTCCCGCGCTTCGCTGCGCGCGCGACAACGGGGCACGGCCTGGTCGAGGGGCGCCCGGGCGGCCGCGGATGTCGCGCTTGGGTCAAGCACCGCGATGATCGACCGGGCGCCGATGCCGGTCGACCCGACCGGCAGGAATCTTCAAAGCGGGGCGGCATGTCACAAACCCGCCGGCAGAAGGCGTCGCGGTCGTTTGACAGGGACGAATCAACGATGCTTAGGCTACCCGAACGCGATACCCGGTGGCGCAGGACATTGTTCATCCATGGATATGAAGAGCCCTGTTTCGTCGAATGGCGAATACCGGTTTTACCGGGGCCTGGTTGCCACCTGGGTTGCCAACGGAATCCAGGCGGCGAATTTTCTCGGCGATCGATTGCTGAGAAAGGCGCATCATCCATCTTCGGAAATCGATGAACTGTACACGGAATCGATGAACAGCGCGTTTTCCGCGGCGGAATCCTTTCTTGTCACCGGAGCCCCGCACGCCACGGCATATTATCCGCGGGACTTCGCCTGGTTCTATCCCGACGTTCTCGATCCCGACACCATCATGGATTCCGAGGACGCCATTCGCAGGGTTCGTCTGCTCGAAAGAAGTGTCCGGCTCATGCTGGAGGCCGTTCGCGCCGGCGTCGTCACGACCACCCTCATCCCGGCGGGACGCCACCGGTATATTGGCGTCAACTACTTTTCGCCGCCCTCGGATACGCTGCTGGGCACCCTTGCAGGTCTGCAGCAGGTCATCGGCGCCGATCAAGGAGCGGCAGCCTCGTATCTGGGATTGTCACAAGGCGCCCATGCCGGCCGGCTGTTGCTGATCGAGTATCGCGAGGATCTGAGAAACGCCGTCATGCAACTCGCAGGATCGCTGGAGCCGTTCGACGATGACGGAACCGGCTATCTGCTTTGTGACGCGGCCGCGCCTCGCTCCGCGGCGACGGATACCCGCGCCGAACGCCGGCGTTTCGTCACCAATGCCTGCGTCTACGCGACCTTTTCGCGCGCCCTGCAGCTCGGGGTCATCGGCATCGGCGAGCTGGAGCAACTGCTCGGGCGCGAACTGCCGGAATACAAGTCGCAACTTCTCCGGCTGTTCGGCAAGCACGGCTATATCAGTCATTCGCTGGACTGCGCCAACCAACCGCCGGCGTCTTCCATCGCCCTGGACTTCGTCAATGTGCAGGGCGGGTTTTGGGATTTGAAAAACGAGGGCGAACGCAGGCTGTTCGCGGCCACGACGGATCTGATCCTCGCGGAGCCGCGGTTTCGCGTGCCGAACACTTTTCACTTCCTGGTTTCCGCGAACAATCCGCGCCGAAAGATGATCCACAAGATCGCCTCCCCTTCCTACCAGGGACGCTCTTCCTGGCCGACGTTCAATGTCGAATTCGCGGACCGCATGCTGGACCACGACGAATTTTCAGGAACCGAAACCTACCGATCCTGCGCGCGAAACATCCTGGGCGACATTCGCGCCGCAACCGAATTGCATGGCGGATATCAGGAGCTTCTGACGGACAAGGGCCTCAAATATTGTACCTGGGCCTATCGGGGAGCTGTCGCGCACTCCTGGTTTCCCCGCTTCCTGACCGTCTGGAAAAGGGCATTCGGGACGCCGCTGCTGGATTGGAAGTAGCAGCGCATCGATGCGGTCGGCGATCTGCCGGCTCGCCCAGGCAGGCGCGAGGTGTGCATGCCCCAGCAAAAAGCCCGGCACATTGGCCGGGCCGTCCGTCCTGTCGGACGTTTGCGGATCAGTACCTGGCGACGACCGGGCCGCCAAACCTGTAGTTGACACGGACGGTCCCGATGTCGACGTCCTGACTGATGTTGTGGAAATACGTGTTCGCCGGCAAGGGCGGAAACGAATTCTGGGTCACGCCGTTGGTGCCCATGAAGAGGTGGTCATACTCCAGCGCCACCGACCAATTCGGCGCAAAGCCGAACTCTATCCCGGCGCCCGCGGCGCCGCCCCAGCGGGTCTCCGACCCCGCGGCGATCGTTTGGCCGACGATGGATCCCGCAAGCAGCCCGGCCCCCAGAGGGGTGAGTGTCCAGGAATACTTGTCATGCGCGACGGCCGCGCCGCCCTTGGCATAGATCAGCACGTTGTTGAAGGCATATCCGATCTGGCCGGTGAACAGGCCGAACGCGTCCATCTTCGTGACGTCGTTGAGCGCACCGGGAGGACCGCCCGCGGCGGTGATCAGGTTGCTGCCGCTGAAATCAGCCCAGTTGCCCTGCGCCTCCAGACCAAAGACCCAGTTGGTAACCTGCCAGCGATAGCCAAGCTGGCCACCGACCGTTCCACCGGTCGCGTCATGGCAGCCTTCCGCCTGGGGCGGGTTCAGCGGTCCAAAAAGGCTTGTTGCGGTGATGGTCCAGCACTCGTGAGAAGAACCGCCGCCGCCGTTGAGGCCGACGTAGAACCCGCTCCAATTGTAGATCGCGACCGGTGGCGGCGCCTTGTAGACCGGGGCCTTTGCGGCCATGTCAGCCGCCATCGCGGTTCCGGAGAACGCCGCTGCCGAGGTCACGGCAACCACCCATTTTTTCATGATCAAATTCTCTCAAGCCTGACCGCACGGACCGAGTCGCTAAAATTGCTGCCACAACCTACGCGAAAAGCCGGCAACCGGCTGTCACCTGTCGGCCACATCCGGGGCTAAACGGCGCTCATGTCGGCCCGGGTCGATCGCGTCGCGGTTGCCAGCTCGGCGGCACGCCCGGTGGGGACGGTCGTCCCGGAAGCCATTTCGGGGTTTGCCGGATCAGGTGCCGGTCACGACGTGATCCGAGCGCCCAAACCGCAGCCTCCAACCATGCGGTGTGAAGTCCGGTGACCATTCCCGCTCACGACCACCCCCGATCGCGGTAGCGGATCGGCCGGTCGAAGTTCGCCGCGCGCCCCGGCTCCTCGTAGCAGATCGCCATCAGGCCGAGCGCGTCGGCGGCGTGGCTCGACCAGTCGTGTTCGGGTCCGAGCCCGACATTGCGCAGCTCGTGCTTTTTCTCGTGATAGAAGCCGATGGCGTCGCGGCCGGCCTCGGTGGTGGTTTCGTTCCACCACATTTTTACGCCGAGCCGGCGCACCGCCTCGATCCGCATCGCCGCCGCTCCCCTGCCCTGGTTTTTGACCGGCGGTTCGACCCTGAAGCCGGCTTCCCGCAGATGTTCCTCGTAGCGCTTGCCGGTGACCTGGTTCTCGTTGATGCCGTCATGGGGCAGATAGAGGATCGCGTCCTGGTAGCCTCTCGAGCGCAGCCAGTTGACGTGGAAAGCCAGCACCTGCCCCACCGCCTCGTAATAATCCAGCATCCTTATCTCCTGGCCGACCCACTGCACGATCCAGATCGTGAAGGCATCGGCGCGGGCGCCGGATCCGCCGATGTCGATGAAGGCGCGCAGCGGCAGCAGCGGATCGGCCGGAACCCGCCCGATCCTGCCCTGCAGGCGCGCGGCGGCGAGCAGCTCGGCGAAATAGGCGCCCTCGAATGCCTTGGCGTAATCGCCCTCCCAGATGTGGTCGTAGCGCTCCGGATAGAGCGACAGGTCGAGCCTGCGTTCGTCGTCGAGCACGGCGGGAAACCACGGATTGTCGCGCCAGTTCGCGTTGACCACGATCGAGCCGGACGGCTTCCTGGCGCGCAGGAAGTCGTCGATGGCGTCGGATTTCCGGCGCGGATTCCACGACGCCCACAATTCCGAGCCCTCGGCGCGGATGGTCGGGCGCAGCAGCGCCAGGCTGCGCGCCGACAGCGTCTGGGCTTCCTCGACCCAGGCGATCCGGAATCCCTCCAGCGACTTGATCGATTCGGCGGTGTGGTCCTGCATGCCCTGGAAGATGATCAGGCCGTCGCCGGGGGTTGCGATCCTGTCGCGGTAGATCCGGAACTGCGAACCGACGCCGAGGGCGGCGATCTTGCTCTCGATCAGGCGCTGGCTGGATTGCGCCAGCGTCTTCTGGACTTCGCGGATGCAGACCGCGAGCGTGCCCCTGGCCGCCTGGCTTTCTTCGACCAGAAGCTCGCCGAAAAAATGCGACTTTCCCGATCCGCGACCGCCGAAGGCGCCCTTGTAGCGGGCCGGCCGCAGCAGCGGCTCGAAAATCCTAGCTGTCTGAATTTTCAGGATCGACAATGACGCGCTCGATCTTGTTGATCTGCGCCGGGGCTCCGGCGTCGTCTTCGCCGGGCGGCGGGGTGGGTTTGCCCCAGCCGCGGTCCAGAACGGCATTGGCGGCGGCGGCCCGCGCCGCCGGGGTGGCGTCGGCATCGCGCATGATGTCGACCAGGACCATGAGCGCGGCCACGGTATGGCTCCGCGCCAGGGCGCGGATCTCGGTGATTGTTTTGGACATCTGAATGCTCGGAGGATGCGTCCGCGCCCGCGGCTTGCGAGGACTGCCGCAGCGGGTGGAGCCCGCGTCACGAACGCGGCCGCCACGAATTGAAGGAGCCGCCATTGAAAAAGCCCGCGGCCGGTTCCCCGGCGCGGGCCTGATCTTCGATGCTGACACTATGCAGCTGATTTGCCCGACGGCGCAAGCGTTTTTTCAGGGTGCACCGCGAAGCCCGCCGTGGCTTGCGATGCCGACGAGGCCGGCCCGGCCAGCGCCGGCGATGAAGCGCGGATCCTTTGGAACTAATTTCTTCAACCGGTTCCGCGCGATTTGGGCTGTCCGGTCCTCCGACCGGGGACAGGCGCCGGGAACAACTGGCCACCACGCGGTTCTGGACTGCGCCTTGTCAGCGCGATCGCTGACAGATCCCTCGAGCGTTGCGCAAAAAACCTTGGCCGCCCGGAACAAGCTTTTTTCGGAAGCATTGTGCAAGAGTTACTTCATCCCAATCGGAGATCAGACATGCGTAAGTTTTTCCTTGTTGCCGCGATGAGCCTGCTCGCGGGTTCGGCGTTCGCCCAGACCAGCACCGGGCCGGCCGGCCAGAGCGACACCACCAAACAGCCGGCCATGAGTAATTCGAGCAAGAAAATGAACGACGGCACGGTGAGCAGCACCACCGGCTCCAACATGTCAAAGGACAGCATGAAGAAGGACAACATGAAGAAGGAAAACATGTCCAAGTGATTGCGACCAAGCCGCGCGTCCCTCCAGAGGCGCGGCTTTTGCACCGCATGGATCGTGGGATGCGTCGCGCGCTCTGCGAATCCCCTGCTCTCGTCGCAGATCGCCGCCCGTCCTCACGAATTTTACGCGGCCCGGCTCGATCCGGAGCCGCGGCCCGCATCAGGCGGCGCGCACCGTATTCATGAACTTGTCGACTTCCAGCCTGAGGCGGTTGCTGTCGCCCGAAAGCGATTGCGCCGCCGAGAGTACCTGCGAGGACGCCGAACCGGTCTCGCTGGCGCCCCGCAGCACATCGGCTATGTTTGAGGAGACTTGCGTGGTGCCCAGCGCGGCCTGCTGAACGTTGCGGGAAATCTCCTGCGTTGCCGCCCCCTGCTGCTCCACCGCGGCTTCGATGGTCGACGAAATCTCCGACAATTTCTCGATGGTGCCACTGATTTCCCTGATGGCGCCGACCGATTCCTGGGTCGCCGCCTGGATCCCGCTGATCTGCTGGCCGATCTCGCCGGTCGCCTTGGCGGTCTGCTCGGCCAGCGCTTTCACCTCGGACGCCACGACCGCAAAGCCACGGCCGGCTTCCCCGGCGCGCGCCGCCTCGATGGTGGCATTCAAGGCGAGCAGGTTGGTCTGACCGGCGATGGTGTTGATCAGTTCGACCACGTCGCCGATGCGGGCGGCCGCCTTGGACAACTCGCCGACGCGGTCGTTGGTCTTGCGCGCCTGATCGACGGCCGCATTGGCCATTCTCGCCGATTCCCGCACCTGGCGGCCGATCTCGTTGACGGACGAGGTCAGTTCCTCGGTCGCCGAAGCCACCGACTGCACGTTGGTGGAGGCCTGCTCGGACGCCGCGGCGACCGTGGTGGCGAGCCCTTCGGAGCGCACCGCCGTCGAGGAGAGCATGGTGGCAGAGGCTTCGAGTTCGGTCGAGGCCGACGAGACGGTTCCGATGATCGCACCGACCGCCCCCTCGAAATCATCCGCCATCCTGACCATTTCCGCCTTGCGCAGCCGTGCGGCATCCTGATCGTGCCTGATCTTGGCTTCGGCCTCGTCATGGGCCTTCTCGGCAGCCTTGACCTTGAATTGCTCGATCGAACGCGCCATGTCGCCGAGCTCGTCGCCGCGGTCGAGCCCCGGCAGTTCGATGCCGAAGTTGCCTTCTCCGAGCCTGGTCACCGACGAGGTCATCGCCACCAGTGCGGTCGAGATCCGGCGCGCGATCAGGAGCGTGACCAGACCAAGCCCGAGGATGACGAACAGGCCGACCAGCGCCACCATCTTCACGCTGTCCCACACCTGGGCTTCGAGGTCGTCGATGTAGACGCCGGTGCCGATGACCCAGCCCCACGGCGCGAAGCCCGTGACAAAGGACAGCTTGGGCTGGGGCGTGTCCTTGCCGGGCTTCGGCCACTGATAGTCGATGAAGCCGCTGCCGTCCCGCTGCACCAGCACCGCAGCGTCATAAAACAACGGCTTGCCGGTGGGATCCTTGATCCCCTTGACGTCCTGGCCGTTCAGTTCCGGCTTGACCGGATGCATGATCATCTGGCTGAGATTGTTGATCCAGAAGTAATCGCCATTGCCGTAACGCATCCTGCCGATACGAGCTCCAGCCCTCGCCTTTGCCGTCGCCTCGTCGGTATGGTCGCGCTTGGCCGCATCGTATTCTTCCTGGGCGACGTCGACCGCGATCTGTCCCAGATGGCCGAGCTCCATCTGGCGCTGGGCCTTGAGAGAACTCGCAAGCGTATCGATCTGCAACGCGGCAAGCCCGATCAGGCCGCAAAAGCTGAGGCCGATGATGCCGTAAA
>Ga0302140_10008199_pt1 | contig 13013 bp, 9 predicted proteins | sample I_Bog_E1_1_FD_202095 | JGI IMG/M metagenome (GOLD analysis project Ga0302140, IMG submission 202095) | Peat permafrost microbial communities from Stordalen Mire near Abisko, Sweden - I_Bog_E1_1 | ecosystem: Environmental > Terrestrial > Soil > Wetlands > Peat | place: Sweden: Abisko, Stordalen...
TGAGGCGTCCGCCCTGGAAGGCGAGTGTGGCGAGTTGGGCGCGGTCAAGGCGGCCGTCGGGTGCAACGACCTCAGGCCCAAAGGCATGCACGATGTGGTTGTAGACCTGCTGGCCGGGTTCCATCAGGGTGCGGCCCAGGTTGTCCGCTTCGATGACCAGGGCGCCGAATTCGCGCAAAAAACCAGCAACAGTGCTTTTGCCGCTCCCGAGACCACCAGTGAGGCCGACCCGCAGCATGCTTAAAGCCCCCGGCGCATTTTGGCGGCGTGGACTGTATTGGCCATGAGCATGGCGATGGTGAGCTTGCCCACTCCTCCCGGAACGGGCGTGTAAGCGCCAGCCAGCTCAAACGCTTTGGGATGGATGTCGCCCACGATCGTGGAGCCATTTTTCGTGAAGCTGGCCTCGCGTTTGGCGTTGCCGGCGAAGTAGCGTTCGAACTCCTCGCGGGTGGAAATGCGGTTGATGCCGACGTCGATGAGGGTGGCGCCGGGCTTGACCATGTCAGGCGTGATGATGCCGGGGCGGCCGATGGCGGCTACCAGGATGTCGGCCTGGCGGGTGATCTCGCCGAGGTCTCGCGTTTTGGAGTGGCAGATGGTCACCGTAGCGTTTTGATGAAGCAGCAGCAGCGCGGCCGGCTTGCCTACCGTATCGCTGCGGCCCACGACTACCGCGTGGCTGCCGGCGATGGGAATATTGCTGCGCTTGAGGATTTCGATGATCCCGGCTGGGGTGCAGGGGGCAAGCGCCGGCCTTCCGGCTTGCAGGCGGCCCGCGCTTATGGGATGAAAGCCGTCCACGTCTTTATCCGGAGAAACCGCATCCAGCAGCGCCTTGGCATCGACCTGCTTCGGCAGCGGCAACTGAATCAGGATGCCGTCGATGTCGTCGCGCTGGTTGAGGCTGGTGACCAGGTCGAACATGTCTTCAGTGGTGACGGAATCGGGCGGCGTGATCAGGTCGCTATAAATACCGAGTTCCGCGCAGGTCTGCACCTTGCTGCGGACATAAATCTGCGATGCAGGGTCATGGCCCACGAGTACCGCTGCCAGGCCGGGGATGACACCCTTCAAGGCCAGCGCTTTCACTTCTTCCGCGACTTCCTGTTTGATGGCGGCGGCAATTGCTGTGCCGTCGAGAATGGTTGGCATTCGTTCACTCCCCGAGATCATGTTATCGTTCCGGGGCTATTGGCTGCCGGGGTGGAAAGAGACCACCCCGCAAAATCTTCTTTACTTGCAACATCGTCGGCGCGGTATGCTTGCGACATGCTTCCCCGGACGCTTCGAAAAACATTCCTACAGATTCTCTCCCTAGCCGCAATTTCATTGACGCTGGCGCATGCAGCGGCCTCTGGCACCAGTACTCCCGCGGTCCCGACGCTGAATCTGGAAGGTCTGGGCAAGGGCACGGCGAAGCTCGGCGGCCCGTGGCAGTTCAAGATCGGCGATGATGCGAGTTGGGCTGCGCCGGGATTGGACGATTCGCGTTGGGAGCAGTTGAGCGCCGATGCCACATGGGGCGCGCAGACTCATCCAAATTACATAGGGACCGCGTGGTATCGGCGACATGTGCACATTACAACCGCTCCTGGAGCATCGCCAAACATGGCGCTCTATCTGCCACCGATTCAGGATGCGTACGAAATCTACTGGAACGGAGTGCTGGTGGCTCGTCTTGGCGCATTTCCTCCTCACCCGAAGTGGTATTATCGTCCCCCACCGCAGACGTTTGGGCTGGGGCCGGTGCGGGATGGCGTTCTGGCGTTCAGGATTTGGAAAGCACCGCCGGCCTCATTTGATGCGAGCGACCTGGGCGGCTTTACGGCACCGCCGATTGTAGGGAACTCGGACGCGATAGCTGCAATGAAAGCCGAAAGTGACTACCGGTGGATGCGAAGCCGGCAGTTTATCTGGGCAGTCGATTTCCTTTCGCTGCTGGTGGTGGTCGTCGCGATTCTTTCGTGGCTGCGAAACCGAACTCAGTGGGTGCTGTTGTGGATCGCTTTGTTCTTCGCGGGGCCGCTCGGGGTCCTGCTCTTCCTGGGATTGCGGATTCCATGGTCGTTCGATTTTTCGATAGGAATTGCACAACCGTTCTTTGGATTGACCGACGTATCACTATGGTTCGTTCTGATTTGGCTTCTCGACTTGCACGACAACAAACGATTGCTTCGGATCGCTCGAGCGATTGCAATTCTGAATATCGTGGTGACTTCAATCGACGGGTCTCTTTCCTTTATTGGTACGGCCTCGGGGCTGGGTCCGCAGGTGGAATTAACCGATGCCATTTGCACTGCGATCTTTACCACTTGCGAATCTTTTGCGCTGGTGTTGGTGGCGTACGCGGTGATCATGCGCAAGCGCCTGGAACTGTCGCGCTGGATGGTTGCCATCTTTGCCTTCACATTGGACATGATCAATGTGGTGCGCATCGCTTCGGAGCAGGGACAGCGCTTCACGCATTGGACCATTTCTACCAGGATTGCGGCTCCTTTGTTCACGGTGAACGGCAATGCGATCAATGCTTCGAGCATTGCACAGGTGTTTCTGCTTGTTTCGCTGGTTTACGCGGTTTATCGCTATATCGTTGAAGAGCGGCGGCGCCAGGCAGGTATCGAGCAGGAGTTCAAGAACGCGCGCGAGTTGCAGCAGGTGCTGGTGCCGGAGGCGCTGCCTTCTCTTCCTGGATTTGCGATAACCAGCGCATACCGCCCCGCTCAGGAGGTTGGAGGGGATTTCTTCCAGATTATTCCGCTGGAAGGTGGTTCGACTCTCGTGATTCTGGGCGACGTTAGCGGCAAAGGCCTGAAGGCGGCAATGGCGGTATCGCTGATCGTTGGGGCGGCGCGTATGGTTGCCGAGTTTACGTCGAGCCCGGCTGAGATTCTGGCCGGATTGAACCGCCGTCTCGACGGCCGCATGCAGGGAGGATTTGCCACCTGCATTGCCATGCGCCTCGATCCGGACGGCAACTGCATCATCGCCAGCGCCGGCCATCCGGCCCCCTTTCTGAACATGCGGGAACTGACGCTGCCCGGCGCACTGCCGTTGGGCCTTGCGCCCGACTCACTCTACGAGGAGACGGCCGTCCTCCTTGCGACGGGCGATCACTTTGCGCTTTACACTGACGGACTGCTGGAAGCGCGCAGCCACTCCGGCGAACTCTACGGCTTCGAGCGTTTAGAAACTCTGCTTGCTACGCACCCCAATGCGGCCCAGGCCACGGAGGCGGCGGTGAACTTTGGCCAGGACGACGACATTACCGTCCTGACGCTGACCCGGCTGGCAATCGGCGAGGAATCAACTACGCTGCACATGGTTTCCAGCGTATAAGAGGACCGGCATCGAAGAGGGGCTCGCGTCCTCCGCATGCATTGAGCCGGTTTCTATGCTGCACAAAACCGTCCATCCTGCCGATATGTACGTTTGAGAGCCGCATGCCCCTGGGCCGTGAACCGACCGCCCTGGACGGTGCGCCTCTTGCAGCGAAACATGGAGGGTTGAGAAGGTGCAGATTCCAGTGAAAAAAAATGAGGCGAGCGTGCCCTGGGCGCACCTGAGGATCCCACCTTTTCCCCAGGTGGCAATCCGGGTGCTTCAACTGGCGAACAATGAGAAGGTGCGGCTGACTCAGCTCAGCGAGCTGATTTCGTCGGACGCAGCCTTTGCCAGCGAGGTTTTGACGGTTGCGAATTCTCTTCTGTACGCGCCACGTTTCCCATCGAACAGCATTCTGCAGGCGATCTCGGTGCTTGGTTCCGACCACCTGCAAGGAATGTGCATGACGGTGGGCATGCGAGCCTATCTGGGGCGAAGCCTCAGCGATACCGCAATGCGTGCTCTCTGGCGGCACAGTCTGGCTTGCGCTGTGATTGCGGAGCGGCTTGCCGGTGCGGGGGGCATGAGCAAAGACACAGCGTACACAGCCGGCGTTTTGCACGATGTTGGGAGATTTGCGCTGGCGGTGATTCGGCCCAAGGAGTACACCGAGCTGCTCGGCAAACATGAGGGGACTGCCGCAAGCCTGCTGGATGCGGAAGCAGAGCTGTTTGGGTTCAATCACTGTCAGGTAGGCAAGAAACTGATTGTGGATTGGAAGCTTTCTCCCGAATTCAACCCGATTGTCTCCGAGCATCATTCTCCGCGAGGGGAGAATGGCTCCGTCGGATGGGACTTGGGTGAGTTGATCAAGGTGAGTTGCCGTTTGGCGGATTGTGCTGGTTTTCCGGCATTTCCCGGATGCGCAGTAACGCTCTACGAGGAATTGCTGGACTTGCTGGCCCCGAAGGAGCGCAGCATGTTACCGACTGACCTGGAAATGCTTCAGGAAGATGTTTCCTCACGGATTCAAGGTGTTGAGTCGGTTTGAGCCGACATACGCTGGCTTGATGCTCTCTTACTTGCGATGATGGAAGCGCTCGATAATTTTTTCGGTGATAGTGCGTTTCAGAACCGGTGATGAGAGAACGGTCGAGGTGGAAGTAGTTCCGTAGTGACCGAGGTTATCGAGGAAAATCTCAAGGTGCTCGACGGAGACGACGCGAGCCTTGACGATGAATGAGTCGGAGCCTGTGACGCGATGACACTCGAGTACCTCCTCCCAGGTCTTTACCTGCTGCTGGAACGCGCGCACCAGCGACTCGGGGCCAGCCATGGAGAGACGCACGAAGATCATGATGGGCAAACCCAGGCGCTCCAGGCTGATGTCGGCGTGGAAGCCCCGAATCACTCCTAGTTTCTCCAGCCGGTGCACGCGCTCGGCTACAGCGGGGGTGGTGAGCCCCACGCGGCGGCCCAACTCGGCCCAGGAGATGCGCGCATCCTGCTGCAGTTCCTCAACAATCTTCCAGGCGATACGATCCAGTTCTGCGGGTTCATACGGATGGCTGTAGCGACTCGGCTTCATCTGCTTATCCCTTCGATCGCAAGGACACTTGTGTTCTTTTCTTAACAAGGTAAACCCGAATAAGGCCTATGGCTATCGAATTGATTCGTCGGTAGTGGCAGCGGGGGCCAACGCTTGAGCGTGAAGATCTTCCGGCGGTCTCGTTCGGTGTGCGCAGGGGGATTGGTACGCCGTCAATACCACTTGACTTCATTTGTTAAGTAAGGGCACGTTTTTACCGTAGAAAGAGAAGGCAAAACGCGTCCGCTTTCTTTCAACCGATATTCAAGGCTATCCATTGCGCGGCATATGCTCTTGATCAGACGCGATTCGGATCAGCAAGGCATTGGTCCGGTCCTCTGTTCGCCGGAGGTCCCCGATGGCAACTTGCTCACTCAGTTCCGAATTAGCCAGGAAGAAGTTCCTGCTGCGCTCATGCACGGATCCCGATAAAGGCAACGCGCGCATTGCGCGCTGGGGCAACCGCTGATGGCGACATCAATCGCGTTACCAAAGGCCTCGCCGTATCTGATTGAACAGGACTACACCGCTTACTCCACGGAGCAGCACAGCGTTTGGGCCGAGCTGGTGCGCCGCCGCATGCCGCAGATTGAGGAGCACGCCGCGCAGGAATATCTTGACGGCTTCGAGTCGCTCTGTCTGCCTGTCGATCGCTTGCCGAAGCTCGATGCGGTTACCGCGAAACTGAATCGCCGCACTGGCTGGAGCACTACGCCCGTAAGTGGATTCATGCCAGGGCCAGCCTTCTTTGAGATGCTGGCTGCGCGCTGCTTCCCCACCACCACGTGGCTGCGCAATCGCGACTCGCTCGAATACACGCCCGAACCGGATATTTTCCACGACGTGTTTGGCCATGTGCCCATGCATGCGCATCCCGTGTTCGCGGATTTTCTGGCGCACTACGGGCAGCTCTGCGCACGCATCAGCGACGTACAAATTCTGGAGCGAATTGGGCGCGTGTTCTGGTACACGGTTGAGTTCGGCCTGATTCGGCAGGACGGTTCGGTGAAGGTGTACGGCAGCGGCCTCATCAGCTCCAACGGCGAGTGTTCCAATCTGCTGGCAGGCGGGTGCACCGTGCGGCCTTTCAATCTGGATGAGGTGCTTCGCACGCCGGTGAAAGTCGACGAGATGAACCGCCTGCTGTTCGCAATTGAAAGCTTCGACGAAATCTACGAAGCGATGCGCACCTTGGCGGCGCGCATCGATCGTGGCTCGCGACTGGACGATTAGGCCGGACGAATAGGTTGGGCGAATAAGCTTGGGCCTACACGCCGGCCTCCTGCGCCAGCGTTGTTGCCAGTTGTTTCACTCCGCGCAGATCGGTCTTCCCCGTTCCAAGCATCGGCAACTTGTCTGTGTGGAAGAAAAGATTCGCCTTCGGCCTCCACAGCGCGGGCAGGTCGCATTGCGATAATTTCTCCAGCACTGAAGTCATTGCTTCATCCGGCAACGTAGTGAGCACAGCGATGCGTTCGCCCTTCTTTTCGTCAGGCAGGGATGTGACCGAGAAGACCTGCTCCGTGGCGCCCGCCAGGTCATGCAGCTTCTCTTCAATGCGGATGTGAGGAACCATCTCGCCGCCAATCTTGCTGAAGCGCGACAGACGGTCGGTGATGGTGATGAATCCATCTTCATCCACCATGGCCACGTCTCCAGTTGTATACCAACCGTTATGCAGCACTTCCGCGGTCTTCTCCGGTTTGCCCAGATAGCCCTTCATCACATTCGGGCCCTTCACCAACAGCATTCCAGAATTTCCCAACGCCAGCGGTTTGCCTGTATCAATGTCGACTACCTTTACCGTGACTCCGGGCAACGGATGGCCGATTTTGCCGCGCTTTGCAGCAACCTGGCGGAAGCCCGGCGCGCGGAAGTCACGTCCGTTGACGGTCACCACGGGGGAGCATTCGGTGCAGCCGTAGCCTTCAAGAGGACGAATGCCGAACGTATCTTCAAAGGCCTGCGCAAGGCGCTCGGGCAGCTTCTCCGCGCCCACAAGCACATATTGCAGCGAACCAAAACTCTCCGGCGTGCAGCGGCGCATGTACGCTTGCAGAAAGGTGGGCGTGGCCACCATGAATGTGACTTTGTACTGCTTTACAAGCGCGCCGATAACCTGCGCGTCGAGCGGATTGGGATGATACACAACGCCCACACCGTTTACCGCGGGCAGCCACAGCGCGGCCATGAATCCAAAGGAGTGAAAGAACGGCAGAATGCCGAGAATCCTGTCGTTCTTTCCCAGCATGAAGACCTGCCCCACCTGCTGAATGTTGGACGTGATGTTGAAGTGGGTGAGCATGACGCCCTTGGGGTCGCCGGTGCTGCCGCTGGAGAAGATGATAGTGGCCACGCTGTCGACTGTTGACTTGCCGTTGGATTCGCCGATGGACTCGTTGGCCAATCCGGGATGCGCGATTGTCGTTCCTCCACCCAAAGCCTTCTTCAGCAGCGCGGCCGGAGTGAGCCACGCCAGTGCCATCGCTGCAAGCTTTTCTCCTATGCGCGGCGTGCTCAATACGTCTTCGAGAAACAGCGTCTTTTCTGGAATCACGAGGTTGGGGAAGCGCTCGACGAAGGCCTTCGATGTGATGACCACGTCGAGGTTGCACTGGCTGGCGCATGTGGCAATGATCTCGCTTGACGATGTGTAGTTGAGGTTCACCGGCACACGGCCCAGCAGCATGAGCGCGTAGTTGGTGAGCGCGCCACCGACTGACGGCGGCAGCAGCATGCCGACGAGTGGCTCGTGGCCAATCTCATTTTTCAGCCTGCGGGCGATGAACATGGTCTTCACGAGAGCCGAGCCGAAGCTAACTTTCGGATACTTTCCATCGGCCATCATGAAGCGGAAGGGATGGAGCCGCGCGGAGCGAACAAAGGCGCGCTCGAGAGTCTTCATGCCCTCCTTGCGCCGCTCAAATGCCGCGGCCTGCAGCTCCTGCACTTCGCTTCGGATTTCAGTGGCTGTCGATGTGGGGGCCATGTGCTTGCCGAAAGTAACTGTAACTGGATAAGGAATGTGGCGAGGCCGCTTCCACAAAAAGCGTCCACGCTCGAAGCTGAATATGCTGCCCCAGACTCCGTCCAGACTTACAGGAATGATAGGCACATTGACGTCCTTCATAATGCGCTCAAGCCCGCGCCGGAAGGGCAGCAACTGGCCAGTCCGCGTAATCTGTCCTTCGGCAAAGATGCAGACAATCTCATCCTGCCGCAACGCTTCGCTGGCTGTATGCAATGAGCGAATCATGTCGCGCGGGTGCAGTTCATCTGAGATCGGAATCGCCTTCATAATCTTGGCGAACGGCTTCACGATCGGGTTATCGTAAATGCCCTGGTAAATAACGAAGCGAATGGGCCTGTCCGTCGAGGCGATGAGCAATGCCCCATCCACAAACGACATGTGGTTGCATACCAGCAATGCGCCGGTCTTCTCGGGGAAGTTTTCGCGCCCCATCACTTTCACGCGGTAGATGGTGTGGGTGATGAAGAAGAGAATCAGGCGGCCGAACCACTCCGGCAGCAACATCAGCACATAGACCGTGCCGGCGCCGGTGATAACGGATGCGGCCAGGATGACGCCGCGAGGATCGAGATGAATGAAGTTTGTGAAGATGTAATAGACGCCCGCGGAGAGCGCGATGCCCACAAAGGAAAGCAGGTTTGAAGCGGCAATGATGCCGCCCTTGTCCTTCTCCGGAGGGCGATGCTGGATGAGGGCATTGACCGGGACGGCATAGAAGCCGGCCCAGAAGCCGAGCGATCCGAGCAGCAGGGCAGAGCCCAGAAGACCATGATGCATTCCACCTAGCAACAGGCCGGTGCAGGTCATGCCGATGGCGCCAAGCGGGATGAGGCCGTATTCAATCTTGTTGCCGCTCAGCCACCCGGCAACCATGCTGCCGATGCCGATTCCCACAGCCAAGGTGGCATTCAGGTAGCCCGTCTTGGCCTGCCCAATGTGCAGTACGTCAGGGCCGTAGACCACGATGGTTGAGAACAGCAGCGAGCCCAGAAACCAGAAGTAAGTGTTGCCGATGACTGCCAAGAACAGTGCGCGATCGCGGCGCATGAAGCTGATTTGCTGCCACAGGTCGCCAAGAATATTGAACTGAAATTTCTTCGTCGGTGCTGCGGCGGGCACTTTATCGATGCCCTGGCTGGTGAGCAAACCAACGAAGGAAAGCGCAATGAGGACGTACCCGGCATACACTTCGCGTCCATGCAGCTTTTCCGCCATGGTGGCCCCGGCGACAGTCCCCAGGATGATGGCCAGGAATGTGCCGAGCTCGATGACTCCGTTTCCCCACGACAGGCGCTTCGCCGGCAGCAGTTCCGGCAACAGACCATATTTTGACGGCCCAAACAGCGCCGCCTGACTAGCCACAAGCGTCAATGCGCCAAGCGAAAGCGGCAGAATGTGCGTTGCCAGACCGGCAGTGGCCAGCACCATGGAAAACACTTCCATCCACTTCGTCCAGATCGTGATCTGCCGCTTGCTATAGCGGTCGGCCAACCAGCCACCGGGCATGCTGAACAGCAGAAACGGCACCGAAAAGATGACCGTGACCACGGAAACGAAAGTCTCCCGCTCGTTCCTGGCCAGACCCATGCCAACGATGATGGACAGCATCAGGTTGCGCAGAATGTTATCGCTGAAAGCGCCTTGAAACTGGGTGGCAATCAGCGACCAGAACCCGCGCGTCTTTGTAGGTAATTCCACGGTCAGCGGCACGTCTATGTCACTAACTGCAGGGCCAGTAACTGCTGGGCCAGTTGCTGCAGGGCCGGTTACTTCGATTTCGTTGGCTGAGTCAATCATTGCTCGAACCCTCCCAAATCTTGCGCTATTCAAATTGGAATAGCTTACGAGGGTGAGCATACGGCTATATGTGATCTCGTTCTGAAAGCCTAATACAGTTTCGCGAGTGTCATAAAGCGGCTGGGGTATCGGGGTATCTGCTAAGTTCCGCGCGCATCGAGTCTGCAAGCAAAGGAAAGACGATCGCCTTGGCCTGCTTTGGGAAGCCAGGCAGGGTCGCTGTATGCGCATCGCAGATGATTGCGTTGGACATCTCAAGGCCCCGGCCCCAGCGTGGCTTGCGAGTATCGCGATAGATGATAGTGTCCGCGTCCAGACCGGCAGCAATCAGCATCGTGCGCGCCGTGGTTAAGAACTCAGGCCACGCTGAAGCGACGCCGATGAGCTTGCCTTTGAGGCTGGGTAGCCATGGACCGAGCCACGCGTTGGCCGATCGGATTTGCAACGTAACCAGCTCGACTCCCGCAGGCAAAGCGGTTCGCGTTACCTTCACCTTGCTGGGCCGGCACATGGGAATCGCGGCCGCAAGAACCTCAGGTCGGGCACAGTCTCCCAGCGAAACACCTTCCACCGGGCAAGTGGTAATCGCTCGAATCTCGGCCAACAGAATCTCCCGCAGCTCCGCATCGGTCTCAATCAGCAGCAGGTGATCCGGCGGCGGCGCGATGAGCCAGTCGGCAACGCGGGCGCGAATGGCGGGAGCAGGCAGGCTTAGCTCGCGGACTGCGCGAAAGAAGCCGGCGATGTGCTGATCGAGAATCTGTTCCGGAGTAGTCGGCGGCTCGGCGTTGGCCCGCACATAAACGCCGCTGCCATGTCGTCGCTCGGTCCAGCCATCCCGCTCCAACTGCCGATAACCGGCGCTCACAGTATTCGGATTGATGGCAAAGCGCCGAGCCAGCTCACGCGTGCTCGGCAACCGGTCGCCCGGGCTCAGGTCGCCGCTGAGAATGGCCAGGACGACCTGGGTAACCAGCTGGCGATAGATGGGGACTTCACTGCTGGGGGCGAACCAGAGCCTCACGAATGACCTCTGGACTATTCTGCCATTGCTATTCGAATCAGGCCAGTACATTGCACGGCGATTCCCGGCGAATCAGCCAGCGTTTGCGGCACTGAAGATGCCTTTGGTCGAAAGAGGAGGGGGGCTTTCGTCTCGCGAAGGCGAGTCGCAGCCGACGTCAGGCAAGTGCGTTGGGCTCCGGACAGAATTCATCGATCTCGATGTACTCGATCTGGAGTTCTTTTCCCGATACAATTTTCAGCGGAAAGCCACAACGCTGACAGATAAAACATATTCCACCTGTTGGCTGCGTCTCCACCTCGCATACTACACAATGCAAGACCATGGGAACGAGTTCAATCTCCAGACGAGCGTGTTCGGCCATCGTTCCTTGACGAGCGACCTCGAAAGCAAATTCCAAAGCATTTTGAGCGATGGCCGTGAATTGACCAAGCCGCAACTTGATCGCCTTGATTGATGAAGAATTGACCTCGCGGGCGTTCTCTTCGGCGACTTCGAGGATGCTCTCGATGATGGAAATTTCATGCATTCACGATGGCCTCAGAAGGGGAGAGGTTTCCACCCGGAGCAAGTGGCAGCCACCAAAAATTGGGCTGACACACGACTTCGCTCTCATTGCATTGCACACCACGATGAGTAAGCACCCGGGCAATGGCTGCCGCCGCATCTGAAGCGAGGTTCAAAATGGCTTCACCCGGCCCATCTCCGAAGGTGCATGACTCCGGTGCCGCTCCAATAACGATCAGTTCGGAAGGGCCGCAGTCGGCGAGACGAAGATGCGTGAGCGTGTCCCATAAGCCGGGGTCGTGTCCGGTGATGCGAAGAGAGGCGCGGCTTGAGTGGAAGTCGTCTTCGCAAAACACCGACACGGTCCCCGGTGCGGAACTCGCATGGACTGCATCGACGACGACCACAAGCTTGCGGCCATAGAGGTACGGCGCCAAATCAAGCCCTGGTGTGCCCAGGTCAAGCACTTCAACATCCGGCCCACACGCAAACTGACAGCGAAACGTCTCAACTGCAAGAGGCCCAAACCCATCGTCGCCGAGAAAGACGTTTCCCAGACCGATAACAGATATGGGGCGGTGTTCCGCAGGGTTGGTATTGTTCATTGGACCTTTACCTGTGCGATCTCTTTTCCGGATGCGTCGAGCGTGTGACAGGAACATGCCATGCAGGGGTCAAACGAATGCACTGTGCGCAGAACTTCCAGCGGCTTTTCAGCATCTGCGACAGGGTTGCCAATAAGTGAAGTTTCATAGGGTCCTGGAACGCCGTTCTGATCGCGCGGGCTTGCATTCCATGTCGTTGGCACAACGGCCTGGTAATTCGTGAAAGCACCTTTATCAATGACAACCCAATGTGAGAGCGCCCCGCGCGGCGCTTCGTGCACACCCATCCCCATGATTTCGCCCGCCGGAAACTGGGGCGCGTTGTACGTGGTGTCGTCTCCATTGAGAATGTTTGTGCTGAGCAATTGCAGGTGTTCAAGCGCCAACTCAGACAGCATTGCGGAGCGGATTGCCCGGGCGAGATAGCGGCCCATGGTTGACTGCATGTCGTTAGGTACGACCTTCAACCCATGCACTGCGGAGATCCTGTCAAATGCCGCGTTGGTCCATTTGCGCGTAAGGGCATGGCCGGACGCATAGCCGACGAGGATGTTAGAAAGCGGGCCGACCTGCATCGGGCTTCCGTTATAACGAGGTGCTTTGACCCACGTATACTTCGCGTTCTCTTTGAAGTCGGTGTAATCCGGCGTGGTCTCGCCTTTGTAAGGCTCGATAGGGCCGCCACCCTGATACCACGCATGCGTTGAATCTTCCGTAATTGCCTTGCGAAACGACTCGTCCTTCCAATTCTCCATGGATCGCACGGACGCAAGATCGCCATTCATGATGACCCCGCCTGGAAGGTCGAATTTTGTGGCTCTCGCGTCGAGAGGAAGGTCGGGGACGGCCAGATAGTTGGCGACTCCGCGGCCAAAATGGAAGTACTCAGGATAGGAGGCAGCGAGCAAGCAGGTGTCAACGAAAAAGACCCGTTGCACAAACGGAATCAGGTCTTCAAGAATCGCTTTCAACATACCTAGTCGGTCCATGTTCATTGTCGCCAGGCTGTCTAAGTTGATCGCATTCATGACTCCGCCGACTGCGAGATTCTGAATGTGAGGTGTCTTGCCGCCAAGGATCGCCACGACCTGGCAGGACTTCCTTTGAAACTCAAGCGCCTGTAGATAGTGCGCAAAA
>Ga0302140_10008202_pt1 | contig 13009 bp, 5 predicted proteins | sample I_Bog_E1_1_FD_202095 | JGI IMG/M metagenome (GOLD analysis project Ga0302140, IMG submission 202095) | Peat permafrost microbial communities from Stordalen Mire near Abisko, Sweden - I_Bog_E1_1 | ecosystem: Environmental > Terrestrial > Soil > Wetlands > Peat | place: Sweden: Abisko, Stordalen...
ATTGTCCGCTTTCAATCGCCGGCAGACTTCGAAACCATCGATGCCCGGCATCATCACATCCAGGAGAATCAAATCTGGCATGCAGCGGCCAGCAGTTTCCAGAGCAGTCACTCCGTCGGATGCAAAGATTACCTCGTAGTCTTCTTCCAGGGTGCCGGCGAGAAACATGATATCCAGGTAATCATCGTCGATTAATAGGATGCAAGGACGCCGGCGTAAAGGTGTGTCCGATGCGGCGCCAGGCTGGGGCAGTGGGGACTTACCGGACAGATTCATCAAGGGCGAGCCAGCGGCGATGCTGGGCGGGCGTGGGAGGTCCTTCAGGCTCTCGATCAGAAGCGAACTGCTGACCGGACCGATGAAGAGATCGTCAAGAACTGGATCGGTGTGGCTACGAATCGTTTCCTCGTTTTCGGATGGCGGAGCCATTTGGAGCGCCACTCTGGTTTCGCGATGGCGCATCCCACTCCTGGCAAGCTCCAGGAATCGATCGAGTTCTTTCTTGTCTATGCCGCCAATGAGAGGAGCCTTACCTCCGCGCAATTCCTTTTCGGTTTTCATGACAAATCTCAGAGCGAAGCCGTCATTGCCCCACCGGACGACGCATGCATTTACGGTAATCGAATTCGCGTCGGTCAATTCTCCGGAATCCGTGAGCGTCATTCGTACCACGGTGCCCGCGGACCAGCGCTCCTCGGTGACCACGTAGAGTCCAGTCAGACTCATATCCCTTATTCCGTGTTTGACCGGGGCTCCACCGGTCCAGAAGTGTGCTTCGAGGCCAGGAATTAACTCGCGTGGAGCCTTCCTCGGCTCGGGAGGGTCGGGAGACCACCAGCGTTGCAGCCAATTCTTCGTAGGCTTGATCTCATCTTTTTTCTGATCGTTCCAATCGCTTTGGCGCGATTGCAGGGCAGGGGAGGTGTCCACAGAAGGGCCATCCTTGTCCATGGACTTCCGATCGGAGCGACTCTCCCGTTGGGGCGGATCGCCAGGCCCACTGCAAGTTGGCCGAGCCTCCCCTTTGCCGGGCGCTTGCGTCGTTTCGGCATTGCCGCTCGAGTGGGCTAAATTCGGCAACTGCCGGTTGAACTCCGCAGCAGCGCAAATTAGCAGCTGGTCGCCTCGCCGAGTCTGCGTCGAAGAGATGGTGTTTCCCGGCAGCACGAGGACGGTTGCGGCAAGCGGGCTCGTGGTGGAAATGCGGGAGATGGGGAAAGACTCGACAACGTCAATGACGACGGAGTTTACATTCAGATAAATCAGATCGATAGGAGGTTGCCCTGTGTTAACAGAAATTCCGCGGAACGGAACCAGCCAGAAGCCCGCGCCCGAGTAAGTCTTAAGGGTTGGAATCCGCTCATTGAAGCTGGAGGCCGACAAATCGGTGGCATCGACATCCCAGCCGAGAAGGCATCCCCGAGTTTGGTTGAATGCGCCATATTTCTCCGGTTCCACAGAGTGTTGCTTTGCTAGCGAGTGGTAGGCAACCAGGTGTGGGTTCCGGGCTTTCGAGACGGCGGAATCAGGAAGGCGCTGTGTCATTGAGGTCCTCGCATTCATCATCGGCGGATTTCCCCTTGTCGTTCACACGGGCGTTGCGGGATTCCAATCTCTTTTCCGCCGGGAGAGTACGCCGGCAGCTTGAGGATCCAATTGAGCCGCTCTGCATTGTAAGAAGAACCAGCTGCGGGTCCGCTTACCCCGAACACATTTGAGTGGCTTAGTGGACGTAATCGACAGACTCGCGGCGGCTCCGACGATCTGGGCAGTCCTGGTCCAGAAGATGCTCGAAAGCCTCCAGAACATTGGGGTCCCACCACCCTCTCTTCACTTCTTCCCGCATGATTCGAATTGCGTCGAAGGTTGCCATCGCGCATTTGTACGGTCGAACTGACTTGAGAGCATCGTAGACGTCGACTACCTGCAAGACCCGCGCCGTGATGGGAATGTCGTCTCCTCGAAGTCCGTCTGGGTAGCCGGATCCGTCACGTTTTTCATGATGATGGCGGATGATGGGCAGAACGTGGCGAAATGATCTGAGTGGAGCACAGATACGCTCGCCCGCAGCCGGGTGTTCGCGCATCAGGGACCATTCTTCCCTGGAGAGTGGACCCGGTTTGAAGAGCACAGAATCCGATATACTTATCTTCCCAATGTCATGTACCACGCCACCGAGTTTGAGCGCCGATAATTCCTCTGCATTTAGGCCCAGGCATTTTCCTAAGCCCATTGAAAGGGAAGAGATGCGCTCACAATGGCCATGGGTGCTCGGATCCCTTCCTTCGATGATACGAGCCAGGGTAAATAGAACGGACTCGGCCACCTCCCGTTGATCGGTTCTCAGCTTTAAACGCAAAAGAGATCGGACACGCGCGAGCAACTCGATACGATCCAGAGGCAGAGTGAGCAAATCATCCCCACCGGATTGAATGCTCATGATGCGACTTTGTTTATCGGAAAGCGCGGTAACAAACACGACAGGTGTCAGATAGATTGATGGATTTGTTTTAATTTCGCGGCAGACCTCAAAACCGGTTTTACCCGGCATTACGACATCCAGGAGAACGAGATCAATCTGCGATTCAAACAGAAATCTTAGCGCGTCCGATCCGTTTGCGGCCGTTATGACCTTGAATCCGTCATCAATCAGGATATCCTGAAGGAACTCACGGGTGAGCGCCTGGTCATCGACGACCAGGACTGTGGCTCCGGTTGTTTGGGCCGCTGAATGTTCCATGGCTCCTCCTATCGGCACATTCTCAGTATTGTTAATGGACGAAATGAGGAGCCTTCGTTTCCTCGTCGATGGAGGGGAGGAGGTCACTCCAACTGCGTTCAACATCTTAAGACGAAGTGCAACTTTGCCACAATATCGGTCCGATTGGAAAGTTGTTTCATTCCCAATTGAAATGAATTCAGTGTTGCGCCGATAGAATGGCGAGATGAACAACCGATCCAGCCCGGCACACAAGTGTGTCCCCACGCGAGGCACAGTTCGCTTGCCACCTTCCAGCATGGTTTTTAGCTCCTCTTCGGCTGGAGAGACTGCGAAGGCTTACTTTACAAGAGATTCATTCGAGACGGACATGCGGATATCCCGCAGCGATGGAACACAAGGTATCCCGCACCCTACGGCGTCATCGCCAATATCCAAATTGCCGGTGAATTTGGCGATTTCGAGGTTCGGCATCGATGACGACATCACCATGCTTGCCGATCCTTTGTTCGACGTTCCGCATAGCCGTCCTCTAACGGAGTTCGTCCCCTTTGGCGCCGGTGTCAGGTTGCCAGGTTCGATGATCCTCGCCGACGAGTCAATTGGGACGAACACAGCCGCTCCGCCTTCATCAAGGAGGCCGCATATTGAGGTTCATCCTCTCTTGCGAATACGACCAAGCATCCTGGTGGTTGACGACGAAGTCCTGTACCTGGAGTTGATTGCCGACATTTTGGGCGACGAGTACGAAGTTCTACTCGCGGCTAACGGAATGGCAGCATTGGAGATTGCATCAATCAAGGTTCCTCATTTGATCCTGCTGGATGTGATGTTGCCGGGCATCGATGGATATGAAATCTACAGGCGCTTGAAAGCCGATCGCCGGACCAGCGGAATTCCAGTCATCTTTATCAGCGGGCTGGGAGAAGTAGCGGACGAAACGAAGGGCCTGACGATGGGAGCGGTCGACTACATTACCAAGCCCATCAATTGCGAACTGGTAAGGGCGCGAGTGAAAACGCAAATAGCACTCAAATTGGCGCTGGAAAAGCTAACCCAGATGGCTGAGACCGATGGTCTGACGGGCGTTGCCAATCGATCGCACTTTGACAAGACGCTGGCCTACGAATGTGCCAGACATTTGCGTTCCGGAAGCGAATTGTCGTTGATCCTGCTTGATATCGATCATTTCAAGGCCTTTAACGACACGTACGGCCATGTTCGCGGCGACGAATGCCTCCGAGAGATTGCGCGGGCGCTGGCAAGGACAGTCTCTCGAGCCACTGATCTCGTGGCTCGATATGGCGGCGAGGAGTTCGTGGTGCTTTTGCCGGAGACGGATCTCCATGGCGCCGCTGTACTTGCTGAAAAAATCCGAAAGTGTATAAGGGACCTTGAACTGCCGCACCGAGGCTCAAGGAGGGGGTATGTCACTGCCAGTCTGGGCGTCGTTAGCGGGAGGCTTCTTGCGGGTTATTCGAGCTTCGAAATGGTTCACGCGGCCGACCTAGAACTCTACGCTGCCAAGGCCGGAGGCCGCAATCGAATGAGTTTTCGTGCGATAGACAGGTTTGGGCTGACGAACTAGAGCCGCCAAACCCGGAGTCCGAGGCGAAAATGGTAGGCGAAGCTGACTGGGCGAGCGCCAGTCCAGCGGAACTTGCGACCTGGAGTTTCTGCCGGACCGGTCGGCATTCACGAACTTCTTTCGGTTTCCCTCTGAAAGCCGAAGTGAAACTGCCGATGAGACGGAATGAGCCTCATTGCCAGTCCCGCTGCTCGACTGATTCACCGCATCATCCATGACAAATTCAGAGTCTCGCTGCGCCCGGCTGTTGCGCTTCCAATCGCCGCTCTGGCGATTCTGGCATCGATGCTGATGTTTCAGGTCCGATTCCTGAGGAATGCCCTGCTGGAGGAAAAGCTGGTAGATCGCGCGGTCAGCGGAGGCCGCGAGTTGCTCAAGCTAAACGTAGACATGGAGACCGGTCTTCGCGGTTACCAATATACGGGCAGAGCTGAATTCCTTCAGCCCTATAGAGAAGCGGAACAAGTGGTTGATCCGAAGTTCACTGCTCTCGATCGACTCCTCTCCAACGATCCGACCCGGGAAGCACAGTTCGCGGGGATTCGCGGAAGCTTCGAGCAGTGGAAGGTGCTGGCGACGGTTGCGATTGCGCGGCGCGCCGACAATTCAATCCACGATTCAGACGATCTCCGATACGAGCAGACGCATGAACGCAAGGTTCTGATGGACGGGATTCGGGCGCAGTATGCGGCCTTCGACTCAGGTGAATTGCTTCTGCGCAATCAGTACCTGCAAGATGTTCGAAAAGGGTACTTGATGGGTGGCCTCATCTTCTTTGTGATTGTCTCTGGTGCTGGGGCTAGCCTGGCGTTGTCATTCAGGCGCCACAGTCAGCGTTCGGCCATCGAGAAGGCGCAAGAGGACCTCCGGAGCAGCGATGAGCGATTGCGCCGCCTGGTTTGGGGAGTCAAGGACTACGCAATTCTGATGCTGGACACAGAGGGCCGGATTATCACCTGGAACGAAGGCGCGGAGAGGATCAAAGGCTATCGCGCCGAGGAGATCATCGGGCGGCACTTTTCGACGTTCTATCCAAAGGAGATCGCCGCGCGAGGCATACCGGACCTCGAACTGAGGATAGCCACGGAGAAGGGGCGGTTTGAGGAGGAGGGCTGGCGAGTGCGCAAGGACGGGTCCAGGTATTGGGCCAGCGTGGTTATTACCGCATTGCGCGATGAGAGCGGCAGTTTATCCGGTTTCGCCAAGATCATTCGAGACATCCCCGAGCCAAGAGAGTCCGAACAGGCGCTGCTCACGTCGGAGGCTTTGCGGAAGGCGATTTTCAACAGCGCCAATTTCTCGAAGATCGCTACGGACGCGAAGGGTGTCATTCAGATCTTCAATGTAGGAGCCGAGCGCATGCTGGGCTACAAGGCCGAGGACGTGGTGAACAAGATCACGCCCGCCGACATCTCCGACCCGCAGGAATTGGTGGCGCGCGCGAAGATGCTGAGTCTGGAACTTGAGACCCAGATTGCTCCTGGATTTGAGGCCCTGGTCTTCAAGGCCTCGCGCGGCATCGAGGACAATTACGAGCTGACCTACGTTCGAAAGGACGGCAGCCGTTTCCCAGCCGTTGTGTCCGTCACCGCTCTGCGCGATGCCCAAGGCGAAATCATCGGCTACCTGCTGATCGGGACCGACAATACCGCTCGCAAACGAGCGGAAGGGGCGCTGATCAAGGCTGGCGCCTTGCAGGCCGCTATATTCAACAGCGCCAACTTCTCAAGCATCGCGACAGACTCGAAGGGTGTCATTCAGATCTTTAATGTCGGTGCGGAACGAATGCTTGGCTACGCGGCTGTCGACGTGATGAACAGGATCACACCAGCCGATATCTCCGATCCACAGGAGGTTATCGCGCGGGCGGAATCGCTCAGCGCAGAGTTGGAGACCCCGATTTCGCCGGGCTTTGAGGCCCTGGTCTTCAAGGCCTCGCGCGGCATTGAAGACATCTACGAGCTGACTTACATCCGCAAGGACGGCAGCCGCTTCCCGGCCGTTGTGTCAGTTACTGCGCTACGCGACGGCCAAGGAGGAATTATCGGCTACCTTCTGATCGGCACAGACAATACCGCTCGCAAGGAAGCGGAAGAGGCGCTGCTCAAGGCGGGTGCGTTACAGAGCGCTATCTTCAACAGCGCCAACTTCTCAAGCATCGCGACGGACGCAAAGGGCGTGATTCAGATCTTCAACGTCGGCGCCGAGCGCATGCTGGGCTACGCGGCCGCCGACGTGATGAACAAGATCACGCCAGCCGATATCTCCGATTCGCAGGAAGTGATCGAACGCGCGCAATCGCTCAGCGCAGAGCTAGAAACCCCGATTGCACCCGGATTTGAAGCTCTGGTATTCAAGGCCTCCCGCGGCATTGAAGACATCTACGAGCTGACTTACATCCGCAAGGACGGCAGCCGCTTCCCGGCGGTGGTGTCTGTGACCGCGTTGCGCGACGCGGCAAACGGCATCATCGGGTACCTGTTGATTGGGACGGATAACACCGCGCGCTGGCAGATCGAGGAGAAAAGGAAGCATGCGGAGGAGGCAAGAAAGGCGAGCGAGGAAGCTCTCTGCAAAAGTGAAGACCTTCTGGATCGCACTGGCAGGCTCGCCGGCGTGGGCGGATGGGAACTCGATCTCGTTACTTTCGATGTGAATTGGTCCGCCGAGACCGCACGCCTTTTCGGCTGCGATCCAGCATACCGGCCGACGCTTGACGAGGGAATCAGCTTCTACGCGCCCGAGGCCAGGCCGATCGTGCGCGCGGCAGTAGAAAAATCCATGGTGGACGGCGAGCCATGGGAGTTGGAAGTGCCTGTGGTGCGCGCCGACGGCCGAAGGATATGGGCGCGCGTGGTGGCGAAAACGGAGCTTGCCGCGGATGGCAAGCCGATTCGACTCGTCGGCGCCATTCAGGACATAACCGCTCGTGTCGCCGAGCAGAGCGCGTTGAAGGAGGCCAACACCCGCGCCACGCTGGCCACGGAAAGCGGAGGCATCGGTATATGGGAGTGGGATATTCTCAGCGGATCCCTGGATTGGAACTCCTGGATGTACCGGCTCTACGGCATGACTGCGGGAGGAACCATAGCGGGAACCTACGAGCTGTGGAAAGACCACCTGCATCCGGACGACCGCGAGGCCGCTGAACAAGCGCTGCGGAATTGCGTCCTCGGGATCGCGCCCTTCGACACATCTTTCCGAATCATCGGCGACGATGGCAGCACCCGCCATCTGCGTGCGACAGGGAAAGTGACCTGGCTCGACGCAGGTCGCGCCATGCGGATCGTTGGCGCCAACTGGGATGTGACCGACCTCATCGAGGCGGACGAAAAATCGCGCCAGGCCATGAAGATCGCCGAAGAATCCAACCGGGTCAAATCGGACTTTCTGGCCAATATGAGCCACGAGATCCGCACACCGATGAATGCGATCATCGGCATGACGCGGCTGGCGCTGCGCAAGAACCCAAGTCCGAATCAACTCAACTATCTGACGAAAATCGACAGCGCGGCCCAGTCCCTGCTGAGCATCATCAACGACATCCTGGATTATTCGAAGATTGAAGCGGGCAAGATGGAACTGGAGCAAATCACATTTTCACTCGATGAGGTGTTGAATAATCTCAACGACATCGTCCGTGAGAGGGCGGAGCAGAAGGGCATCGAAGTCGCAATCTCGGTGGCCAACGAAACTCCTCGTTATCTGACAAGCGATCCACTGCGGCTCGGGCAAATCCTCATCAATCTGGTCAACAACGCGATCAAGTTTACGGAAAAGGGTAAGGTCACCGTCTCGGTGAAGGTCGACAAGGAATCGGGAGATCGGAGGCAGATCAAATTCTCGGTGGGCGACACCGGAATCGGGATGAGTCCTGAGCAGGTCTCCAATCTGTTTCGCTCGTTCAACCAGGGAGACACGTCGACCACCCGCAAATATGGGGGGACTGGTCTCGGGCTTGCCATTACCAAGCAACTTTGCGAACTGATGCATGGAACCCTTGAGGTGGAAAGCGATCCAGGCACGGGCAGCACGTTCCATTTCACGGCGACCTTTGACGTGGCTACGGGCGCATTGCCGTTGCGTTCAAGCGCGTCGCGCCGCGATTTGTTGAATCGATCAGTTCTAGTCGTTGATGACAGCGAGTATTCCCGCGATGTGTTGACCGCGATGCTGCGGGCCAATGGCTTAAGTGCGAAGGCGGTATCTTCGGGGGAAGAGGCACTTGCCGCGATTACTCGCGCATCGGGCGACGGGCAACCATTTGAAGTTGTCCTGATGGACTGGCGGATGCCAGGTATTGACGGGATTGAGGCCACGCGACGCATCAAAGCTCAGCGGACGATTTCACGCATTCCGGCCGTACTGATGATTTCAGCTTTCGAACGCGAAGAAGCGATGACGGGCGTGGCCGTCCATGAGTTGGATGGTTTCCTCATCAAGCCGGTGAATGAGGCGCTGCTGATCGACACGATTGCCTCTATTTTCGGGGAGAGGCCGCGCCGTCCAAAGTCCGATTCACCGCCCGCGTCCGGTTCTTTTCCCGCCGAGCTGGCCGGTCGTCGAGTGCTGCTGGTCGAGGACAACCAGGTGAACCGTGAACTGGCCAACGAGCTGCTGAGCGACCTCGGCATTTTGGTGACGAACGCAATGAACGGTCGTGACGGCGTAGATCGGGTAGCGGCAGAGCGGTTCGATCTGGTCCTGATGGACATCCAAATGCCGGTCATGGACGGATTGACGGCGACCAAGTTGATTCGTGCCGATGACCGCTTCAGCAAACTTCCCATCCTGGCGATGACGGCTCACGCGATGACGGGCGATCGCGAAAGAAGCCTGAATGCCGGAATGAATGACCATATCACCAAGCCCATCGATCCCAATCGCCTGCTGGCGGCGCTTATCCGGTGGATGCCAGAGAAAGTTGGGAAGGGACGGGAGCCGCGAGTGGCGCCAGTGGAGCCTGCGCGCCCCGACGATGCCTTACCCGGGTTACTACCTCCCTTCGACATCCAAGCCGCCGTGGCGCGCATCGGCAAGCCGATGCTGGTGCGCAAGCTGATGTTGGGATTTCGCGATCTGTACGAAAATGCAGGTCAAGAGCTTCGGGAGCATATCGCAAATGGGAGAGCGGAAGACTGCGAAAGACTTGGACATTCACTCAAGAGTGTCGCCGCGATGCTGGAAGCGCGAAGTCTGGCTGAAGCCGCATCCGCGGTTGAAATTGCCTTTCGGTCGGGAGAGACCGCAGACCTTGATTGGTTGATCGAAAATCTGGAGCGAGCGCTTGCTCCGGCCATCGCCGCGGCCAATTCGCTGGATCGGAAGCCGGAGGCGCCATTCGAACCGTCGACTGAACTGGCACTTCTTTAAGACGCGGGCACCTGGATCCTGGGTGTAGAGGAGACGCTTGTGGGCGAACCGAGTTGGAGGGAATCCAGAGGAGGGGTACGCGGGTTGGCCGTGCCCAGGTTGGGTTTGTTCCAGTACTCCAGTTACGCCCGCACCAATTTACCTCGATCCGGGGCTAAAGGCCTTGATTTTCGGACGATTCTTCAGCGAATTGAAGGCCCCCGCTGCCTCCATTGCGGTTAACCGCAACCTTAGCTATAGAAAAATACGCAGAACAAGCCGATAAGCTCCATCAGGGATTCCACGCCCGATCGAAGCTCGACGCGCGTCGAGTCACTGGCGGCGCCGTGCGGGCGCAATCGAGTCGCACAGAGAGAGGACACCATGTTCACAAGACAACTGGATTGGACCGCCTCATCCAATCAACTCGTTGGGCCAGGGCAATGGACAGGACCGAAAGGTGTTGGTGGCGACGAGGCCAGCTTCGCGCTCCTCTACGAAACGGTTCTGGCGCTTACGATTGAGCAGAGCGCTGAAGCAGGTGCCCCAGGGACGCCGCTGGACGACGCTGAATGTGCTGAGGCAACTCCATTCGATTCAACCGAAGGCAGCCTCGGGACACCAGGATTTCGCAGCACGATGGGCCGGTATCTGTCCTCCAAGGGGCATTCACAGACCGTGGCGTCTCCGTTTGAATGGTCGAGTGAACGGCAGTTGTTGCGGGGGCTGCCTTTCGCTGCGTCCGCCGCAAGGTCACCGGGGACTGCAGCTCCCGGGATATCCTCCGACGGGAGCCTCACGCAGGTCCAGAGCTCGGCTGGAAGCTTGAACAAGACGGAACTCTCGGAATGGATGGACGCACACGCGCTCTCCCAATCAAGCCACCATTGCGCGATGTATTGCCGGTTGGGATTTGAAGCTGCCGGGCTGACTACCAGCGACCGGCCCCGATCCGGAGATGCAGCCGACTACGGCCCGTATCTCCTCAGGCATGGAGCGCAAACCGTGCCGGCGGATTCCTATGTACCGCAAGTTGGCGATGTGGTTGTCTTCGACCGGACCGATCAGCATCCCTACGGCCATATTGAAACGTTCGATGGCCATCAGTGGGTATCGGACTTCATGCAACACAGCTTCTCCCCGTATCGAGATGCAAGCAGTACTCCCCCGTTTACCATCTACCGGCTCGCCTGAAGTGAAGCGGCGGACGCAGTGACGCCAAGCGTCGGAGGCTATTCAGGGACTTCACAGGAATGCGAATTCCTGGAGTCGCGGGCATATTGCTCAAAATTGACCAACGATCTTGAGTGCAAACGCACACAATGAAAAGTGGCGCCGCAGGCAGAAGTGAGCGACAGTCGTCGGGATTCGAGGCGGCTTGCGGGGGAGACCACAGGAAAACGACCGGCTATCTCCACATGTTCTCCCGAACCCTCCACGCGGTAGGCTGGTTTTTTGTAGAGCTTCCCCGGCAGAAACAATACGGAGCATGGTCGTCGCAAGTGGCCCTATCTTTGCTGAAGATCGAGGCTGCATCCTTCGCAGTGTTATTCAAGGGCCCCTTTCGGAAGCGGGAAAGATCCGGGCCAGGGAGCCAAGAATGCCAGATCGAATGAGTTTAATTGAACAGCTTCGCGACTCAGAGACCAGATACCGGCGTCTTTTTGAAGCCGCGCAGGATGGGATCCTGATCCTCGATGCCGAAACGGGAGCAATTACGGATGTAAACCCCTACCTGGCAAAGCTTTTGGATTACCCAGCTAAACAACTGATTGGGAAAACAATCTGGGAGATCGGCCTGTACAAGGATATCGAGAGGTCAAAACGGGCGTTTAAGACGCTGAAAGCAGACCGTTACGTCACCTACGAGAATCTTCCGCTGAGGACCAGGGAGGGCCCGGCCGTCAGCGTTGAGGTTGTGAGCAACGTTTACCTAGTCAATGGCAACCGAGTCATCCAGTGCAACATACGCGATACAAGAATCCAGAAGAATGCCGAGAAATCGGAGCAAAGGTTGCTCCAAGCCCAAAAGATGGAGGCGATCGGGCAACTCGCGGGGGGCCTTGCGCATGATTTCAACAATCTCCTGGGCGTGATCCTCGGGTATTGCGAGATTCTCGAAGGAAAGGAGTCTCTTTCCACAGCGGCCCGCAACATGATCAGCGAGATTCACAATGCGGGCACCTCGGCCAAGACACTTACGCAACGGCTGCTCGCGTTCAGCCGGCGACAAGTGCTGGAGCCAGTTTCGCTTGACTTGAACCTGACCGTGGAGCGCATGGGAACGATGCTGAATCGGCTGATTGGCGACGACGTTGAACTGGTGAGCGATCTTGCCGCCGACCTTGGGACGGTCAAGGCAGATCCAGGCCAAGTAGAACAGTTGCTGATGAATCTGGCGATCAATGCGCGCGACGCGATGCAGACGGGCGGAAAAATCACGGTCAGAACCTCAAACATAGAAATAGACGAGGTTTATGCGGAGCAACACCCGGCATCTCCGGAACCCGGTTGGTATGTTTTGCTTTCCGTGAGCGATACCGGGATTGGCATGGATGCCGAGACGCAATCTCACATCTTCGAGCCATTTTTCACGACGAAACCGCTCGGCCAGGGAACCGGGCTTGGCTTGCCAACCGTTTTTGGAATTGTGAGACAGAGCGGAGGGACGATTGCCGTCTACAGTGAACCGGGCGCGGGGGCTACCTTCAGGATTTACTTTCCCCGTTGCGACGAGGTAGCCACCCATGCACAATCCAAGATTCAGGAGGAAGTCTGCGGGGGGACGGAGACAATTCTGGTGGTGGACGACGCCGCTCCTCTGAGGGGGCTGACCCGACGACTTCTTGAGGAGTGCGGCTACACAGTGCTGGATTCGGGAGATCCTCGCGAAGCCCTTCGTATCGCGGCAGACTTCAAGGGACCTCTTCCTTTGATGATCACGGACGTCATCATGCCGGGTTTCAGCGGCTCAGTTCTTGCCGAGAGACTCGCAATCGTGAGGCCGGAAACCAAGGTTCTCTTTGCTTCCGGTTACAGCGACCATTCTCTGAGCCAGCGAGGTGTGCGCGGAAAGGATTATGCGCTCCTTGAAAAACCCTTCAGCCGCGATGAGCTGCTGAGGCAGGTTCGCCGTCTTCTGGATTCACCGATGCATTCGCCTGCAAAACCCGTGGGTCCGCAAGTCTCCGCTGAGGGGTAGCTCGTTTGGTTGGAACAGGAAACGGTCATGCACAGGCGCGGGTCCTCCGCGCCCATGAGGATCGCCGTCAGCCCCGAATCAATCCATCCGAATCAATCCATCCGAATCAATCCATCCGAATCAATCCATCCAAATCAATCCATCCAAC
>Ga0302140_10008204_pt1 | contig 13009 bp, 7 predicted proteins | sample I_Bog_E1_1_FD_202095 | JGI IMG/M metagenome (GOLD analysis project Ga0302140, IMG submission 202095) | Peat permafrost microbial communities from Stordalen Mire near Abisko, Sweden - I_Bog_E1_1 | ecosystem: Environmental > Terrestrial > Soil > Wetlands > Peat | place: Sweden: Abisko, Stordalen...
CACGTAAACCGCCTAACTTCTCTTGTCCAGCTGTATCCCAAATGGACAACTTGATGGGACCGTGATTGGTATAGAAAGTGATGGAACTGACCTCCACTCCCTGGGTGGCAATGTATTTCTTTTCGAATTCTCCAGTAATGTGCCTCTTGACAAAGGTGGTCTTGCCGACTCCTCCGTCTCCGATCAAGACGACCTTGAACTCAGCCACAGGTTTCACTCCCTAAGATAGCTAAATTGGTTACCTCCATATGTTGAATGCTTAAAATAATATAATTCTCAAATATATTTCACCACTTATTATAGCAGCCAAATATATCATAAGATTGCCAACAATTAAGATTGCCTCAACAATGGTTATTTGCTTATACTTTGCTGGATTTTGCTGCTTTCACAGTCTATAATTCATAATGTTGATTGTGCTGGATAATAATGATTTGCGAAATTATAACATCACGTCCAGTACATGTGTCTGTAGTGAGTGGCTTTGGTTGACTTCATGCCCGATTTCCAATGCTTATACCCCAAATTATCTCGAACTGCATAGGTTTATGCTCTTGTGCAAAGTAAACTTCTAAAGTAGGCTTTGGATTTTATATATTTAATCGGGAAGAGAAGGATTAAGCCAAAGAGCACCATCGTTTGCCTAACCTTCTTGTCGTTTCTTCTCCAACCCGTTCTCCTCTGCATAAAGAAGATGAAGTTAGCAACATCATTTGCCATTTGAGGTGTGGAAGCAGGAGTTCCGTCTTCATATTCGAGCATTCCATCATGAAGTTGTCTGGGCATACCAATAATCATGTGGTCAAAGTAACTACATTTTAAATGAAATACGGATTAAAGTGCTTTCCCTTGGGTACTTCCAATCCATAAGGTGGTTTGAAGTGGTAGCCAGTCATAATGTTGTAGATATAGTTGATTCCTCCAGGTCTTAATCTGATTTTGGTGAAATCAGTAGGCCAGACTCCTCCGTTAGCATTTTTAGCCTGATCCTGTGAAAAGTAGGTTGGATAGATGTGATCATGGATGTATCTGCATTAAATAGTCAATACCTATCTCTTTAGTCCCATTCCTGATAGTAAAACTGTTTGTAGTGGTGATGAGCGGGGTGGATAGTGAAATGTTCAGCTACCCAAGCTGATAGTTCGAGTTGTTCGTAAACCTTATCCAGCAGAAGATCGTATTTCTTGTACATCATACCGTGACAGTTCGAGCAGTTTTTGGTGAAGACTTGGAAACCTACATTAAATCAATTTTAGAATAGAACTTTCTCCGAAGAGAAAATCAAAAGTGTGTACCTCTTCTCACACTTCCTGAGTCGTAGGTTCCCCAGGCTCTGAACTGAGGCCAAGATAAGCGTCCGTGATGTGTGCCGACCTCCGTAACCATCTCCTCGTACCCCTTAATACCCCAATGTGCGCCGATATCATCACGATAGATAAAGCATTTCTCATCTTCCTGAGCTCCAGTTAAAGCTATTCCTGTTGCAAAGGTGGCAAGAATAAACTTCCTGGTTATATTCATAAAATAATGAATGATATTAGCTGCAAACAGCACGAATATGAATATTTTTAAAGAAGTCAATATCTAACATCTGGTAATTTCGAAGAGAATAGAACCTCAGATATGGTTCTTAAATTATAAAAATAAAATCGGAGAGATGAATCCCTATAACAATCCATATGTAAGATGATGATAATGCAGAACAATGGTTATAACAATGGCGGTTATGGGTATAACAACAATCCTTATGCGAACCCCTACAATGATCCTTATGCAGATCCTTACAACAAACCATATCCGCCTGGACCAGGATACAATAATTATGGTCAAGGTGGAGGCTATGGCTATAATAATAACAACAACAATGGGGCTGAAGATTGTTGTGCTTGCCTCGCTGGAATGTGCTGTGCCTGCTGCTTGCTATAAATGTGTCTTCGATGATCATCATCTATTGAAACATTTCTAATTTTCTTATATCAATAAACCAGTAATGAAACAACTACCCATATATCCTGTCATATCATTGACTTGTGAGATAAGCAGTTAATATCTAAAAGTAATTATTGTTGTGGAGAATCTATAACTTCCAAATAGATATTGAAATTATTCAGTAATTAAAATATTGCTTCTGCCAAGCTATTTTATTTGATTAAATACAGCAGAAGTATACTATAGTTCCACCATCATGAAAGCGCCTTCTTCTTGCTGATTATCGAAAGTATAATATGCAATTCAGCGAGAATCATCTTATCTGCGGTGTAAAATAGCTTAACGCATTCTATTTGCGTCTTTCGTACCCTTGCGTTATCCCTGGCGCACGTTTATGTTTGATATCACCTTTTTCCAGCCTGCGTCAATGTTTAATTTGGACATTTCCTCCTTGTTCTCGGCCTCGTTTCTGATATTTCTGGTAGCTCTTTCCGTTTTTTACTCCTATTTCGCGGCAAGGAACTCATTCAGCTGACGACGGCCCTAATCTTTTCTTTTAGTCTTTTACGACCACTCGCGATCCTGAATTATCATTGAAATACGCTTCTTTCCCTCAACATATTTTGAATTCTGTCTTCTTCCTCGCGGATTCGTCGTGAGGCTTAGTCTTCCTCAAATTAGTTAAACTCATATTATCCATCATCTTCTCCATTATTGGCAGGTTGTGGCGGAGACAATGAATTGAACTGAAAAGCCGGCTGTGCGGGTTGTACTGAATGAGCGATGGTGTACCTTGTGGATTGTTGTCAGCTTCACCAAATTAAAAAGGTTAGTATTGCAGTTCCATACGGGCGGACTGATCCTGAGTGGACGTGGGATGTTAACTTTCCATAAAAAACTCATCCATTTTGAGATTGTGGTGATATTATCCTTAAATATATCAATCTGTGATTTCATTACTGGATCATAATATTCATAAAATGATGGAAGGAATCAGCCCTCATGCCAGGCTGTAAATCATTTGAATTGTCTACAAAATATCGCTTCATGAGATTATTTCATAATATATGGTTAACTAATGGTATTTTATACTGATAAATTAGTTGCATCAGCTGTCTTTAGGCTTTTACAAGTATTATTGAACTTGAGAGAATCTTCGTCGTAGAAAATATCTGTAGATGAACGCTGCGCCATTAGTTTTAGGGTGGAACAGGAAGAGATAAAAGACGATTCTCAGCACGTTGTAGGATTTCAGAGAGACGAAAAAAAATAGGACTCGAGTGTTCTTTGCGAAGGCAGTGAAGAATCCAAAAACAACCCAATAGGTGAGCCACTCCTTTGTCCTTTGATAATCTTTAGCTTTAATTGCCTGTGTAATAAGAAAGATACTTTGCATGACATGTAGGAGGGGTAAATCATTCCGAAGAGAGCAACGAAAAGATGCGAAAAGATACCAGTGCCAAGCGTGATGATTGAAATCAAAAAGAATCCCAGTATAAAATAGGCAGGTCTAACATGTATCTTCTAAGTAAGTTTACTGAGCGGCGTGAAATCTTCAAAGGTCTAGTCAATATCATCGAGAATGGGCATTACGCCATCAGTCACAAAGTTGGATATAGTCATGCTCTACTCAAATTTATTATAGCAATTATATCATGATAAACTATTAGTCATAAGGGCATTAATATTTCAGATAGATATTGAAGAACATCAGAATCAAGATATTTTTGATTTCTTGGAGGTTGAACCGTTGTTGATGGTTGAATTGGGAGGCATTAATGGAGGAGATTTCGCACCTTTACTTGCAGTCTTTACTTCAATAGTGTTTTTGTGACTGTTTCCACGCTAGGACTCCTCAATTTTGTCGATTTACATCTTGTTCAAATTTTAAAAGTGCTCACTTATGGCTTTCAACTCTTCTTATTTGACCCTGATGTACTCTGAGGTTTAAACTTGCATGCGATGCACCTCTTGAGTATCTCCACATGTTCTCCACAAATAATCCATTTCTTTTCCCTTCAGTCCCACATATTGCTGTTCCTTGAGTTTCTTGATGGGTTCCGCAAGATCAGGCGGTATTTCCGTAATTTTTTTTATGATATCGATGATGCTATTGAGTTATCTCTCGACAAACTCATTGATATCTGTCCTCAATCGCTCCAAAGTTTATCTATAGGTATTAATGGCTGATTATAATTCTTCGATTGGTTTACGGTCTCTTAAAACTCTCCTGACGAATTATTTAAAGCTAATAGCTTCGTATTTGTCGGCTTTGTTGACATGTCGATGTATGGATTCGCATGATTAATCTTCGCATTGCAAACAAAAGAAGGCATAATCGTCGCAGCCTTCATTCAAGCAAACCATCCGAGCTTCTTTCTTGTTGAGGCATTGAGGATATGATTTTATTTTTGATGAATCCAATGGCTTCAATTCATACGAATTTTTCATTATTTTTATTATGATTCGAGAAGATCATAAATATTAGTTGTTTGACGTCTGGACAAAAAAACAAATTATTTTTGAATTGTTGTTTAACTGCAAAGCGATGATTTGGAATGATTAGCTAAAGAGTATATAATAAAATGAATAAAACTCATATTTCAAAACGGTCGTAGTCCATCAGAACACCAAAGAAAATGAGAGTTCTGTTCAAAAAACGGGATAATAATAAATACCTCTATGAATAACCAAGAATCCAATCTCTATCGAAACTTATTCCCAGCGAGAGTCATTCAATAATCGAAGTCAATGTCAGCGAAAACATAGGCTAGTTGCGAGATTATGTTAAAAATAGAATGAAGACGGAGTATACTGATAAATTTCAGGGGAGTCAAGCCATTAGCAAATAGTTCACCCTCGTCAATAAGGGGAACTCTTCAGCCAATGCTCAAAGACCATCGATGAGAAATCTTATCAATTGTAGTGGAAGGTAAACCACTCGAACTGACATCAACACTTCTCGAAGCGCCTTGCATATTACGAACGAATCGGCTCCCGCTCAAACAGGATAAATGAGGGAAAATACAACAAAATACAAAACAATAGAAGACATCGAGGGAAGGATTTAATAGCTAACGAATAGTCGTTTGCGATAGTGTTTGAATTTTAGAAATAAAAACGACTGGACGGGTGAATCGGAACTGAATATTTTAATTGAGGCTCTCAAGCATCTTAAAGAGTAATAAAACCCATAAAGCACAGAGAAGGATGCTCGCCAAGTGGAAAAGAAGATAGAACTATTGGAGAAACTGATGGCTGAAAAAATGGCTGAATCCTAAGTAGCTATATATTTAGATAGATAATGAAGAAATACTACCTTTCTAAAATAGGAAATTCTATGCATAGAAGATACAAAACCATTTCATCTGGTTCTATCAATGGACCCTCCTTTATAAATAAAGCGAATAATCATACAAAACAAGCTATGATCTGTTCACTTACCAATAATCAATAATTCTATCAAAGGCCTTAGCGCAGTGCGTATAACAAATTTAGGCACATGAGCAGTTTTTATGATTCCGACAAGCACAAACAACCACTACCACGATCATCTTATAAGAGATAGTATTTGGTATGTGGATTAGCGCCAGTTATTTCCAACAAGCCTGTATAGCATGGTTATGCGAGAGGATATTCCTCCTGTAAGGCTTTAAATACTTCGTACCAATAGCATTTTGTACCAAAACGATCCGAAAAGATAGATATCAGGTAGTTAGATGCTTATCGGGACAAATTCAAGTAACTAAGCCCTAATTTAGAAATCTACCGATTGCATTTATGAGTAAAAAAGATAGTGGACTAGTCACCAAATTGTCAAGTTTTATTCAATCGAAAAAGATATAGAACATCTAAAACAAGTAGAAATATAAGCCCATTCCCTATATTTCAAAATACCTCCGATCATAAACTCAGAGACAGTTCACAAATGAACCTCAGCCATCTGTCAGCGGCATAAAACATAAAAATTTGCATAAGCTTAAGTACTAATATCGTAATAGAATCAATCACTGATAGTATATTGCTTTTTTGTTGCCAGTATGATTATATTCAGAAAATTAAATTATAAACATGAAACAATCAGTTTTTGCCTTCGTTATCTTTGTTGTCTTTGTTTTCCTTGTTTTCGGTGTTTTACTTGTTCTCTTAGGTTGAACTCGAGGAACTAGATGCGTTAGATTGGTTGTTCATTGCTTGACCAATCTTCATAGCAGCGTTACGAGTATTTTCTATGGTCTTTTTAACATGCTATATATCTGATGGCTGCAAGTCTTTATCTTTAATTTCACTGAGCTCGTGCAAGGCCTTTTCAATTTCTTCAGCGACATCACTGGGGATTTTGCTTCTGAATTCTTCCAATTGACGCTTGGTGGTCTCATAGACTCCATGAGCTTCATTTTTAAGGTCAACGACTTCACGACGTTTCTTATCTTCTTCTTTGAATTGTTCGGCTTGTTTAAGCATCTTTTCAATATCGTCCTTAGAAAGACCTCCTGAGCTTTGAATGGTCACAGTATGATCCTTACTAGTGGCTTTATCTTTAGCATTGACGTGAACAATACCGTTTGCATCAATGTCAAAAGTAACCTCAATTTGGGGAACACCTCGGGGAGCAGGGGGAATACCTGAAAGATCGAACTGACCCAATAATTTGTTGTCAGCAACCATCTCTCTTTCTCCCTGGAAAACTCTGATTGTGACTGTGGTTTGATTATCAGCAGCAGTGGAGTAAACTTGCGATTTTTTAGTTGGAACAGTGGTGTTTCTAGGGATCATTTTGGTCATAACTCCTCCAAGAGTCTAAATACCGAGAGATAGAGGGGTAACATCCAAAAGAAGAAGATCTTTCATATCTCCCTTCAAGACTCCTCCTTGAATAGCAGCTCCTACTGCAACTGCTTCATCAGGGTTTACTGATTTATTTGGTACTTTGTTGAATAATTTCTGAACAAGCTCTTGAACTTTAGGCATACGAGTCATTCCACCTACCAAAAGGACTTAGTCGATTTTACTAATTGGAATATCTGAATCTTTAATACAGTTTTCGCATGGCTTAATGGTTCTCTTAAGGAAATCGTCAGTAAGAGATTCAAGTTTGGCTCTGGTAAGCTTAAAGATGAAGTGCTTGGGCCCTGAAGCGTCAGCTGTGAGGAAGGGCAAGTTGACTTCGGTTTGAGTGGATTGGGATAACTCAATTTTAGCCTTCTCTGCAGCTTCTCTTAATCTCTGAATGGCAGTTTTATCCTTTGAAACGTCTACACTACATTGTTTCTTGAACTCATCCAAAAGGAATTTTTGAACGATACCGTCAATATCTTCTCCTCCGCAGGCAGTATCTCCGTTGGTGGCTTTTACTTCAATGACTCCCTGACTGATTTCCAAAATTGAAATATCGAACGTTCCTCCTCCCAAATCATAGACAGCGATGGTTCTGTCTTCTTTCTTCTCCATACCATAAGCCATAGCAGCGGCAGTGGGTTCGTTGATAATTCTCTCAACTTCTAATCCTGAAATCTTTCCTGCGTCTTTGGTGGCTTGTCTTTGAGAGTCATTGAAATAAGCTGGGACGGTGATAACTGCCTTGGAAACTGGGCTTCCCAAATAGCTTTCAGCTGTTTCTTTCATCTTCATCAGGACGAAAGCTCCAATTTGTGAGGGAGAGTAAGCCTTTCCTTGGATCTATACCCAAGCATCACCACTGGAGTGCTTAATAATTTTGAAGGGCATGTGCTTCTTGTCGTTCTGAACTGCGGGATCATCGTATCTGCGACCAATGAGTCTTTTGGTGGCAAAGACGGTGTTTTATGAGTTGGTTATAGCTTGTCTCTTGGCAGCTGCTCCGACCAACTTCTCACCTTCCTTGGTAATAGCAACGACAGATGGAGTAGTTCTAACTCCCTAAGCATTTTCAATGACCTTGGGGGTACTTCCTTCCATGATGGCAACACATGAGTTGGTGGTACCGAGATCAATGCCTATGATGGCTCCCTTGCCCTTGGTGCTGAAGGTTCTTCCGATGGTGGATACGAGTCTCATCATTGTGAAATAGTGATTATTGATTGAATTAAATTTAGTTTCAACAAATAGGATAATAATGGATAGCATTTTCATCATAATTATACTTTAGTTTAGAAAACGGCGAAAATACGGAAAACAAGAGTTTGTCAGAGCGATACTTAAAATTTACTATGACATGATTTCTCTAACAAAATGATTAAATAGTTTTAATATCTTAGGATTTGAGTTTGAGTTAGGTGGAGATAAAAACTCTTCTTAGGGGAAATAAATAAATTTTAAAATGAATGTTCGCTATATCATAATTTATTAATAATTTTAAAAAATATTCAATCATATTCACAAGTAGCTAAGGAATTTAATTAACATCAATAGTTATTTGCCTCATACCATCAGTAAATTACTTTAAATGATCATCAAATGCTTCTTCATAATCAAAAAACATGGTCGAAATGACCTTTCTATCATAAGTTCAGTTTACTAATTTATAGTTCCAGTACTTAATGTTGACTCATCGATAGGAAATTCTCTGGGTTTTAAAATAAGTCTCGTTGCTTTAAAATTATTAAAATTCTTGACCCTGTAGACGATGCTTGACAGATATGAAATTCCTTTTATAAAGTTAATATCTAAGCCCATAATACCAAAATATTTGCTGCTGAAAATTGATAAAAAATGTTTAACGTTTGTAGTGAATAACAATAATCAATGCAATATCCTTAATTTTGAAAAAGTTTAATGGTATAATTATATCATACTTTATATTACATTTCTGAATTTACCATAATCAATGCCCATCAACCTAAACTGTTACAAATGATTTTAGAATACTATATTTGGTAAGCGGTGATAAATTATTTAATTTTATTATCTCCAATAGTATTAATAAAATGATATAATAATCTGCAAGTTACTTAGGAATATTTTTTTACTAATTTTCATAGTTTGGACAATCATAATTTTGGTATTATATTACTCATTCGTTTTTCTATTTAAGACATCGTTGCTTGATTAGAAAAAATAATAAAATAAGAAATAATTATTATTCAATGGTCAAAGAACTGATATTCATTGTCTTAGTATCCCTATCTTCTTCTCTATCTGCACCGGTAGGAGGATATTGCCCTTGGACATAATACACAACAACAGGTACAGGCCAATTAATTCAGATTCGTACACCTTCGATACCAAGGCATCCTATAATAATACAACTCCTTACACGTCACCCATGATTGCAACTGTGCCATTTGCTAATGCTCAAGCAAATAATTTTTATCAGTTAGCCCTTTCCTTTTAAAATCTGGATTATGACATAGTCAATTATCGGATAAGTATTTCTATTAAATACACTAATCCTCAATTTTCCTCCTTCGATGTTAATGTCTATTCTGCATTCACAAATTGTATTCGCTAAATTGGTTTTCGCTATTTGGTTATCAATTCAAATGGTATCAGTAGCTTTTCAGTTTCTTATATTACTTTCACACTTAATTCGATTTAAATTTTAACTTGTAAAACTTAATCATTTACATCTTTTACTTTAAGCTCAACATCCAATCTTGCAGTATTTACAGGTCTAGATTTCGATTACACATCAGTTGTGCCGCCTAATTACCCAATTGTGCATATTCATGTTAATAATTATATCACATCATCTGTTGAACTTTGCATTCATAGCTATGGTGACAATAATATAATGATGTATTAATTTTCGATTCTCTTTTTGAGATATTCTTTAGATTTTGATATAAAAATAACTTTTTTTAATTTTCGAGTGGATAAGTCTTATGATACAAGTAATCCATATAATACTAGAGATACTTTATTTGGTTTATTTGAAATTTATCTTTATGAAAAATTCTTAAATTTTAATTTTTCAGTAATTAATGGGAATCTTAGCTTCACTACCACTAATTATATTCAATAACATTTCATTCATGGAATAATTATTCAAAAATATTATTCAAATTGCTGCAGTTTCCCAACTGTCTACTATTATTCAGCCATTCAAACTTGCTTTGATATCTGTCCTCCTAGGCTATATGGAAACTTAAACTTTTCCTGTTTACCCTGTCCCTTTGACTGCCTCTACTGTAATAAAAATGGAAATGGAGATTGTATTTCCTGCTTACCTAACGATTATAGAACATTAAATATAAAGACAAATCGCTGTGTTGCTAATTTAGGTTATTATAGTCAAGAAAACATTAGCCAAGCTCAACCATGTGCTTATGACTGCATTCAATGCAATTCACTAACTGTATGTCAAATCTGTGTTCCAGGTAAAATACCAGTAACTGGAGGCTGCTCTAACGTATTTGGATGTGCTCAAGTATCTGTTAATTTTACCAGCAACACAACAAATTGTACTGCCTGCAAGAATTAGTTTATATTAACAAATGATCATCTTTGTTCATGCCCATAGAGCACTTGGCTTGTTACCCATCATTGTACAAATGTAAGTGGATGCCTAGCCACTACCAGAATAAACAACGTGACACAATGTGTCGCTTGCAAGCAGCACTTTGCTTATGGTCATAAGATATGTGCCTGTGTTCATGGATTTTTGCTGCAAAATGCATTAAATGCATGCATTGAGATTTGTGGTGACGGAATTCTTTTTGTTTTGCAATGTGATGATGGAAACCTGATAAATGGAGATGGCTGCTCATCAAATTGTCGGATTTAGGCAAATTATAAATGCTTTGCTGGATCTTAAAATCATTCTTCGCTGTGCTATTCTATGAAAAATTACCAAATTACTGTCGATTCAATTGATAAATCTGCTGATCAAAATTAGGGAATATTTGTTTTTAAGATTACTCCTCAACTCAGTTAAATATCAAGTTTGGGAATTATTGAATAATTAACATTTTCGTGTTATGAAATCTCTACCGTTACAAGCTGGTCTTTTGAAGATAATATTCTAACTGTAAGGATTGACTACCAATAAAATTTATAAGGAAACGCAGCTGAATTGTCTCTCAAACTCAATCAAACATATATCTCTCAATCGTACCTAAATCTAACATTTAACATGAAATCGAAAGGAGTAAAACTAATAATTTATGATTCTTATGATAAAATGCAAATTATTCAAAAGATATTATATGGAATTTCAATCTCTACTGTTCTTCTCTTTGTATTGGGCTCAATTGCTCACAAAATGATCGGTACTTAGGTATTGACTACTTTTCAGATAATTCTATTTACATCGATTCTAAACACCAAATACACTCAACCATACAATCTTTTAAATTACCTTTCTCCCGTCAGCGGTAACTATTATTACTTTACAAACCATCAAAGCAATTATTACTCAGATCCGCATTCCCTTTTGTAACTTTTCACTTTCAACAAAGATAGTCTTTTATTTACAAAGAATGTTACTGCTGGAATTTTAATTTGTTGCTGCCTCATTATTATTGGAAGGATAGTCTTGAGTTACATATTTGGAAAGATTAACTGTTAGGTTTATCTTTAAAAGGTTGCTCGATTCCTCTGCAATCACATTGTATTTCCTTTGGCAATCGGATTTTTATTTATTAATGTCTTTTCCTACACTTTATCTTCCTAAGCTGGTTAAATTTTGCAATATTAGACAAGCAGCCTTCCTACCATCGTCATCCGTATATTTTTAACGATAGCCACTTCTTTATTATTTTTTTATTAGCTAGTACCATTTTTCGTCATTAAACTTGAAGAAAACATCAATTACATTCAAAAAGAAAATAACATTAATCAGTTTTAAAGGTGCAACAAAAATTATATTCCCGCATATCTCCTTTTTATCTATGTCCAATTTACTATTTTCTTGGTAGCCAATATTTGTAACTTTACCTATTCCCTATATCTAACTACTTTCATTACCTTACTCTACTTTGTTTGGTTCATTTCACATAAACCCTATGAAGATACCATCCATAATATTGGATAAATCCTCAACATTTCACTTCTTCTCATGTTTTAATTCTGGTCAATCTTGAGAGAATTCTTTCCAGAGGCAACTGCAGAAAAAAACGAAATCATTGCTCTTTACTGTTTTTCAGGATTAACGGCTGTTATCTTGCTCTTAACGACAGTAAGAGTGATCATTGAAGCTCGTAGAAAGTTTGTGTGCTCTCCCCAGAAATTTTAATCAAAGAAAGTAAAGATGAAATTATTAGTTAAATAAGGCCACGAAATCACTCCCTCATTTTTATAAAGCAATGATAATGATTAGATGATGAAAAATAATGGATACACGAACCCTTACTCTCTAAAGACACAACTTTTACGAGAGCAAAAGTTAAAATGGAATGAAATCAACGAACAACGCCTCCTCAACCACAATGAACCTCTTTATAGTAACATACTTTAGAAACACAATATGGCTAGCAATATTCAAGACATTAAATTTATCAATCAAAACGTAAAAAAAGAGTCTTATATCAATGAACTCCCTAGAAAAATCCAGAGACTAAAAGACTAAACCTATTTAAAATAAAAAACAAATCAGCAAATAACAGAGTGATATAATCCTAGATTATCTTTACGAATAATGAATTACATTGTTAATTATAGTTAATTTATAATATATTTCATCTCTTAATATTTCATTTTGCATTTGTTCTTCTTCCCGTTGAAGGATTTTTGATGGTTCGCTTAAATTTTGTATTATTTGAACTTTAGATATTACTTTAGATCTTTGCTTGCCTCAACTTATATTAAAAATGTAATTATGCTATAGATTAATTCATAATTCATTTCTCCTTTTTGGCGATTTGTGCTGAAACATTTCATCATATTCATATATCCTTTTGACTCTTATTGTGTGGATATAAACTATAATGCAATTCTGTATACTGGGGAGGAGTTAAAAATTTTTCCTATCACTATTAAGATTTCGATAAGAAGTAGATATAAAGAATACAATAAAGAATGAGTTGTTAGTTTATTCAATAAAAGTATTTTTGTTGAAAAATTCAATTGAACTTTCAACTTAGTTCGAGATAGATGAGGCAAATTGACGTAGATAGAGTCGTTTTAGGACTGTCTTATACATTCTAATTATTTTACTCATATT
>Ga0302140_10008210_pt1 | contig 13008 bp, 16 predicted proteins | sample I_Bog_E1_1_FD_202095 | JGI IMG/M metagenome (GOLD analysis project Ga0302140, IMG submission 202095) | Peat permafrost microbial communities from Stordalen Mire near Abisko, Sweden - I_Bog_E1_1 | ecosystem: Environmental > Terrestrial > Soil > Wetlands > Peat | place: Sweden: Abisko, Stordalen...
GAAGGGAAAATATGAGATAGGAGAGATTTTCAACGTCGGATTGGAGGCATGGGAGCCGCAAGAGTCTGAAGAGTCAAAGTACGACTTGATTTGGAACCAATGGTGCTTAGGGCACCTGACCGATGCCCAACTTACGACATATCTGGAGAAATGTCAGAAGATCCTGAAGACTGAAGGTCTCATCATTGTGAAGGAGAATCTGAGTACGGGCGACGAGGATTTGTTTGACGAGCTCGACAGCAGTGTTACGAGGTATGTTACCTCCGAGTGTGACGTTATAAAGGCCCGAATGCTCAACGGTTTAGGTGCGACCAGAAGTTCCGAGATATTTTCGAGAAAGCTGGATTGAGAATCAAGAAGACGGAGATTCAGAAGGGCTTGCCAGCAGAATTGTTTCCGGTCAGGACCTATGCTCTCGTGCCCGAAAGTTAAGGATACTTGCATCGCCAGGTACATCAGATTTCGCTTGGCACACTGTGTGTATCCGGCTTGGAGTTCTACGAATCAGACTTGCGAAAAGAAAATTCTCAATGAGGATGGTAAACATGGTGTCTTCCGGCTTGGCATCAAAGCATGTGAACCATGTTCTCAGAAGTATGAGGACCATGTGAAAAATGGCATGATACAAGGTCAGTTCCTTGTCTCACACCACCTTCACCTGTCATACTCTCAATGAAAACCCCCGCTTTCTTCACTTTATCCTCTGTTCTCTTTCCTTCCAAATATGGAAGGTATCAGAATCGGTCGCTGTCAATCCAAGTGTAACTGCTCTCCCAACCCATACTTCCCCCAAGAGATTTCATGACTCCCTCGCTCGCGGTATTCCCAACTTTTACGTCCGAATGTGTCCATCCGCTGCTCCCGTCAAACCCCAGATCTTGGAATTCTCCTTTTTCCATCCGACTCAACAGCTCTACTGCAACAAGCGAAGCCAGCCCTCTACCTCTATGATCAGGCAATACATACAAGGTTGCAAAGCTTCCATCAATTCCAATGTACCCCCATGCCACCAAGGTCCCCTCCTTATCCAGCAGTCCGACGTTTGGAAGCAGTCGCAAAGTGGAAGCTTGACGAGGGATTGAGGAAGTAGACATCACAATGTCGAGCTGATCCTCCGGAACTCGAGCTACGGTATATCCTACAGGAAGTGCTCTTTTCCCTTTGGAGTTTGTGGGGACGGAAGACGTTGGTACTATCCATAGATTCCACTTTGTGATTCGAGGCACGGCGTCCTTGGCTTCTCCAACGGTGACAAGTGCAGAGGTAACATGCTCATGGAGACACGCATATTTGAGTATCGGTGAGAAAGGCCAACCTGGCGCCGCATGCATTGGAGTATTCTTCAAGAAGTAGACGGAGGCTTCCATGTGGACGTTTAGTGCGGTTTTCTGGACCGCGGAAAGCGCAGGAACAGTCATTAACGAGTTAAAGACCCAGATCTGAGACTCCAGATGGCGAGATCGATCAGCAAAAAGAATAGTAAATGTTCCCGAAGAGATCTCCCCGGGTAGAAACGTTGCGGCGAATATGCAGTGTCTTGAAGGAAGATTCTGCAGAGATCGGACTCGGTTATACAGAGGGTTGCTGAGAGGTAAATGTGGAAAGAGCAGGAGAGAAAAGCTTGATACAGCAGTCTCTTGCGGATGCAGGAAGAACTGAACTCGGTTTTCTCCCATCGTGCTCCCGCAAGCTTGTTCTGTGATCTTCAAGAATATTGATTTTGCTCCTTCCAACCAATCGAGAAAAGCTGCACCGCCAGGATGGTCCAGAATTCAGAAGAGAATGTCGAGATGATGGTAATATTCTCAATCAACATGAAAGTTTCTTTCCCCAAATCCTGACAAATATTCCCAAGAATCGGCCGTGAGTCACGATATTGGGTTCTCCTGAGATGGCCCCCACTCTTTATAGCTTCACGTGACACAACCTCCTTTCATCCTTCGGGTGCTGTGGTGACACTTGGAATTGGTCCCTGCTTTGGACGTTCTGCAACCTTCTTGTATGTACTGAAGACGCCTTGCCACTAAGCAAGCAGTGCGTTGCGCTACCAGTGTAGCGTCGGCAGTCGAGTTGACGCAATATGCTTTGCGATTCAGCAGGAGCAGACCCGCATACCTGCCCTCTCCCGTGTGTTCGCGTGAAAGCAAACATGCTCCCCCCGCCACTGCCCTTGCATGGTACCTGAGATCTCCGAGATCTGATCCGATAGCAGGCATGTTGCAGAGCAAAAGACGTGGTTGCCCGACACTTTCTCTGCAAAGCTGCTGGCGAAAGAAATCCTAGACACTTGGTATCAAGGTCGAAAGTCTACAAGATCACCGCTCCTTTTCTAGTCTTTCTGTGCTCAATTGAGTTCTTACCTTTCACTATCCCCGTCTACGATGCGTTTGAACTTCCTAGAACTCTTTCTGGCCCTGGCCTCCACTGCTCAAGCGGCAGCTCTGCCAAAGTCCCATGTGGTTCATGAGAAGAGGGACCCGAGTTCTTCATCCCAATGGGTGAAACGTGAGAAGCTTGCTCCAGATGCGAACTTTCCAATGAGGATCGGATTGACCCAAAGTAATCTTCACCGAGGTCATGAGTTTCTCATGGATGTGTAAGTGTTCTTTCAGCTTCGGGTAGAATGCTTGCTTTAGCTAATTCTTGTAAAGCTCCCATCCAGATTCCGAAAACTACGGAAAATATTGGACATCTGATGAAGTCATTGCCGCCTTTGGTCCAGGGCAGAAGACTGTCGACGCTGTTAGAGAATGGCTCGTTGCAACAGGCATCGAATCTGAACGAATCTCTCGCTCACAGAACAAGGCTTGGCTGGCATTCAACACAACAGTGGAAGCAGCAGAAAACCTTCTGCATACAGAGTATCATCTTTACCAGCACACTTCTCTGGGTCACACGACTCTAGCATGCGAAAGGTAAGACAGCATCTTGCAAACTTAGTTAGTCAATCTGCTGACATTTTCCATAGCTACCATGTGCCCGAGCATATTCAAGAGCATATAGATTACATTGACCCTGGAATTAAACTCCTCGCACCAATGAAGAGAGGCCGCTCTCTCAAGCGTGGACTTGGTAACGTCAATCATTCGTTGACAGCCATTGCAGATGGTTTCCCGGCCACAGGTGCAGCAGAGCTATCAACCTGCGACGAATACATCACTCCTGCTTGCATTAGGGCCCTCTACGGGGTCCCAGACATACCTGACTATGCAACAACAGAACCACGTGCTGATAACTCCATAGGGATTTTCGAAGAGGGCGATTTCTACTCGCAGAACAATTTGGATCTCTTTTTCGCTAATTTTACTCCTCAAATTCCCAATGGGACGCAACCTACCTCAGCTTTTATTGATGGTGCTCAGAAACCCTTGTTTACGTGGTTCGAGCCAGGAGAGTCTGACCTTGATATTCAGCTTTCTTATCCACTCATCTATCCGCAAACCATCACCTTGTATCAAACGGATGATCAATACTACGCAGACTCTGCTAATCCGGGAACGGGCCTCTTCAACACTTTCTTGGACGCCATTGATGGTAGTTATTGCACATATTCTGCTTTTGGCGAGACTGGAGATGACTGTACGTTACCATTGTGCTTTGTCTATAGATGCGGTGCCACTAACTGAAGTAGCAACTCTTGACCCACATTATCCAGACACGTCTTGGCCAGATGGATATTCGGGCCACACCATGTGTGGAACGTTCAATGTTAGTTGGTATTCATAATCTAGTTTGCTAAATTTGAACAATTACTAGGCAACAAGAGTGATCTCGATCTCCTATGGTGCACAAGAAGGAGACTTGCCAGCATATTATCAACAAAGGCAATGCAATGAGTAAGCACATCTCAGTCCGTTGGAGAATGAAGCTTCTGACAAGATCATTCAGATTCATGAAACTTGGACTCCAAGGTCATTCCATATTCTTTGCTTCGGGCGATACGGGTGTTGGAGTTAGGGCTGGGGAGGATTGTCTTGGCTTCAACAGGACCATTTTCAGTCCTGCTTGGCCGAATAACTGTCCATACGTGACAAATGTCGGTGCTACAAAACTCTATCCTAATCAGTCTGTCACAGACCCCGAAAGTGCGGCGATGGACCCCGCAGGTCAGCCATGGTTTTTTGCGTACGCTTCAGGAGGAGGATTCAGCAACATATATCCAAGACCAGACTACCAAGGACACCTAGTCGACAAATACTTGAGAGACTATACACCTCCGTATCCGTACTATGAAGTCAAGGACGACTCCGGCTTTGAAAAGAATGGCGGGCTCTACAACCGGCTGGGTCGAGCGCAAGTAATTCGTGGTCAAAGACTTGAAGTACTTGCTAAATCTAGACAGGTATCCTGATGTATCTGCTAATGGTGATAACATTGCGGTTTACCTGAACGAAGTTTTCTCAACATCAGGAGGAACAAGCGCGAGCACTCCAATCTTTGCCTCCCTGATCAACAGGATCAACGAGCTTCGCCTTAATGCTGGGAAAAGTGCGGTCGGTTTTGTAAATCCCGCCCTGTATGCTCATCCAGAGATGTTCAACGACATCACGAACGGCACTAATCCTGGTTGCGGAACTGATGGCTTCTCTGCTGCCCCGGGTTGGGATCCCGTAACGGGGTTGGGTAAGTCATCACGGCGGTGAGAAGTTCGAATGCTTATACTGACAATTGAAAGGGACCCCGAATTACCCAAAGATGGTAGAATACTTCATGAGCTTGCCATGATCTCCGTCTCAACTAGAGAAAATCGGAATGGTTCTGTGGTGAGGCAATGCTCTCAAGCGGATCTACAAATTAATGATAATGCCCTTTCTTTTACATCAACATCATGAGGTATTTCAGTCACAAATATGGACTGTGTCGTTTGAGGTTAGAATTGCAAACAGGGTTCTCTCGCAGCTCTGTGCCCCATTGGCTTTATATTTTTGAGATCCTCCAGTATGCGTGACCAGAAGATTCTGCAAGGGCAACTTACTGGAGATGTTATTCACCAGTTAGGTTGAAGGCTGGGGTCACTGGGCGGCATCTTCGTGCGTTTAACTTATTAATGAATCAATTTTACACTTGCACAAGGCACGCAATTTCTTGCCAAGGGACATTGACGCCAAACAGTTCAGACATTGGAAATCTCTCTATTTGATGGCCCAAACAAACCATCTTCGCCTGTCATGATACCATGCGGCACATGATCTTGACGTTGGTCGCAAGATCGAGACCACTCTTCTACAAATTGCAAATTTTGGTTTCCACATATCCCGCCCCTTTACACCTTGAGGTCCTTCAACTTCTCCTCAGCCGCTTTAGCGGCCGCGCCCACAGGTGCCACCTTCGGCTTGGGTGCGTTGGCAACCTTGCCCTTCGCTTTTTGAGAGGTGGTGTCTTTAGGAAGCTCTTTGGTGAATGGGATAAATTCAGGGGCTCCTGGAAGGTATTTCCGGAGTGGTTCAGGTACATTGAAGCCCTGGTCATGAATTAGCCATCGAGATATACTTGACGCGCAGACATTGCAAATGTTCTTACATCTTCAGTCTGGAAGTTCTCCAGCAAGCAGCAAAGTGCTCTCTCGGTAGCACATAGTGTTGAGTTCAACGCATGAACATACTTCTTCCGAATCTCAGTCTGCAGCTTCGCACCGTAACGAATCTCGAGTGCTCTAGACTGATAATCCGTGCAATTTGAGCAAGAGACGAGTTCCTTGTACTCGCCCTGGAAGGGGAACCAGGCCTCGAGATCGTACTTCTTGGCAGCGGCGTTGTTGAGTGCTCCAGAGACAATCGCAACAACACGATATGGTACTCCCAGAGACTTGTAGAACTCTTCAGAGACAGCAATCATGTCGTCAAACATCTCCCATGACTTTTCTGGATCAGTAAGGACGAATTGCTCCACCTTTTCGAAATGGAGTTAGCGCCAATACTCATATGAAATGGCTTGAGTATGCTTGCCTTCTCAAACTGATGAACTCGGAAGATTCCCCATGCGTCTCGACCATGTGAGCCCGCTTCTCTTCGGTAGCATGAACTGAATCCTGCATATCTGCGGACCAAATTAGCAATTTCGAGGGAGTTAGTCGTGCTGATCGACCTACTTGATAGGCAAATCCTTGGCCACAAGCCACTCATCTGCATGAAAGGCAGAAATTGGTTGTTCAGAGGTTGCAATAAGATACTTGTCATTCTGAGCATCACCATCAATGACCTTGTAAAGCTCCTCGTCGAACTGTTCTAATTGCGCAGTCTTCGCCATGTAGTCCTTCAGCATGAATTGTGGTGTTTGAAGTGGCGTATAACCCTTCGCATCAAGGAACTCTAAGCCGTAGTTGATCAAGGCCTGATTCAAGAAGACTCCCCATTTCCGTAAGAAATACCCTCGGTGTCCAACGACCTTTACTCCTCGCTCCGGGTCGTAGCCGTCCAGTCTTGTCAACACTTCGTGATGTGAAAGCACGTCGCGCTTTTCGACCTTGACCCCTGGAGGTGCCCATTTATGTTGTTCAGCATTGAAGTCCTAAGATTGGATTAGAGCAGTCTGCCTTGCGTCGCGTGTCCAAAATACCTCGTCGTTGTTCACTGGTACTGAATTGTGCACAATATTGCCAATCGTGCCAATCTTCTTCTTCAATGTGACCTCCTTCTCAGCAGCAGACTCGATCCAGCTCTTCTTCTCTTTCTCGAGTTCCGCCTTCTGCTTCATCAAGTCGTCGGCATTCTCCTTTGCCTTTCGCTTGACACCGATTTGTTTTTGGACCTCGTTGATTTTGGTATTGATTTGGGTTGCTTTGTATTGGGCTACGGACTTGGTCAGTATACATTCAAAATCGGCAAGTGTAGAGCTTGACTCACTCTGTCGGTGGTCCTCGTAGAGGGCAATGACTTCGTCCACCGCTTCTTCTGGGGCATAGCGACGTCTCTGGGAGTCCTTTATCTTCTGAGGGTCTCCGCCCTTCTCCACGATGAAATCGAAGACGTCAAGCATTTTGGAAATTGGTGTGCTCTTCAAGAGCGCGAAGTTGCGGGGCGTGGGCGGTTTTGTATCTTGGAGGTTGAGTCACGAAATATTTCCCAGCCTTCTGTTAGTGGGGTCGCGAGGGGTTGTGCGACGTCCCGCCATTCAGCCTGTTCATCACGTGCAATAAAACATCAAAAGCATACGCATCTCCCATTGTTTCAATGCAATTCAGAGACGAAATAATCAGATTCTCTATCCCAATGCCTATTGCTTATTCAATTCGATGCCCTAACGCCGAAAGTCTGCAGAACGAGCCTCTCCGAACGCCTTACAAGAAACAGCCGCCCACCACCGTATTCCACAACATCAAGTCTTGCTTACTCCTCTCCAGTCTACATGATTTGGCACTTATTACCACCAGCTGGCTCGTTGGGGTTCTGCTGCTTCTCGATTTGCCCGATCATGAGCTCGAAAGCTTTGGTGACATTCTCGTTGTACCTGGCGCTTGCTTCCGTGTAGGCACAGTTGAACTTCTCAGCTAAAGCTTTACCATCCTCAACGGTGACTTGTCGTTGATCTGGACGCAAGTCGCTCTTATTACCAACAATGACAATAGGAACCCACTCCGAGCCCTGAGAAATTTAGTACTTGGTGATAGGATTAGGATGCGTGTGGTGATTGAGCTGGACTTACCAAGTGGTTCAAGATTTTGTCCCTGATGACTTGAACCATCTCAAAGGACTGGGTCGAGGCAACCGAGTACACGAGCATGTAGCCATGGATTCCAATGAAGTGCTTCGAGTTCAGGATGGAATATTCATCCTACCCCACGCTTTTGTCAGCCTTCATATTAAACATCAGCATGCGGGGGGCCCATGTGACCCGTCTCCCACGAAAAATTGAACCTACCTGTCCAGCGGTATCGATGATCTCGGTGGCGTACTCTTGCCCCTTATACTTGATGACCTTGCTGAAGGTATTCTCGATGGTGGGGTAGTAGCTCTCCACGAAATGGCCGTCCACGAACTGCACCGTGAGCGAGGATTTCCCTTGTCCTACGTCAGTGACTGCATTCTAGCGATGCGCAAATATGGGAGGGATCAACTCACCGACAGACCTGCTCCCGACAATGGCAATCTTGCGCTGCTTAGATGGTGCAGGCATAGTTCTCGCTCTCTATCTGTCTCTTAGGTATCAAAGGAAAGATTTTTCGGTGCGGGGGCCGGCAAAGATGATGGCATGAGGTCGTCGGGCTGAAATCCCCTGCTTTTCGCGAGGCTGCGAACTCTGAATTTTAGCGCGTCAGTGGCGGCGGCTTTAGGCTGAAGAAGGCTGGGCCGGTGAGGTGAGGGCTTTATATAAAAAGACTCTCAAAGAATGAAAAGCGTTCTCTCGTCAAATTGGAGCTATAAGTCTCGATCTAATATTGTGAGTGGCCTTGTGCTTCCTGTCTGCCCAAGAGGTAGTGTTCCTTGCAAAAAGTGTCCACCAAAAATACCTTAAAGCTCTTAACCACTCCTTTATTGAGCTCGTTCAACAAAAACAGATTTCTTTCATTCCTATATGATTTCCTTCCACTTTTGTGTACCTCCGGACAGTTCGTGTCCAGGGTCAATATCCTACATAAATCCTGCAGTTATATCAGCTGTGGCGTTCCCGTACTCAAGTAAATCTTGTACAACGCAACACCTTTTCTTTCAGCTGTGCACGGAATAGACTCAGTGAGTCCTTTTTATATCCTTCTCTAAGATCTCTTCTGACACTCTGTGCCACAATCATCATTGCTATTGGTGGCAATTTGTACAACCAAAAAGCTTAGATACGCCAAAGCCACCATGTCACAAGCACGCTCTTATTTCATCCGAGGTACCATCACACAGATCAGCAACGCAACAAGTAGAAGTGGCCAATCGTCGTAGTGTATCTTGGTTTCTTAAATTTTTCTGCTTCCTATATTTTGATTCCATAGCCTTTCAAAAGAGGCCGAAACCCCAGCAACCTAAAACGCCAACTAGAAGACCTGATCACCATGGATGTTTCTCATCTCATGATGCATGCATGCGTAAACCACTGGCAGATCGCTAAAAGTAGTCCTACAGATCCTTCGCTCTTATATATATCGAGATTATTGCAAATGTCACCTAGATGGGTTCCTGACATTGGCTAGCGGCCCCTTCGTAGCCGCGTCCTTAGCTGCCATACGCTGCGCAGCTTGATCCACGATCTCGCCCTCTTTGTTATCGCCATCGCAGCGCTCTCGCTCGAGTTTCATGTCCATAATTATGGCAAGCTCAGGGCAGTAGTCGAAGTTGCCCTTCCTCCGGGTGTGATCCTTCCAAACATCCTCTGCGAGGTTATCTGCTCGGACATGATATCCCATGGGCTTCGGATGCCATACGTCTTCGACAGCGAAGTGATCTTGTTGAGCTCCATTGGCAACCTTGGCACCTGGAAGTAGAGTGATCCTCTTCCCAAACCATTCGTCCTCCGGTTCTGTATCGTTGATTCTGGACTGGAACCCCAAGATCTTCTTCACTGCAGATATTCTGCGTAGTGAAAGCCCCCCATTCCCAGCAAATCTATCATTGACAGTCCTAGTATTGTTTAGCATCTACCGACAGCACGTACAGAGGAATCCGACATACCTTGAAGCGCCTGCCCAGTCATAGTCTAGCCAGTCATTGAGGCTGTCATCAGACCGAGAGCACAAAATGGCATCAGCCTCAAACTTCAGGAGCCACTCCACGTCCGGCAAGAATTCATCATAAAAGCGAACGTCCGTAAGTAATCTCCACACATGTTCTTTGCTCTCGATCGACCATGGACTAGGAAGGACTAGCAAATCTAGCTTTCCATTTGCCTCTTGAAACTGCGTCGCAAAGCTTCGAGAGACGCTGATGACACTCTTGTTCGAGCCTATGAAGACAAATCTCCAATCAGGCGGTGCTACAGTTATCATATGTAGGAGCTGTGGCACGAGATGAGGAAGTGGGCGGGCCTCGATCAGGAGAGCGACCTTGGTGGCATTGAATTGAGCTTTGGGGTCGTATTTCGGGTGCCAGTTGACCTTGACAGCGGGTAAGTGTTGGATGGCATCGTTATATGTACCTTTCGCAAAGTCTTTGATCGTTGGTTTGTATGAAGGAAGGAGGAATGCGATTGTCCATCTGTAGACGCGGTCAGTTTCCAACCTAGGACGTCAGCTTAAGCCGAGACAACTCACGTTACTAGAAGGGATACAACTAGCAGTATTCTTGTCCGCGTAATGGCGAAGATGCCGTTACTCACTGAGCCGGGCGTCGCATGTGCCGTCGACATTGTATCCAAAGCCCCAAAGCCGGCGTGCAAAGATCCTGAAGGGGCTTGCGATCTCGATGTAGGGAGGTTTTGACTCCTGACAGAAGTTGAGGCGAACCTAAGGCATTCCTGAGCAGTGACTTCTTCGCATATTCACACTGGATTGATTTTCGTGTGTGGATGACTGATCTTGTGCTCCGCGGGGCGAGATCGAAATCGTCAAAGGAGGACTGCGAAACGTCGAGAAACGGTTGCGGCTGTGGTCTTACGACGAGCTGATGGCTGGTACGAAGCAAGAGTTGCAGGGCTTGGAGGTCTGTGGCTGGTCACCCCAGTACACACGGATGGTGCACTCCCTGGTCAGCACTAAATATGGGCGTCGTCGCAACATGGGGACGCACTTTCAGCCCCCTGGGTCAATTTACACACCAATCTAAATCGACCCGACGCGCTGGAATACTAGGTAATTTACTATATTTTCGGTAGCGGCAACCGTGGAATCTGGAACTCCCCCTGAGCCGGCTCGCCGCCCCAGGCCCAGACCTTTGAAAGACTATCGGACATTCCCGCAAAAAGCCCCAAGCACGTTTTAACGCCTTCTCGACATCCATGGGTGGAGGGTTAAGACAATGTCTCTCGTCTTCAATTGCGAAATACATCAATATTTGCACATTCTCCACTGTACTGCTTCAATCATCCCCACTGGCAACGAGATACCAGAAAGTGCAGTCGATTCGAAATGCCCTTTTACTGTATTCTGCAGATAATACAAAAAACTCCATCCCATGATCCGAGTGCCAAACTCCAATGCCATGCAATAACCTCGCTGAATGCCTGGGGAAAAAATTCTGCTCTCATGTGTCTTTAATGTAGCCTTCCGAACAGAGTTTGTATTCTGGGCACCATTCGTCCAAACTCAGCATCTGCTCCTTGAGCCACCTGTGCACCTGATGTACACCAAGAGGATGCGGATAGTCGATCGTTTCCACGCTGAATGTCCTGGCAACTTCCATACTTGGCAGATTTATAGCTCCCTCCTCCTCGGGCTGGATACCTTCACTCTGTTCCTCTTTTTGCATTATCGTCATCCTGCACAGAAAGTTAGACTCGGCCTATAATCTAGTCCATACTACTGCCTGAAACTCCATACCTGTTGAAATACCACTGATCCTCGAACCGATCGCCCTCCTTCTGGGTCGTTTTCCAGTCCCATCTCTCTAGAATGTTTAGGACTGTAGTCCTCTTTCTCAGACTCAGGCCTCCGTTGTATCCATTTCCCAACTTCTTCGCAATTGGTGCTCCAACAAAGTCGTACACAAAATAGTCGTCCACGCTCCGTGCTGCGTTCGCACACAGCATGCTGTCGCTCTGGAATATTAGGATATGCTCTGCCGGTGCCAGATCCTCCCACAGCCACTTCTCTGTCATGAACTCATTCACGGAGTCAGAATTCGTGAAGAGGACGGTTTGAGGAAGGAGTCGGATTTGAATCGCGCCAGACCTCACATATCTGCCCAGCGCAGCAGACGACGCGAATTGGCCTATCGACTCGGCAGATGTATAAATAAGAATAGGCCAACTGGGCCCCAGAACGCCGCTGAAATGTAGGATGAGAGGAATAAGATTGGTTCGGAATCGTGTCTCGACAATGACTGCGGCTTTGGTAGCGTATGTGGTGTTGGACGAACCGTGGTCCTCGGATTTGGATGTCGATTGCCCATCACTGGCGGCAGAGGGTTGTGGTGAGGGTACCATTGTTGGGATCGATCCCGCATGCTGTGAGTACACGCTGAGTATTGTGCTTTGAGGAAAGCACAGCTTGACAGTCCATAGAAAGATGAGAATAAGAAACGCGGAGAGAAGGACATTTCGTGATTTGCGGCGGCGATCCTCCATGGTGTTGATATAGGCCATGGTTAATGAGCTCCAAGCTTACGGCGTTGTGGTCTTCGTCGTCGATTGAAATGCAAACTGTCCCTCAAGAAGTAACACCCCACCATCCAACCCCAAATGTTCGCAGCCTTCGTCGTTGAGGCCGTTCGTACAGGACGCTACAAGGGAGAAGTGGGTTGAGGTCCGAAAATAGCGTTACAATTTCCTCAAGCAATGTCAAGCCACCTCAGCCCGAAAGGGATGAATTCCAGATGGAGAGCGGGAGCGGAAAAAAGCAACCATGATAAATTGAGGTACGAAGTTAGATTGGTCTCAGATTCGAAGAAACGGCATTATCCAAACGCGTGGAAAAGTAAAACCAAAGCCACAGGGCCCACCCTTTGGGATCTCCTTCGGGAGAGCCTTCGTCCCATCTTCATCTCTAGCAGCGATCTGAGCAACAGATCGGCACGAATCCACCGCGCGTTTCTGTGAAGAGAGATGGAAAATTGTGAAGCTCCTCAAAGCTCCGGCATGTCTCAGCTCTGAAGAAATGATGAACTTTCACAGATTCGAGAATGCAGACACGTCTCCGGACGCGTCAGGAGGCCCACCACAGAGCGGCCACTAGGCTCTCCCCTGGAAACGCCATCACCCAAACACTCCCTATATCCTGCGCACGTTTTCGTCGCTCCAGCTGAGCCACTGCCGTGACGAGACGCCGACTCTGCAGCTCAGGAGGACTCAGCACCGAAAACTGTCTCCTGCGAACTGCGAAAGGAGTTGGGCGCGTGGAAATATGCAGGAGGGCTTGATTTGAGGCGGATGAAAATATAAGCTTTTTGATGCTCCCACGCCCCAGTGCAAAACCGGTGCCGAGAGCCTGGATCT
>Ga0302140_10008212_pt1 | contig 13006 bp, 18 predicted proteins | sample I_Bog_E1_1_FD_202095 | JGI IMG/M metagenome (GOLD analysis project Ga0302140, IMG submission 202095) | Peat permafrost microbial communities from Stordalen Mire near Abisko, Sweden - I_Bog_E1_1 | ecosystem: Environmental > Terrestrial > Soil > Wetlands > Peat | place: Sweden: Abisko, Stordalen...
TGTTTCGGAAGTTCTTGCCAAGAAATTCCAGGAAGTCATTGTTTCCGAGCCAAACGAGGCTTTCCTTTCTTTTGCCTAACGACGACGTAAAGGCAATTTCGAGTTTCTCGCCGAGGAGGTAGAAAAGCCTACCGTGCCATCTGGAACGCTTGATGCCCTGACCATATTTGAGGCGCTGCATTGGTGCGATATCCCTACCGCGATGGATGAATTCCACAGGCAACTCAAAAGTGGAGGCGCTCTATCTATTGCTAATTACAATGCCATATATGGAAGATGAATCACTTCAACAACTCCGGAGCACAGTATGGCAAGATACCCTGGAAAGACTGGTACAGGACAAAGGAGTCAACCAACGATCGGCACAGAACCTCGCAGCCAATGACAATGACATTGCGTTCCCCGAAGAACTCTGGGAAAACGCACAGCGGATCATGATCAACACTCGCGATGAACCCCTAAGGTCCGTGGTCAACGGTGTCAAACCAAGACCGAGTGGTGTTGGCAAGAACGACCACCAGGAATGGAGAGACAAGGACGAAGAGTGGGCTGTTGAGGAGGAGCTGGACTGATTCAAGGAGCTCTTCTATGCCATGGTACCTTGGGCCCCAAAGGAGAAGGACAGGGATGTGTGGAGGCAGCTGGATGTTGCAGCTGGTGATAGAAAGATTAAGCCTTATTACCCTGCTACGCAGTTGGTTGCTACGGAGCGTTGATGGTGTGTAACTACACATTTGCAAATACAACGAGAAGCGCTGTGAATATGCTGCAAGCACTAAGTTTAATCGAACTCGAATGTATACAAGTGCAATTGGCTACATGGCCTAGCAGAACCTTATTGAGGGCATGGCTTATATTGCAGCCTTGCTCTAGACTTGCAACTTACAGATTGCGAGGGGTTTCCCAAGCCTGAGAAAAGGGATGGGATCGTTGTACTATCTCGATCTTAATTTCACAGCATAAAAGCCCGTTCCCTTCTTTTGCACATTTCTGCGTCCTCTACATAACGCAATTTGTCAAATCGTTCACAATAGCCTCAGAGTAATTAACAATCTGTCTAGCCTGGTTGCTCGACTGCAGCTGGAGGCAAGGCGCTGATTAAGCTTAATTTGACATCAGTTCACCCCGCCATTCCGAACCCCACTACTTCAAGCTCAACCCAATTTATGTCACTCGTTCATCGAATAAATTGAGCAACACCAGCCACAGTCTTGCTTGCTTCAACATAAAGAAGCATTTCACAGTAACTTTAAGCTCCCCAGGAAGCCCCAAGCACCCCCAGCCCTCATGACCACGCCTCGAGTCTTCATCGTCCGACATGGCGAGACAGAATGGTCCTTGAATGGACGGCATACCGGCACGACCGAACTACCATTGACTGCGAACGGAGAAAAGAGAATCCTGGCTACGGGAAGAGCTTTGGTGGGCGACGATCGATTGATCGTACCGCGAAAGCTTGCGCATATGTATTACCTTGACCCGTCTCCAGATACACATCACTGACAGAAGAAAGCTACGTTTCCCCACGAAAACGTGCCCAGAAAACCCTCGAACTCCTCTACCTCGGCTGCCGTGTAAAGTTCCCATGGCAAGAAGAGCGCTCGTATCCTGATTCCGATATTCGGACAGAAGCCAATGTGCAGATTACAGAAGATATCCGGGAGTGGGATTATGGCGACTACGAGGGCATCACAAGCCCGCAGATTCGGGAGTTGAGGAAGAAGCAGGGGATTGGCGGGCCCAATGGGGAGTGGGATATCTGGAAGGAAGGCTGTCCGGGTGGAGAGTACGCTTTCGAACCCTAGCTGTTTGGACTCTGCTAATGGAGTAGATCTCCCGAGCAAGTCACGCACAGAATTGATCGACTGATACGAGAGATACGAGAGAAGTATCATGCAGCTGTAATTGGGAAGCCAAAGGAGAGCCACCTGCCGGGAGATGTGCTACTCGTAGCTCACGGACATATACTGAGAGCGTTTGCGATGCGGTGGGCTGGGAAAACACTGGCGGATGGACCGACATTCTTGCTCGAGGCTGGTGGTGTTGGAACATTGAGTTATGAGCACCATCAACTGGATGAGCCGGCAATCCTGCTTGGGGGAGGGTTCATGGTCGATGTAGTGGAACAGTCGGAGAAGTTGGGCCAAGAGGAAGGGGAGCACGAGAAGAAATGAGGAACTGTATGCATGGCAATTGGATCTGGGCTGCATTAGATAGTATAGAAGTAAATGAGAGGCAAGAATGCACATATTACAACACTTGGTGAAGTTTCGAATGTTGTACGTAGTTTTCATAATGCTTCTACGCCTTCCAGGATACCCAGCGCCCGTCCGACCAAGTGTACACTGCCGGTGATGAAAGCATGAACCTGATCTTGATCCTCTAAGTTCTTGACATATTCGACGGCATCCTCTACGCTGGGCAGTACTTTAATCGTCGTCGATGCAGAAGTATCAAGCTCTCCCCATCTCCTTGCAAAGTTTTTCTGCGTTTCCAATCCCACCATGGCAGCAGAATCAATGGGGTGAATGATTGAATCTGCATTGATCAGTCGGGTGTCATTCAAGAGTAAGGCAGCACTTACCTCGTTTGCCTATTTTGTCTGGTGGCACCGTTGGGCAAAAGATAACATGGGCGAATTTGGTAGACCCTTGGGCTGTGATGGCTTGAAAGAGTCCTTCCAACAGCTCCATGGCGGCACGATCGCCTTGTTGGTTGAATATCAAAACGCGAGTTCCAGGCCTGTTCTTGATCAATGGCTGGTTGGAGAATGCGAGGTTGGGTTTACATACTTCTCGAAGCTCTCATCGCCGAACCATTTTGCAGCGATAGCAATGCTGTCTTGCGTGTGAGCACCATCAAGGTACCATGTAACATGTCCTTCCTTTTTCACCTCGCATCTACCACGCCATACCACATTCTCCAATCCATTTACGAACGCTTCCGGCAATGATGTTGGGTGTACTTCAAAGGTAGAGTCAAGTTTCTGAAGTGCAGTCTCGGCTAGAGCGACAGCCAATGTAGCGTTCAAGCGTTGAAAATCTGCATTGGGTCGTATTCGAACTGTCTGAAGTCGGGGATCTTGCTCTAAAATAGTGAGAGATTCTACTTTTTTCTCTTTTGCCCGTTCTTGGATCATGTTCAGAGCTGCCGGAATTTGTTTCACAGTGAAAGATGGCACTTCCTCTTTCTGGATCCCAGCCTTGTGCCACGCAATTTCTTCAATAGTCTTCCCTAAGACTGCAACATGATCGATTCCCAAAGTCGAGATGCCAGTCACGGCAGGGTGATCCACAATGTTAGTGGAATCAAATTCCCCGCCCATGCCAACCTCATAGACTGCAGCATCAACGTCTTCGCGAAGAAAAACGTGGTAGCTCATCAAGGTGAGGTATCGGAAGTACACAGGCTTTAGGGACGAAAGTCCTGAACTCGCAGCAGCAACATCAAGCATGTCCCATACTTCGAAGAAATACTTGGCGAACATGTCTTTCGATATCGGGACTGAGTTGATACGGATGCGTTCCCGAACAGCAATGAGATGCGGTGATGTGAATAAACCGACATTCCGAGGAATCGCATGTGACTTGCGATACTCTGAGAGGATGGAGGCCACAAGGGCACACGTGGAGCCTTTGCCTTTTGTGCCAGCAACATGAATTACGTTGAGTTTGTCCAAGTCTCTTTGCTAGGTGATAGATCAGCAGCTGAAAACTTGAGATGAGCGGAGGGCAAGTACAGAATATCCGATTTGATGGAGACATTTTCTCATTTCGACCTTTGCACTCTCATCAAGTATAATTCCTGAATCTCTGCGCTGCTTCAGGACCCTAAAAGGCGTCTGAAGAGTATTCAAGAGGTCTACGGCATCCTGTGAGCTGTTAGAGAGTATCTGCATGGGTGGAGGTACGAACTTCGTAAGTTCTTGATGCCACGGCTGCGAAGCATCTTCGCAAGGATCTGCCATGCTGTCGACCAAGGTTATAAAGCACACCCCGTCTTAAAGACCAACATAGTATCGTATGAGATAGGAGTGGCATCCCAATGCGATGTTCGAATGAGAAGAGGGGAGCTTGGCTACTTGGGGAGATATCAAAGTGGATGAAGTTTAGCGGCGGCCGCAAGCCCGCAAACACAATGTCTCAGCCCTTGCAGAAACAACCTCGACAAAAGAGACCGCAGAAAACGCCACCAAAATCCCTGAGGCCTCGAGCTTTGACTTCGAACATGTCGTGCTGCTGGCAACGTTGCCTTACCATCCTTTACCGACTCAATCCAGAGGGCCAAGCAGGAGCGGGATAGGCTGGGAGCTGTTTGAGCTGCAATTGAAGCACAGTGGTATGTAAATGACCCCTTCAACTGCTGCAGATTGACTGAACGGACCTGCAGACCCCCTTTACGTCTGTACTCGAGTCCCAAGCCCTTCTGCCTATTATGTCCAAGAACATTGTTGGCCTCGTTCGCCAATCACCGCCAATCGAGATAGGAGCTCCTTTCGACACTTCGTCTCTAGAAGGAAAAACAATCGTGATTACGGGAGGGGCGTCAGGCTTTGGGGCAGGATTTTCGAGGCGGTGGGCCGAGCTGGGTGCCACAATCATTATTGGAGACATCGATTCGACACAAGGGAGGGAGTTGATTGACGAGCTGCGCAAGGAGACTGGCAATGCTTCGCATCAATTTCTCTACTGTGACGTTACGATCTGGCAGAGTCAGGTCGACTTCTTCCGAAAGGCAGTTGAGTTGAGCCCAAACGGACGACTGGATCAAGTAGTTGCCAACGCTGGCATTGAGGAGGCGGGAACCAAGCTCAATGAGCCGCAGAATCTCGATCAAGAGGAACCACCGGAACCTCAATTCAAGACCATCGACGTCAATCTGAAAGGCGTGCTATACACCACCCATTTGGCCTTATTCTGGCTTCCGAAGGCCGCTTCTACCTCCCCAGGCTTCAAGCCAGATCGACATCTGCTTCTGATAGGATCTGTAGCATCAATCATTCCTTTTGCAGGACACATACAATACAGCATTGCAAAGCATGGCGTTTTAGGGCTCTTTAGATCGCTGAGAGCAACTTCGTTTCAACATGGAGTTCGGGTCAACCGTAAGTTGCTTCTGACTCTACGGCGGAATCATGCTGACCACAAATCAGTGCTACTGCCATATTTCATGGACACTCCGATGATCCACCCTGTTGGCAGAGCCTTTTTGGCTGGAATTGGAATGGGCAAACACGAGGATGTGGTGGATGCGGCAACAAGATTCGCTGCAGACACCTCCGTTCTTGGTAGAGCTGTCGCGATAGGTCCTAGAGTCAAGTTGGACGACAACGGAAACCTTCTCACTTCAGAAGCACTGGATGCGAAGGATATTTCTAGCTTCGAAGTATACGCACACGATTTCGAGGAGGTGGAAGCATTTACCATTCGATATGTCAAAATCTTAAATGCTGTTGAAGCAGCTAGAGGGTATATTGGCTGGGCCGGAGACATTGTGAAGGCCATCTGCTCGCCCTTTGTTTCGAGGCTGAAGGGTTAGATCTAGCAGTGTCATAGCCTCATCTCTCAGAAGCCATGGCTATTGCGTTCTCTTCTTTAACACCGGCGTTTGGCTAGATGAAGAGATGTAGGTTCTATTAGTACATCTTTCTGAGTGGTGTCGATATACTTACAGCACCGCATCACACTTTCAACTCCCCTTCTTCAGGAATTTTATCATCAGCAGACTGCCTAGTGGCACAGGGTGTAGGGCTCAATGAACGCGTCAGCAACTCCGCTATACTGAACGTGTGGCATCTGGTGGAATGCCGGCATTCCGCTCTACGCAGCTGTGTAAGTTTTACAGCGAACTTCCGTTTAGGCATGGATATTAATTTAAGTTTGTGGGGAATGCAGGCTAAAGGTAAATATTTTCTGGGGTACATGGACTATTCTGGATGTCGGGATGTCAAGCGACTCCAGTCCTCAACGTTTGCACTTGCTGGTGTTACCATTCATTCAATTATTCAGATTCGGCACTTCAAAATTTCCTCTTTCCCCTCCCGCGATGCAAATCACGTACCTCGTTCGTGACATCATGTAACGCTTGTGCCTATACGGGATCATAGACGGGCAGTACAAAATATTTGATTTCCCATATGTTTCGCCAGCGTGCTTTCAAACTCTTTGAAACACAACAGTTTAGAAAGTGACAAATTTGCGCAATCAGACAGAATGCTGCGAATTTTGGTACTCTGCTTGGTTATTTTCCATTCGGCTTTCCTCGTTGGCAGTTTAAAGATCGCGAGTGCATTGAATACTATCGAATACACGCCCGAGCTCATCGCGAGCAAGCAATTCTACACGGGAACAACATCATTCGTGAATGGCGGAGTTGCAAACATCGTCAGCGATACGAGTGTTGATCTAGCAGCAAATGCAGAGACACAAGCCCTACGCCAGTATGCCGTATGTACTGCGAGTCCAGTTCTCAGCTAGGAGTTGCTGACCCCATTCTACAGACTCACAAAGATCTTAGGATTATCTATACTGTGGTCGAGGTTGCCTACCGCTTGATAGCTAACAAGAAAGGCGTCACCTCGCTCTCAGATCTGAAAGGAAAGAAAATTGGGACGTTTCCCAGCACTTCTGCAGCGTACTTTGTCGAGAAAATGCTTGCCAGCGTTGGTTTGAAGACTTCGGACTACACTGTAGTCTCTGGGAACGTGTGCTCGGCTGCACCATGCGGTGCTGGGTCTTTGCCTTACATGCTCCAACATGGCTCTGTTGACGCGATCGGGATGTGGGAGCCAACGATACAACTGGCCATCGATGCCATTGGGGAATCTAATCTGGCAATCTTCCAGAACAAAACGATCTACCGAGAGATTTTCAACCTTCACAGCACTGCTACAAAACTCAAAGATCCTGCCACGCGTAAGAATATCGTCGCTTTTCTCAAGGCCATCAACCAAGCTGAGGTTATATACAACACGGACCCTTCCAGCATTTTTGCTCAAGTATCAGCTGCTGTCGGTGTCAGTGTTGCCGTGTTGAAAGAAGTGTGGCCTGTACATTCGTTCAACGGCACCATCTTGGCACCAGATATGCTGGATTTCATGGTAGAAGAGGACGCATGGGTAGCACAGCAAGACCGAAGAACTGCGATGACCAAAGAGGATCTAACAAATCTCATTGATCCCTCGGTGTTGGCAGAAGCTCTCGCAAGTTGAGAATTGGGAAGTTGCGAGGTGGCTGCGTAAGTTCGTGCTTGCACTCTGTACATATCGAGAATAGAAAGTGCGGACGCAATTGCCTTCGCGTTCAACTTGAACTTTTGTTCCTTTTCCATCCCCCTTCACAGCATTCCGAGATGTTGCAACGATCTAGATTCAACGATGACCCTTTTTCTTCCCCTCTCCCCGAGACTCCACCTAGCATCGCCGTGAAGTGGGCAAACCGAGTCGCACGACCTTCACGATTCTCTGGCTTGCGTCTCACTCCCCTCAGAATCGGCATTTTACTTCTTCTTACAGGCAGCTTCATCCTTCTTCATGACTGGATTCCCAACTTGAACAGCTCCGTGGTAAGTCGTGAATTTGCACGTAACATAGCAACGACTAACCCGCGCAGCCTTTGCACTTCGCCCACCTTGGCAATGCGACCCATATACCCCAAGCGGCCTTCCAACCCCCTGAGTCAGGGTTATACCGAGTCCCAGACGCCATCGATACGTTCGAGTCCTACAAGTTCCGCAATGCTTGCAACGTTTCCTCTCTCGACCTGCACGCACCATTCAGCCCACTTTGCCAGGATCGCGCCTCGATGCTCACTGCCATGTCGTCTGGTGGTCGAATCGGACACGATGCTCCTTACATGCCTCGTGGCTGTGACATGCGCTGGTTCACATCAGAAGAAGTCTGCGAGATACTTGGACGCTTTGACAAGGTGGTTCTGGTCGGGGACTCAATGTTGAGACATGTGATTGGAAGCATAAACATCCTGATTCGCAGAGACCTGGGGTACGGGGCCGTTACGGACTGGAATTTCTCACTGCAAGAAAGGTACGGGCCATGGTGGGCTTTTGTGGTTGACGCTAACCTGCTCAGGAGAGAATGCTTCTGTAACGAGCAATTTGATGCCAAGGCGTGCTCTGTGCAAGGAATCTACAAGACCGCTGATGTTCTCGCCCACGATTCAGGCAGCGTTTCTTGTACGAATCCTGTCAGCGTTATTAGTAAGTTCTGCTTCGAATTGCCATTTAGCCTTCTAACAATTGCAGTGGAACAGATTGTACGCTTCCCAATTCCAAAAGAAGAGCTCGACCGGTTGAAAGCCAGCGTGGCCAGCAGCAGCAACAGAGTTGAAGCCATTGTATTTGGTCACGGCTTATGGAGCAACCTTGAATTAAAAAAGACCCTCGACTGGTTCGATACCGTTTTGCGGGCGATCAATGACACAAACACAAACCGCTGGCATGGACTGTTCGTTACTCCGAACGCTGCCGGGAAGGAGAAGCCCGATGATTGGATTGTGACACAGGGAAACAAAGCATTAATGCTGTTCGAGGAAGCGATTGCAATTGAGGCTGGAAAAAGAGGGATTGAACATCTTGGGACTTGGAACATGAGCATTCAGAGCAACAAATACGATGGTGTACATCTTGACATGAAGGGGAACTTGCTGAAGGCTATGATGGTGATCAATTGGCTCAATTTGATCGAGCACTGATTATAGACCACGAACAAAATGTGTAGCAGGTTTTGAATGCTCTATGAATGCACCTTGGCGTTCTTTATGTGAGCAGTGTGCATCTCTTCTACTGCTGGAATGATGAGGCTCTCGATCTCCATCTCGGGCTCTCCTTCTGGCAGATCATTTGGATCTAGGGGCGTTTCTGCAATATCCCCTCCGCTAGCAGCCACTCCAACCATGTTCTCTACCCCTGTAATTGTCTTCTTTCTTCTATGCCTTGGAACTCTAATCCACTTGTCAGATTGTCCTGGAGCCACAAACACAACCTCCCATTTGCGCGTCGATAGCAAGTTCCCGATCACCAAGTGGTGCTGGTACCTTGTCAGGGAATACTGTGCTTTATGTACAAGTATGTCTGGATCCGTTTCGAGTTTGAAAGATACGATCATTCCTTCTGGGGCCCAGCCATCAACAAGATTCTTCAAGAATTTCGGAACGGGATCGAGGTCGACGATTAAGCGTTTGCTTCGTGGGACAGCGGGCGAGGAGTCGAAGTTGTCAAAGGCTTCTTCCTCTTCTTCCGCTTCTTTTGGGGCAACCTTCGAATCTGCTGCATTCGTGGACTGGATCTTGTGTTCTACCATTCTTTCTGGGGGGACGAAGAAGTCGGACACGGCTGCTGCGAGGTATAATAGGCCCGTTGGCCCCAAGGGACGCATAAGCTGTGCAATTGCTCGCAGGACGAAGAGGTAGTCGGTGATCGTAACGAATGGTAAAGTCAACAGCAGATTCTTGTCCCTCGCCGAGTTGTATTTTCGCAGCACCATCAGCATCTTCTCCCTGTATTCCTCGTTGGCCACCACACTGCCATTCGGCCCTTCGTGCAGGAAGTCTAGGAAGCAATCCGTGGCATGGCTGTAATGTCTCGAGTACGGGAGCAGACTGAATTGTCGGTGTAGGAAGATGACCGCGTAGCCGGTCTCGAGAAAGTACTCTGCAGATGTGGCGCCTCTTGTGCCAGCGCTGAAGTTATCGATGAACCGGACTGTCTGCCGTTCGAGAGGTACCGTTGTCCCGCCAGATGTCACCAGCACCACGCGTCTGCCAGCAGCTGCGTGGTGGTCTATGAAGTCCCGCGCGAGTGCGGTATGTTTATCGAGAGCGGGAGGGGGAGGGTTCTCGTCGAAGTAGTCTCGCTCTGCAATATCCGCCGTGCTTTGCCTGGCGATTCCTGGTCGGAGAGGCATTGTGAAGTGTGAGGAGGGAAGTCGTGGAGAAATGGAGGTCGATGGCGGGGTAGTAGTTGGAAGTGGGCTGATGTGTTGCAGTCACGCCGTGACTTGGTCTGCCAAGATTAGGGATCAGCCATCGTCGATGAATTGAAGCGTGGAGGACCGCGGCGTTTAAGACGGCGTCGGCCTTGGACTTACTTTGATACTCGCCCTTTGCGATGTGTTCTCTTGAAGCTATTCAGGGGTCCTGGCTTGCCTCGGCTACCGTAGTGTGGGGTTGGTGGGGCAAGCTGGAGGTATCGATTTCCTGATTATTCCAGAGTTCTCGGAACACTGTACTTGGTATGGGGAGCAATATGTCTACAGATGGTCTAGCGCTATACGCAGAGCAATGGCGTGCGCTTTTACAAGAAATCTGCAGAGAATCTTGAAGAGAATGCTTCCTGATATGCATACATAAATTACCTGGCCGTTGAGGACCATGTGTAAACTTTTCCAACAATGTCCAAAGCCTTCCAAATGCAGATTACCAACCCCGTCCTTGCATTTTGTCCTTTGCATCCATTGAACTAACATTCAGGCCAACCATTGCTTCACCCAGATCCTCACTAACTGCCGCTAGAACCTTGGGGTCGTTGTAGTGAGTAACAGCCTGAACGATAGCCTTTGCTCTCTTCGAAGCATCGCCAGACTTGAAGATTCCGCTTCCCACAAAAACACCATCACAACCCAACTGCATCATCAATGCCGCATCTGCAGGTGTAGCGACTCCACCCGCTGCGAAATTGACAACTGGTAACCTGCCAAGCTTTGCTGTCTCCTTCAACAGCTCGTATGGCGCCTGGATATCCTTGGCCAATATTCTGAGCTCGGGATCTGACATTCCAGAGGCACGGGATATCTCAGCATTGACCGTACGCATGTGCCTTACTGCCTCAACCACATCTCCAGTTCCTGCTTCACCCTTTGTACGGATCATTGCTGCACCCTCAGAGATTCGGCGTAGTGCTTCACCAAGGTTTCGACATCCGCAAACGAAGGGAACGCTGAAGGGGTGCTTCTCGACGTGATGTGCGTGGTCGGCGGGTGTGAGGACCTCGGATTCGTCAATGTAGTCTACGCCAATGGCTTCAAGGATCTATTTGGGTCAGCTTCAATACTCCAAGACAATGTTGGGGGCATGTACCTGGCATTCGACAAAATGGCCAATTCGTGCCTTTGCCATGACGGGGATTGTAACAGCTGCCATGATCTCCTTGATCATCTTGGGGTCTGACATGCGTGCAACTCCTCCTTGAGCCCGGATGTCTGCTGGTACACGCTCGAGAGCCATGACAGCCACTGCGCCAGCTTCTTCTGCTATTCTTGCCTGGGTGGGGTGAGCCAATGACCCAATATCTGCTGCGATCATACCTGTTCAGCATTTACTACATCCATAATAACTCCTCCCTTCAACATCCGTGCCAATCCCGTCTTGACGGTGAAGTTGGCCTCGCCCTTCTTGCCAGTGCTCTCACCGTTAGTGGTGTGTGTAGGGAGTTCGGTAACCATTCCGCCGGTGGTTTGGTCGTTGATCATTCTGCGCTCTCTGTAATTTGTTGTACTAGGGACGAGAATAATCAGAATAGATTGGGTTCTCGTGCAACGGAAAAAGTTTGCGCTCAAGTCCTCGATGAGTCTTCGAGATGTACCACCCTAGAAGGTAAATGCTCTAAAAAAAAGTGCGGCCGATCGGAGGGGTCGGGAATCGAGGCTTGTGGCGGCTGGGGTCGGCCTATCACTGCGGGATGTCCCCGCAAGTCTGCGCTTAGATTTGTGCGCCCTGGCATTGGCATATGCATCTCTGTATGCACCTATAACGGCTTTTGAATTCAGGTCTGACAAAGGCAGACTCATTTGAATGCATATTGAGATGCCCGACCTCGGGGATTGTGCAAGGACCCTTGAACAACGTCAGCTTCATACCTTTCCCTCCACACAGCCAGAAAACTTCTGAGTAAGACGGCCAAGAAGCATGTTATTGATCGTTTACCCTTCTATCCCGTGACCGTCCAATTCGTCTTACTGTATGCTTCCAGGAAATTCTATACACTGAAATTGTAGCCTGCTTATTTCCCCCTCGCCTTCACCCAAAAGTCTTGTTCATGAATTGGTGAGCCAGCTCGACACCCAAGAACGTTGCAGCATTCGCAGGTACCGCTCTTGCGAGTGCTGGCCCAAAGCCAGGGAAGAATGCCTTGAGTCCTCCATTCCTGTAGAGCCCACTGATCACTCCCCCAACGGTGGGTTTGCCTTCCATTGTCTGCAATCTCGACTTGACCGTGTCGATGGGAAACACTGGAATCCACATTGCTACACCTGCTGCAGCTCCCGCACACGTAATTGCCGTTAGGCTCAAGTTTCCGCTTGGCTTGCCTGTAGCTGGGTCCACTGGCGTCAACCTTCTCTTGATGTATTCGTATGTTGCGAAGTATGCAGCAGAACCAGGCCCATCCCTTGCCAATGTTGCAAAAGAACCTCTGAACACCGATCGAACCCCTCCCTCCTTGTAGAGTTGCCGTACCACATCCACCCCGCCGCTGTACTTTGGCTTCTCCCCAGGCGCCAACTGCTTCTGGCCTTGTATTTGCAGCAGAACCTTGACCCGTTCGAATGGGGCCGTGATGAGTGTCATGGGAATGGCAGAGAAGAATCCAGCTGCTGAGACTTGGGCGACCGATAGTTGATCGTTCTCGACAGTTGCGAATCGGCGAACAAGGCCCTTCCCGACATCGTATCCCCAAAACGACACAGCGACTGCCCAATGTCAGCTTGTTTACAGGGATTGGAGCTGTAACATACACATAGGAGTAACGCCCACCAGCGGTGCACTAACACCAGCATACAGTCCTCTTCGTAATCCATCTCTGGCTATGCTTTTGCGAACAACATCGAGCGCGCTCGAGTATACGCCCCGCTCTGCAGTCTGTAATCGAACCTTAACCAGATCGAATGGATGCCCAACCACTACAGCACACACGCCACCGAATCCTCCAGCAGCCAGGCTCCGTAGGCCCGCGAGTGACTTCTTTCCAGCCTCCTTCGCGTCCTCCTTCAATTCCT
>Ga0302140_10008213_pt1 | contig 13004 bp, 6 predicted proteins | sample I_Bog_E1_1_FD_202095 | JGI IMG/M metagenome (GOLD analysis project Ga0302140, IMG submission 202095) | Peat permafrost microbial communities from Stordalen Mire near Abisko, Sweden - I_Bog_E1_1 | ecosystem: Environmental > Terrestrial > Soil > Wetlands > Peat | place: Sweden: Abisko, Stordalen...
CAGCAAGCTGTATCCCGATGTGGGGTTCGTACCCCACGATGCCGTCACTCCGACAGGCAAAGCCGACGTCACTGCGAGATTCACGCTGCCGGTAAATCCATTCAGGGAATTCACATAGATATACGTGGTTCCAAAGCTGCCTTGGCCTATACCCAAACCAGGTTGCGTCGCAAAGAGAGTAAAGCCCGGAGCATTGATTGTTAGAGCAAGATTGGTGGTTGCAGTCAGAGTCCCCGACGTACCGGTGATCGTCACGTTCGTGGTCCCGCCTGCGGCTGTGCTGCTCGCAGTGAGCGTCAGTACGCTGCTTCCGCTTGTGGGATTCGTACCCCATGAAGCGGTCACACCGCTGGGCAGCCCGGACGTGACTGCAAGACTTACATTGCCGGTAAATCCATACAGAGAATCTACCGTGATGGTGCTTGTTCCAGTCGCGCTTAATCCAATCGCCAAGCTCGCTGGCGAAGCAGAGAGCGAAAAGCTCGGTCCATGAACCGACAAGTTAATGTTTGTCGTTTCCGTCAAGGAACCCGAGGTTCCGGTGATCGTCATCTGCGTGGTTCCGGGGGCTGCGGTACTGGTGGCCGTAAGCGTCAGCACGCTGGTGCCAGTTGTGGGATTGGTGCCCCAGGATGCTGTCACCCCGCTCGGCAGCGCACTTGTTACCGCCAGAGTTACGCTCCCCGTGAATCCGCCGGCATTGGTTACCGCAATAGTGGCAGTGCCGGAGGCGCCTCGCGTAACGTTCAAGGTAGTTGACGAAGATGCAATCCAGAAACCCGGCACCTGTGGTCCGGCCAGGGTGTCGATCAGTTTCTGCCCATTCGCACTTCCCCATCCAGTGGTCAGATCGTACCCAGTCGTGGCGCTGAACCACACTGGCTGATTGTCCGTGAGGTTATTCCCGCTGGTCACGTCGTGAAAGTTGCTGCCATAGCTGGAGCCCGCGCCAATTGCATAAATGGCCGGGTTGATGAAACCGATACCGCCTGAAGGCGCATTGCCTGCCTCCACCGCCTGCTGATTCACCAGCGCAATGTAGCCGGCCCACCGCGGCGCGGCAAAACTGGTGCCCGCGGCACCGTTGGCACAGTAACCCAGGTCACAATAGTAGTTGTCGAAGTCGCCTTCCATGGCCACATCCGGCTCATTGCGCACGGTTGTGGAACCTCCGTTGGCGCTTGTCGCTACTCCCGCCTGCCAACTCGGAATCGGAATGCCATCCAGACTGATGCCGCCGCCACTGCCGGCCCCTTCGGAGTTCCACACGGCCTCGGAGACCCAATCGCCACCTGCTCCATTCGTGGTCAAGTGGGTCCCACCCACTGTCGTCACGTAAGCGTCTTCCGCGGGATATAGATATGGACTCACCGCTACATCGAAGGCCCCCTGATCCCCCGAGGCAATAAGGATGCTCTGGCCCTGTGCAGCAAACTCCTCAAAGAAAACATCGTCTGTCGATGGGTCATCCGGGTACCACTCCCATGAGACGCTCAGTTGCTTGCAGATATTCTCAGTCGCCATTGCATTGAAGATGTTCGCATCGTCCAGGCTATCGCTTGACCCGATGTACACGCGCACTTGACTCAAACCGGGAGCCATGCCGATGGCTTGCACAATGTCCAATACCTGTTCGGAATCGTCGTTGGTCGGATCGCCCGTGGCGCCATCTAACAGCACATTGTTCACAGGAACGCTGTAGGACTGACCCGCATTGCTGAACGTCGAATCAACGTCGCTGAGGTTATAGCCGCCGAACTCAAGAACCCCCACTGCCTGTCCGATGCCAGTGAGTGTGGTTCCCCCGTAATATGCCGCTCGCATGTCGCTGCCCAAATAAGATCCGCCCGGACCCGATCCCGTGACGTCCGTGGGGAACGCTACCCCTTGCAATACCTTGATCATTGGCATTGGAAGAGAGAAATTGTTCAGCCCTGCGATATGCGCCACCGGGACACTCAGATTCAGTGATGGCTCACGATCTGGCGAGAAAAATGTGCGATTCTCTGTCGGATGCTGGTAGACCCCCATCGTCACGTTAAAGGCTTTATTGATTTGCTCCACCGTGCCGCTGATCGGGACCACCAGGCGATTCGCGGGACTGTCGGTCACGACCAGGCCGTTCGTTTGAGCGAAAGAGACGACGGCTTCGTAATCGTTGGCCGTCGGACCGAACTGTTCAGTGAACTGATCGACGCTGAGGAAGTGTCGATAGTCGGGACTGGATGGGTCATAGAGCCGTCCCAACAAGCTGGTCAATTCGGACTGGTTCCGCAACGGCAGCACAATGGAGAGATTCAGTCGTTGCTCCGGCGACAGTAAACCCACGGCCGCCGCCTGCCCTTCGGCTACCGCGGGACGCACATGGTGATGAAGTGCTTGAACGGTCGGTTGCGCCTGTTGCTGTGCCTGACCGCTATTCCACGCGGTGAATAGCAAGAGAGCCAGAGCCGCGTAGCGCGCCATTGGCAGTCCAAGCCTGCGTGAAGAACCGAGAACGCGGATCGAATCGACGGAAGGAATTGAAGAACAGACGGACCAAAGCAACGGAATCATGAGAGCTTGCTCCCGGGTCGATGAACTATGAACACGCCACCTGGCTGCGTGTCAGTTCAAAAACACACCGCCATACAGAGGAATACCCCAGGTGCTTCATCGTCCCGTAAAACATGCGGCATTCTCTTGCCGCTTCTAATTTTGCAAGGAGTTATCACAAGGCTAAATAGATAGGGGCAACGGAGTCAAGACATAAGCCTGCCGTTTCTGGTGCAGAACGGGAATCGTGCTTAGAAATCCGATTCGTGTTCCTTCCTCTCCATGTCGTTGCTGCAGTCCATAAGAACAACTCGATTCCTTCCCCGATCTTTTGCCTCATAAAGGCCGGCATCGGCCGAGCGCAGCGCATCTGTTGCGGACAGGAACGAATGATCCATCACCACTGCGCCGATGCTTATCGTGGCGGCTATCAAAGAACCCTCGGCGCGGATCGGGTCCCGGGACACCGCGGATCGGATTCGCTCAGCACACCGCTGCACTTCGTCTGTCGTGCAATCCGGTAGCACAACCAGAAACTCCTCTCCGCCGTACCGGCCCACAAGATCGTAGGAGCGGAGAGTCTCCTGCATGCGTACGCCGACTTCCCGAAGCACAGCGTCTCCAGCCAGATGCCCGTATGTATCGTTCACTCTCTTGAAGTGGTCCAGGTCAAGCATCAGCACGCCCGAGGCGCCCCGGGATCGCGCCTTGCGGTGAAATTCCCTGTTGAGCAGATTCAAAATCGCACTCCGATTCCAGATACCAGTCAGGGCATCGTGCGTCGCCTGAAATTCCAGTTGCGCTCTGATCTTGATTTGCTCATCCTGAAGGGTTAGGATTCGCCCTCCCGTTCTCATGCGCGCGCGGAGTTCATTCTTGTCGAATGGCTTGGGTAGATAGTCATCCGCCCCTGCTTCCAATCCCCGGATCAGATCCTGCTTGTCATCCTTTGCGGTCACCAGGACGATGTATTGGTATGGGGACCTGCCCCCTTGCCGAATCAGGCCGCAGAGCTCGATCCCATTCATCCCAGGCATCATCCAGTCCAGGATCAGCAGTTGCGGTGCAGGTTCGCGTTGCAGAATTTCCCACGCTTTGGTGCCATCCTCTGCGACTGTGACCTGGTATCCCCAACTCTCCAGCCAGGTGCTCAGGATTTTGCGGAACATGGGATCGTCTTCCGCAACCAGCACATGCCGGCAGGCGTCTCCCGGCTGCTCGAGGTTCGTAGAGTGCGTGCTCGATTTGTCGACGTTGATCATGTTTTGCACTGTCATGTGCGCTTCCTATTGCGCGACGCTGCTGCTCCGGATCGAGGCCATCAGCTCGCTGACAAGAATTTCCACTCTTGGGAAGAGACGCGCGGCATTTTCCAAGTCTTTATTTCGCCCAGATTCCTCGAGTTCGCGAGCCATCTGCGATAACTCGGGAACTTCAAGGTAACCGAGTTCGCCTTTCAAGCTGTGAGCGGTTTTCTCAATGGTTGCCGCATCGGCCGTTTCCAGGGCTGCTCGCAACGTCGTCAGATGCTCCGGAGCGCTCTCCATGAAGATTTCCAGTACTGCATCCACGAGGTCTTCATCTCCGTCCATGTTTTCCAGGACGCCATTTCTGTCCCAATGTTGTATGCCGTCTGCCATGCTTTCTCCTTGATGCCTGGGTGAACTCAGGCGACCGGTTGTCCTGAATTGTTGTTCTGCATTGCATTCGCGATCGCCGCTTCCAAGTCAGACGCTTTCACAGGCTTTGACACGTATCCGTCCATACCTGCAGCTTTACAGCGCTCCCTGTCTCCAGTCATTGCGTGAGCTGTCATGGCAACAATCGGTATGTGAAGTCCCGTCGATTTTTCCTCTTCACGAATGAGCTGCGTGGCAGTAATTCCATCCAGTTCCGGCATCTGGACATCCATGAGGACCAAGTCGAAACTCTCCTGCGACAGCTTTGTCAAAGCCTCCCGCCCATTCTCCGCTATCACAAGGGTGTGCCCCATCTTTTTCAGAAAGCGGCTTGCGACTTCGCGATTGACACGATTGTCTTCGGCCAGAAGGATATGCAGGCCCTTATCCGGCTGGTGATTCTGCGCAGGATTCGTGTTGCCGGGATTCGCCGCCGCCACTGACAGCCCACGAACGTCTAGAACAGCCGCTTGCAACTCGCTTCTGCGCACCGGCTTGGAGAGGCTGGAGACAATCTTCAGCTGGTGACAGCGCTCCGCATCTCCGCGTGATCCGCCTGAGCTGAGCATCACTACGGATGTTGATGCAATCCGCGGGGTCCGCCGGATCTCTTCCACAAGGCCGAAGCCATCCTGGTCCGGCATGTGCATATCGGTGATCAGAAGCTGATAGGGTTTGCCCGCATCGACCGCGGCGAGCAGTTCCCGCACGGCTGCCTTTCCGCTTTCCACACACGTGGGATGCGCTTGCCACAATTCGAGAGTCCCTTTCAAGATGCGACGATTCGTTTCGTTGTCGTCAGTAACGAGGATTTTCATGCCGAACAGGCTCTCCGGCATTGCCTTAGCGTCGGATTGGTGCTGGACCGCGGGGGCGCCGAACCGCGCGGTGAAGAAGAAGCGTGACCCCTGGCCGGGCTGGCTCTCGACCCAGATCTTACCTCCCATCATGGACGCCAGGCGTGCCGATATCGTGAGCCCCAGCCCAGTTCCACCATGTTTGCGAGTGGTGGACGAGTCGGCCTGAATGAATGGGGAAAAGATCGATTCCTGCTTCTCTGCCGGGATACCGAGCCCGGTGTCCGACACGCAAAAACGCAAAGTTCGCGCCTCGGAATCGTTTCGCTCGACCGCCACGCTCAAAGCCACTTCACCGGTGTCCGTGAACTTGATTGCGTTGCTGACCAGGTTCAGCAGGACTTGGCGCAGGCGGGTTGAATCGCCAAGAACAAATTGCGGTACGTCGGGAGCAATATCACAGAGCAGTTCCAGCCCCTTCGAATTGGCATTGAAGGCGAAGGTCTTGAGCGTCTCTTCAACGCAGTTTCGCAGGTTAAAGTCGATCACTTCCAGATCGATTTTTCCTGCTTCAATTTTTGAGAAGTCCAGGATGTCGTTTATGACGGTGAGCAAGGAGTCGGCCGATAGCTTGACGGTTTCGAGACAATCCCGCTGGTCCTTGGTCAGTTCTGTATCAAGGACGAGCTCGGTCATGCCAATAACGCCGTTCATGGGCGTTCGGATTTCGTGGCTCATGTTCGCTAGGAACTCGCTCTTTGAGCGGTTGGCGGCGGCGGCGGCACGCTCTGCCAGTTGCAGATCCTTGGTGCGCTCATCCACCATCCGGCTCAAGTGTTCCGACTGCTTACGTAACCTCCGCGTGTTCAGGCGGTGGATTCCAAACACGATCCAAAGGAGACCGAGACCGCTGACCCAATAGAACCAGAAAGTTTGATAGAAATGGGGTTTCAGGACGATGCCGACCGAAGCGCCGGTAGAGTTCCATACTCCATCGTTATTGCAGGCTATGACGTGGAAGCGGTAGGTGCCGGGCGGCAAATGGGTGTAAAAAGCATCCCGGCGTGAGCCTGCGTCAACCCAATCAGGATCGTAACCCTCGAGCTGATATTTGAAGTGCACTCTATTGGGGACAAGCAGGCTGAGAGCGGTATAGTGGATTTCAATATTCTCGGCACCTGGCTCGACCTGTATATCCTGATCAGCCCTTCGTATGTTCTTTCCAACTATGACGTCTTCGATCACAACCGGTGGTACCTGAGAGTTCTTCACCATGTGATTGGGATCGATGACGATAAGGCCCTTAATGGTAGTGAACCACAGCTTTCCATCCCGGGCTACCAAGCCTCCCTGACCGACCGCCTGCCCCGTCGCTTCACGCGTGACCATTCCATCTTCAATGCCAAATACCCTTGGCTGCACGTGTTTCAGACGACCGTCAGCTACCTCATCGAGCTCCTCGCCGGATGCCATGTAGATTCCGTTTGTGGTACTAAACCAGATGTTGCCCTGGCGGTCAGGAAGCGCCTTGGTTGCGTACTCGTCGAACAAACCCAGCTTTCTCGTAAAGTGAGTGATCTGGCCATCGCGAATGCGGAAGCGGACAATCCCCGGTATCCTCCCGGATAGCCACAGGTTGCCCTTGTTGTCGGGAGAAATACCCGTCACGGGGAAATCAATACCCACCTGCTTCGCTTGAGACGGCGGCGCTCCTTTGGCAAACTTGAACAAGCCTTTGACAGTCCCAAACCACAGGGTTCCGGACGGGTCGGTATAGATGGTGAACGTGTAATTGCCCGGAACCGAAAGTGGTGTCGTCTGTCCACGAATTGTGAACGGGAGCAAGGCGCCGTCCTTGTACCGGAAGGCGAGAGTCTCGGATGTGGTGATGATCAAGCCCTCATCGTCCTCCGCCATCGCGGACACGAATTTGTCAACCAATCGCCCAGTGTAGGGGTAGAGGGTCATCTTTCCGTTGATGAAGCGCATCAGGCCCACGGTGGTACCGGCCCAAATGCTGTTGTCTTTACTCTCAAAGATCAGGTGTCCGGAGAAGAGGGCAGCGTCCTGCTTCCTGCTGAAGAGGGTGGGCTGGCCATCCTTGATGCGCGCCAGGCCGCCCCCGCCACAAAAAACATAGAGGCTTCCATCGTGAGCTTGGATAATCGAGGTGGTGTCGTTGGCCGGAAGTCCATCTTTGGAACCGATTGGCGTCAAGCCGGGATCGCGGAAGCGGTCAAGTCCATTGGAGGTTCCCACCCAGAGGCTTCCCTCTCGATCCTCCATGAGTGAGAGCACATCACTGTCGTTCAGGCCATCCGCCCCGGTATAAGAGGCTACCTTGTCTCCGGCAATCCGGAAAAGACCCTCGCTTGTCCCAATCCACTCATTGCCCTGGCGATCCGCGAGAATTGTCTTCACAGTGCCGTGGATCGCGGAGCGCTCGACAGGCTCCAACGTGTGGCCATCGAGCCCAAGTCGAAAGAGTCCATCATTGGTGCCAACCAGGATGCGGTTGCTGCTATCCCTGCCGAGCGCATTTGCGCCTGATGTTTTGACGTCAACGTTCGTGGTGGCGATTTTTCCGTCGCCATATGTGTATAGTGCCCGAGCGCCGCCAATAAGCAGATGCCCATGATCGTCTTTCAAATAGGAATCGATAAATCCGGTCGCTTCCTTGAGTAGTTGGATCTTGTCGCGCCGAATTGCGTAAATAAAGTTATCCGAGCCGACGATGACCTCGTGGTCGCTGGATTCGAAGAGTGTGCGGATTTCGCCATCCGGCAACGGGGCAGCTGGCAGATAATCGGTGAAATTGCCGTCCGCATAGAGGATGGTTCGCGTGGTTGAACGAATGAGCAGGTTGCCGTCTTCGCTCTGGGCGATCGCCTTGACCGGCTCATTGCCGATTACGTTATCCATCGAGACGAAATGCACGCCGTCAAATCGAATCAATCCGGAAGCCGTCCTTAGCCAAAGAAATCCGTCTTTGGTTTGCACGATCTGATACACGGCTTCTCCCGGAAAATCGTGCCGGGAGTTCCATGAGTCGTGTGCGTATTGGTCAATTTTCTTGTTCGGGTCGAGTCCGAATGCGCAGGTTGCGAAGGCAAGGAGGAGCACTAATATGCCGATCCCCGCTTTCGCAAGTCGCGAATGCGAGTACCTGGGACAATTGAAAGTGCTGGCTTGGCTGCGAAACAGATAACTTCGCCGCGCGCACAAATCGCTTGACCGCCGCGTCCAACTCAATTGCTTTCTTGAGTTGTCAGGATGTTGATGGTTCACGACCAACGTCTCTTGGTCGAGGCGTCCATTGTCAGCGTCTTCGATTTGGGCGAAGGATTTGATAGCGGAATCGGTAGGATCGAGCCAGAACCGACGCAAGTACATGTACGAACCTCAAAGCGAATGGATTCTGTAGGTCGCGTTGTGGTCCGTTGCAGGAGTATCTGCGCGCACCAGTCGCTACCAACTGAGATCCAGCAAGCTTCTATCGGCAGATTGCAGAATTGATTTCAACTCGAAGGCCACAGGGGAGTCCTTCAGCCAGAATCTACTGAGAGAATTGCGGAATCGCACGGATGAGAAACCAGCGATATACGCCATTTCCGCTTTGTACACGCGCCTCTGCCTCAAACCTGCCCCCGCCCGCGAGGGCCGCTTCCCATGCCTGACCAAAACCTGGAGCGTCCTCCGGATGGAGGATTCTGAAAAACGACCCGCCTCGCAGAGAGTTCGCAAGTCCACCAATGTAATCCAGTAAATGCCGGTTGCATAATTCAATACGGCCAGAGATATCTGCGCGCCAAATCTGTTGTGGAATCACCTCGGTCAGCAACATGACTGCGCCAAAGAAAAGAAATACAAATGGGTACGCAATCATGTGCTGTAACGGAAAGGTCCAGAGTAAAGCTACAAGCACAAAACAACCGGCGATAACGCACGGCTTGACGCCGTACTCCATAATCCGATCGGAAATCCGGCTCACTGTCGAATTTTCCATTCTGGCATCATAACCCGGCTCTCACGGACGTCTGAATTCAGCCGCGGATTTTTCGACATCAATGACCAGGCGTTCTGGCGCCGGCGGCAACTCGTAAACCCGCGCGCCGGGGCAGAAGAGGTGCGCAAGAGCACCGTCGGTCAAATGGGATGCGCCTAATTTTTCTTGATAATAAATACGGTCTTGTCGTCGATGCAGTCGTCCTCGCCAATCTCTCTCAAATGGTCGTCATTCCGCAGTGCATAATCCAGAATTGCGTTGCAGATTTCCCTGGCGGGCTTCCGCTTGTTCTCTTCGATGGTCCGTTCAATCTCTTGCCTGTTTTGCTCATCATCACCGTCGTAGACACCGTCGGTATAGAGGAAAATAATGTCCCCTGGACTCATCAGGGTGATCTCATCCATATCGAAGGCGGTCATCTGGCTCGGACGAAGCGACAACGATACATACCTGCTCCTGTCCGGATGGTCCTCAGGAATCACCAGCCCAAGTGAAGGAAACTGCACCATCCGATCCCATCCGATATCCATGAATTTTCCGAACTCGGCCGAGAACACAAGCGGCGGCGGATGGCCGAAGTTCACAAATCGGAAGAGCCCATTGGTACTGATCTCGCCGTAAACCATGGTTGCTATCTCGCGCGTGTTGTTCTCCGTGTCAAAGCCCAATGCGTTTCTGGCGGTGACGGAATGCGCAAGGCGGAGGTTGATGATCTCGAAGACATCGGCCGTTGTCTTCCCGTTAGTATCAAGCTCGCAAAGCATTGCAGTATGAAACGTGTCATGAACCGTCGATGCAATCTTGGCCGCAATGCTCCCATGCCCCTGAGCATCCACCAGGAGCACGCCGGCAGTGGTATACAGATCGTGCAGGTTCTCCGCAATTCTTCGTTGTTCTGAACTTTTGGCCTTCGTGTATTGAATGGCATCATCCGGAGTGTAATCCGGCCTTGACTTCAACCAACGCAAATGGTCATCGATTGCGTTTCGCGATTTCAAGCCCTCCAGAAGCGGCTCGAGATGTTGCCGGGCAAGTTTGTTAGCGCGTTCAATGCGAGCATCGATGTTATAGCGCTGCTGAAAGTTGATGTACTCAAAGAGATCTCCATCTGCATTCGCCGCAGGAATCGAGTTCCCGAACATTTCGATTCCTGGCAAATGGGGGATCGCGCCCTCCACCGGCTTCAGCCTTTTACGAAGATAATCATCGAGCGCCGAAGAAACGGCTGCGGTTCCATTCACATCCATTGCGAGTTCCCCTCATGCAAACGAGTATATTAGGCGAACTCATCACCTCAAAAAGATGGCCGAACATCAAACGACAATGGCAGAATAACCCAGAGGTCCTTCGTGCGACTCTGGTTCGCTCCCAGCAGTGAAGTCCCCATTTACCGCCAACTGGTTACCCAGGTTGTCCTGGCCATTCTCAGCGGCGACCTGCGCCCGGGCGACCGTTTGCCGAGCACGCGTGAACTCGCTCGCCGCTTTGCCATCAATCCAAATACCGTGAGTGCCGGTTACCGGCAATTGGAGCGGGACGGCTGGACTGAAAGGCGCCATGGGAGCGGCGTGTATGTGCGCGCCAACGCCGAACCGCCGACTACTCCGGAGCAGATTCTGGATCAGCACATCGCCGGCTTCTTCCGCGCAGTACGCGAGCTAAGCCTGCCTGCGCCCGCCATTCGTGCCCGCGTTGCCGACTGGCTCACCGCTCCACCTCCGGATCACCTGTTGTTGATTGAGTCGGACGCGGAGTTGCGGCAGATTCTGCTGACCGAGATCCGTGCGATGACGGACTGCCCTGTGGAAGGCATCTCGCTGGGAGACTGCGCCGACCCTGCGATTCTGGCTGCCGCGATTCCCATGTGCCGCCCCAGCAAAGTAAAGGTCACTCGAACTGCTTTGCCGGCAGGAGTGGAACTTGTCACGCTGCAGATTCGCTCGGCCAATGCGTGGCTAGGGCCATGGCTGCCGAGCCTGAAGGGGAAGCTGGTCGGCGTGGCATCCGCCTGGCCGGAGTTTATGACCACCGCTCGCACCATGCTGATTGCCGCCGGTCTCGACGCGGAAACCATCATCTATCGCGATGTCCGCAAACCGCGCTGGAGCCGGGGGCTCGAGTTGACCAACGCCATTATTTGCGATGCCCATACCGCGGCCCTCCCTGCCTTCCCAAAGCAGGCCAAAGCGATCGTCTTTCCTCTGCTTGCGGATTCGATGCGCGCTGAGCTTAGCCGATACCCTGACACCCCAGCGGCTTTATGACACTACCGAAACTGTATTAGGGAATCAATCCGCGATCACATGCACCCGTATGCTCACCCTCGTACGCTACTTCGTTTGAAGCGTTCCAGTTCGGGAGGGTCGAGACATGAATAGCTTAGCCAGTGAAGACACAGTAACCGACGCCTATGAGATGCTACCGGTGGAACCGCCCGCCAGGACGCGCGGCTTCTGGTCGCTGATTGCCACCCAGTTCCAGGGCGCCTTCAGCGATAACATTCTGCGCAACCTGATGCTTTCCATCATTGTTGGCATGGGCCTGGCCAGAGACGAGCGCGAGACGTTCGTTTCCGTGGTCACGGTCATCTTCTCGGTGCCGTTTCTGTTGTTCAGCATGCCTGGTGGATGGCTGGCCGACCGCTACAGCAAGCGGCAGATCACCATCTGGACGAAATGGATGGAAGTATTCTCCATGGTGCTGGCCACGGCCGGCCTGGCAACCCACATCCTTCCGCTCTCTCTCGGCGCATTGACCCTGGTAGCCACCCAGGCGGCGCTGTTCGGGCCGTCGAAATATGGCCTGCTGCCGGAACTGCTTCCCGCGAAGCGCTTGTCTTGGGGAAACGGAGTCATCGAGCTCGGCACCTTCCTCGCCATCATTTTGGGCACCGTGGCCGGGGCAACCATGGCGGAGAAACTGCATGGCCGCGAGGTCTACGCGGGCTACGTCCTGATCGCGCTTTCCTTCATGGGCTTGCTCACCAGCCTGGGGATCGACAAGGTGCCCGCTGCGGCTCCGGACAAGAAGTTTCAGTTCAATATTCTTGGCGACCTGTGGCAGCAAATCAGCTTCATGCGCCGTGATCGTGCACTGTTTCTCGCCGTCATCGGCAATGCCTACTTCTGGTTTTTGGGCTCGCTGCTGTTTTCAACCATTGTTGTCTACGGACCTGACGTACTGCATATCGGCCAAGCCAAGACGGGCTACCTGAATGCAACGCTCGCCGTGGGCATCGGGATCGGCAGCATGGTTGCCGGATGGCTGAGCGGCAACAAGATTGAATACGGCCTCATTCCCCTTGGCTCCATTGGCATGACATGCACCGGCCTGCTGCTGGGCGGAATGCATCACGGACTGCTGGGGTCCGCATTGCTGCTCGGATCCCTCGGCTTTTGGGCCGGATTCTATGCGGTCCCGGTGAACGCTCTCATCCAGCATCGCCCTCCGGAGAAGGACAAAGGCGGCATCATTGCTGCGGCAAATCTGCTCTCCTTCGTGGGAATCGCCCTCTCGGCAGGCGTCTATTACATTTTCACAAACTTCATCCACCTTGATCCGCGCGGAGTCATCCTGGCCGCATCCGTGATCACCGGCGCCGGCACCGTGTATGTGCTGATGCTGTTGCCGGAATGGTTTGGCCGCTTGATCCTTTTCTTCATCACGCACACCATCTATCGCGTAAAAGTGGTTGGCCGCGAGAACTTCCCCGACAAGACCGGCGCGTTGCTGGTGTGCAACCACATGTCGTTTGTGGATGCGGCATTGCTGATCGCCTCAACAGACCGGCCCATCCGCTTCGTCATGTACCAGGGCATTTACGACAACCCGATCGTGAAGCCCTTCGCCAAAATCATCAAGGCCATTCCGATCTCCGATGAGCAGCGCCCCCGCGACATGATCCGGTCGCTGCATACGGCCAGCGAGGCGTTACGCCAGGACGAGATTGTCTGCATCTTTGCCGAGGGGCAAATCACGCGCACCGGC
>Ga0302140_10008214_pt1 | contig 13003 bp, 9 predicted proteins | sample I_Bog_E1_1_FD_202095 | JGI IMG/M metagenome (GOLD analysis project Ga0302140, IMG submission 202095) | Peat permafrost microbial communities from Stordalen Mire near Abisko, Sweden - I_Bog_E1_1 | ecosystem: Environmental > Terrestrial > Soil > Wetlands > Peat | place: Sweden: Abisko, Stordalen...
CCGACGCTGAGCGCAGGAGCTGCGCGGCTGCTCTATCTGGTCGTAGTTGGGATACTACTGGGACTGGCAACAGGTTGGTTCATTCGGCTGGGTCAGATACGAGTGACGGATGCTCCGATCGAGATTACGCTCACTCTGCTTGCACCTTATATCTCGTACCTGGCGGCAGAGTCCGTCCACGCTTCTGGAGTGCTGGCGACTGTTGCTTGCGGACTCTATCTTGGCCACAGGCGTTCACAACTCCTCTCGACCCGGGCGCGTCTCGAGTCCGCGGCTGTATGGGGCACGCTGGAGTTCGTCTTGAATGGGCTGGTATTCATTCTTATCGGACTGCAGTTGCCGCACATCCTGGCCGGCATCCATGACTTGCGGCCAGGACAACTCATACTGGACGGTGTGATCCTGGTGATCACATTGATCGGATCCCGAATGTTGTGGGTCTTTGCCGAGTCATCTATTACGCGTGCGATGGGACGGAGATTTAACTGGCAGGGGCCGGCTCACCGCTCCAGGGAGGTATTCGTCATCGGGTGGACTGGCATGCGAGGGGTGATCGCCTTGGCGGCAGCCATATCGCTTCCCGAGTTGGTCCAGGATGGAACTCCCTTTCCTCAGCGTGACGTCCTGATCTTCCTCACCTTCTTTGTCATTCTGATCACACTGGTAGCTCAAGGACTGAGCCTCCCTCTTCTCATCCGAAGTCTGGGTTTGGTCTCCTCAGCGAGTTTCGATGGCGAAGAGAAGCTGGCTCGTCGCCATATGCTGTCCGCAGCCATGGACCATCTTCTGGATTTGCGAACAAAGGCAATGCCTCAGGAAGAAAAGGTTCTTGCCGATCTCCTTTGTGAGTACCAGGATCGATTTGAAGAAGCAAATACCACTTCAACCCCAGATACGCCAGACCGGCAAAACTACGAGGAGTATCGCTCTCTGAGGAACAAACTCCGATTGGTGGAACGATCAGCCCTTCTGGGCCTGCGTGACAGAAATGAAATCAGAGACGAAGTGTTGCGAACGCTGGAGCGGGAACTGGATTTGACCGATGTACGGTTTCTTTTGCCGGTTCATGACTCATGATTTTGCCTGGCGTGGACCTTGTCTGCACAGTATTCCGAGTTTCTGACATGTCGTCATTTCTGAGCGTTCGGCGTGATCGCGATTGCCAATCAATTGAAAATAAAAAGATCCAGGTTGGTCATCGGATTGCAACTATTAACGCGGCCAAGTGGGGCATGCGCTTCCAATCGCCGTAATCCATAGGCCGCATCCCATTCGCGGAGTAGCAACCATGTTGTGGCATTGCTTTGCCACGAATCTACCAGGTAACGAAGCTAACAAAAAGGATAATGCCATGAAACAACCAGACAGTAAGTCTCGCAGGAATTTTCTCAAAGGGAGCTCCATGCTCGGCCTGACAGCGACCTTTCATGCAGGGATGATCGGCCATGCGTTTGCGCGAACAAAGGAATCTCCAATCGTTTCCCCGCGCGGCAACCCGGGCGTCGACCAAGCTAAGGACAGGCGCGCGATTCTCCCATTTCGGGTGAACTTCCCTGAGATAGAAGTTACTGAGTTGCGCGGGCGCATCCGTGCAACCAGGTGGCCGGAGAAAGAAAACGTGGCGGATGCCTCGCAGGGTGTGCCACTCGCGACGCTTCAAAAGCTCGCGCGCTACTGGACGAATGACTACGATTGGCGCAAGAGTGAGGTGAAGCTGAACGCTATGCCGAACTTTATCACCGAGATCGATGGGATCGACATTCACTTTCTTCATGTGCGTTCAAAACATGCGAATGCTTTGCCCATCATCATCACGCACGGATGGCCCGGATCAATCATGGAACAGATGAAGATCATCGGCCCACTTACGGATCCTACTGCCTATGGCGGAAGGTCGGACGATGCGTTTGATGTTGTCATACCTTCGCTGCCAGGCCATGGATTCTCGGGAAAACCGACTACGACCGGTTGGGACCCGATCCGCATCGCAAGCGCATGGATCGAGCTGATGAAGCGTCTCGGGTACACCCGATATGTGGCTCAAGGCGGCGATTGGGGTAACGCTGTCACGGAGCAGATGGCGTTGCAGGCGCCTCAGGGGTTAATTGGCATACACACCAATATGCCGGCTACGGTTCCAGCTGAAGTTGCAAAGGCTCTCCAGTTCGGCGAAGCACCGCCGTCGGGCCTCTCCGTCGAAGAGATGGGCGCATGGGACCAACTCGACGACTTCTATAAGCATGGCCTTGGTTACGCCCAGGAGATGGCGAATCGGCCACAAACGCTGTACGGAATTGCAGATTCACCCATCGGTCTGGCTGCATGGATGCTCGATCATGACGCACGTAGTCTGGCGCTCATCCGTCGCGTTTTCGATGGCCAGCCTGAGGGTCTGACGCGCGACGACATCGTGGAAAACATCACGCTCTACTGGTTGACCAATACCGCGATATCTTCGGCGCGCTTGTACTGGGAAAGCAAGCTTGCATTTTTCGCCCCGAAGAATGTTCCGATCCCGACCGCAGTAAGTGTCTTTCCGGACGAAATCTATGCAGCTCCGAGAACCTGGACACAGAAAGCTTACCCACAATTGATTTACTATAACCGGTTGCCGGTCGGTGGACACTTCGCGGCATGGGAACAGCCTGAGCTTTTCAGTGCGGAACTCCGAGCAGCTTTCAGACCCTTGCGTTAATCAAGGGAAGTCTGATGCCGACGCTTCAAGCGCGTGGATTGAGATTGATCGTCGCCAGAAATCATCATTCCAATTATGCTGGGAGGGTGGCCACGAAAGCGGACAAAGGCCGAAGTGACAGCACCGATAGCTCAGCGGCAGTCGCTAAGAAACTCGATACGGTCGTCATACTCGCGTTGGCTGTGGTCTGCACAAAAACTTTATAGAAAAAACCCGGCGGGAGTCTCGACGCAGCGGCGTCCCGCCGGCGGCACTGGGTCCAAACAAACATCCCCATCCGGTGGGACCCGGATGGGGATTTAGACGCCAGCTTACTTTTTTCGGATGCGTTCGGCTGCGATTATGTGCTACTGACGGCTGCAGAACAATTCACCTCGGATGCAAGGGTTTCGACTGATCCTGCCAGTTCTTCCCCCTGCGGACCACCGGCCGTTCCTATCCGAACAAGCTCCGAGCCTTGAAGGACCTCGGTGGACCTGTTGTGAATTTCTCCTATGCCGGTGCGCCAACCGGAATTCGCTCGCAGCAGCAACGGAGTCCGTCTCCAGCACTTCCCTTTTCGTGACTCGGGCCCCGCAACACTTCCCTGATTTCGCTGATGGCGGAGGATCCTACCATTACGTTTCGAGAAAGCCAGCCTATGCCGTTAAAGCGATTGGCTTCTGCTCGTAATAACTTGCAGGGCGTCCCACGCTGACATAGGTGAATCCGTTGTCGAGCATGGTCTGCGCTTTGTAAAGATTGCGTCCGTCTATCACGATAGGGAAACGCACCAACTCATTGAGCCGGACCAGATCGAGTTCCGCAAACTCTTTCCAATCGGTCAGGATCAACACCGCGTCTACATCGTGAGCCGCCTCGTAAACTCCCGAAGCATAATGGAGCTTCCTTGAGGGGGGCAGTTCTGTCTGCGCCCGCTCCATGGCCGCCGGATCATAGGCTGAGACTGTGGCTCCCGCTTCAAGAAGGTCACGAATAACTTCGATCGCTGGAGAGTCGCGAATGTCATCCGTATCCCCCTTGAACGACAGGCCCAGGGCTGCCAGACGCTTCCCTCGCAGAGTCCAAAGCGTTGCGCGAACCTTCTCGACAAAGTTCTTCTTCTGAGACTCGTTGATCCTCTTTACTTCGTTGAGGATTTCAAAATCCACACCGGCTTGCTGCGCGACCCAGTGGAATGCCGCTACGTCCTTTGGAAAGCATGATCCGCCGTAGCCCAGCCCGGCGCGCAAAAACTTTGGACCGATGCGGCTGTCCAGGCCCATACCCAATGCGATGTCTTCGATGTCCGCATCGACCCCCTCGGCCAAGCGCGCTACAGCGTTGATGAAAGAGATCTTCAGCGCCAGGAACGCGTTCGACGCGTGCTTGATAATCTCCGAGCTTTGTGCTGAAGTCACGATAAGCCGCGCTGGACTTAGCGCGCTGCATGGACCTGGGAGCGCTTTGTCCTGAGCGTAATAGCTGCCGCTTGTAAGCGGCTCGTAGATGCGCCGGAGCACGTCTGCGGAACGCTCAGAGTCCGCACCTACAACGACGCGGTCGGGATGAAGGAAGTCAACGATTGCAGAGCCCTCGCGCAGAAACTCCGGATTGGAAACCACGTCGAAGCAGTCGGGGCTCACGCCGTGGCGCTGCAGGACCCGGCGAATCCATTCGTTGGTATAGACAGGGACGGTGCTTTTTTCCACGATGACTTTATAACTCTTGATGGCGCGGGCAATCGCAGAGACGACGGCCTCGACATACGAGAGGTCGGCAGCCCCCGTCTGGCCCTGCGGCGTGCCAACCGCAATGAAGACCGCTTCACTTCGTTCCACGGCTGCAGCCAGATCGGTAGTGAAACCGACTGACCGGTTCAGGTGCTTAGCAAGCAGTTGCGGCAGGTAGCGCTCGTAAATCGGGACGCCCCCGGCAAGGAGAGTCCTTACTTTGGCTTCATCATTGTCGACGCAGGTGACCTGGTGCCCCATTTCGGCGAAGCACACGGACGCAACGAGTCCGACATAGCCGGACCCGACGACACAGATTGAGATTGACTTTGGCATGAACTCTTGTGGTCTCCTTTGCGGATGTCCGCAACTATGGCGGCATGGAACAGTAAATCTACCAAGCCGATCGATTCGAACTCACGCAGCAGTATCCGAACTGCCTTTTCGATGGGTGTGCTTCCTCAGCTTCTTGAGAGTGCGGAGCAGGATAGGAGGTACCAGGTCCCTGGAGATGCGTCGCAGCGCAGGTTCCTTATCCTGAAAGATCCTGGGTGCGTAAATGGAGTTGTGCAGGACAAGGCTCCTGCCGACTGTGTGAAAGTAAATGTGGAAGCATCTGCGCTCGAAGTTCATGCCTTTGGTGACAGGACGAACGGCGTGGAAGTTCTTTTCGCCAATCTCAAAGATCACGGTACGGTTGTACGAGGGCTCGATGACCCTTTCACACTTGGTGGCGTCTTCATTCCAGAGTTCGAGATGACCGCCGCATTTGGGCGCCCAGTCTTTGTTGAGGTAGATCAACATGGCGATGCGGCGTTCCAAGCCTGAATAGTGATCTGTATTTCGATCGGCGTGAATATCGAACTTACCACCCTCCGGAAAGACGGAGTACCCCGCTCCTGTCAGATACGGATCAGGCAGCAGCGCTTTTATGCCGGTGATAGAAGTGAGGAAGTAGAGGAACGCGGCTGAGTGCAAATTCGACGCGAACTCAAAGGCTCTGTCGCCCAGATCGGTTGCCGAGCGCAGATTCGACTTTCTTAGCGTCTCTGTCCGCGTATGAACCCACTTGTCGCTGGACATCGGGGGTAGCTCGTCGTTCAGTTCGTCCAGGAGGTTGGCGGGAAATAGATTGTCCAGAATATGATGCGGAAACGGCTTTGCTGCCTGATATCTCAGCAGTAAATCCTCGACGCTCATTTCTATGGAAAGCGGCATTTTCGCCAAGGATAAAACTTCCGCAGTTATACTAGTTCGCGCCATCGACCATCCCCGTTCCCTTCGGATATTTGCGTTTCAAAGCCACCGTACCGAGTTTCCTTGTCTTAAATCCTGCGCCCCAGACAAGCAATTCCATCCGTACTTCAATGATTCCATTGTTGGGAACAATCCCAAGCGATGTCCTTTCAAGACTTGTGTCTCGCCAGGCACAGGAGTTGATTCAACTGCACGGTATTGAAGCGTGCGCCGCCGGGCGCATGCGGATCACCTATTGTGGCCCTTTCAGCCTGCCGATTGCCTCCGGCAGGTTCCGCTGCAACTTCATTCTGGTTGCGCGAAACAGGTTACAGGCTGGAGTCATGAGCGAAATCTAGCCGTGCAGACACGCTACTACACTAAAGTCACCTTACAATCCGAAAAGTATGTTACCGTAGTTCTACAAACAGGGAGAGCGCCGGTCTGTTGCGGAAGGTATTGGCTGTACGTCCTATTGACGCCAAGCCCGTAAAAGGAACGGATCGGCCGATGTTCTTCAACCACTTTTGCCCTCTCGATTCCGAGCCAGGAATTCTCGCATTACCGCTTGCAATGGCGCCAAGTGCTCGATTGGAATTGCAGTGTCTTCAGGCAGCTTATCCTTGTTGATCTGTTTGTTTTGAGACGTTTATCAAAGGTTCGGTCAGGCGTCGGCTTTAGCCGGATCGTTAGGCTACCGCGTGTAGGTTCTTCCTTGCAATTTGGCGACTTCCGGGATTGCGAACTCGTGGAATGGCGAAACGGAACTAGATGCGGCCTTGCCTTCGAAGCCCGTTCTGGGACTGAAAGGGAGCGAGAACGAATGGTTACTGTGGTAACTTTCTGCGCTGCAATTTTCAACGAAAGATGTCGATTTATCTCAGCAGAGGCCGAAGTCGCCATTATGAATCTGTCATCTCGCTACTTGCATGTCGCCGTAAAAGTCTTCTTTCTGGCCATCATCGGATTACCCCTCAGCGGGTGTGGCGCGGCAATGAATCTGGCCGCGTCCGACGGATTTCTTCTCCGACTGTCTCAAACTGAAGTCGAGATGGGATCAACGGGCAGGGCGTCGCTGACGGTAACGCTCACTCCTGTGGGCGGCGTGCAAGTCTTGCCGGGAGCGGCAGACTGCAACACAAGCATTCCATCCGGACTCCCGGCCGGGATTGCCGCCTCGTGGAGTAAACCAGCCATCTCCTCTACTGGCGCTGTGCAGTGGAAGCTGAGCCTGATCGGAAGCAAGTCCGCCTCTGCGGCGAAGACTACTTTGGAAATCGCCGCACGTGTCAGAGACGCCAAGACAGGCAAGGAGTACGCCAATACGCAGAGCGCCGCTCTTTCCGTTACTCCGGCTTCTCCCACATTGAGCTTCTCCCTGCCGCACTCGCCGATCGAAGTCGTCCAAGGCACTCCCATCACCAGCATCTTGTCATTGGCCGTTGGTGGGTCGTTTCAGGGCAGCCCGGTGCTTTCGATCTCCGGCCTGCCAGAGGGGATTACAGCGAATTGGAGTTCCAACCCGGTTGCGATGCATGGAGGCTCAGGCAGCTCAAAGCTTACTTTGACTCCGAGTGTTGCCGTTGCAGCGCGGAACTACAATTTCACCGTTTCTGCGACTGGTGGAGGCTTGACCTTGACTCACCAATATACGGTGGCCGTCGAGCCGACCGTTGGCATTCAAGTTCCGGAGCCTTCGCCGGTCTTGATGACTTCGATGGGCACCGCCTCTGCCCAGGTGACCGCAGTCCTGATGCCCGGGGTTTCGATTGCTCATGGCGGCGCCGGTTGTACGGCCTCCCTGACTTCCCCACTTCCCACCGGGATCACGGCCGTCTGGGGCCAGCCCTCTGTCAACGTCGCCGGAAAAGTTTCATGGAACTTAACCCTTACTGGTGGACCGCTAGCCGCGGGACGAAGTCAATGGATGTACTTCACGGTCCGGGTGACGGATGCCGCCACTGGGGTTGTTTTTTCTGAAAACCAGCACTTTTCACTGAAAGTAACGTTTGTCCTTCCCGTACTAAGCGCGTCCTCTTCTTCTTCCTCGGTTTACCTGAGTCAGGGATCTGCCTTCCAGGACGTTTTCTCTTTCATCGGAGGCGGATCTTACCACGGTAGCTTGACGCTTTCGGTGACGGGGCTGCCCAGTGGAATCCACGGAAGCTGGAGTCAGAATCCGCTCTCAATCGATGCAGATGCAGGGAAATCCACACTTACACTCACTGCTGACGCGACGGCGGTAGCGAAGGCGTATCACTTCGATGTGACGGCAACTGGCGATGGTGTGTCTGTGACGAAATACCTCCAGGTGACAGTTGAACCGCAGTCGGGAGTTTCGCTCCAAGTCGCGCAGCCTTCGGTTCGGATTGCTCCGGATGTTGCAGCGACCGTTGCCGTGACCGCAAATGGATTGCAGGATGTAACCTTCGCCGTAAACGGGAGCGGCGTGCACGCCGCGGTCGCCTCGCAGCTACCGGAAGGTGTTACCGCGCAATGGAGCGCTCCGTCCATCGCCGGATCGGGCCAGCAGGCTGCCTGGAATCTGACACTGACATCTTCGACGAGCGCGGTCGGAGGCGTATATCCAGTCACCATCTCGTCGACCGTAACCGATCAAGCTAGCGGCATGTCGTTTTCGGCCAGCCAGGAACTTTCCATGTATGTATCGCTTCTGGCCCAGGTTTCGGTCGGTTCGACGCCAGGTAATAAAATTGGCAGCGAATTCATGGGCTTGTCGCAGGAATGGGGCAACACATATCGCTTCATGGGCTCCACCGAGGTAGGAGTGAATCTGATTTACCGCCAGCTCTTATCCAACCTGTCAGCGTATGGCTCGGATCCAGTCAATATCCGGATGGGCGGGAACAGTACCGATCTCTCCGGCATTCCCTCGGCGGGGACCGACGCACCGATGGCCGACCTCGCCGCCGCGCTTCACAACCGATTTATTCTCGGGGTGAATCTGGGCTCCGACAACCCCTCGCTTGCCTTGGCCCAGGCGCAAAATGATGTTAACGTGATGCCGGCCGGCTCCATCGCCGCGCTGGAAATAGGCAATGAGCCGGACGTCTACTACCGCAACGGCCTGCGGCCAAGCACCTATTCCTTCCAGGATTACCTGACCGACTTTGATACCTGGAAGGCCGCCATCGATCCCGTACTGCCTGCTGAGGTCAAACTGGCCGGGCCGGCCTGGGGAGACGCCAGCGCTTGGCTTCCCAATTTCCCAACGCTCCTGGCGGCGGAAGCGCCCTCAATGGCCGTTGTTACCGAACACTATTACGCAACCAGCCCCTATGCTAACGCTCCGGTCGATGTCCTGCTCGAGCCAGGCGTGGCAACACAGGGACCGAAAGCGGTCGCCCCGGAGGTTGCGCTGTCGCATGCGAACGGGTTGAAATTCCGAATGGGGGAATTGGGTTCGGTCGATGACCAGGGAATCGAGGGTGTCAGCGACGCTTTCGGTTCCGCTCTCTGGGCGATCGACACCATGTTTGAATATGCGAATGTGGGCGTGGATGGAGTGAACTGGGAAACCAGCAGTGGCAATGTCGATCACCCCTTCTTTTTCGTGACGTCGACCAGCGGCGGAGTTACCTCATACACCTTGACCTCGGTCAGTCCCCTCTACTACGGCATGCTGCTCTTCCAGCAAGCCACCGCGAATCAATCCACTTTGTTGCCGGTGACCCTCGAGACCACGGCGAACCTGAAGTGCTGGTCCACGGTCGACGCGAAGGGGATCAACCGCCTGACGATTCTCAACAAGGACGAAACTCAATCTGGAACGGTGCAAGTCACGATGCCCGGTTACAGCGTCGCAACCGTCACCCGGCTTACGGCGCCAGCCTATACGTCCACCTCAGGCGTGACCCTCGGTGGACAGACGTTCGACACATCGGTGGACGGCACCATTCAGGGAACGCCGTCAACACAAACGGTCCAAGGGATCAGGGGGGTCTTTGCCATCCAGATGCCGGTAACGAGCGCAGCTCTGGTCGTCTTCTCAAACTAACTTCAACAGGGGCGCGGCCGAGGGACGAACTCCACTGTGGCCGCGCGCATTCATTTATTAGCGGTTCGAAGATCTTGTTCCAGCTATTGTCCTTTACTTTGAAAATGTCACAAGCGCCGCACTTGTCACAGGCATGGATAGTTCGAACTGACCGTTATTACCGCGAATTGTCTCCGTTTTTTCTGCGCCAAGGAGCTTGCCGTCCTCGCTTCCATCGAGCGATTGGCCGCCCAAGGTGACTCCAGTCAAGGATGTGTAGGAGGGCGCCAGGAGTCGGGCGACGGTTGCCTGGCGATGGCCCGGCATCTGGAAGGTAACACTTCCCTGCGCCTTCAAGTCCTTGTTGATGATTGCCAGCCGGGTGCGACCGGCTTCGTCTACGGTCGCCCAGGCCTTTAGATTCGCGTGTGTGTCCACATCCACGGGGAGAAGTTTCGCAGCTCTGCCTGTTGCCGCCTGAAAGAACAGCAGACCGAAATAAAGAGGAGTGGCTGTCTTTAGCGTGAAGGTGTTCATGCCATCCACGGTGCTCCGATTGAAGATGAAAGGCGAGCAGAAATTCCCTCCTTCGGCTTCCCAGTTCACCCCGTCCACGCCGGCCTTCACATATTCGAACATCGTGTCGATCGACCACAGAGCGGCTGAAAACGCATCGCTTTGGCCATGTACACCGGCTCCGTAGTACGAATTGAGTTCGGTGATGCGGAATGGAATATGCCGTTCATGAGCCGCCGCCACGGCGGTTGCAAACAGTGCCGGCCCAAAGGTCGCGGTGTGAGGCCTGAGCAGGTAGTCCGGCGGAGGATTCGAGTAGGGGCTCCCCGCGTAAAAGTGCAGACTCAAGACACCGAGGCTGGCGTCTTCCCTCGCCAGGAAAGCGCGAGCGCTGGGAACAATCTGGATTCCCGACCACGAAGGTCCGGCAAGTAGCGTTCCTTTCGGAAGCAATGGGAGTATTCCCTGCCTCCAAACATCAAAATCCTTCAGATAGTCGTCAAGTCCATATACTCCAGGGCGCATCTTCCGATTGGGATAGGCATCCGGTTCGTTCCCTATCTCGAACGCTTCGATCGACCCATTTGGCATTTCCTTCGAGTAAAACTTTACTTGATTTTCCGTGAGAGACAGATCGTTGGAACCGAAGTTCACGCCCAGGATGAAGCGCGCGTGCAAGGCATTCGCCAGTTCGACATAAGGCTTCATCCGGTCACCGGAGGGTCTGCCCGTATTGTCCGTGCTGTTGCCTCCGATTCGCAGTTCAATTGGATCGTTGCCGTAAGCGGTGAGATTGGTCAGAAGCTGGCGATACACCAGGTTGGCGCCGGTCTTCGAGTACCCAATCATGGACGTAGTGTTGGGCCACTCGTGGGAGAGCCCCATAAAGCCTCTAGGAATGGTCACGCCCGGCTGGCCGGAGATCCGCACTTCCGCCAGGGATGCCGAATCGCTCGATGACACAGAGGCAGGTTGGCCGACAGGAGTTAACGCGATCCAAAGTGCGGCGAACACTGCGAGACTCGAGCGGAACGTCATCCTACCTCCACTAGCAATGGGCATTTACGACGGCGAAGAAGAGTATGGCGTTGGACAGATTTAGACGTTCAGGCAACGACCGGCGAACGGTCCACAGATACAAGGGAGAAAACGTAGAACCGCTCTTCAGCAACAAGTGACTACGTGGGCAGCAAACGCTTGGAGGTTGGAGAATCGCAAGAGCCGGCGCTCTGCCAAGAGTAACAATTCGAGACCGCATTACCTCGCACATCCGCACCAAGCTCCACAAATACGTTCGTCGCCGACAACGCTTTCAATAACACCCAAATCAAGACGCGCAAGACGACAGCAATATCACATCGCCGCTGATTTTCATTGACCATACGTACTATGGCTGGGAAGGCTGGGTCGGACAGACTTCGCCTCCGGCCTTAGGCATAGTGATCCCCCCGCCAGAAATCTTCTCTTGACGGCCTTCGACTTCTTCCGCATCCAACGTCCTACAGCCTCGGCTCGCAACCTGGCCAGTTGATTACCCCTTACGGACACATTTCGCGACAGACATTCCAGCTTGAGGCATTCCCGCAAGTAAGTGAAGCTATCTGTGAATGTGGCGAAGTGAACGACGTCGGGCGTCACGATGCGGCCTAATTTTACAAAGTGGCAAATGCCTTTAGGTACGTCGATGACGATAGGGCTCGTCGCGGCGATGGGAGTCCACATGCCACCGTCGCCTGTATCTGTCACCGTCAATCCATGGATCGCCATAGCCACCGAATAAATCGATTCGTCGTTGGGTCCATCGCCGCGAAAATCACTGAATCTCAACGCAACCGCCTCCTTCAGTAATCCCCTCGCCGTCTCGAAGAATTCGAGCGCCCCAGGCGAGTCGTCGAAATAGTAGGTTCCCCCATTGAACTTCGGTAAGCCTTGCAGTCCGAAGCGATCCAACACGAAGTCGATATCGAGAAACTCGTCCGACTCCCCACGCTTCAGGACTCGAACTCCACAGACGCCAAAGGGAACGTTGTCGAAAGCTCGCCACATGCCATCGAGTTTGCGGAGCGCCAGGCAATCGCTGTCGATGAACAGAGTCCGCGAGAACGGGCTATATCGATCAAGATAGATTTTCTGACGAAGATTCGATCCGTACTCGGGTCTCAATTCAATCCGATGCGTAAACAATTCCAACAATTCAGGGTCGTTGGAGTCGGTGACGATTGCTCGTGGCAACTTAGGATCGTGCAGGATCAACGACCTGGCTAATGCCTTGGCCATGCTGATATATTCCGGCTTTCCAAAGCCGAGACTCAGCACTCCAATGTTTTGCATGTCCTTCCGCTTCGTGGTCATCCGTTCTCCTTCACCGGCTTACCTGTCACGCAGCCTTGCTTGTCAGAGTATTTCCGCTGCTTCGATGGTGAGCAAGGGGTCACTCTTATCGAGGTCACCGAGCTTCGAGACGGTTGTGGGTGGTTACGGGCCGGCGACTCGCGACACTTCGTCGTAAATCGTTTCGAGAATCTTCGCTTGTTTTCCCGCATCGAAGTCCCTTCTGATCCGCTCTCGGCCGAGTGCGACGCAGCGCGAACGCAGATTCTCATCTCCAAGCGCATGGATCAGTGCTTTTGCTAGTTCGTCCGTCATCCTCTCCGGAACCAGGAGCCCCGTCTGCTCATGAGCAATGACTTCTGGAATTCCAGCATGATTGGTCCCAACCACGGTTGCTCCAGCCGCTATCGCTTCCAAAACGACGGTCGGTAGTCCTTCGCAGTCACCATTTTCCGCAGTCACACTGGGTACGCACACAATCGTCGCCTTCTCCTGATACGCCTTGACTACACTGAG
>Ga0302140_10008223_pt1 | contig 12993 bp, 12 predicted proteins | sample I_Bog_E1_1_FD_202095 | JGI IMG/M metagenome (GOLD analysis project Ga0302140, IMG submission 202095) | Peat permafrost microbial communities from Stordalen Mire near Abisko, Sweden - I_Bog_E1_1 | ecosystem: Environmental > Terrestrial > Soil > Wetlands > Peat | place: Sweden: Abisko, Stordalen...
GACATTCGCAAGGAGCGACCGGACTGGAATGTGTTTCGGGATGGTTGTCCTGGCGGTGAAACGCCCGAGCAAATCTCCGCCCGCGCCGATCGCCTCATCTCCCATCTTCAGTCGCTGCAAGGCAACGTCGCGCTCTTCGCGCATGGCCAATTCGGATGCGTACTCGCCGCGCGATGGATCGGCTTGACGGCGATCAAAGGGCGGCATTTTGCGCTCGGCGCGGCGTCGCTCAGCATTCTCGGCTACGAAACCAGCCACCCCAAAACGCCTGTCATAGCTCTGTGGAATGCCGTCGCGGCATCACTGTCAGGGCTCCCATAGGCAGCCAGCGAATTGTTTGACAGCTGATCCTGGTGATCAGACCAAGCCGTGCACTAACACGGAACACGAGGTCTGAGAAAACCGGACGCAGTCGGCTCCATCAGCCGGAATGCCGGGACGTTCTCAACGAAATCGACAGCCAAGGCGCAAGCATCATGATCACCTCCTAACCATTGAGACACAGCTCCGAGGCTAAAGTCCCTTTGATTTACGTTAGGTTTTTGGGGGCTGGCGGGTTTACAGTCTGAAGTTGACCACATCGGCCCAGAATTTCATCGCTCGTCCCCGCGGATCCCTAAGCATTCGGCCTGGCTCCGCCCAGGAACGCGTGCGCGGCTCCGGGACTTTAACCCTCCTGGACCCGGCGCACCGCGTACCCGCGCCCTGCTTCCAGCGTCTCATGTCCCAGTCGGCGCGCATTGCTTTCTTGTTGAACAAAACGCATCATCCTTGTCAGCAAAAACGTCTCTCTACGTTTGATCTGAGTAATATTTGCCGACGTCGCGCTGCCTCCAGCAGATCGAAACATACAGGGAGCCGAACTTCGGCCATGGGAAAGAAAACGAAGATCGAGTGGCTAAGCGAGCCCCAGAAACATGATTATTCGTCAGCCGAATCATATCTGACCCTGACTTTAGAACAACAGGCGGCAAAGAATGTTGTCAAGGAATTGGAGCGTGCCGAGATGTCGGAATTTCCTGCGAAGGACATTTTTAGAGCGTCGGGGCTATCGCTGCTTGGTGTGAGCAATAGCCACGTGGAAAAAGATCGCGCGAAAATCATTCTGAACGAAAGACTCTCGCCCCTCTTGCTGTTCAAGGGCCAACACGGCGGCAAGCTGGATATCGCTGACGGCTATCACCGTCTATGCGCAGTCTACACATTCGATGAGGATGCCATGATACCCTGCAAGATCGTCTGACCAGATTTACATCATTCAATCTGATGCGAGCAAATGATGACATCCGCGCACTCTGACCGAACCAGATTGACAGCAGAACAACGTATGCTGCAGGGATCGGCGACGCCCGATTTCTTGGAACCCGCCCATGAATGGCGGCGCCTTTTCGCAGAAACCTGGGGCACATTCCTCCTTGTCGTCGTCGCGGCTGGCGCCGTGGTTGTCGGCGCCCAAAGCAGCGGGGCGATCACTCTAGGTATGAAGGTCATCGCACCGGGTCTGATGGTCATGGCGATCATCTATTTCATGGGCGCTGTCAGCGGCGCCCATTTAAATCCGGCGGTCACCTTCGCGTTCGCGGCGCGGCGCAATTTTCCCTGGAGTCGGGTGCCGGGGTATATCGTGGCGCAGATCATCGGGGGCATCGCTGCGGCGTCTTTCCTCCGGGCGATGTTCGGCACGATCGGATTGCTCGGCGCCACTACACCCGGTCCGGGAGGGAGCGATTTTAAGGCACTCGCCATGGAAGTATTATTAACGACCGGTTTGGTCAGCACGATTCTTGGCACCTCTTCGGGTGCCCGTAATATTGGTTCCAATGGAGCTCTCGCGGTCGGTGGCTATATTGCTTTGGCGGGCCTTTGGGCGGCGCCCGTTAGCGGCGCCTCGATGAACCCAGCGCGCTCATTCGCCCCCGACCTCGTCCGCGGCGATATGAGCACCACCTGGATCTATGTATTAGGTACTGTGCTAGGCGCAATCATCGCTGTGGGCTTTGAATGGGTTCTCAAAGGCAAGACGACCGCCGCGGGCACGTTGGCGGCGCAGGGCAATTTCGGCAGCGACGAGAACGATCCAAAACAGCGATGAGAGGACACTCAAATATCGGTTTCTCGACGAGTTGCAGCCCTGGAATTGGCTGCAAAACAATAGGCTCGCTTGTGCGCCGTCAGCGCTCGTGAGACATTTTGGGGCCTTTCAGGAATGGAGCAACTGTCTTGCCGGTCAAGCGGAGATTTGCTGCCATGAGCGTCTGTCTCGCAATATCGCGTTGAGGATATTGCTCGCGAATCCTTCGTCGAGCAATGAGAAGAGCATCTGTGATATCGGCGAGGTCCGGCATGCTGTCGACCAGCTCGCGAATGCGGTTCTCGAACTTGATGACGCCAACAGCACCAACCTTTAGGCCCAAATTGCGCACCAGACCGCGGATATTGCTCTCGATCGCGATGGCCTTTTCCTGAAGCAGCTTACGTCCAGTTAACAGGGCCCTACGCTGTTGGCTCGCCAAGGTTTTAACATGCACGGGCCGGAACAGGTTAACGCGTATCATCTGCGCTATACCGCGCGCATCGCTCTTATCTGTCTTGTTCACCTGCGCCTTCAAAAAAGCCTTTGTGTGTCGCGTCTCAATGCACACGACTGGGAGGTCTGCTTTGGCAAGCCCGTCAAAGAGCCACTGCGACAGCGGGCCGGCCTCGAAGCCAATCCGTTTAAATTGAAACGCAGAATCCTTGAGCACCCTCAACACATGAAATTCGCGACCGTGAGCGAATCAGAAATACGCGCTTTGAAGCGCATGACCCTGCCGCAAACCGATCTTACCCCCCCTTTCCAGGGCAACGCCGAACTTCTTGATTTGAGATCGCTCCGTGCGCCGAATAACGAAAATCTCCCACCGCCCCAGAATACCGCCGACCCCGACAAACTCTGCCCACATCTTCATTTCAATTGCCCCCGTCATTGGTCCCATCCTTTCGCTCGAAACCTTCCAGCTTAGACAATTTGCGTGACGCCCAACTGCTTCCCACTCCCTATAGAGTTTAGTCGCGGCCTCATGACAACCCAAAGTGGGGGACTTCATAATATTCTATTGACAATTATGGCATACATTCTCATCCTACTGGCCTAAGTTCAGGCGATGGAGTTCGCCTTAAACCGCCCTCTGGGCTGATGACTCCTGCACGCGTCTTCTGACGGCAGGAGGAGCTTGTATGAGAGGTCCAAGGCGGCCCCCCAGGATAACCCAATTGCGCCCGTTGACGATGTGGGCTGGAGCGCCCTCGTCAAGGGGGGTAGCTTTCCCATGAGCGAACGGGACATCCTTCTCCAAATCGCCCAGGTTCTAACGACGATGCTCTTAGCGCCCCTTATCCAGGGTATCATCGTTCAGTTCGAGGAACGGATACAACGCGCACAAGGGCCCGGACTTTTCCAACCTTACCGGGACCTCTGGAAGCTCTTCCACAAACAGATTGTGGTCCCACAGACGGCATCCTGGCTATTCTTCGCGGCCCCGGTCGTTGCCTTCACATGCATGCTCGTCGTACCGATTCTGATCCCTGTACTCACCAACTTTCCACTGCCGCTCTCCGACATGGGGGACATTTTGGGCGGTGGCCTCATCCTCACCCTCGGTTCGTTCATGATCGTCCTGGCGGGGCTCGATACGTCGAGCGCCTACGGTGGCATCGGTTCAAGCCGCGCAGTAATGGTCGCGATCCTTGCCGAGCCGACGCTGATCCTGGTCTTCGTTGGGATAACGCTGCTCGCCAAGGCGATGCTTCCCTTCGTCGTCAATCATCTGCTTGTGTCGAGTTGGGCGGTCTACTGGAGCCCAGCGCACCTCTTTCTCGTGGCGGCCTTCTTTATCCTATTGCTTGTCGAGACAGATCGGATGCCAATCCACTCGAGCACGCATATCGAGGTCTATATGATCGATGAGGGACGGATCCTGGAATATTCCGGCCCCCTGCTGGCTCTCATCAAATGGGCGTCGGCGATGAAGCAATTCATCCTCTACACAATCTTCTGCAACGTTCTGATCTTACCTTGGGGGTTGTCGGTCGAGGGTACGGCAATCGGTGCGGCTGGAGCCGCCGTCGCCTTGATCATCAAATTCGCTCTCGTCGCCTGTGTGGTCGTCTTCGTCGAGACGGCCCAGTCGCGCCTGCGCTTCTTCCGTTATCAGGAGCCGCTCGCCGCCTCCTTTCTTTTGGCGATCCTGTCGATCGTCGGAACTCAATTGAGTTAACGACCATGCTCGTCCAACACCTCAGTCCAATTGCATCATCGCTTTTCAGCCTCTTGGCGATCGCATGCCTTCTCTTGTCATTCGTCATGTTAGGATCGCGCTGGCTCAATAACTATCTTTACGCGTTCGCTGCAGAATCCTGGATCATCGCGGTGCTTTCTGCCGCAGTTGGCTTTTACGGCAACTACCCCGAACTCTATCTGATTGCCATTCTGACGCTGCTCTTTCGCGGTTTGCTCCTCCCCTATCTGGTGTGGCGGATCATTCGCCGGTTGGACGTCGATCGCGAGATCCATCTGTTCCTCCAACCAAGCACGAGCCTCATTGTCGGCGCCTTATTCGTGATGCTGGCGCTTTCGGTATCGTTCCGAATCGCCGCCGAACTTCATCTGCAGCTCACCGTCGCAACTCTGGCGCTGACAGTTATGCTGTCGATGAAGCTCATTGGGTTTCTTATTCTCGCCCTCCGGCACGAGGCAGTCAGTCAGATCCTTGGATTGCTGGTGCTGGAGAACGGGATTTTCCTCGGCTCGCAGATCCTCGTGCCCGGCATGCCACTCCTGATCGAGATGGTCATCCTCTTCGATCTGCTCATCATCGTGGCCTGTTTCGGTGTGCTAGTCGGCTACCTCATGACCCATGCCGGGACGACGAGTAGCCTCGATCTCAAGCGATTGGTGGGATGATGGTTGGCGCGCTCATCCTTACGCTTGCAGCGGCACCGGCACTGGCCGTCATTGGCTGCATGGCCGCGCGGCGGCCCCGCGCTGCCGAAGCGCTCAACCTTATCGCCAGCGCCGTATCTTTTGCCTGCGCTATGCCGCTCCCGTTCCTTATTAATGGGCAGCAGCTGCAATTCTGGAACGACTACATCATGATCGATCGCATGTCGGCATGGGTGGTCCTTTGCACATCGATCGTCTATTTCCTCGCCTCGATCTATGCGGTCGGTTACATGCGGCTTCTGAACGAGGATAAACGCCTCTGCACGTTCTACGCTCTATTTGCCGGGTTCGGCCTGACCACGCTGATTGGGCCGCTCATGAACAGCGTGGGCATCTATTGGATCGCGATCGAGCTGACCACGCTTGTCAGCACCTTTCTCATCGCTTTCGAGCGTGTCGCCGAGAGCATGGAGGCTGCCTGGAAATATATCATGGTCGTCTCCGCCGGAATCAGCCTGGCACTGCTCGGAACGATCCTTTTTTACTGGGGCGGCAGCTTTGTGCTCGGGCCAAGCTACAAGATGACATGGGCGACCCTAACAGACGCCGCGCCTCAGATGAATCCCGCCCTCCTGAAGCTCGCTTTCCTGCTCGTGCTCGTGGGCTACGGAACCAAGGTTGGTCTCGCCCCCATGCATAGCTGGCTACCGGATGCGCATAGCGAAAGCCCGGCGCCGGTATCCGCGATGCTCTCTGGTGCACTCTTGAACACGGCGATGATCGGAATCGTGCGGTTTCTGGGCGTCACAAAGGCCGCCAACCTTGGGTGGCTTCCGCAATGCACTCTTGTCGCATTTGGCATAGTGTCGCTCTTCCTCGGCGCTTTGTTCATCGTGCGGCAACAAGGGATCAAGCGGCTGATGGCCTATTCGAGCATCGAGCATATGGGCGTCGTTGCGCTAGGCTTCGGCTTTGGTGGCGCGCTTGGCGTAGCCGGCGCACTCTACCACATGCTCAACCATTCGCTGAACAAGTCACTCATGTTCTTCGGCGCCGGAATCATGATGCGCGCCTATGGCACCAAAGAGATCGCCCTGATCCACGGTGTCGGGTGCCGCTTTCCAACCGAAGGTGCGCTTTGGCTCGCAGGGGCCATTGCCATCACCGGAGCTCCGCCGTTCGGTCTGTTCTTAAGCGAGTTCACCATTATGCGGGCGGGCCTGAAGCCGCCGTTTTCCTGGGCCGTCTATGTCATGGCGATCTTGCTCATCGTCATCTTCATCGGTTTCATGAACCATTTCCGGGCTATGTATTACCAGTCGACTCAGAGCGAGGAGTCGAAAGGCGACAGATTGAGTGGCTGGTGTGTAGCGCCGATGTGGCTGTCGCTCATTCCGCTCCTGGTCCTTGGTTTGTGGTGGCCAACACACGTCTGGGACTATCTGGCCTCGATTGCTCAATCGCTCAATCTGGAGCCGCAATGATCGGCTTCGAGCTCCAATCGATCGAGCCGGACAACGTGCCGGTTGCTATCGGCCAGCTGATCAAGAACGGCGGCCGGATGCAGATGGTTTATGGATGGCAGCCAGATGACGGCCACCTCGAACTCCGTTATGTCGCGAGCCGTGGCGTGAACGAGGATTTCCTCGTCTTGCGCTGTGTCCCGCGCGGTCCGCTCCCAAGCGTCGCTGGCATTAGCCCCCTTTTAGGCTGGCACGAGCGCGAGATCTCCGATTTGTTCGGATTGAAATTCACCGGCCTTCCAGAGCCTTATCGTCTTGTCCTTCATGATGGGGCAAGCCCGGTCATGCCGCCGCTCGACCGCGCCTATCCTTTCGACACGCCGATGCCTTTCGAACCCACAGAGGGTGGCATGCCGGTGGTGGACAGTGCCGATGTTCAAAGACTGCCATTCGGTCCTGTGCGCGCCGACGTCGTAGAGTCGGTCGAATTGATCTTTTTCTATATCGGCGAACATATTCTGCACCTGCATCCCCAGCTTTTCTTCAAACATCGCGGCATGGAGAAGCGCTTCGAGGGCCGGTCGTTGGCGCATGGCGTCATTCTGGCGGAGCGTGTTTCTGGAGTCGACAGTTTCGCCCATGGCCTATGCTTTTGTCAGGCGGTCGAATGCGCCGCGCATTGCATCGTCCCGCCTCGCGCGCTCATGCTTCGCTCGCTGCTCGCGGAGCTGGAGCGCCTCTACAATCACCTGCATTACCTCGGGCATCTTTCCCACACGACCACACTCAAGGTTGGCGAGGCCGAGGGCAAGTTGCTCGAAGAACGCGCCAAGCAGATCAATGGGCGGCTCACGGGGAGTCGCTTTCTGCGCGGTCTGCTAATCCCCGGGGGATTGCGTTGCGATCTGGCCCCCGAGCTCTGGCTCAGCCAGGCCCTTGAAGACTTACGCAAGGATGTCGCGGTCTACACGGCGATGCTGGAGACGACGAACAGCCACTTGGATCGGCTGATCACGACAGGCGTCCTCAACCGGCAGGTCGCTTACGATCAAGGTGCAACGGGTCCAATTGATCGGGCCTCGGGCCTTGACTGGGATCTGCGCCGCGACCATCCTTACGCCGCGTACGGCGAGTTACCCCTGACCGTGCCCGTGAGAACGAGCGGAGATGCGCATGCCCGCGCGCAGATTCGAATCGCCGAGATCGACGCAAGCATCGCTCTGATACAGAGGATTCTCCTCCTGCTCGCGGCTGGCCCGGTCCGAGTCGACTGTAGCCCTACGCCTCATTCGGAAGGGCTCGGATGGGTGGAATCACCGCGTGGATCGCTCTTCTACGGGATCCACTTCGACAGTGGCAGCACGCTTTCGCGCGTAAAGATCAAGTCTCCCTCCTTTTCAAATTGGCGTGTATTTCCATTAACTGTCCATGACAGCAACATGATGGACTATGCCATCAACGAGGCCAGCTTCGGGCTTACCGTTGCGGGATGCGATCGATAGGAGGCCATATGCCGCTCTGGACTCTCTTTGGACTGCGCAAGGGTAAGGCGACGACGGTTTGGCCGAAGCGCGGCCAAGAAAATGGTCAGGAAGGCGTGCGCGGAATGCCACGGATTGAGCCGCAGCGTTGTGAGGACGGGTGCACGCAATGTGCTGCGGTCTGTCCGACCGAAGCGATCCGAGTCCACGCAGATCAAACCGGGGCGGCCAGGCTGGAGGTCGACTACGGCCGCTGCATTGTCTGCCAACTCTGTGTCGAGGCCTGTCCGACCGATGCGGTCACGGCCTCCTCCGATTGGGCGTTCGGAACTTGCAACCGGTCCGACCTCGTGTTGTCCGGTGACTTTCACATCGTTCCTAAAGTCACGGAGCCGGAATCTAGGCATGGCTTCCACCGGAGCCTCCATATCCGTCACGTCGACGCCGGTTCCTGCAATGGCTGCGAATCGGAACTACAGGCGCTCAACAATCCTTTCTATAATCTTCACCGGCTCGGAATTTTCTTCACGCCTTCGCCGCGATTTGCAGACCTGCTCCTGGTCACCGGCCCCGTCACCTATGCGATGCGTGAACCATTGCAGCGGGCGTATGAGGCGATGCCAGAACCGCGCTGGGTCATGGCCGTCGGAACCTGCGCGGTCTCGGGCGGCGTCGCTGGCGGCGGCTATGCGTGCGGAAACGGCCTTGAAGGCGTCTTGCCTGTGGACCTCTATTTGCCGGGCTGCCCGCCCAATCCGGCGGCTCTGATCGAAGCCCTGCTAATGTTCCTCGAGCGGGCGCCTCAGCGGGTGAAGGGAGGCCGTCTTGTCGAATGATCTATTGGCCGCTGGGTTGACGTCCTGGTTGATTGCCGCGGGGCTCGCATTGACCGGGCGAGCTACGTTTTTTACCCGCATTATTCTCGGAATTGGCGGCGGGGTGCTTCTGGTACTTGTTGTCACGACATTGCCGGAAGGATCCGCCTCCGTTCACACACCGCTTGGCATCGGTGTTTCTGGGTCGGATTTCCGTCTCTCGCCGGACGCACTCTGGCTTCTAGGATTTGGTCTTCCGGGAGCTATTTTTGCTACATGGCTCGGTACACCGGCAAGGCATCAGGCAACTTGGTCGTTCGGCGTGGCGATGAGCCTTATTGGGGCTCTCGGCGTCTTTGGACTTCAAGATGCCGTCAGTTTCCTCGTAGCTTGGGAGATCATGAGCCTTGGCGGCGCCGTCATGATCCTGGGTGAGGATTTGGCGCCCGAAAAAGGCCGTTCAGTTCTGTTCATGCTGGGTCTGCTCGAGGCCGGCTCTGTCGCGCTGATTCTCGCGTTCCTCCTTCTGTCACAGCAGACGGGCAGCTTGTCCTTCTCCGATTTCGCCGCTGCCGCGGGCGCGATGCCAAAGGCAGAGCAGCTTTTCGTTGGTCTTCTGTTGCTGATCGGATTCGGCGCCAAGCTTGGACTGCTACCTTTCTATGAGTGGTTTCCTGGCGCCTATGGTGCCGGCAGCGGAGCCACAGGCGCTCTGCTGTCCGGTGCCGTCTTGAACGCGGCCTTCTTCGGGTTCAGTCGCGGACTGACCGAATGGCTGCCGGTAAACCACGCATTGCCGGTTTCCATTCCTGGTATCTTCATCGTCGCCATCGGCGTCCTTAGCGCTATCTTGTCGGCGCTTTACGCCTTTCAGCAGGAGGATTGGCGCGAGCTGCTGAGCCTCTCCTCTGCGGAGAATGCTTCGATTGCGGTCTGCCTGCTGGGCGCCACCATGATGTTTCGGCAGGATGGACTGACTGATCTAGCTGGTCTCGCTTGGACCGTTGCCCTCCTTCATCTGGCCGGCCACGCCCTCGCGAAGGGAGCGATGTTTCTTGCGGCGGATGGCGTTTATCGCGTCGTCGGCGACTACATGCTTGTGCAGAGGGGGATTCTAGCCCGAAATTCCTGGATCTTCGGCCTCGGTGCGCTCTTCGCCGCGATGAGCTTGGCCGCGATGCCGCCGCTGGCCGGCTTCGTCAGCGAGTGGTATCTCTTTCAGGTTTTTTTTCAGGGCTTCCACCTCAGCAGTTTGGCGAGCCGGATGACGGCGGCTCTGGCCGGTGCGGGATTGGCACTCACTGTGGCGATCGCCTTCGCAATCTTCATCAAGCTGTTTGGTATCGGGCTCCTCGGGCGCGCGGAACGACGCGTGCCACAAATAGCGATCACGACGTCGGTCGCAGTCGGTGTGCTGGGATCGCTCGTCCTGGCGTTGGCGGCCGGAATGCCGATCTGGCTGACCCATCTCGCACCCGTCTCTGCCACCTTTGATTCGGACGCCCCGTCAAAAATGGCCGATGGCTGGCTGCTCGTGCCTTTGACGGCCAAGTTCGCCTTCATCTCGCCAAGCAAGCTCGTCATCGTGATGCCGATTCTGGCCCTGCTGCCGATTACGCTCCTGCTTTTGTCGATTCGTCGACGGCCGCGCGTAGTCCCGGTCTGGTATGGTGGGCGCGATCAGAACCCGCAACGCGCGGCGACCACGGCCTTAACCTTCTCGAACGCGCTGCGGACCTTTTACAGCTTCATCTATCGCCCCATTATCGAGACGGAACGCGAATCCCCGCAAGATTCTAACGGTAAGCCCTATTTCACGCGGCGATTGGTCTTTACGCATGACGTCGCGCCGATCTTCGGGCCATATCTTTTCGCGCCGCTAGAAAAGCTCGTCATCTCGCTCGCAGCACGATTGCGAATCATTCAGTCCGGCCATCTCAACTTCTATCTGTCGCTGATTGGCGCGCTTCTCGTAATCATCCTCCTCCTTGTGCTTCTCTAACCGGATCTGAGTTGAATGCGGGCGCATTTGGCGATTGCAATAGGGGGCTCTTCTCTATTCGGCCGATTGAAGTCAAGCGCTTTCAGGCTATCTGCGATTGCGATGTTTGCTGTCACTCGCGGAGCCTCTCTTCTCTTCGGGGCTCTTCGGCTCTCCCATTATGTTGGTGTGGACGGCCTCCGACGGCATCGACTGTGTCAGAATGAGGTTGTTACAGATCTCATACAAAGGAGACCGTTCGTGGAACAGATTAGCCGAATTGGCATGGATACGTCGAAGCATTGTTTCCAGCTCCACGGTGTAAACGCCGCCGAGAAGGTGGTTTTACGCAAGAAGCTGCGCCGCAAGGAGATGGTTGCCTTCTTCAAGGCGCTTGCGCCTACGGTGATCGGCATCGAGGCATGCGGCGCATCCCACCATTGGGCTCGGATTTTACGGTCGTTCGGCCATGAGGTGAAGCTGATCGCGGCTCAACTGGTCAAACCGTATGTGAAACGCGGCAAGAACGATATGGCGGATGCCGAGGCGCTTTGCGAGGCGATGAGCCGGCCAACGATGCGTTCCGTGCCGATGAAGACCGCCGAACAACAGGCGGCCTTGATGCTGGTAGGCCTGCGCGATCGTCTGATCCGCAACCGTACGCAGCTGTCGAACGCCATCCGCGGCTACGCCACTGAGTTCGGCTTTGCCGCCGCCAAAGGGATGGCGCACCTCGATCCGCTGCTCGATCGCATTCGAGCGGATGAGAGTGTGCCCAACTTGGCTCGCGAGCTATTCTTGGCCCTGGCTGAGGAATACGCACAGCTACAAGCGCAAATCGGCGAAGTCGACGCCAAGCTCATGGCATGGCACAAGGCCAATGAATGCAGTCGACGCCTCGCCAAGGTCCCCGGTATTGGTCCAATCGGTGCTACTCTGCTGATGATGAAGACTCCGGCGCCTGAGATGTTTCGATCGGGACGGCAGTTCGCGGCCTGGATCGGCCTGACGCCGAAAGATCATTCGACGGCCGGCAAGGTCCGGCTTGGTGTCATCACAAGAGCCGGCGACGAGGCTTTGCGCAGCGTGTTGGTGGTTGGAGCAACCGCCGTCATCCAACATGTTCGGCGCGGGGGGCGCGGGTCACCCTGGATCGTCGACGTTCTCAAGCGCAAACCACCGAAGTTGGCGGCCGTGGCTTTGGCCAACAAGATGGCCCGTGTCGCTTGGAAGCTAATGGTCACAGGGAATAGCTACACCACGAAATCCGTGCCCGCCGCCATAGCGCGCGCCGCATAGAGATCAGCCGGACACGGGGAGCAATTCAACTGCAACCGTGCTGAGCCGATGCCAGAACTTGCGAGGTGACGAGCAGATGGTGTGATCGATCGGTCCAAGACGCCAGATACTCCGTTGATTCCATTGGCCCAAAAGGTCGACATAATGTTTGGAACTCGCGTCGCGGAAACCATCTTGGCCAGCGTTCATGTGCGAGCGCGACGACAGGCCGGACATATGGACGCAAGCGATCTGATCAAAACACTGCATAAACACCCTTGCTAGGAGGCGGCCGTCCACATATGGGATCAGGAAGATGAGGTGGCCCAATCTGGTGCGCGTTCTGATCGCGTGCAGCGACCGGCACAAGAGCCCTACGCGAACTCACCTCATCCCTCGTCCCGCGAGGGACATCCGCCGACTGGCGAAGCTCGGATATTCTCCTGTTCTGGCATTCAGCGTTCTGTCGCGCGGTGTTCCAGCGAAGCAAATGATCAATGGAGCGCCAGCGCGTTCTCTCTTGTCCAATGGAACTCCGTTCCATCGCACCAAATGCAGCGCATGATCACGGTGAGCCGGCGCGCCAGGGCGACAATGGCTTTTTGCCGGCCACGGCGTTTGGCCACATTCATCGCCCAGGCTTTCAGCCAGGACCATTTGATGGTGCGGGTCAGTATGACTTGCGCCGCTTCATAGAGAAACGTCCGCATCATGCCGTCGCCACATTGCGAAACCCGGCCAACACGGCAGCTTTCACCCGATTGATTGAGTACCGGCGTTAATCCCAGGGCCGGTCCGACTGCCTTGGAACTTTTGAACCGTGTCGATGGCCGCAGTAAAAGCCAATGACACGACCGGGCCGACACCCGGGACAGTCATCAGCCGCGAAAGCGGCAAAAAGTCTGGGGTGACGGGGAATTGGAAACGTTAACCAAGACCGTTTCATGAAAATCGCCAACTTGAGGGAGGCGGCGATGGAATGGACGGTGACGATCGAGGGACCCGACGAATTTGGCGAAATCCAGCGGGCGCAAGTGCAGATCGAGAAAGGGTT